>Ga0208977_1000647_pt1 | contig 23499 bp, 23 predicted proteins | sample RifOxyA2_FD_184030 | JGI IMG/M metagenome (GOLD analysis project Ga0208977, IMG submission 184030) | Groundwater microbial communities from Rifle, Colorado - Rifle Oxygen_injection A2 (SPAdes) | ecosystem: Environmental > Aquatic > Deep subsurface > Groundwater | place: Rifle, Colorado, United...
TGCAATATTCGCGGCTATTTGCCGCATTGCATAAGCAGCTTTAGGGGATACCCTACAACGCATTCACGCCTAAGTTTACACTCGGGGCATTCTGCGAAAGCGGGTAAAATTTTATAAATCAAAACCTACCTTTGGACAATATCATTCCCTTTCCAATATAAAATTGTATTATCCCTCATTATATGTTAAAGTAGAGTTAATAGGATTACTTGCCTTTTTAGCCCTATTCTGGAAGTAAAAATCATTCTTAACATCCCCGAAATAAAAAAGATTGCCTTTGTAGGTAACTATCTACCCCGTAAATGCGGCATCGCTACATTCACAGCCACTCTTCTTGAATCCATTGCTGATCAATTCCATAACATTCATTGTTTTGCAATTCCTGTAAATGACCAGAAAGACTCCTACAACTACCCGGACTGTGTAAGATTTGTAATTAAAGAACAGGATATAGACTCTTATAAACGCGCAGCAGATTATATTAACATCAACGCGGTAAATATTGTTTCTTTACAGCACGAATACGGTATTTTCGGCGGCCCCGCAGGCGTTTACATACTGACCCTTCTTAAAAAACTGCAGATGCCCGTAGTAACCACCCTGCATACAGTTTTAAAAAACCCGAATATTGACCAGCGCCACGTAATGGAAGGCCTTACAGAACTGTCTGACATTTTTGTGGTCATGACCAAACGCTCGGCAGATTTTTTAACAGATATTTATAAAGTGCCGGAAAACAAAGTCCGCTTAATTCAACATGGTATTCCAGACATTCCTTTTATTGATTCTAATTTCTATAAAGACCAGTTCGGGCTCAGCGGCAAATTTGTACTGCTGACGTTCGGCCTGCTGTCACCTAATAAAGGCATAGAAAATGTACTTTATGCCCTGCCGTCTATTGTAAAAGAATACCCGAACGTGGTTTATGTGGTTTTAGGCGCCACCCACCCTAACCTGGTGCGCGAAGAAGGCGAAGCCTACCGCTTAAAACTTCAGAATATTGCAGAAGAACTGGGCATAGTAAAAAATGTAATTTTTTATAACAGTTTTGTTACCATGGAAGAATTAAAAGAATTTATTGTTACTGCAGATATTTACATAACACCGTATCTTGACGAAAAACAGGCAGTATCAGGAACTCTTTCCTACTCTTTTGGTGCAGGCAACGCTGTTATTTCCACGCCCTACTGGCATGCAGCGGAATTGCTTGATGAAGGAAGAGGAATTATTGTACCGTTTAATGACCCCGAAGCCATCACCCGCGAAGTGCTGGACCTTTTGCGCAACGATAATAAGCGCAACACTTTAAGAAAAAATGCTTTTATACTCGGCAGGGAAATGACCTGGAGCCATATAGGCAAAATCTACATGGACACTTTTAAAGACGCCCGGCTGAAACACCCTACTCTTATACACAAAAAACTTGTTTTATCTTCGTTAAGCCAGGAACTGCCTGAACTGCCCGCATTTAAGCTGGACCATTTATACCGCATGACTGATTCTACCGGAATTATACAGCACGCCACCTATAATATTCCCAACCTGGCTGAAGGCTACTGCACGGATGATAATGCCCGGGCCCTGGTACTGACAATTCTGCTGGATGAACTAAAAGAAGGAAACAAAACCAAACTTGCCGATATGGCAACTATCTACCTGGCATTTTTAAACAGCGCCTTTAACGCAAAAACATTTCGTTATAGAAATTTTATGAATTACAGCCGTACCTGGGTAGATGAAACAGACGGTATAGGCTCGGAAGATTCCCACGGCAGGACTATCTGGGCGCTGGGCGCGTGTATTGGCAGGACCTCAAACTCAGGGTTTAGAAATTTTGCAAATATGCTTTTTGAAAAATCGTTACAGCCCGTGTGTGATTTTTCCTCACCCAGGGCCTGGGCATTTTGTATTATCGGCCTGCATGAATATTTAAGGCGTTTTGACGGGGACCGCCGCGTACACCAGATACGCCAGACCCTGGCCAATAAACTATTTGAACTTTATAAAGTGCACAGCGACAAGGACTGGCCGTGGTTTGAACCTGTGGTTACGTATTGTAACGCCCGGCTTTCCCACGCGCTTATTTTAAGCGGCAGGTGGCTGGAAAATAAAGAAATGTTAGACTGCGGCATTAAATCCCTGCAATGGTTAATCAAAATCCAGACCTCGCCAAAAAACCGGTTCCGCCCCGTAGGTTCCAGCGGGTTTTATAAACGCGGAGAAGAAATTTCCATAGCTGACCAGCAGCCGGTAGAAGCCCTTACTATGATTTCAGCATGCATAGAAGCTTTTCATACAACAGGTGACCTCTTATGGTATACCGAAGCACGCAAAGCCTTTCAGTGGTTTTTAGGGCGCAATGATTTGGACATACCTTTATATGATGCGCTTACCGGCGGCTGCCGCGATGCCTTGCACGTAGACCGCGTAAACCAGAATGAAGGTGCAGAATCCAGCCTTTCTTTTTACATCTCATTAGCTGAACTAACCGCCGTAAAAAATATTCTTGACAGCCAAAAAACACCGCCGTCTAAATAAGGAATTTATGGTAACTATTGCATCTTTTATAGAAAATTCTAAGGTAATGCTTAAGCCTGACAACAAGAGAATAATATTAAGGCCTTTTATACCAAGAAGTGAACTGCAAATTACTAATATTATTTCACGGGTTATGTCTTTAACGGAAGATGCTGTTAAAAACCTTTTAAAAACTGTAATGAATGATTTTTCAGGGCGCCATTCAAACATAGAACCAACTTTTTTTGAACATTATAAAATGGTTCACCCGCATTTATTTACTGATTTACAACCATCTAAAGAAAGAAAATTATTAATCGGATCTTACTTTACTTGTGAGTATTCTTTTGAATCCGCCGCTCTCTTTAATCCTTCTATAGTCCCCCACCCTGACCAGTCAAATCTTCCGGAAGGAACCCTGCGCTTTGTTATGAGCCTGCGCGCTGTTGGTGAAGGGCATATTTCTTCGTTGACCTTCAGAACCGGTACTATTGATAAAAACTGCTCCGTAATTCTTGATGCCCCCGGAAAACACACTATATCCGCAAAACATGTAGAAAACTCATTTTATGATAAATTGTGTTTTCGCAAGAAACTTACTGAAATGGGAATTGAAAATGATTTTTCTGTTTGTGTATTAGATTCATTAAAAGATGAATTTACATTTTTAGAATTGTTATACAATTTAAAGGAAGTTACATGCAACAATAGCAGGGTAAAATCATCAACAGATAAATTTACAAACGATAAAATCCTATGGCTTGCTTTATCAAACTATGAAACACAGCTTCCCGCTTCCAATGTTTTATCTGACCTTGTTATATTTCCTACTTCGCCGGCAGAACAAAACGGAATAGAAGATACCCGATTAGTTCTTTTTACAGATGATGAAGGCAGAAAAACCTACTACGGAACCTATACTGCTTATGACGGTAAAGTTGTTTTACCGCAGCTTTTAGAAACAAAAGATTTCAACCACTTTAAAATGATTACCCTTAACGGCAAAGCGGTAGAAAATAAGGGGATGGCCTTATTTCCAAGAAAAATTAATGGAAAGTATGCTATGATTTCACGCCAGGATAATGAAAACCTGTTTTTAATGTATTCAGATAATATCCATTTCTGGCATGAAACACACCTTATAATGAAACCAACTTATGAATGGGAATTTGTTCAAATTGGTAACTGCGGTTCACCTATTGAAACAGATGCCGGCTGGATAGTGCTGACTCACGGAATCGGCCCGGTAAGAAGATACTGTATTAGTGCAGTTTTGTTAGACAAGCAGGACCCGTCACGGGTAATAGGGCGGCTTAAAGAACCTTTAATTATGCCTGATGAAACTGAAATGGCGGGGTACGTGCCTAATGTGGTTTACACCTGCGGGGCGCTGATACACAACGAAAAACTTATACTGCCTTATGCCATGTCTGACAACATCACAACAGTTGCTGTTATTGACCTTAAAAAACTACTCATTGAATTAAAAACAACCAAATAACATTTCGAAAATAAATACATTCCTTTTATTATTAACATTTATAAACCGCAGTCTTTCCAGATATACGCAGGTTCGCTGGAAAGAAACACTTTTGTATTTGGGAGGTGTTTATTAAGCAAACTAATAAGGTTCAAATATATCCGTGTTCTAATAGGCCTGAAATACCTGAACTTGCCGTCAGTACAAAGCACAAACTCATCCGCCAGCAGTTCCGGTGCAGAGCCCTGCATTTTTTCCATTAAACCGCCCGTAAGCCGCAGACAGGATAAACCAACTGAACTTATATTTTTAAAATCTGTTTTTTCTATTATTGTTTCAATAAGCTCTGCATAATCACTACTTACTGCCCGGGTGTTTATTATCGGTTCAAACCTTAACCCTGTTTCAAAACCCCAGCCCAGGCATTTGTTTACCGCTTCAAGCCGGCTTAAAAGCGGTGCTGTGCCTTTTTCATACTTCTGTATTATGTTTTCCGGGCTTATAGTAAATACAAGGCTGAATTTGTTTTTGTTTTTTAAAGTTTTCAAGCATTCTACATTATCCGTTTTTGTGCGCAGTTCTATTTTAATATTTTGTATGCCTGATACCGCTTCATCCAGGCAATTTACCAGTCCGGCTTCCGGCTCAAACACCAGGCTGTCAGCATTTTCCCCGGCATTAAGTTTTATAAGTTCTGTTTTTGTAGATTCTGCTAACGCGTAGATTTCATTTTTGAGTTCTTCGTAATTTGTATATACTTTCGGCGCTTCTTTTTCATTTACACCGCGCAAATAGCAGTACGCACACCCCAGCGGGCAGGAAGTTACCATACGCAAAACATATTCGTTAAACCCTGTTATGCCGGAACCGTAAGTATACTTTTCTATAAATTTATTTTTCCGGTTCGCTGATTCGTATTTCATAATCCCCGTCTTCTTTGAAAAAAAACATAACCCTGCCGGTTTCAAAATTCCAGCTATATTTGTCTTCCTGTGTGCCGGTGCATATTTGCGCCAGTATTTTATTGTATTTTTTCCTGCAGGCGGATAGCTGCGGGTAGCGCAGGCATTCAAGTACTGCCATAAAGGCACGGCTTTTTTGCGGCGCATCCGCAGTATCAGCGGAAAGCGCGCCGCTTACTTGCGGCAAATTCATTAATTCTTTAAGTGAAATGTTTTTGCGCAGGCAAATTTCAGAAATGTATTTTTGTGCTTTGATGGTATTGGAAAAGGTAAGGCGGATACCGGCGTTTTTGAGCAATTCATTGTTTTCATTTTGCATTTCGTTATTTTTCATAATTACTAACTGTAACGCAGTGCCTTTTGAATAACAATGATATATTCTTTTTATTCCGCAGCGGTTTGATTTATCAAACAAAAAATGAAATTGATTATAAACAGCATCATAAACATCGTCCGATTAATCGGACCGCTACAACAATCATAATATTCAAATAAATTGTGCAAAAACACCACACATCACAAATTTTTGCTGATATAATCCAATACGCCGGGCATGTTTTTTATAATATCATTATCCCAGAAACGCATAACTTTATAACCCTGCAGTTTCAGGTACTTATCCTTTGCTGCTTTTGCTTCTTTATCTTTCAGCGGCTGCTGCCCATTTAATTCAATAATTATTCTTTTCTGAAAATTTGCAAAGGTTACCTGGTACTCGCCCACCTGCTGATGAATTAAAAACTTTGATCCTTCATAATGATACCTTTCTAAAAAGGACCATAATATTTCCTCTGCCTGGCTTAATGGTTTAAGCGGCCTTCTGTCACTGGGTCTGTAAGTTTTTTTAATCATATTCTCCTTCCTTTATGTATCTACTCACGGGCAACGCCCGTGATACATTTAACTACCCCGTGCAGTTTTCAATCCTGATTTATCCTTCTATAATAGGATATCTGGATATTGCTCATAAATAAAACAATTTGAAAACTATCGCAGGGGTAAAGTGAAAACGATATCCTGTGAACAAAAATGTTTGGAACACAGGGTAAACGGCAGCTACCTTACTCGTGTCTGCTGGTATCTGCCAAGAAAGATAGCAGACCACACACGCATTCATCCATCCCTCTAAGCGGGATAGAATTCTGCTGCCGTTTATAGTACTGTCAATATTCCACTTGTGTAAAACACGCCTGCTACGGCACCTGTCATTAAACATGCCAATATAGCCGCTGCCAGCGCCCTGAAACCTATTTTTGCCAGGTCCCCGGATCTTGACGGTGCAATAGCAGCAAACCCACCCACAAAAATTGCCATAGAAGCAATATGTGCAAACCCGCAAAGAATATAGCTGGCTATCACTGCAGACCGCGCTGAAATAGCGCCCTGCTGTATATATGCTGATAAGTGCTGGTAGGCAACAAGTTCTGTAACAATAGTACGCTCACCCGCCAGATATGCTACTTTTGAAATATCTGCCATAGGCACGCCGGTTAAAAATACCAGAGGCCTGAATATATAGCTTAAAATTTCCTGAAGTGATGTACCTATTTTTCCAAAACCGTAATTTACAATAGCCAGCAATCCAAGCACTGCAATAAGCAGTGCAATAATGCCTGCGCAAAGCTTCAACCCTTCATTTGCACCTTTTATTATTGCATCCATCCAGTTTTGGGCAGGAATATACTCTGCCTTTACATTTTCACCCAGGGTTTCAGGCACTTCATCTTCCGGGTAAAGAAGTTTAGCCATTACTATGGCTGCGGGAGCACTTAAAATGGAGGCAGATACCAGGTGCCCTGCAATGGCAGGAAATGAACCATAAAGAAAACTTGCATAAAGCCCCAGCATAGTGGAAGCAATGGTGGCCATGCCGGCAGTAAGCACGGTGCAAAGTTCAGATTTTGTCATTTTTTCAAGGTAGGGGCGTATGGTAAATGCTGATTCCACACCTACAAATATATTGCTTGATGAACACAGTGCTTCTGCACCGCTTATTTTCATAAGTTTTGTGAATATTCTGGCAAAAATATTTATAAGCAGAGGCATGAATTTCACAAAATACAACAATGACATAATAGCAGAGAAAAATATTACCGTAGGAAGAGACTGAATGGCAAGAATAAATCCTATAGATTGTTCCCCATAAGGGCCCATGGCTCCGGGGCCTATGGAAAGCGGGCCAAAACAAAAATTTATGCCTTCCTTTGCAAATGAAAACATTTTTAGTACTGCTTTGTTTATTAGGTTAAATACGGCAATGCCTGCCGGAACTTTGAAAATAAAAAAAGCAAAAATAATTTGCAGCCCAGCACCCCAGCCTACAACACGCCAATTAATGTTTTTCCTATTTTTAGAAAATATCCACGCTACCGCCATTAAACCAAACATCCCGAAAAAACTAATTAGATTGTACATCCTCTCCCCCGTAATATAATAATCTCAAATTTGAAATTTCAAATCATTTTTTCGTCTAATTCCACAGGACGAATTATCTCATCCGATATGTCATTCTTACTACTTCGCCGTTTTTAAAAAAGAATGTCTTATTCCAGTTTGAGCGTGACCCGTCTACGCTTACGGTACAGTCTACATTCATTTCACCGGTACCGCTTTTTACTGTATTGGTTTTTACATCCATAGATACGGTATCTTCCCCATAAGTGGATTTTAGATACCTTTTTGCTGTTTCAATTAATTTTGTTTCTGTTGTTTCCATGTACTACCGCCTCCTTTTTTAAGTAAATTGAGTATTTGTAAAACTACACTCTACTTTCTTGTCCAGTTTTTATGTGTATCATTGTCAATGAATTCCATAATCTTTTTCTCATCAATAATCTCAATATTTTTGTCGTAATAGTTTATATGGTTTAATTTCCTTAGTTTTGAACACACCCTGACAACAGTTTCCCTTGTAGTGCCGGCAAGCTCTGCAATATCATTATGATTTAGTTTAAGCGCCAGCTTTCTTCCGTATTTTGTCTTCTTGCCATAGGCAGTGCACAAATTTAATAATAGCAGGGCTATTCTTCTGGGCAGGTTCAGAAATGCAATTTGCACTATTTCTTTGTAAGCATTTTGCATTTTTGCTGAAACTAAGCACGCAATATTTAAACCGACCGCCGGATATTCTTTTATAATACCGAAAAAAACATTTTTTGATATTACTATTACAGTAATGTCAGTTACTGCTTCGGCTGAAACCACGCGCACCCCGTCGCCAAGCAGGGCAAACTCTCCAAAAATCTTTGCCGGTCCTACGTAAGAATATGCCCTTTTCTTATTTTTTATGGGCTCATATATTTTAACAAACCCGTCAAGCACAATGTATAGCTCACTGCTTAGATTATTTTTAGCAAATATTACTTCTTTTTGTTTGTACTGTTTTATTTTAAAACTGCCGGCTAATTTAAACAAAACCTTGTTGCTTATACCTTCAAATAATTCCGTTTTTCTTAAAATATTCAAAACATCGTTTGTTGCTTTCATTTTTATACCTACCCCTGTCTTAAATATTTCCTTTGCCTTTACAAGCTTTTACACACAAACCGCAAATCATGGTGCCTATAAACTGTATTTTCTCAAATTTTCTAAGCTGTATACGGCATTTACCGGAATCAAATTTTTCAGGGCTGTCACTTATCGCCTCTGCGGGGCACACCCTGGCACACAAACGGCAGGCACCGCAATTTTCTGCCAAAGGCTTATCAGCTTCCAGGGGCATATTGGTAAGAAGTGTAATGTACCTGACCTGTGAACCGTACAAAGGAGATACTGTCAGATTGTTTTTTCCACGCCAGCCCAAACCAGCCAGTTCTGCAATTTCTCTGTGGGACACGGTGCCTCTCATATTTTCCCAGTCTATCATTTGCGATGCGGGTATAGGCAATGCCTGATAACCATCTCTTTGAATTAATTCTGCGACTTTCAGTATTGAACTGTCTAAAAATACATTGGCTCTCTGGTAATGAAAATAATACATCGGGCTGGGTTTATCTACAAGTGAGTCCAGAACTTTCTGGCTTAACCTGTACCCCAGCACAACCGCCCTGTTTAAATCTTTTGTTATTTCTTCTGTAAGAACGAAATGGCCCTTAATACCTGACACATCTGCCACACCGAATAACGATATGCCGTCTTTTAGCATTTGTTCTTTCAATTCCTGTTTTGTAATCATTTTTCCCTTTGTTAATACAGTTGATACGTTGTTTGCACTGAGCGTAAGTCGAAGTTGCTTGCGCTGAGTAAAGTCCTGAGTGAAATCGAAGGATAAAGTAGAAGTGATAAGTTAATATGTTGATAAGAAATTAATTCACTTATCTGCTTATCAATTAGACTTAAACTCAACTTTCAGCCTTCAGCGTTTTATTAAAGTTTTAGCTTAGCGTTTAGCCCGAATCTGTCGTCTTATAACTAGCGTGACGCTCATCCTGCAAAATCGCCGATAAATCAACTACATTCAGTTTTACCATTCTGTTTCTGCCGTAAACTTCATCGCTCCATCGCTATTCTTCTATCCTACGCTTTTACTCTTTAAACTTACCAGCAATATGGCAATATCCGAAGAGGTTACACCGGATATTCGCGCTGCCTGGCCTATAGAGCGCGGCTTTATTTTATTTAGTTTCAGCTGAGATTCTGTAAGCAGGCCGCTGATATTTTCGTATTTAAAATCCTGCGGTATTTTCTTATTTTCCAGTTTTTTGAACTTGTCTATTTCCTGCAGTTGTTTCTGAATATAACCTTCATACTTTATTTCTATCTCTACCTGGTTTCTTATTTTCGCTTCAGTCCAGGGGGCTAAATCCGTTTCTTCTTTTACGGCATAATTTTCCGGGCTTGCTTCAGAAACCATTTCTTCATAGGTATGGCCCTGGCGTATATACTGCGCCAGCGAAAGCTCGCCTTTGCCGGTAAGCTTTATTTTTTCAAATTCTTTTATACGTTTTCCAATGGCGCTGCGGTATTTCTGCAATTTTTTAATATTTTCCTGAGCTATTAACCCAAGTTTATGGCCGTAATCCATTAAACGTAAATCCGCATTATCACTGCGTAAAATCAGGCGGAACTCTGCCCGGGATGTAAACATCCGGTACGGGTCCATTACACCTTTGGTAACCAGGTCATCAATTAACACACCCAAATACGCTTCATCTCTGTTTAAAACAAACGGCTGTTCATTTCTAATTTTCAGCACCGCATTTACACCAGCCATTAAGCCCTGGCCGGCCGCTTCTTCATAGCCGGTAGTACCGTTTATCTGGCCGGCAAAGTAAAGGCCGGGAATAAGTTTTGTCTCAAGTGAAGCCGTCAGCCCGGTGGGCTGGCAGAAATCATATTCAATTGCATAAGCGTAACGGATTATCTGTGCTTTTTCACAGCCTTCAATAGAATGCACTATCTGTTCCTGCACGTCTTCCGGTAAACTGCTGGAAATACCGTTGCAGTAAATTTCCTGCGTATTAAAACCTTCGGGCTCCAGAAATATCTGGTGACGCTCCCTGTCTGCAAACCGCACAACTTTGTCTTCAATAGACGGGCAGTAGCGGGGGCCGGTACTTTTAATAATACCGGAATAAAGCGGTGACCGGTCTAAATTATCTTTAATTATTTTATGGGTGGTTGTATTTGTATAGGTTATCCAGCAGGGTAACTGCTGTTGTGTGATTTCTGAAGTGAAATGCGAAAATGGTTCCGGCGGATTATCGCCATACTGGGGTTTTAACTTTTCAAAATCTAATGTTCTGGAATTCAGGCGCGGCGGAGTGCCTGTTTTAAGCCTGCCTAATTCAAAACCCAGCTCTTTTAACGAGCCGGATAAATATTCTGCTGAAAATTCTCCCATTCTTCCGGAAGAGAAATTTTTAAGACCTATATGCACCAGCCCTTTTAGAAAAGTACCTGTGGTTAAAATTAAAGCATCGCAGTTATAAATAGTTCCTGTTTTGGTTTCTATGCCGGATATTTTATTGTCACCGGTTAAAATTCTTACTGCTTCACCCTGTAAAAGTTTCAGGTTGGGCTGGTTTTCTACAACGCGTTTCATTTCACCGCGGTACAACGCTCTGTCACACTGGGCGCGCGGTGACCACACGGCCGGCCCGCGGGACCTGTTTAGCATACGAAACTGCAGGGCAGTTTTATCAGTGGCTTTTGCCATTTCTCCGCCAAGAGCATCTATTTCACGGACAATCTGCCCTTTGGCTAGCCCGCCTATTGCCGGGTTGCAGGACATTTGTGCAATAGAGTCAAGGTTCATTGTCAGCAGCATCGTTGAAGCGCCCATACGGGCACTGGCAAGAGCTGCTTCCACGCCGGCATGGCCGGCACCCACGACAATTACATTAAATTTTTCTGGATATGTGTACATGGAAAGAAAGGAAGTTACTCTCTGAAGGATTTGCCGCTTTTTTAATTTTCTGGGTCGCACAGGACTTGAACCTGTAACCGACGGATTAAGAGTCCGTTGCTCTACCATTGAGCCAGCGACCCAGAAAATTAAAACTATATGTGTTATTTCAATATTTTCCGTCATTCATTCTACTTTTTTAGGACTTTATTGTCAAGATTTTTACAGTAGTTTTGCAGGAAATATTTTACATTATCTGCTATTGGAATATGTTTGATAAATTATCACAATAATGTTATAATTCAATAGTTTAAATAAAGGGATGTTTTATGTCAATAAAACCATATTATTTATCATTATTTATTTGCGGTAATTTATTTGTTATGACAACATTGTTTGCTTCAAACAATATATCGACAAATTCTGATAAATATAAAACAATTGCTACAAGAAATGTATTTCGGCCTTTATGGGCTACCGAATTTAATAATTCTGATGATAAATCTCGCAAAGAAGAACTTGAAGCTTTGAAAAAATCAGAAAAAGAAAGGATAGAATCTCAAAAACTTGCTGAAGAACAAGCCAAAATAGACAATAAAAAGAAAGAAATTGAACAAAATTATTCATTAACAGGAATTATATTTGATAAAGGTAAAAAACAAGCTGTTATTCAAGATAGAAAAGGATTAAGCAGTTTTATGTATGAAAACGATTTTTTGGATGAAGCAAAAATCATTTCAATAAATGAAACAAAAAGTGAAGTCATCTTAGATTATAAAGGCAAATTTACAGTTGTCTTCCGTATGGAATAAATTAATATACCTATTCTCTTAATGGAGTGTTTATGAAAACAAAATTAATTTCCCTTATGCTTCTTTTTTATTTAACTGGTTTTTCTTATTCGGCAATTAAAGACATGAAACAAGCAGACTGGTCAAAAACTTTAAATGAAATTGGAATTCAGGCAGATAATACCGTTATTGAAAAACTGGCAAATTCAAGCAAAACAATAGACAAGGTTAATATGCAAACAAAAGGAAGGCTGTCTAGTCAAGAATGGGTCAAATTATTTGAAAAACTTAAACTTACACCAAAGCCAAACATGCAGATACAAGAATGGGAACAACTTTTTAACAAAATTGGAATATTAGCCAAATATTCATCAACCATAACACAAACAAAAGAAACAGCCAATACAACCATTAACAATACCGTATCAATTTCAACACCCCAAATATCACCGGAAACCCAACAAACAAATACCCCAAAAACCCAAATATCAACCAATGAAACACCGACCATACAAACAGTGACACCTCAACCCATACAAGCAGAAAACATACAAAACAACGACAATTATAGTCAGTCTATAAAAAACCAGGCAACACTTTCTTTATCAACACCACCATTAGAAGAAACTCAAAAAAACAAAGATAATATTAAATCTTCTAACATATCCCTGGACTTAAAAGGAATGGACATTCTTTCAGTTTTAAAAATGATATCTCAAAAAAGTGACTTAAATATTATTGCCGGTAACAATGTAAGGGGTAATGTAACTATCTATTTAAAAGATATTGACGCTATTGATGCTCTGAAAATGATTCTTGAAATGAATGACCTGGCCTATGTTTATGAGGATAAGGTTATAAAGGTAATGACCGCACAAGACTACGAGAAAATATACGGCAAGGCTTTTTATGCAAGAACCACCGTGGAAATAGTAAATTTAAAATATAATAAAACAGAAAATATTTTAAAAACCGTAGTTTCGCTTAAAAGCAAAATAGCACAAATTATTCCAGATAATGCATCTAATTCACTAATAATCATTGATACTCCTGAAAACATAAATGATCTAAAGAAAATAATTGATTCCATAGATGTAAAAATAGAAACCAGGGCCTTTCCGCTGAATTACACACAATCAAAAGACATTTCCGACAAAATTAAAACTTCCTTAACCCCCACCATAGGCGAACTCCAGATAGATGAAAGAAGCAACCAACTTATTATCAAAGATACTCCTAAAAAACTTGACGAACTATCACAACTGATCTCATCTTTTGATAAACGCCACAGAGAGGTATTAATTGAAGCAAGAATTTTACAGGTATTGTACAGCGATGAAATAAAAACCGGCATTAACTGGGAAAATGTTTTCAGCAATGTAGAAAATCAAACCATTCCTGGCAAAGTGGTAGGAAATTACAGTAATTTATCCACACTCCCCCCGGTTGTTATGGGCAATACCGGGCTGCAGCTTAATATGGGAACCATTGAAATTAATAACTTCAATGCTGTAGTAGATATGCTGCAAACCATAGGTAATACAGACCTTGTTTCTTCACCAAGAATTGCCACTTTAGAAAACAAGGAAGCAAAAATACTTGTTGGTACAAAAGAAGCTTATGTTACCACGCAAATTACAAATTCCGGCACCAGTACTACTAATCCGATAGTTGCAGAAACTGTTTCTTTTGTAGATGTAGGTATGAAACTCTTCGTTACACCTTCTATTGGAGATAATGGGTTTATAACCATGAAAATACGCCCTGAGGTAAGCTCAGTAGACAGAACCCTGACAACATCCCAAAAAAATGTAATACCTATTGTCCGTACATCAGAATCTGAAACAACGGTTATGGTGAAAGACGGAATAAGTATAATAATTGCCGGATTGATAGAAAACAGGGTCCAGAAAAAAACAGAAGGTATTCCTTTTTTATGTAAACTTCCGTTTATTGGGCCCTTATTCGGCAGAACATCAAACCAGAACGTAAAATCAGAATTAGTTGTATTTTTAACCCCTCATCTAATGACCGGGGATATATCAAATACTGAAGATATCAGCAAAGACGCAAAAAAGAAATTAAAGAAATCAAACGTAAAGAAGTAATTAAATCTCATGCCTATTTTCACTTATAAAGCAAAAAATATTTCTGGGCAACAAATATCCGGAACTATTGAAGCTGAAAACGTCCAGTCCGTAACAAAACAATTAAGAGAAAAGGGCTATTTCCCCTCCTCTATCACTTCTGACGAAAAGAAAGACACTCTTTTAAACAAATTAAATCTTTTTAGAAATAAAACGGTAAAACACAAAGGCCTGGTAATATTTACCCGCAGGCTCGCAGATTCGTTAAAAGGCGGACTGCAATTAACCAGAGCATTAAACGTCATAAGCAATCAAACAGAAAACCCGGAACTATCAAAAATTTCAAAAGAAATAGCTATCGCTATACAGGAAGGCAAATCATTATCCGAAGCACTTAAAACATATCCTGCGGTATTTTCAACAATGTATGTATCAATGATTCACGCAGGCGAGACTGCCGGCGTTTTAGATATTGTTTTATCCCGCCTCGCAGATTTCAATGAAAGAGAAGAAGAACTGCGCTTTAGAATTAACTCTGCTCTTGCCTATCCGGTCATAATGCTGTTTGTGGGTTTAGCAAGCGTTATATTCCTTTTAAGCTTTGTTATCCCCAGATTTGAGGTTATGTTTCAGGATTTAGGCCAATCATTACCCCTGCCAACAAAAATATTGCTATTCCTCAGCCACATATTAAGATATTACTGGTGGTTGTATATACCGGTAATTATTGCTTCAATAGTTTTTATAAAAAAATGGTCTGCTACTGAAAAAGGAAAAAACTTTATATCAAACCTGACATTAAAGACACCATTAACAGGCATTTTTATAAAAAAAGATATTATTTCCAGGTTTATAAGAATGTTAAGCTTACTTCTTGTTAATGGGGTCCCTATATTAAAAGCATTAGACATTGCCAAAAATTCAATTGACAATAAAATATTTTCTGCTGACATTGAAAGAGTGTATAAAGACGTAAAAGAAGGGCTGGGCCTTTCCAAATCATTACAAAAATCCAGCCTTTTCCCGCCATTAATTGCAGAAATGATATCCATTGGCGAAGAAACAGGCAATATGGAAACATCATTAACCAGAATAGCAGAAAGCTATGAACGTGAAGTTGAATATGCAATAAAAACCATGACGTCTCTTTTAGAACCAGTTATCATTCTTTTTGCCGGCTTGGTAGTTTGTTTTATAGCATTATCAATGTTGCTGCCTGTGTTTCAGGTTAGCTCTGGCCTTAGATAAATCAACTTTCATGGAGGATAAAATATGCAGAAGAAAAACAGCCGGGGATTTACGCTTATTGAAATTATGTTAGTAATAACCATTATCGGAATACTGGCAGCTGTAGTCCTGCCTCGCCTTACAGGAAGAACCGAAGAAGCAAGAATAAATTCAACAAAACTCCAAATTGAAAACCTTTGCCTGGCTTTTGATACCTATGAATTAGATAACGGCCGCTATCCATCAACAGACGAAGGAATAAATTCTCTCCGGACAGCGCCGTCAAATACCCGTAACTGGAAAGGCCCCTATTTAAAAAAAGATATTAAAAACGATCCCTGGGGTAATCCTTACATTTACAGATATCCGGGCACTCACAGCAAAGATTTTGATTTGTTTTCCTATGGCACAAACGGTGTAGAAGGCGGAAATGATGATATCTCTAATTGGGAAAACAAACAATAAAGGATTTACCCTTATTGAAGCATGCCTGGTTGGCGTAGTTCTATCACTGATACTTGCCCTCAGCTGGCCCATCTTAAACCGTACAGCGCGCACAACCCAGCTGGAAACAACCTGCAAAGAAATATCTTACACTTTAAGATATGCCAGAGATTATGCGCTAAATGAAAGCAAGTATTATTGCGTACAGTTCAATTTACAGGAACATCAATATTGGATTGCTGTAAAAAACAGCAAACCAGATAACACCGGTATATTCATCCCTTTAAACGATTCTTTAAATAAAACACGCTACTGGCCCGAAGATATTGAAATAACTGTTTCCCATCAAATTCTTGTATTTTCACCTGATGGTACTTCTCAGGATTTTAACCTGTCCTGTAAAAACCCACAGGGTAATATTTGTTCGCTAAAACTGCAGGGAAATACCGGAAAAACAACAATTCAAACCAGTAGAAATTAATTGATAAAATGAAAAAAAACGGGTTTATTCTATTAGAAGTTTTATTATCTTTAGTTATTCTTGGAACTGTATTAATAGTTTCAATCCAGGCCCTTGCCAGCTATACAAGAGCAACCTCTTCTGCAAAATATTTAGACTGCGCTTCAGCACAATCCCAGAAATTGCTGGCGCAGGTATATTTAGATAAAGAAGCTTTTTCTACGGGCCTGCCGGATATGGAACTTACAAATTACACATCTGAAATCAACGAAACAAAGATTTCTGAAAATGAATCTCAATATGAAATAATAGTAAAATGGGCTGAAAGAGGCATAGAAAAAGATTTAAAACTTATTACCTGCAAAACAAAAGAAAAATTATGAAAAATAAACAAACCGGATTTACCTTAATTGAACTACTGGTTGGGATGACAATTCTGGTAATAGTAATCACTACCGTATATGCTTCTTATAGCATTGGTTTAAAGGCATATCAAAAAATTGAAAAAGAAAGCTATTTCAACCAAAACCTGCGCCAATCCTGGCAGGTTATTTCGCGTGATTTACGCTGTGCCTTTGCCTCGCCAGCAAATAAGAAAATAAAGTTTTTAGGTACTATTGTAAATAACAGCGGAAATTCTACCAGTAAAATAACATTTACAACTTTCATGCCTGATACAGGAACAAATTTAAGCGGCCTTAAAGAAGTTTCTTATTATGTTGATAATGACCCATTAACACCTCAGGAAGGCCTTGTTAAAGAAGTAAACAACAATAAACAGGAAATAGCACCGTTTGTAAAAACATTTAACCTGCGCTATTTTGACGGTTTTAACTGGAAAGATACCTGGGGTATAAATGAAACCAAACAAAATACATATCAAGCTAATATTTTACCTTTAGCAGTAGAAATAAAAGTCACAGTGAGTGATACAGAAATACTTGAAAATTCAGCCAAATCATTAACCACTGTTGTACCCATAATAAGCAATTAATAAAAGGATTTTTTAAGATGCATAATCAAAAAGGCATGGCATTAGTAATAGTCTTATGGATAACTGTAGTTTTAACCAGCATTACAGCAGCAGCCGCCTATTTGACCCGGCTTGAAACAAAACAATCCCATTACCCTGCAAGAGACATGCAATTAATAGGCGCTTCAATTGCCGGACTGGAAAGGGTAAAATCAGAGTTAAAAGAAGATAATAAATACACATACAACTCATTAAAAGGAAAATGGAAAAACGGTTATGACAGCTATACTAAGATAGGCGATATAGAGATTTCACTGCTTGTTGAAGATGAAGAAAGTAAACTTAATCTTAATACCGCCAACAAGGAGGACTTGCATAAATATCCTCCTTTTATAAATTATGCAAATTCTGATAGGTTAATAAAATCATTAACAGTGCCTATAGATTGCCTTGATGACCTTGTCATAATAAACAATATTGCAGACAATAAGCAGATACAAACAATAAAAAATACTGCTACTGTAAATTCTACCGGTAAAATCAATATAAATACTGCTCCCGTAGAAGTACTAATGGCCCTTCCGGGCATTGATTACACGCTGGCGCAAGCAATCATTGCCCGTAGAAACGGTAAAGACTTATTACAAGCAACAGAAGATGATTTGCCGTACGACAATATCATGAAAGTGGAATTAGTTACCGGCCGGGAAATTTATAAAAAAATAGTAAACTTAATTACAGTTAAATCATCTTTTTTTAAGGTTACCATAAAGACAAGTTATGGTAAATATAGTAAAATAATTGAAAGCGTACTCTCCCGGCAGGGCAATAATATTCATATTAGCTATTGGAGAGAACTTTAAATTAAGATGAACAAACTAATAAGTGTAATAGAAATTACTGCAAGCAGTATTAGGTTTGCGCAGGCTGAAATAACTGCGGAAAAACCCGTAATAACCAACCCTGAAGAACTTCCTTTTAACAGCAGGGAAACTCTAATTATAGAGCTAAAAAAACTGACAGTAAAACATAAAATTAGCAGTTCTTATTTGATTACCGCACTTCCAAGAGCCCAGGTATTTTTAAAAAAAATCACCATACCTCCGGCAAACGTACAGGAAGCAAAAAACATCATCCAATACGAAGCAGAAAGATACCTTCCTTTTTCTGTTGACACTGCCGTAATAGACTTTTACCCGCTTAACCCCCTGTCTGAAACTTCTCCAAACGAAATTCTGCTTATTGCTGTTAAAAAAGAAACCCTGGATAAATATCTTGAAAATTTTAGTACCGCAGGCCTGTGCCCGGACAATATCACTGTATCCAGCTTTGCCGCAATCAACCTTCTGGCAACAGTATCAAAAGAAACGCAATCATTTGCATTCCTGGATTTCAATGACAGTTTCTGGGAAATAGGCATCTTTTCAGATAACGTGCTTGCTATAAGCAGAGGTTTTTCACTTCCTCCGGCTGAAAGTATGCCTGATTTAATTATTAATGAAATTACTAATACTTTAAATATGCTTGCCAAACCCGCAAACGAGAAAATAGAGAAGATTTATTACTTCCATTCTAAAGACAATGACAAAATAATAGAAAAAATAAAAAACAACCTGCCAATATCCGTAACAGGTTTGAACTCTGCTATGCTTACTGGTTTTTTGCTTCCTTCTGCCTGCAGTATAAACCTGCTGCCTGACAGCATAAAAGAAAATATTCTTAGAAAAAGAAACAAAACATTATATTCAAAAATAATAAAAACAACCCTTATTGCTTTTGCGGCATTTCTGGCAGCATTTTTTATATTTACTTATTTCAAATCTTCATCAAACAGAGAAATTATTAAAAACATTGAATCAAATAAAAAAGAAATCATAGAACTTGCCAGAATTGACAGCAAGCTTGAAACAATTAACAATTATAAGAATAATAATAACTTGCCTCTTGAAATTTTAAATGAAATAAGCAAAACCCTGCCCGGCAATGTTTATATCAGGCAGTTTAACTATGATTACACGCAAAATACTGTTACCATACGAGGCAGGGCAAGTTCTTATGATACAGCTTCTAAAACTGCCGGCGCTTTTGGAAAATCCAGGTATTTTGCTCAGGTTACAAATAAAGGGTCTTATACAGCAAGGGTTGGCGATAAGGATTTGGTAGATTTTGAACTTCAACTGCAACTAAAACTAAAATAATATGAACTCAAACGAAAAAAAACTATTAGTAATTACTATAAGCATCGGAATTTTATCTTTGCTTTATGTTTATATTTTAGAACCTGGCATAAAGTCAGTTTTTATATCCAATTCGGTTAATCTTAGAAACAGAAAATATATAGACATCTATAACAGGAAAGACGAAATTAAACAGCAGTCAAAACAGATACTATTTACAAACTACTGGAAAAACACACCCCAGGAACAACAATTAGCCTTTCAAATGCATATAGAAAAATTATCAGCAGCATCAGGAGTGAACAAAATTAAAAGTATTTTCCCCCTGCAAGAAAATGCAAATAGTAATAATGAAATGGCGCTGCAAATTAATGCTGAGTGTTCAATTAATAGTTTAACAAAATGGTTGTACAATATTGGTATGTCTGACGTGCCTTTGCATGTGAGAAAACTTCAAATAAGCGGAGAAACCGGAGATTCAAATATTTTAAGAGTACAAATTGAAATTGCTACCCTATCACTTCTTCCTGAGTAACCCTATAAACCTCTTCTATTGTGGTAAGCCCTGCTTTAACTTTTCTAAAACCGTCCTGCCGTAATGTAGTCATTCCTTTGGCAAGCGCTTCCTTCCTGATATTTCCTGTAGACATCTTTTCTAAAACCAGCCTGCGCAAATCATCATCTAATATTAAAAGCTCGTATATTCCGGTACGGCCTTTATAGCCTGTATGCCGGCATTCTTCACAACCCGGTCCGGCCTTATAAATTACAAAATCATTATCTGCGGTATCGTTATATAAATGGGCAAGAATCTCTTGTGATGGTTTATAAGAAACTTTACATTTAGGGCATACCAATCTTACAAGGCGCTGCGCTAAAATAGCTTCAACTGATGAAGACACCAGATAAGGCTCTATACCCATATCAATCAAACGGGTAACAGCGCCTGGCGCATCATTGGTATGGAGCGTACTAAAAACCAGATGTCCTGTTAAAGAAGACCTAATAGCTATTTCCGCCGTTTCCTGGTCACGAATTTCCCCTACCATTATAATGTCCGGGTCCTGCCTTAAAATAGAACGAAGGCCATTTGCAAAAGTTAATCCTATTTTTGGATGCACCGGCACCTGATTGATTCGTTTCAACTGATATTCCACAGGGTCTTCAACTGTTATTATCTTTTTATCGGGCGTGTTGATTTTACTTAAACAGGCATAAAGTGTTGTGGTTTTTCCATGTCCGGTTGGGCCTGTTACCAGCATTATCCCATGCGGTTTTTTTATTAATGATTCTATAGAACCCAAATATATTTCAGGTAACCCTAATTGTTCCAGGCTTAAATACATTTGGCTTCTGGGCAAAATTCTTAAATCTATGCTTTCACCATGAATTATAGGTAAACTGGAAACACGCAAATCTATTGTTTCCTTGTCTATATTGAATTGTATCCTGCCATCCTGCGGTAAACGTTTTTCGGCTATATTCATATCCGACATAATTTTAATACGCGATATTATTGCTGACTGAAAATTCTTTATAGCTGAAGGGGTGGGGATATCATGCAATATACCGTCAACCCTGTACCTTACCACCAAATCATCTTCGTAGGGCTCTATATGAATGTCCGTAGCTCTTTCAAAAAAAGCTTCCCTTATTACCTGGTTAACAAACTTTATTATAGAAGCATCTTCACTGCCGTCAGTTGGTGCCTGGGGCACGGCTGCTTTTACTATTTTCCCTGATTTTTTGTCTTCATCTGAAAGCGCTTGCATAGTTTCAGCACCTACACCATAAAGGTTTTTGAGAGCTTTCAACAATTCTTTTTCAGGGCAAAGAACAGGTTTTATTTCGCATTCTAAAAGAAGGCGTAAATCATCCAGGGCGTGCAGGTCAAACCCATTGGTAACAGCAACAAATAAATGGTGGTTTTCCTGGCGGATAGGTACTATTTTGTATTGATAGGCAAACTTTGCAGGAATTTTTAAGGCAAGTTTATCATCCAGTTTCTTATCTACCAAACTTTCAATAGGAATATTAAACTTCTTTGAAAGTACTGATAGGTCTTCAATGTGTTGGTGTTTCATATAACTAATACTCCTGTCCGAATAATGTCCGATATGTCCGAATAATGTCCGATATATCAGGCTATTTGAGCAAGTATTTCCTTCCTTTTGTCGTACCTGATTCTTTTGTTAATCCCTTCTCAACAAGCCCAATCAAATCTCTATAAAGGGTTTTTTCTGACACTTCCTTATGTAATTCTTTGAAAATTGACAAATTTATTTCCTTATTTTCTTTGATATATTTGATTGCACTTTTCTGCCTGTCGTTCAGCCCAAGTTTTTGCAAGTATTCTTCTGTGTAAATATCCTGTGAGAATGTAATATGAAAGCCCTGCTGACGTTCTTTGATTGCTGGAACTGGAACTCCCGCTCCTTCACATAGATTAATCATCTTACCAATCCCACTACCCCAGCGTTCAACAAATTCAATATCAAAAAATACTTTGGCAATGCCTTTGTTTCTTATATGTGAATCGTGTGGCTTATACAAATCTTCAACTTTTACTCCAGGGAACAGACTGCCAGGATTCCAGATTTCAAGCCTGTCATCAAATATCCGCACGCTTATGGTCGATGATACAAGATAATCCCGATGGCAAACAGCATTGACAAGCGCTTCTCGTATTGCGTCCAGCGGATAATCCCAAATACTCTTGCGACGTGGTTCCCCCGTCATAACAAACTTAAGCCTTATATTTTTCTTAATAAAATCCATCGCCTGTTCAATCTGGTCAGTTAAAGAGCCTTCAATCATATCATCGTCTATCACAAGTGTTTCATTCTTAAACCTTCCGCAGTGAATAACAGCCTGCTGCATATACCTCATGGGACGTTTACCGAACAGAAGCAAGGAAGCCCACGTTGGTGTATCATTATATACGAGTTCAAGTTTATTCAGAATTTGATGAACTGTTTCGGTCTTTGGTATTTTTCTTCTGCCTGTTGTATTGGCAGTATTCCTATACACATGAACCAGTTTTTCATCTATATCTTTTAAAGAATATCCTTTTGCTGGTGTCATGTCCCAGCTCATTTCCAATGAATTATAGTGCATATGGGCGATTTCCTGCGGAGTCATCAAACGGTTACTGTTATTTACTCTCCTGAAACATTTGCCTTTTACAGCCACTGGTTTTATCGGGCATTCCTTGATTACGATATCAATTATTTTCTTGCCGTCAATCGTCACTACATCTATGTCAGGGATTATTCGGGGATTGCTTGCCTGAGCGATTTGGTTCACCCAATCGTTAGTGGTCTCTTTACCTATCTGAATACCCTTGATTATTCCTTTGTCAGTCACACCGATAAGAATCGTTCCCCCTTTTGAATTGGAGAAAGCGCCAGCAGTTTCTATTGCTTCCTTGTCAAAACATTCTTTGAAATCAAGAGTCTCGCATTCGCCGTTTTTGATAAGTTGTTTCAGTTCATCTATTGTCATTTACTTCCTCTTTTAGTCTGTTAACAAAATTATATAATATTTGAGCTGTATATTCTACTGAAATTCCACCATGCTTTAGAAAGGATTTTTATGTTCAATAATGTTGAAAGAAGAGGCAAATACAACCAGTATCACTCTTCAATCAAACTATTCATAGCTTCCGGAGGAAATATAGCCCTGGCTTATGATTTGGGAGTCCCTTCTTCAACCCTATCTTCATGGAAATCAGCTGACTTCTCAAGACTTATCACACACCCTGTTGCAGGCTCAGCAAAAAATGACCTGCTATTGTTTCAAAAGTTCATTAAAAACAAGTCAGCGATGCGTTTATTCAATGCTTATGTCTCTGTTTCTGAAACATTCCATTTTATTTTGCGTTCAGTAACTGATGATTCAAGCAAACTCATGTGTGTCCAAATTAGGAATTGAAAAAGCCTAATCCTTTTCTTATAATGGTTGATGATAAAGTCATTAACCTTACCGATTGTCGTCGGTAATAAGGAGGATTAGGCTTATGTCACATCATCATAC
>Ga0208977_1000650_pt1 | contig 23303 bp, 18 predicted proteins | sample RifOxyA2_FD_184030 | JGI IMG/M metagenome (GOLD analysis project Ga0208977, IMG submission 184030) | Groundwater microbial communities from Rifle, Colorado - Rifle Oxygen_injection A2 (SPAdes) | ecosystem: Environmental > Aquatic > Deep subsurface > Groundwater | place: Rifle, Colorado, United...
GTCGTTGTTCTGCCAGTATTTTTCCGACGTTAAACTGCTGTTTAAGGTATCGCCCGGTTGTTTTTCGCCGCCGCCCAAAGTTACATCCGCGGTTCTAAAGTTTGAAAACCGGCGACCCGACCCGCCGCCGGCGCAGCTTTTTCCGCTTATTAAACGCGCATTCCACCAGCGCAGGAAGACAATTCTTAATGCTATTTCAAATAATATTGAGGCGCCGAAAGAGGCGGTGCTTGAAGCGCTTCAAAGCGTTGAAATAGACCCAAAATCCCGGCCCGAAACGCTTACGCTGGAATCATATCTGCGCTTGACTTCTATTCTCGGAAAATATATAATAGACAATACTCAAAATTCGAAACAATTAAATAATAAATGATAAAAGACATATAGTAGAAATTACTATTTACACATAATCCACATAACTTATCCACATTTGTGGATAAGTTTGTTGATAAGTACACGGAAAGTGTCTCTTTAGCAGTTTTAGGTCATTGCGAGCAATGCGAAACAATCTCGACGTTGCTTCTGATGAAAAGCGAGATTGCCGCGCCCTTTGGGCTCGCAATGACGACGACAACTTCAAAACACTAAAGAGACACCACCGAAACAGAGGCAAATTGTAATGCCAACGGCTGAAGAAATCTGGAAAAATGTTGTTGATAACTTGCGTCAGCAGATGGTCCCGGAACTATTCAGCTTATGGATTGCTCCGCTAAAACCGCTTTCCTTTGCGCACGGCACGTTTGTGCTTCAGGTGCCAAACAAGTATTTTTCCGATTGGCTTAAAACCCACCAGGAAGAGAACATAAAAAAACTTCTTAAAGAGCTGGCGACGGAAGAAGTAACGCTCTCTTTCCAGGAAACGCAGGATCTGACGTCAATCCTCAAAAAAGTGGAAGACATCCAGGAGCCGGCGCCCGGCGGGCCGATCCCGCGCGTTCCCACCGATGATCAGATTAACGTGCGTTACACTTTCGACCGCTTCGTCGTGGGCGCATCCAACCGGTTTGCGCACGCATCCTGCGAGGCCGTTGCCAAGGATCCGGGCAGACAGTTCAACCCCTTGTTCATTTACGGCGGCGTGGGCCTCGGGAAAACCCATCTTTTGCATGCCATAGGCAATCATATAAGGAAGAACAACCCTTCGCTCCGCGTTCTCTACGTTACCAGCGAACGCTTCATTAATGAATTCATAGATTCGTTGCGCTTTGAAAAACCGGCCTCGTTCCGCAACAAGTACCGCAACCTGGATTGCCTGTTGATTGACGACATCCAGTTTTTAGTGGGGCGCCAGAGCTCGCAGGAAGAGTTTTTCTATACATTTAATACGCTTTACGATTCGCGCAAGCAGGTTGTGATAACTTCTGACAGGCCGCCCAAGGAGCTGCCTACGCTCGAGCCAAGGTTAATCTCGCGCTTCGAGTGGGGCGTTATAGCGGACATCCAGCCCCCCGACCTTGAAACCCGCATAGCCATCCTTCGCAAAAAAGCGGAAGAAGAGCGGCTGTATATCCCCGACGACGTTATCCTTTACATAGCGACTCAGATAAAATCCAACATCCGCGAACTGGAAGGTTCGCTGCTCAGGATCACGGCGTTTTCGGCGTTTACCGGCACCCCGCTTACCGTAGACTCCGTGCAGAAAATTTTGAAAGACGTGGTGCGCCCGCCGGAAGACGCCACCCCGATTACCATGGACCGGATTCAAAAAACGGTCGCAAAGCATTTCAACCTGGAAGTCAAGGAAATGAAATCCAAGCGCCGCACCGATGCCGTGGCCTTCCCGCGCCAGATAGCGATGTATCTTGCGCGCACGCTTACCGATGAATTCTCCACCACCGAGATAGGCGAAGCGTTCGGCGGCAAGGATCATACTACGGTAATGCATGCATGTAACAAGATAAAAAGCCGCATGGCGACGGACCCTTATTTTGTGGCTAAAATTAACCAGATAAGTCAGGAAATCCGGACAGGGAAAGAAGAGTAACAAACGTCCAAACCGGTGGGTAACGCGATTTTCTGTTAGTTGTGTGCATAATTCCGGCGAGTTTTGCACCTCTATTATCCCTTTAGCATTTTTATAAATCGCTTTGCGGGATAACGGAATTTGTATGCCGCAAGCGGTTATCCCCAATATACAGTGTACCTACTACTACTACTACGATTTTGTATAAAAATGGAGGAAGTAGATGAATGTAATCTGTGGAAAAGAAGCGCTTCTTAAAGGAACGCAGATAGTGCAGTCCGTTGTTTCCCCTCGCAGCACGCTTCCCATTTTGTCCAATTTTTTATTCGAGGCGGAAGGGCAGAAAATAAAACTTTCAGCAACCGATCTGGAAATAGGGGTTTCATGTTTTGTTACCGGCGAGATAGTAAAAGAAGGTTCCATTACGATACCGGCAAAACGGTTTTGCGATATCATACGCGAGTTGCCGGACGACACGAACATAGAAATCAAGGCGGACGAATCGAATCAGATAACCGTTAAATGTGGCAAATCGCGTTTTGTGCTTATGGGCCTTCCCAAGAGCGATTACCCGGTGTTGCCGGCCTTCCCGGAAGATAAAACGTTTACCATAGCTCAATCACAGCTTAAAAACATGCTGCGGCGCACCTCTTTCGCAGTGTCGTCCGATGAGACGCGCTACGTGTTAAACGGGGTATACCTTATAGCCGAAGAGGGCGGGATAAAGCTTGTGGCCACGGACGGCCGGAGGCTTGCATATACAAGCAAGGATAACATTGACAAGAAAGCGAACTATCGCGCCATCATGCCTGCAAAAGCGGTAAACGAAGCGCAACGCGTTCTTGCGGCTCAGGAAACGGACGGCGAGGTTGCGGTGGCGGTAACCGAAAACCAGATAGCGTTCCGCATAAATTCAATCACGGTCATCTCGCGCCTCATTGAAGGCACGTTCCCCAATTACGACCAGGTTATACCTAAGAAGCACGAGCGGCAGATAAAGCTGAAAGTAAAAGAAACGCTTTCCGCGGCGCGTCAGGTTTCCATGCTTTCATCGGAAAAGTCAGCGCCCATAAAATTCACGTTCGGCAAAAACATGCTGCGCGTTTCGGCGGTCGCACAAGGCCTGGGCTCCGGCGAAGTGGAGATAGACATAGAGCATAGCGGTTCAACGCTTGAAATAGCATTTAACCCGCAGTTCATTATAGATATTCTCAAAAACATTGATGAGGAAGAAGTATTTTTCGAGCTTACCAATTCGCTTGTGCCGGCGCTGCTTAAACCCGTCAAGGACACAAGCTACCTGTGCGTAATAATGCCGTTGCGCACGTAAGCGGGAATCAAAAGAATGGCTATTACCCCCGGAAGCGACGTTATCGAGTTTTTGAAGAAAAAGCTGGGGCTTGACGAAAAAATAATGGTATTGCCCGCGGTCTGGGAAAAGGTTCTGGGGCCGCTTGCGGCCGGCGCGGAGATTACCGGCATAAAAAGCGGCCAGTTGCTGGTTGACGTTGTTTCCAGCGCGCATTTCCAGGAGATTACCCTCCGGCGCCGGGAAATAATTAACAAGATAAACCAGCATTTCGGCCGGGAGCGGGTAGTAAGAGACATTAAAATAAGAATAAAGCAAACGGAGGCATAAGTTATATGGTAAAATCAGCAGATGAAAAAGAAAAAATAAAAGCCGATGTCTATGACGCATCAAAAATCCAGGTGCTTGAGGGCCTGGAGGCCGTGCGCAAACGTCCGGCGATGTACATCGGCTCAACCGGCGTTGCGGGGTTGCACCACCTTGTTTATGAAGCCGTTGACAACTCGATAGACGAGGTGCTGGCCGGCCATTGCAAAAATATTGACGTCATTATACACACCGATAATTCGCTTACCGTGCTTGACGACGGCCGCGGCATTCCCGTGGACCCGCACCCCAAGTTCAAGAACATGTCCGCGCTTGAAGTGGTTATGACAAAACTTCACGCGGGCGGCAAGTTCGATCATAACTCCTACAAGGTTTCAGGCGGCCTGCACGGGGTGGGCATCTCCGTGGTGAACGCGCTCTCGGAATCGCTGAAAGTGGAAGTTTTCCGCGACGGCAAGATACACACGATGGATTTTGAGCGCGGCCACCCGCTGGGCGGCATGAAAATCACCGGCAAATCCGACGATCTCGGCACCAAGGTTACCTTTAAGCCCGACCCCGAGATATTTCCTGAGACGAAATTTTCCTTCGATACGCTTTCAAACCGGCTGCGCGAGCTTGCATTTTTAAACGCGGGAACGCGCATCACCATCATTGACGAACGCGAGGACAAGGAGCATACGTTCAATTACGAGGGCGGGCTTGTAACGTTCGTTAAGTTTTTGAACGCCAATAAATCCGCGCTGCATCCGGAGCCGATATATTTTTCAAAGGAAAAAGACAACATTGTAGCCGAGGTTGCGCTGCAATACAACGACAGCTATAACGAGCAGGTGTTTTCCTTCGTAAATAATATCAACACGATAGAAGGCGGCACGCACCTTACGGGTTTCCGCTCCGCGCTGACGCGCGTTATCAATGATTACGTAAAGAAAAACGAGCTTTCCAAGACAAAGGATCTCACACTCAGCGGCGACGATGTGCGCGAAGGCCTGACCGCGGTTGTGTCGGTAAAAGTGCCTAACCCGCAGTTTGAAGGCCAGACAAAGACAAAGCTGGGAAATTCAGACGTTGAAGGCATAGTCAAATCCATCGTAGGCGAGGCGTTGTCCACCTTCCTTGAAGAAAACCCGGCGCTTGCCAACAAGGTGATTGATAAAGCCATCACCGCCGCCGAGGCGCGCGAGGCCGCCCGCAAGGCGCGCGAGCTGACCCGGCGCAAAGGCGCGCTTGATTCCGCATCCCTGCCCGGCAAGCTTGCCGATTGCTCCGAGCGCGACCCCAAAAACACCGAACTCTACATAGTAGAAGGCGACTCCGCCGGAGGTTGTTTTGACGGCGATACGCGGGTTGCGCTTACTGACGGCAGGCAACTGAGTTTCAAAGAATTGGTTAAAGAGTGGGAACAGGGAAAACAAAACTATTGTTATACTATTCGCGATGACGGACGCATGGGCGTGGAAAAGATTCTTAACCCGCGCCGTACGAAGATAAATGCAAAAGTCGTTAAATTAACTTTTGATAACGGCCAGACGGTTACATGTACGCCGGATCACCGGTTTATGTTGCGCGACTATACATACAAAGAGGCGGAGAAACTTCTTTCTACGGAAAGTATCATGCCGTTTTATAGTAAGCTTTCTGAAAAAACGGGAAGGATTACTATTGAAGGGTACGAAATGATTTACGATCCTTCCGAGCGGCGGTGGGTTTTTACTCATCTACTGTCAGATGAATATAATATTTGGAACAATCGCTATGACGCAATCGCCGGCGCCCATAAACATCACAAAGACTTTAACAAACGAAATAATAACCCGGACAACATAGAGCGAATATCGCGCCAACAGCACATGGAGTTGCACAGTATACATGCGCGACAAACGCTTCATCGCGCCGATGTCGTCGAGAAATGCCGTAAAATTAGACAAACAGCCGAATACCGGCAGAAGCTTTCAAATATAATGCTGGCGATGAAAGCGGAGCTAAGCGCTCGCGCCCGGCTGCAATGGCAGAATATCCCGTATAAGCAGTTTATGAAAGAAAGTAGCAGGATATTTTATAACACGCATCCCGCTTACCGGTTGGCAGTAAAAGAACGGCTTGCCAATTTGCAAAGACAATATTGGGCTGATGTTAAAAACAGGGAAAAACAGGCCGATCGTGTAAGAACTCATTTCGCGGCACATCCTGATCGCAAACAGACGTTGTCTATTATTGCCAGGCGGCAGTGGTCTGATTCTGCGTTGAAGCAGTGGCGCGGTGTGAAAACAAAAGAACAATGGACAGCTGAATTCAGGGCAAAGAGAAAGGCCGCCTATAATAACACCTATCTTAATAATAGTTTATCTTTTGCGCGAAATATTTTTGACCAGGGCAAGAATGTTACGGAAACTTATGAAGACGAACGGCGGCAGTTGTCCAGAAGAAACAATAATATTCTTTCGTTTCCCACGCTTGTTGAAAGATTCTTTGCAAATGATAAGAACGCATTTATCCAGGCTGTTGCCAATTACAATCATAAGATTATCCGCATAGAAGAAGTCAAAGAATTGCGGGATGTTTATGATATTGAAGTGCCGCACACCCATAATTTTGCGCTTGCCTGCGGTGTATTTGTTCACAATAGCGCGAAACAGGGGCGGGATAGGGCGTTTCAGGCTATTTTGCCGCTTAAGGGTAAGATTCTTAACGTTGAGAAATCGCGCCTTACAAAGATACTTACAAACGAGGAAATCCGCACCATGATAACGGCCATCGGAACCGGGATCGGCCAGGAAGAGTTCAACCTTGAGAAGGCGCGCTACCACAAGATCATAATCATGACGGATGCCGACGTTGACGGCGCGCATATCCGCACGCTGCTTCTTACGTTCTTCTACCGGCAGATGACGCCGCTTATAGATAACGGCTACATATATATAGCGCAGCCACCGCTGTACAAGGTGAAGAAAAACAAGAAGGAGATGTACCTGCATTCCGACGAGGAATTGGATAAGTTCCTGTTCTCGGAAGGGCTTGACGGCGTAGAGTTCATGACCCTTTCCAACGGGAAGCAGTCGGAGCCGCTGGAGCCCAGGAAACTGGCGCAGGTTGTTCATACGTTAAACGATTTGGACGGGCTTACGAAGAAACTCGCGCGCAAGAACATGGGCTGGAAAGATTACATGGACTTTAAAAAGAAAGGCACTCTGCCGCTTTACCGTATTGACGACCCGGCGGACGGCTGCCCGCGTTACATTTTCTCGGACAAGGAATGGAAGGAATTTAAAAACGAGTTCCTCCAGAAGAAGGAAGAGGCCATGAGAAGCGCGGGCGAACTGCCGCTTGAGGTTTCCGAGGACGAGCTTGGAACCCAGGTTAAAGACCTGTGGGAGTTGCCCAAGATAGATGCGCTTGCGAAAAAACTGGAAGCGGCGGGCCTGGACATCGAAAGGTACGGCGAACGCGCCGCCAAGCCCATTTACCGCATGAAAACAGACGACGACGTTTTTGATCTTTTGAGCACCGTTGAAGTTATAGATACAATAAGGACGCTTGGGCGCAAGGGCGCCACCATACAGCGCTACAAAGGCCTGGGCGAGATGAACCCGGGGCAGTTATGGGAAACGACAATGGACCCCGCGCAACGCATATTACTTCAGGTGCGGCTTGAGGACACCGTGGAAGCCGACCACATATTTACGACACTCATGGGCGACCGCGTCGAACCCCGCCGCCTGTTCATAGAAACCCACGCCCAGGAAGTCCGTAATCTTGATATATGACGAAAAAATGAAAACGAACAAAAGTATCAACCGGCGTATTAAAATGATCCGGCACAAAATAGTGCCGGTGCTTAAGCGCTTTGATGTAAATCGTGCGGCATTATTCGGTTCCATAGTTCGCGGAGATGATACGCAGAATAGTGATATTGATATTGTGGTACAATTTGAAGGCAGGAAAAGCCTTCTCGACCTGGTTGATTTGGAATCCGTGTTAACGAAAACTCTTCACAGGAAGATAGATATTCTTACGTATCGTTCGCTGCATCCATTACTGAAAGACAGGATTCTTTCGGAACAAATACGCGTGCTATGAAAAAAGATCCGCTGATATTTAATGTCGTAAAAGGCGACCTGCCAGAATTGAAAAAAGAAATAAAGAGAATCAGGAAGCGGCTATTAACAAGAAATAAAATAAGAGAGGAATAAGGAAAATGGCGGATACACAGGATCCTAAAAATTCACAATTGCCGGATAAGGCGCCGGCGGCGCCGCAGAACCCGAACGTTTTGCCGCGCGATATAGAAGATGAAATGAAAACGTCTTACATTGATTACGCAATGAGCGTGATCGTAGGGCGCGCGCTGCCCGACGTGCGCGACGGCTTAAAGCCCGTGCATCGGCGCATCCTTTTTGCCATGAAGGAGATGGGGCTTCGCCACAACACGGCCTACAAGAAATCGGCGCGCGTGGTCGGCGACGTGCTAGGTAAATACCATCCGCACGGCGATACGGCGGTCTACGACTCCATGGTGCGCATGGTGCAGGATTTTTCGCTGCGTTACCCGCTTGTGGACGGCCAGGGAAACTTCGGCTCCATAGACGGCGACAGCCCGGCGGCCATGCGTTATACCGAGGTGCGCATGGACTCAATCGCCGAGGAGATGCTCGGCGACATTGACAAGGACACCGTGGATTTCGTTCCCAACTACGACGGCTCCATGGTAGAGCCTGTGATACTTCCGGCCAGGCTGCCCGGCCTTCTTGTCAACGGCTCATCCGGTATCGCCGTGGGCATGGCAACCAATATACCCACGCATAACCTTAGCGAAGTAATTGACGGCATATTCGCCTACATTGACAATCCCGGCATCGAGATAACCGAGCTTTTAAAGATAATCAAAGGGCCGGATTTCCCGACCGCCGGCATCATCCACGGCAAGGCCGGCATCAAGGAATATTTTGAAACGGGGCGCGGCTCCATAAAGATACGCGCCAAGGCCGAGATAGAAGAATTAAAAGGCAACCGCGAGGCCATAATAGTAAACGAACTTCCCTACCAGGTAAACAAGGCGGTGCTGCTTGAAACCATAGCAGGCCTTGTGCGCGACAAGAAAATCGAGGATATATCGGACATCCGCGACGAATCAGACCGCGACGGCATTCGCGTTGTCATCGAGATAAAGCGCGACGGTAACGCGCAGATAGTATTAAACCAGTTGTACAAGCATACCCAGATGGCGGTATCCTTCGGCGTTATCATGCTTGCGCTTGTCAACAACAAGCCGAAAGTGCTTGCCATGAAGGAGATGCTTCACCATTATATAGAACACCGCAAGATTATCGTGGTGCGCCGCACAAAGTTCGAGCTGGCCAAAGCCGAGGCGCGCGCGCATATCCTTGAAGGCTTGAAGATTGCGCTTGACCATCTGGACGCGGTGATAAAAACCATCCGCGAATCCAAGGATGTTGACAACGCGCGCATGCGGTTGATGGAGCGGTTCCATTTTTCGAAGATACAGGCGCAGGCGATACTCGACATGAAACTCCAGCAGCTTACCAACCTCGAGCGCAAGAAAATAGAAGACGAGTATCTTGAACTGATCAAAACCATCGAACGCCTGAAGGCCATTCTCGCCGACCCGCGCAAAGTGCTTGCCATAATCAAGGAAGAGCTTGCCGCGTTAAAGGAAAAATACGGCGACGAGCGGCGCACCCGCATAATGGCGCAGACGGTGGAGCTTGACATAGAAGACCTTATCCAGGAAGAAGAGGTTGCGGTAACATTTTCGCACGCCGGCTACATAAAGCGGCTGCCTGTTACCACCTATCGCGCCCAGAAACGCGGCGGCAAGGGCATCACGGGCATGACCACGCGCGAAGAGGACTTTATCGAGAGCCTGTTTATCACCAACTCTCATTCGCACCTGCTGCTCTTTACCACAAGGGGCAGGGTTTACTGGATCCGTGTTTACGAGATACCCGAGGGCGGCCGCGCGGCCAAGGGAAAGGCGGTGGTAAACCTCGTGCAGCTTTCCATGGACGAGAAGATTACCGCGGCCATACCGATACGCTCGTTCGAAGAAGAAAAAGAATCCTACCTTATAATGTGTACCCGCCGCGGCACGATAAAGAAAACGCCGCTGACGGAATTCGACAATCCCCGCAAGGGTGGCATTATCGCCATAACGCTTGATGACGGCGACATGCTTATAGACGTGAAACATACCGACGGCAAGGCGCAGATTATACTTGCAACCAGGCACGGCATGGCGATTAACTTCAAGGAAAAGGAAGTCCGCCCCATAGGCCGTTCTGGCCGCGGTGTGCGCGGCATGAAACTGGAAAACAATGACGAAATAGTGGGCATGGAGACCGTGGGGCCGAAGGACGTGCTGCTGTGCGCGGCCGAGAACGGTTACGGCAAGCGCACCGACGTCGAGAAATACCGGCTTACCGCTCGCGGCGGCAAAGGCATTATCAACATTAAATCCAGCGACCGCAACGGCAACGTTGTAGGCATAAAAAAAGCAAATGACGGCGACGAACTTATGCTGATGACGGAAAAAGGCATGACAATCCGCCTGCCCGTTAAAGACGTTTCTGTGATAGGAAGAAATTCACAGGGCGTCCGCCTTGTGCGGCTTGATGAGGGCGACAAGCTGGCCGCAATCGCCACCGTGGCCAAGGAAGAAGTAGAAATCGAACCGGCGGCCGGGGAAGAAAAATAACATGAACCCGTTACGTGTCGGATTTACTTACGATGCCAAGGCCGATTATCCCCTGGCGCCCGGGGATGCGCCGGACAAATACGCGGAGTTCGATTCCGAGCAGACGCTCTCCGAGATAGTCAATTCCCTTAAAAGCGGCGGCCATACCGTTGATCGCATCGGCCACGTGAAGAGCCTGCTTAAAAGATTGGTGGCGGGCGAACGCTGGGACATAGTTTTTAACATTGCAGAAGGGCTGCATGGCCGCAACCGCGAATCCCAGGTGCCGGCGATACTCGAGTTATTCGACATACCATTTGTCGGGTCCGATGCGCTTGCCATGGGCATTACGCTTGATAAGGCCGTGGCAAAGATGGCTGTGCGCCACCACGGGCTTGCCACGCCTGATTTCGTTGAAGTGTTAAACGAGTCGGACTTGAACAATTTCCGACTTAAATATCCGGTTATCGTAAAGCCGAGCGAGGAAGGCACTTCCAAGGGGTTGAGCCACGACTCCATAGCGCGTACGTTCGAACAGGCTAAAGAGCAGGCGCTGAAAATTGTGCGGCAGTACAATCAGCCCGCGCTGGTTGAAGAGTTTATTACGGGCCAGGAATTTACCGTGGCGGTTATCGGAAACGGCGCCGGCGCCGTGGCGCTCGAGCCCGTGCAGATATCCATCATGGGCAACGTTGACCTTAAGGACGAGTTTTATACGCATGCGCGGGTGGAAAACAACGATATAAAATACCTGTGTCCCGCGCCCGCGGGCAAAAAACTGCTCGATGAAATACGCGAGCTCGCGCGCGGCACCTACATTGCCGTGGGCTGCCGGGATTTCGGCCGGATTGACATCCGTGTTGATGAAGCGGGTCGGCCGTATTTCCTGGAATGTAATGCCCTGCCGAACCTCGGGCTTATAGATGTGTTTCCGCTGGTTGCAAAAGCGGAAGGCACCACGTACGAAGCCCTGCTCTGCCGCATTCTGGATCACGCCCGTAAACGCTATGGCGTTTAGAGTTATATACCCTCTCCCCTAAGGCTTGCGATTATACATAAGTCCTTCTCCCCGCCGGGGAGAAGGTCAGGATGAGGGGGAAGGTGTTGATGCCGCGTCTCTTTGTCATTGCGAGCGAGAGCGAAGCAATCTCGACGTTGCTTCTGATGAAAAGCGAGATTGCCGCGCCCTTTGGGCTCGCAATGACGACGACAACCCCAAGACGCTAAAGAGACACGTTGATGTCTTTTAACCGTGTAGACGTGATAACTTTTCTTAAGTATAAAGAATGGGAGGAGTAATGAAGGATCAGCGAAAAGCTCCGCGGAAACGGCTGGCGGTTTTGCTTGACGTATGTTCGCGCGATAATTGTAAACGTTTAGGTAAAGGGTTTATTACTAATTTAAGCGAAGGCGGAATGGCGCTGGAAACAACCGAGCGCCTTCGCGAGGGCGAAAAATTCCTGCTGCGCTTTACGCTGTTAAACGGCTGGGAGTTCGACCTTCTCGGGAAGATAGTATATTCCAAGAGCAGTGTGTTTACGCGCGCCTACGGCGTGGAGTTTTCCAAGGTAAACCCGGAAGCGACCGCAAAAATAAAAAATTACATAAGGGCACGGATTGAAAAATGAGCGCGGAGATTATTGACGGCAAAAAGCTGTCGGCGCAAGTCAGGGAGCAGTTGAAGCGGGATGCCGCCGCGCTGAAATCAAAAGGCGTAGAACCCGGGCTTGCCACCATTCTTGTAGGCGACGACCCGGCCAGCCGGGTGTACGTGTCGTCCAAAATCAAGGCCTGCGCTGAGATCGGCATACGCTCGTTTCATTTCCCGTTGCCGGCCAATTCCACGGAAGAAGAGATAATAGCCTGCATTAGCCGCTGTAATTCGGACACGCGCATTCACGGCATACTGTTGCAACTGCCGCTGCCGGCCGGCCTTTCGTCCGACCGCTGCCTTGAGGCTATCAACCCTGCCAAGGACGTTGACGGCCTTCATCCCTATAACATCGGCCGCATGGCTTCCGCGAAAAGCTGGAAGGACATGCTTGATCAGAAGCTGCTTCTTCCATGCACTCCGCATGGCGTTATAATGATGCTCGAGCGCATGAACATTCCAATTTCAGGGAAGAACGCCGTTGTGGTGGGGCGCTCTAATCTCGGCGGCAAACCTGTCGCAATTATGCTTCTTGCCAATAACGCCACGGTAACCATAGCACACTCAAAAACGCGCGATCTTGCCGGCCTGTGCCGCACCGCCGATATCCTGGTGGGCGTCATCGGCAAGTCGCGTTTTATCACGCGCGAGTTCGTCAAACCGGGCGCCGCCGTCATAGACGTCGGCATAAACCGCACGCCCGAAGGCATCTGCGGAGACGTGGATTTCGACGGCGTAAAAGAGGTCGCCGGCTTCATCACCCCCGTCCCCGGCGGGGTAGGCGCCACCACCATAACAATGCTTATGCAAAACACCATCCTCGCGGCCAGCCATGAATAAACCAATTTTATTGAAACCGGTGAAGGCATCGGCGCGCTTGTTCCGTATGCTGGAGAAACGCGGCCTTATAATTCCATTTTGTGCGACGAAGAATGTAACTGGCGCAAAAAAGGGTGAGTATACGCTTGTGGATACGCTCTATTCCACCGCCCCGCGATATGGCACGCACAAGTTGATTTGCGTCGCAAAGAATGAAACAAGCATACGGCTTACCACGCACCCGGATAATGAGGATTTCATAATAATAGACATGGACAAGAGTAAGTTTAAGCCGTTGTACCTGGTTATCGCGCGGCACACGGGAAAAGTTTTGGAGCAAAAAGTGCGCGCCGGAACGCTTTCGGCTAAAGACGTGGTGGCCGTGGAGCTTGCCTACAATGCGCCCACGAGCGCATTTACCCTCTTAAAAGGCGTGCCTCATTGCGAGGTAACACTTCCGGGCCGCGGGCGCCCGCCTGTATTTTTCGTAGCCGAGCCGTCCGATTTTGCCATGAGCTACGTTGAAACTCCGGGATATTCTTTTACGGTAAGGAAACCCTGAATATGATAATTCCATTGATAAATATAATCGTTCCGATAATCGCAGGGCTTGTTTATTTTGTTATGGCGGCGGAGATCAGGCGCGTTAGCGCGGTGCGCAAAATCATGTTCGGCGAGCTTGGTTACCAGAAGGTGCAGGCCGCTTTTACAATGTTTGCGATTTATTTCATAACGCGGCCGTTGCAAAACCTGCTTGGGCCGCACCCGTGGCCTATGATAATCAATTGCGCCCGCCAGTTTTTTTTGATGGCCATCATTGCGCCTTCCATACTCGTCGGTATTTTCCACTGGGTGCCAAGCGACAAGGGAACGCCTCGCTCCACGGTTATAGCGGCTTACGCGGTCGGCTCGCTGATGGCGGTAATTTTTATTTTGATGAATATGCTTGCGATAGACGGCTCGAAAGTGCTGGCAACCGTCGGCGGCCTGGCCGTTTACGACGCGCGCTGGTTTTCAACGGGGCCTGCGCGCATGGAGCTTGTGCTGGTGCATCTTATAGCCCAGCTCATATCACCGGTGGGATTCTTTGTGCTGGCCGCAGGCTACGTGCGCCATCGCCGGTACAATTACCCGTTAAGCGAAGTATATAATATGATGCAACTTAAATGGAAATACCTTGAGGTGGGCCTCATTATATTTACGGTGTCGCTGCTTATTGCCGGCGTTGCCGCCGTGGTGGGGCAGTACTATACCTATTTATGGGTTATATATTTCACCGGCGCAATAATCGCCGGCGTCATAGAGCTTAAAGGCATAAAAATCCCCCCCCGCGCCGACCCCGCCGACCTTGCATAATTTTAGTGTTTAAAATGAACCGCGTTATTCTGCTTTTGGATATGAATGCTTATTTTGCGTCTGTGGAGCAGGTGATAAATCCCGCTTTGCGGGGCAAGCCGGTCGCGGTGTGCGGGGAGGGCAGGACGGTAATAACCACGGCGTCGTACGAGGCCCGTCGCTTCGGCGTTAAAACCGGCATGACTTTTCCGCAGGCAAAGAGGATATGCCCTGCGCTTATCGCGGTGCCGGGCAACTATCATTTATATTCGGCAGTATCGCGTGAAATACAGAAGATACTCCTTGATTTTACCGACAACGTTGAGCCGTGTTCCATTGATGAATGTTACATGGACATCACCCGCCTTTGCAAAGTCAATGCCTCCGCGCGTGACATTGCGCTCGATATAAAGAAAAGAATATACGCTGAATTCCGGCTGACGTGTTCCATCGGCATAGGCCCGAATAAAGTTATAGCGAAACTTGCGAGCAAAATGCAGAAACCAGACGGGCTTGTGATACTTAATAAGGAAGATGTCCCCGGCTTGTTTGAGCGCTTCCCCGTCGAAGATTTACAGGGCGTGGGCGTCGGCAAGAAAGTGTCCGGAAAGTTGATTCGCCTGGGTATAACCACGGCGGGGCAATTGGGCGGGGCGCCGATAAGTTTGTTATGCAACCATTTCGGCGTCTTTGGTTATTATCTAAAAAACATCGGCAACGGCCATGACGACGGGCCGGTAAAAAACTATTACGAGCATGAATTGCCAAAATCGGTGGGGCATAGTCATACTTTGCCGCGCGACAGCCGCGACATAAAATTGATAAAGTCTTTGCTGTTGCTGCTTTCCGAGAAGGTGGGTGTGCGCCTTAGGGCTGCGGGCATGTCGGGCAAAACAGTAAGCGTAACGGTGCGCTATGCGGATTTTACGACGTTTTCAAAACAGGCGGGCGCCGGCCGGCCGATCTCGGGCGGATGCGACATTTATGCGTCGGCATTGGCTATCTTTAAAAAACTGCTGCCCCTGCCGCAGCCGGTGAGGCTTCTGGGAGTAAGCATCAGCAGCCTTTCGGTGGACGATAATCAACAATTTTTGTTCGAAGGCCAGGAAAAACTCCGGAAACTGGCGCAATCGGTTGACGCCATAAATAAAAAGTTCGGCGCGTTCACGTTAAAACCGGCCTCGCTTCTGATAGCCGAAAAATATGGTGCGCAATGAGTATAACCAATAATTGCATTTTACTTCAAACGGCTAAAGAGACACAAATATATATTGACTTATATCCTTATACATTGTTATACTAATGTTAACAATGTATAACAATATGTTAGAAAGGAGAGTACGTAATGCATGTAACTGCTTTACGGTTGCCCGATACGCTGGAGCTGGAAGTGGAAAAAGTTGCGGAACAACTTCAGAGGACAAAAAGCTACGTCATAAGAAAAGCAGTTGAGACTTATGTCCGCGAATACGCGAACTATCAGATCGCGCTTGGCAGGTTGAACGATAAAGATGACGATATAATCAGCAGCAAAGAAATGAGGGCGCTGGTTGAAAAAAAACATCCTGTACAAAAAGTCGGTAAGTAAAGATCTTGAAAGAATAGATCGCGGCCAAAGAGTCAGGATAATGCTTCGCATAGAAAAAGACCTCTCTGCCGGGCATGAATCGGGGAAACGGCTATCGGGTGATTTTGAAGGACTTTTGCGTATACGGATAGGCGATTACAGAGTTATATACACGGTGATTCCCGCCGGCATTCTAATTTTACGAATCGCGCATCGTAAAGAGATTTACCGCTGACTCCGGCCGTAAAATTATGGGGGCGTTATAAGGTTTTTGGCGGTTTTTGCGGCTTCGACGGCGTCTTTGGCGTAGGCGTCGGCGCCTATTTCTTTTGCGAAGCGTTCGGTAACCGGCGCGCCTCCGACGATAATCTTAAAAGGCAGCGCACCCTTGTTGCGCGCCTCCACCACGGTTTCCATTTCAAGCATGGTGGTTGTCATAAGCGCCGATAAACCCACCAGTTGAGATTTTTCCCTGCGCGCCGCTTCAAGAATCGTTTCAGCGTCCACATTTTTCCCCAGGTCTATCACTTCCCACCCATGGCTTTCCAGAACTGCTGCAACTATATTTTTCCCTATGTCGTGCACATCGCCTTTTACCGTCGCAAGGATTATCTTGCCGGCGCCGAAGCCCGAATCTTTTTTTAAGAGGGGCTTTAGTTTTGCGAAAGCGGCCTGGGCCGCTTCGGCGGAGAGAATTACCTGCGGCAGGAAATACTCCTTGCGGCCGAATTTCTCCCCCACCTCGGCAAGCGCCGGAAGAATGCATTTGTTTGCCGTTTCAAGCGGCGATAACCCGCTTGCCAGAACCGCGTCCATAATGCGGGCGATCTCCTCGCGGTTGCCTTCAACTACTGCCGCGTAAAGCTGCCTGTCCTGAGGGAGCGCAACGCCTGCGGCCACTTGCGTTTTTTTAGGCATATTCCCGTAACGCGCTATGTATGCGGTTGCCGACGAGTCTCGTCCCAGAAGAAGGTTCCGCGCAATCGCGTCCTCCGCGGCATCCCAGCGTTCGTGCGGGTTTAATATGGCCATGGTAAGGCCGGCCTCGCGCGCAAGGTTTAAAAACGCGGAATTTAAAGCCTGCCGCGCCGGCAGGCCGAATGAGACGTTGGAAATGCCAAGTATTGTTTTTATCTCCGGCCAGCGTTGTTTTGCGATGCGGATCGCTTCAAGCGTATGCGCAAGCTGTTCCGGCATGGCGCTGGCGGCAAGCGTAAGAAAATCAAAAATTATCTCGCTGCGGCCAAGGCCGTATTTTTGCGCGGCCGCAAGGATTCGTTCGGCTATGGCTATTCGTTCGGCTGCCGTTCGGGGAATTCCTTTTTCGTCGGTGCAAAGCCCTATAATGGCCGCGCCGTAGCGTTTTGCAAGCGGCAATATGGCCGCAAGTTTTTGATCGTCGCCGTTAACCGAGTTGATTATGGGTTTGCCGGCGCACGCCTTAAGCCCCTCTTCCAGCGCCGCGGCCAAGCTTGAGTCCAGGCAAAGCGGCACGGAAACAACTTCCTGGATTTCCTCTACTGCTCGCGCCATCAGCGCCCGCTCGTCGGCTCCGGGAAGCCCGAGGTTAATGTCGAGGATCCCGGCGCCGTCGGATACTTGTGCCCTGGCTTCGCGCCGAAGCGTTGCGAAATTGCCGGCAAGAAGTTCTTCCTGAAAGCTTTTACGGTTCGTCGGGTTTATGCGTTCGCCGACCATAATAAGTTTATCGGTTGCGGCAATATCTATTGTTTTTGTGCGCGAAGATAGATAGAAATGCGGCGCCGCCGTGCGTGGCGCCGGATTCTTTCCTTTGAGCATTTTTGAAAGCAACGCGATAAATTCGGGCGTCGTGCCGCAGCAGCCGCCGAACATGTTTACGCCGTGGCCGAATGCCTCAAGCGCTGCCGCCACGAACTCTTCGGGCGTTCCGGGGAAAACAGTTTTGCGGTTGACAAGCCGCGGCATACCGGCGTTGGGTTTAAATGACACGGGAAGCGATACGGATGACGTGATGATTTTTGCAAGCGCGGCCAGGTCTTTCGGCCCCACGGAGCAGTTAAGCCCAAGCGCGTCAACTTCCATGGCCTGGCAGATTGCGGCGAACGAAAGCACGTCCGTGCCGGTAACCGTTGTGCCGTCGGAAGTAAACGTCATTTGCGCCACGACCGGGCCGTTGAAATTATCTTTTGCGGCAAGAATGGCGGCTTTGAGTTCGCGTATTTCGGCCATGGTTTCGATTATAAGAATATCCGCGCCCGCGGACGAGAGTGCGCGCGCCTGTTCCGCGAAAATTCCGTAAGCCTCGTCGAACGTTACCTGCCCTAGAGGCGTAAGATATGCGCCCACGGGGCCGATGTCGCCGGCGACAAGGGCGTTGAACGGTTTTGCTTCTTCCATGGCAAGCTTGACGGCCGCGCGGTTGACGCTTTCAAGCTCACCTGCAAGATGGTACTCGGAAAGTTTCGGGCGGTTGGCGCCGAAGGTGTTGGTGACAATTATGTCCGCGCCCGCGGCAAGATAGTCGCGGTGAACCGCGCGGATTCGTTCGGGGTATTTAACGTTCAGTTCCTCGGGCGCGCCCGCACCGTCTAGAAACCCGCGTTTCTGCAACTCGGTGCCCATGGCGCCGTCAAGAATTACAATGCGTTCGGAAAGCAGCTGCCTGAATTGTTCGCGTTTCATGGAATATCCTTTTTTATCCCGACCAGCGCCGTAACTGATTTTTCGGGCAGCATCTGGAAGCTGTCGGTAAGTCGTATGCCTATATCGCCTGCCGCAAGCCAGGCCAGGAAATCTTTTTGTTGGGGAAGGTGCCAGTCGCCGTAGCCCGGCGAAAAGCGGCGGGTTACCGAATAGCCTTTGCCGCGAGCTTCACATTCTATAAGGTTATGCGCGTGTTCCGCCAGCTCTTCTGCCAGCACCGAACCGATGGCATCCAGTATAAGTGCGCGCGTGTTTTCTTTTTCAGAAATGTAACGGGCGCGCTTCTCCTCAAGTTGCGGGCCGATTGTAACGGCAAAGCCGCAGGCCTCGTCGCATTCCGCCAACAGGGCGAAAACGTCGTGGCTTTGGATGACAAGCCCCGGCTGAAGCTTGATGATTGCCGGCGCCGTGCGGGATATTGCCTGCCGCGGCCTTGCAAGCGCGCGCGCAATATCAATTTCTTTTGCGATCAGTTCATGGGTGCGTTCGTCAACTTTTGTTTTGCCGCGCGCAAAGCCCAGGCGGGCGAGTACTTTTTCGTATGGGATGTTTTCGCGTGTAAATGTCAGCATCGGCTTTTCGGTGCAAAATTCCTCTTCGTTTTTCTCTAAAAAAGATATAAACTTTTCCGTGAGCTCAGGGTCAAACTGGCTGCCCGAATTACGCCGCAATTCTTCCAGCGATTCCTTAAAATTAAAAGTACGGTTATAAGGCCTTTCGTGCGTCATGGCATCAAAGGCGTCAATGAGAGAAAATACCCTTGCAATGTAAGGTATGTCTTTTTCCTTCATGCCCCGTGGGTACCCTGCGCCATCCCATCGTTCGCCGTGGGCAAGGACTTCCTCGGCTATCCGCGCGGTTTCAGCGAATACTTTCACAACTCTGAAACCTACTTCGGAATGGCGTTTTATTTCATCCCATTCCTGCGGCAACAGTTTTTCCTTTTTTAACAGCACTTTTCCGGGTACGGACACTTTTCCGATATCGTGCAGGCGTATCAGCATTAACAGGTCGTCCATCTGGCTTTCTATAAGGCCCAGCTCCATGCCGAATTGCTGCGCAATGGAGAAGCTTCTTTCCATGTGGCCGTTTCGCCCGGGGTACTTGGCGTTTATTTTTTCCAGAAGAAACGAGATAACCTTTTGCTGGTTTTTCCTGCTTTCCGCAAGCTTGTTTTCGTACATCCGTTTTTCGGCTTCGCGAATCGTATTGTAAATATTCTGCTCTACGTTACCCTTGGTGGCTATGCCCAGGGCAACACTTGGATGAATCATTATATTAGTGTTTTGCGGCGGCATATGCTCGACCCTGTGGCATATGTCTTTTGCCGTCGTCTGATCTGTTTTTGTCAGGATTACGGCAAACTCATCGCCGCCCCACCTGGCAATAATATCGTTATTCCTGCAAGATGCGCGCAACTTATCGGCTACCGCCTTTAAAAGATGGTCGCCTTCTTCATGGCCCATGGCATCATTGGTAAGCTTTAGAAAATTGACGTCGCCGAGGATGATGCTGATTGGCAGGTTTCGCGGCGTATCCACTCTGCGGATCTCCTCTTCAAAAAATGCCCTGTTGTACAGGCCTGTAACGTTATCATGGAAGCTGACGAATTTTATGCGGTCTTCCGCTTTCCTGCGTTCGGTAACGTCGCTTGCTATTACAAGTATTGATTCGATGCTCCCGTCTTTTTCAAACTCCGGAACGAGGCGCACATGATAAAATATTTTTCCCTCCGGAGTTCGCAGGCCGAATTCTGTCGTGTCCTCCTGCTGGTTACGGAGAACTCCTTTAAGATGGTTTCCCAGAAATTTACAAAAGTCGGGCTGGAGATTAAAATCCTGGCAAAATTTACCTGTAAATTCGTCCTGTCCCAGGCCGAAAAAGCGCGCCCCGGCCGGGTTTATATATTTGTATCGCATCTCCCGGTCATACCTGGCTACGATATCCGGCATATTTTCTGCGAGAGTTCGGAATTCCTCCCAGCTCCTGATCACCAGCTCGTCCGCGGCGTTATTGCGGCGCACGAGAAATGACATTACCCAGAATGTGAAAATTGCAAGTGTGCGGTTTGAAACCAGGCCTTCGAGGGGTAATCCCAGGGCGGGTTTGAAAAAAGCCGCCGTCGCGGTTATGATCGTGAGATACGACGGGAAAAGGTAATATAATTTTTTTTCCCTGGTTCGCAATGCAAGCAGCAACGGGATTATATGAAGGAGGGAGACGGAAGTCCCGCGCGGAGCGATAGTATCTATGATGAAAATTACTACCGTTAACGCGAAACAAAAGGCTATAACCGCTGAAATGTTTCTGTTAAATTTTATGTTAATTCCTCCCACTCCGATTCCTTTCACCGTGCCGGTATGCGGTCAAACTTCGTGTATTGGCGTAAAACTTCAGGTATGACGATGCTGCCGTCTTTTTGCTGGCAGTTTTCCAGCAAGGCCGCGAATGCGCGCCCCACGGCGATGCCGGAGCCGTTTATGGTGTGCGCGAACTCCTTGCGCTTATCCTGGCGGCGCAGCTTGATGTTCATGCGCCGCGCCTGGAAATCCTTGAAGTTGGAGCAGGACGATATTTCGCGCCAGCGGTTCTCGCCCGGCATCCATACTTCCAGGTCGTAGGTTTTTGCCGAAGAAAAACCGAGGTCGCCGGAACACAGCTCTATTACCCGGTACGGCAGTCCCAGTTGCTTTAAAATTTCTTCCGCGTCGGCAGTAAGCTCCTCGTGCTCGTGCGCGGACGTTTCCGGCGCGACCACTTTTACAAGCTCGATTTTGTTGAACTGGTGGTTGCGTATCAACCCCCTTGTATCCTTGCCGTAGGAGCCGGCCTCGCGCCGGAAACAGGCGGAATATGACACGTATTTTTTAGGCAAATCTTTTTCCTCGATTATCTCGTCGCGGTGAATGTTGGTTACCGAGACCTCGGCGGTCGGTATAAGGTAAAGCTGGTCCTCGCTGCATTTGAACAATTCCTCTTCAAATTTGGGCAGTTGCCCGGTGCCCTGCATGGAGGCGCGGTTAACCAGGTAAGGCGCAAGCACTTCCGCGTAGCCCCGTGAGGTATGTGTTTCCAGCATAAAACTTATCAGCGCGCGTTCCAGTTTTGCGCCGGCTCCGCGCAAAAGCGCAAACCGTGCGCCGGAGATTTTAGCGGCGGTCGAAAAATCCAGTATGCCCGTTTTCTCGCCCAATTCCCAGTGCGGCTTCGGCGTAAAATCGTACTTTTGCGGTTCTCCGTGCAGGCGCACGACCACGTTTTGTTTTTCACCAGCGCCGGCCGGCACGCTTTCGTCGGGGATATTCGGGATGCGCAACAAAAAATCTTCTATTTTTTGCTCAAGAACTACCAGAAAGCGTTCTTTTTCTTTCACCTGCTCGCGGACGTTGTTCATTTCCTGAACAAGCGCTTCCGGCGGGTTGCTGCCCTGCCTTTTTAGTTTTCCCACTTCCTCCGCCGCTTTGTTGCGACGGCCCTGAAGTTCTTCCATGTCGCTGATTAGCGTGCGGCGTTCGCTATCCCACCCGATAACCTCATCCAGCGGAATATTCTGATTGCGTTTTTTTAAGGCTTCGGCCACCTGTGCGGAATGTTCGCGTATCAATTTGATGTCCAGCATACATTATCCTTTCGATTTCCCGTCGCAGCTTACGTTTTTTGTGCCCATTTTAAAATTTGCCATGTCTTTTAGTATACCAGAAATAGCCATATATTTCAATCAGATTTTCCTTCTAAAAAACAAAAAAGAACGGCCTGAAACGCCGTCCCCACGGTGGCGATCCCGTCAAGGCAGGATCGGAGCTTCGACACCTTTTCAACCCAACTTTTGCATTAGGGCGCGAGAACCGAGGCGAACGAGGCCGAGAGTTTTTCGGAAGAAAAAGTCCCGCATTGTTCTACGGATTCCACGATCCTAATGCAAAAGTTGGGTTAAATCAGTAATCCTGATTTTTGGCGCACCGCAAAACCAATCGTGGTTCTTGGGTCATGGTTGCTTCCTTTACATCTGTTTTTGAAAAGAGTAAAATTAAGGACGCGGACAGCAAAATGCCAGGGCAGGCAAGGGGGCTGTTTTTTCGCGCTTTCGCGCCTTTTTGATGATCGCTGATAAATTGGTTGATTGTTGGCCCTGGCATAATAGGCACTCTTATGAATTATGGAGATATTCGACAAGAGCGATTCCGTCAAAAAAGCGAAGCAAAAAGATATTATTATTGCGCCGGCATTTTCTCTTGAAAACTCAAAGGCGAGTTTTAAGCAGTTCCTTATAGTGGAATTTAATCGTAATAAGCGAGACCGCCATAGAGCTGATACGCTTTACGCTCTCATGGAAAGGAGCTTTCGTTTATCTCGATGGGAAGTATATTGTAGGCAAAACAAAATGGGATTTACTTGAATCGTATGACCGGAGCGTAACGAATGAAGAGGTGCCTTTTGAAAACCTATCCGGTGATGAAATATTGAAAGAGATAAAAGAGAATAGGCACAAATAATGAGAAAAATAGAAGAAACCAATAATCTCGCCAGGTATTTATCCATGCTCGAAGAATCTGCGTTAACGCGGCGAGAAATGAAAATTATTGGAGAATTACTCGTTAACTTTTTTGAAGTAGAAAAAGCGCTTGATAGATACGTTTCAATGTGGTTTTATCCGCTTATTGGCGATAGAATGAATATTTTAATGGATTCTATTATTATCTATACACCTTTGAATAAAAAATTAGATTTTGCGAAAGAAAATAACCTTATACATACTGATATATTGAATAAATTTCATAGAATTGCGGACTACCGAAATAGTTTAGCTCACCGCAGAACTGAAGAAAAAAGACCCGGCAGAGCTATAACTGAAGACAAAAAACAGCAATTTATCAATGATTGCAGGCAAATTGTAAATTACATACATGATAAAGAAAGAGAATGTATTAATCGAATAAGAGAAGAGCTTAAAGA
>Ga0208977_1000654_pt1 | contig 23217 bp, 22 predicted proteins | sample RifOxyA2_FD_184030 | JGI IMG/M metagenome (GOLD analysis project Ga0208977, IMG submission 184030) | Groundwater microbial communities from Rifle, Colorado - Rifle Oxygen_injection A2 (SPAdes) | ecosystem: Environmental > Aquatic > Deep subsurface > Groundwater | place: Rifle, Colorado, United...
TTTTGATGGACATACAAAATGATATATTAGCACTGATACATTATGCGCTTTATGAACATATTTACTCATTCCCTCATTTTATCATTATCGCAGCAGAGCTGCGGGGAATTTACCCTCAGAGATTAAAAAAATTTATTGTAACTTAATTACAAGTTGATCATTATATATTTCTGTAATTTTATTTTGTAGTTTAAAAGAGGTAAACTAATGGCTAAAAAATTTGTAGAGTATGATACAAGTACTGATTCTGTACAGTTAGTAGAATTATCATCGGGTTCATGTTTAAGCGTGCCTGTCAGACAAACAGTTTTGGCAGGTCGTATAGATACAAATGGTTATGCAAACTTTTTAGAAGCAGGTACAGGTTTGGCAGTTGATCTAAAAGCTACATCAACACCAGTCAGAATTGCTTTTGCGGATGGGTTTGGTGATAATGGAGCAGTTGATTATATTGGATCAATCACATCAGATATATCTAGTGCTTTTTCCAGCTTGCCTGCATCTACAACAAGTTTTCTATATGCAGAAAGAAATTCAGGCACTGGTGAATTAAGCTATGGAAGTACATTAGTTGCTCCACAGTATGGATATGCTTTTGACAAAACCCAAAATGCTTTGTTACACTTTGATGGTGATGATGCTTCTACTACAATGACAGATGAATATGGTAATACCTGGACTGCTCAGGGTAACGCGCAGTTGGATACGGCACAGTATAAATTTGGAACATCGTCTCTATTATTGGATGGAACAGGTGATTATATTGATACTACTGATATAAAGTCATTAGGTGATAGATTTACCCTTGAATGTTTTGTCAGATTTAATGCTTTACCTTCAAGTGGCAACAGACAACCTATTTTTAACTGTAAAAATCCTAACAGCGGATATGGTCTGGATCTATTTCTCTATAATAACAGTGGTACAACCAAGTTCGAAACCTATTTATCCAGTGATGCAGCATCATATGATATAGCAAGTGGTGCTTTAGGCTCTAATACAACCTGGGCAACAGGAACCTGGTATCATATTGCTTTTGTGTTTGATGGTTTCAGTTATAAAGTATATATAAATGGAACACAGGATATCAATATTACAAGCTCTATTTCGGTATGCTCAATCAGTGGAATCAGATTAGGCACTAACTGGGCAACTTCTAGCTTCCTCAATGGCTGGATTGATGAATTTAGATTTAGTAAAATAGCAAGGTATACTTCCAGCTTTACAGCGCCAGATTCAGCTTTTGATACAGAATCTCTATACTGGTTCGATATTTCTGCAATGAAGATGAAACAGGGAAATCCTGCAAGCTGGACAGAAAAACAGGTTGTAGTTTTGGGAGAAGCTGTTGCTGGTTCCAGCTCTATATCAAGCGTAACAACGTACGCTTTGCGAGGCATGTATGATAGCGGATGGTTTACAACAACGGCTGGTACTGGTTATAATAAATATCATAACGTGGGTACCGATCAAGTAATAATAAAGCTGTATGAACGTGGCATTTATGGAATAGTAGAATCTAATTATTGGTACTATTCTGTTACAGGTCATCATGTTGGTTCTGATTATAGAATAAATAGAAATTTAGCATTTATTAGTGCTAATTATGATACAAGTTTATCAACTTCACCAATATTAGACAGAAAAGCTTTTATTTCAAGAACATTTTAGACAGATACATAAAAGAAGACAGGAATGGATTAAAATCCATTCCTGTCTTCTTCGGTATTAAATTAAACAGATGACAATTAATGATCAAAAAAACCTTATAATATAATTAAATATAAATTTAAATGATCTCAAAGGGGTTTTATTGTGAAGTTAGGGCTTGGAACTGTTCAATTTGGTCTGAATTATGGAATTTCGAACAAGCAGGGTGTACCTAACCCAGATGAAATAAAAAAAATCCTGTCTGTGTTAGCTAAAAATGGTATGGAAATGATTGATACAGCTTCACTTTATGGTACAAGTGAGGAAGTTTTAGGTAAATCTCTGCATTTAGAAAATAATTTTAAAATAATTACAAAAACCCCTAATTTCTTAAATAAAAATATAACTTTAGAGGATGTTCATCTTCTCGAATCTACTCTTTATCAATCTTTGAACAAATTAAATCAGTCATCCATATATGGACTTCTTTTACATAATGCTGATAATTTATTTAATTCGAATAGCCATCTTTTATTCGAAAAAATGCTTGAATTAAAAGAAAAAAAACTGGTAAGTAAAATTGGTGTATCAATATATACTGCTGAGCAAATCGATAAAGCTTTAGATATTTTTAAAATTGATATGATTCAGTTGCCAATCAATGTTTTAGATCAACGATTATTGAAAAATAATTATCTCAAAAAGCTAAAGGAATTAGATATAGAAATTCATGCACGTTCAGTATTTTTGCAAGGACTGCTTCTTATGAATCAGGAAGAATTAGACTCCTTTTTTGATCCTGTAAAGCAAAACTTGAAAAATTATCATGAATATATAAATAAGCAAAGAATATCTCCTGTACAATCTGCATTGAAATTTTTAATTGATATTGAAGAAATTGATAAAATTATTATTGGGGTTTGTAATGAGAATCAATTAATCGAGATTATAGAGTCTTTAACATCTTTATCTCAGGTAAATTTAGACTTTTCTCAGTTTTCATATGATAACGATGAAATATTAAATCCTTCAAAATGGAAATTAAAAAAATGATAATAGGAAAACGTTTACATCTAAGAAAGTTAAATCCCGTTTCAGATGATCTTATGGATTATGTAAAATGGATGAATGATCCTGATATTGTTAAGTTTACTATGAGTAAAGGAAAATCATATAATATTGATAATATCAAAGATTATATAATTTTCATGAATAATAATAATGACAATTATCTTCTTGGAATATTTCTAAACGAAAATAATAATCATATCGGTAACATTAAGGTTGGACCTGTGGATTTTGATCAAAGTAACGCCTTCGTTGGCCTGATTATAGGAGAAAAACAACTATGGGGAAAGGGTTATGCAACTGAAGCAATAGAATTAGCCACAAACTTTGCTTTCAAAGAATTGCAATTATCAAAACTTTTTGCAATGTTATGTGACGATAATCAAGGTTCTTATAAAGCATTTTCAAAAGCAGGATATGCAGAAATTAAAAGACTTAGAAAATTTAATACAAATGAAAATAAATATATAGATGAAATCATTGTAGAAATATCAAATGAGGTCAAATAATGATATTAGCAATTTTACAAGTGCGCACAAGTTCCAGTCGACTTCCTAATAAGGTTTTATTGCCTGTTTTAGATAAGCCAATGCTAATCAGGCAAATTGAGCGTATAAAAAAGTCTAAATTGATTGATAAACTAGTTGTCGCTACAAGCATTGATATTTCTGATAATCCTATAGAAAAACTTTGTATAGATAATCATATAGAATATTTCAGAGGAAGCCTTAATGATGTTCTGGAAAGATTTTATGATTGTGCCCAAAAATATAAACCTGAACATATAGTCAGATTAACAGGAGATTGTCCCGTAATTGATCCTGAAATTCTTGATAAAACCATAGAATATCATCTTAATAATGACTTTGACTATACAAGTAATGGATATGAACCAGTTTTTCCTGACGGATTAGATGTAGAAGCATTTAAGTACGAATGTCTTACAAAAGCACAAAAAGAGGCCAGTCTTCCATCTCACAGAGAGCATGTAACTCAATTTATTCATACCCAAAAGGATATTTATAAACTTGGTAATTATAAAGAAACTAAGAATCTGTCACATTTGCGATGGACGGTTGATGAGCCTGAAGACTTTATATTAATAACAAAAATTTATGAAGAATTATATCCTCAAAATCCTGATTTTAAAATGCAGGATATTTTAGATTTACTTGATAAAAAGCCTGAATTAACGCAAATAAATTCTAAATTTGAACGAAATGAAGGCTTAAAAAAGTCTATTGATAAGGATAAAGAATTTCTAAAAAATAAAAATGTACAATAAAATTGAGTATAAAATATAGAAGTGCCAAAAATATAAGAGAGAAATATGAGTAAAGATTATAATAATTCAGAAAAAATGCTCGAGAGGGCCTTAAGGTCTATACCACTTGGAACCCAGACTTTCAGCAAAAGTAAAATACAATTTCCACAAGGAGTTTCCCCGTATTTTATTCAAAAAGCCCAGGGATCAAAGGTTTGGGATATAGATGGCAATGAGTATACAGATTTTATGAGTTCACTCGCTGCTTTAAATCTTGGTTACAACGATAGTGACGTAGTATATGCAGTAAAAAAACAGCTCGAAGAAGGTACCATCTTCTCATTACCTCATCCTATAGAAGTACAGGTAGCAGAAAAAATAATTGAAATGGTGCCCTGTGCCGAGATGGTAAGATTTGGCAAGAATGGATCAGATGCAACATCAGGAGCAATCAGAGTTGCAAGAGCTTATACCGGTAGAGATTATGTGGCAATATGTGGATATCATGGCTGGCAAGACTGGTATATTGGTTCAACAACAAGGGATTTAGGAGTTCCTGAAACAACTAAGAAACTTACTTTAAAGTTTTCTTATAACGATATTGACTCTCTTCATAAACTATTTCAGGAATATCCCGATCAAATTGCTGCTGTTATTCTAGAACCAATGAATGTTGAGTATCCTAAAAACAATTTTTTACAAAGCGTTAAAGATCTTACTCATAAAAATAAGGCTTTATTAATTTTCGATGAGACAATTACTGGTTTTAGATATGCAAAAGGAGGAGCTCAAGAATATTTTGGAGTTATCCCAGATCTTGCAACATTTGGCAAAGGCATTGCAAATGGATATCCCCTTTCCGCTATAGCAGGTTCTGCCGATATAATGAAACTTTTTGAGGAAGTCTTCTTTTCTTTTACATTTGGTGGAGAAACATTATCATTATCTGCTGCTCTTGCAACTCTATCTAAATTACAGTCGGAACCGGTTCTTGAAACCATTTCTAGTCAAGGACAAAAAGTTATTGATGGCATAAATAACCTTATTAGTAAACATAACTTACAAGAAGTGCTTTTTACAGCCGGTCACCCATCATGGAATTTTATCATAATTAAGGATGCAGGGTCTTATTCCAGTTGGCAACTTAAGACCTTGTTTCTTCAGGAAATCTTCAAGAAAGGAATAATAACTATTGGTGCTCACGTTATAACGTATGCTCACAGCAATGAAGATATTGAAAAGCTCTTAAATGCTTATAAAGAAATATTTTTAATCTTTGATGATGTTACCAAAAATAATTCTTTGGAAAAATATTTAAAATGTAAGCCATTAGAACCATTATTTAAGGTTAGATAAAATGTTTAAATACGGTTTAAAATTATGGTCTATAAATGAAAATTATATTAAAGAGGCTAAAGAACTATATGAAAAAGGATTTTATAGCTATATAGAGCTTTATATTGTTCCAGAGTCGTATGAAAATTATATTAAGTTGTGGAAAAGCCTCGATATTCCCTTTATAATACACGCAACACATTATAGACATAATATGAATCTTGGAAAATCCGATAGCTGGCCTAAGAATCTTGAGTTAACAAAAGAAGTCCAGAAATTTGCAGATCAATTAACCTCTGAAATAGTAATTTATCATCCCGGTATTAATGGGTGTATCGAAGAAACTGTTAATCAGCTTAACAAGATAGATGATAACCGTATTTTTATTGAGAATAAACCTTTTATTGCAATTAACGAATCATTTTTATGCAATGGCAATTCTCCTGAAGAAATCAAATTTATTATGGACAATACAGGGGTAAAATTTTGTTATGATATTGGTCATGGAATATGTTCTTCAAACAGCAGACACGTAAATGTATACACAGATTTGGAAAAATATTTAGACTTAAATCCTAAAATGTTTCATTTAACTGATGGTAACTTTTTAGATGTATATGATAAACATTATCATTTTGGTAAAGGAACATATGACATTAAAAAAATACTAAAATATATTCCAGATAATAGTTCAATAACAATTGAAACTTATAAGGATTCAACAGAAGATCTGGAAGATTTTAAGAAGGATATAGACTATTTAAAAAATTTAGAGAGGACAGAATATTGAGCAAAAAGACAGCTATATTATTAGGTGGAAATGCTTTAAGTCAAGGAATTATCGATAAATTTAGAGAGAATAATCTTAAAGCTGTCGTTATAGATTGGCGAGAAAAGCTGGATTTGGACTATGATCTACATATAAAAGCCGATGCTAAAAGCCTTGAAATTATAGAAGTTCTGGATAATTATTCTTTAAAAGATGTAAATCTGGTATATACGAGTATGGATAATGCAGGACTTGCATTAAGGGCACTATGTAAAAAATTTAAACTACTGCATTCTTCTGAAGAAAGTATTCTTAATGCATCATCGAAAGATTTAATGAAAAGAAAATGGGTAGAGAAGAAACTTTTTACTAGAATTTCCTATACATTAGAAAAGCTGGATTTAGAAAAAATTGAAAAATTAAATAAAAATTACAAATTAATTATAAAGCCTTGTATTTCTTGTGCATCCAGGGGAATAACCATTCTTACACTTAATAGTTCCGTCGAGAAAATACAGGAAGCTTATAATAAAGCAGAAGAAGAGTCAGCAAATAAAAAAGTTGTTGTAGAAGAATTTGTTGAAGGCATAGAACACACTGTTGAAATGCTGGGTGATAACTTTGGGAATGTAGCTGTATATGGAATTTCAAGAAAATATCATACACAGAATACTATTAATAATAAAGTAGCAGTTAAATTACACTACAATTCCATCGAATGTACAGACAATTTTCAAAAAGAATTGGCTAACTTTGCTATAGAATGTTACAAAGCGCTTGGTCTTAAAAATTCTCTTGGTCATTTTGAAGTTCTATTGAAAAATGATGGATCATTTGAACCGGTTGAGATTGGCTCAAGATCAAGTGGCTTTATTGCCAGCCATTTAGTGGATATAACCAGCGGAAGAGGTTTTTTAACAGATTATATGCAAGTATTAAATGGTGAAAAAATAACAAATGGTTTAATTGAACAGACTAATTTATCTTCTATGTATTATTTTTATGATATTCCAAAACATTCAACATCAAAGAAAAAAACAAACCTGATGGAATACATAAATCCACAAATTCAAAGTTTATATCATTCAAGAGATAAATTGTTACCCGATATGCAATATGGTATGATTCACAGTGATACTGAACGTGTTGGATACGAAATTTTAAAAGGGCCCAGAAATACCTTAACAATAGAAGAAGTAAATAGGGCTGAAAGTATATTTATAGAAAATTTTCTTGAGAGAAATTAACTTAGCTTAGTTTAAAGGTTCAAAATATGTCGAAATTACCTGAAATAGATAAAAATAATACAATAAAAAGATATTCCGATAGGTTAAAATTGTATGGGTATTCACCGAAAACCTTAGGTTGGGTTAAGGGTAAGCAAGACATAAGATTTGATATTCTAATCTCTCAATATAATTTTGAAAACAAGTCACTGCTTGATATTGGCTGTGGGTTTGGTGATTTAAACAAAAATTTAAAGAAAAATTACAAGAATTATACTTATCTGGGAATAGATTTAAATGATGAATTAATTCAAATAGGAAAAGAGCTTTATAAAGAAGAACATATCAGATTTGAATCTGGCGATTTTTTGGAAAAAAATTTTTCAGAGCAATTTGATTACATTATAGAATCAGGAATCTTTAACCATAAGCTTGAAGGAATATCAAACTACGACTTTATTGAAGCTGTTATAGAAAAATCTTTAAAAATATGCAATGACGGAATTGCGTTTGATTTTCTCTCTGATAAAGTTGATTATACTGATGGTCATACCTTTCACAGTAGTCCTGAAAAAATTTTATCCATAGCTTACAAATTTTCAAGAAATATTGTATTAAGAAATGATTATATGCCTTTTGAATTTAGCCTTTTTCTTTTTAAGGATGACTCTTTTTCAAAAGAAAATACTGTTTTTCAAAGATACAATATTTTAAATAACAGGATATAATGCTATATGCCAATACCAATATTTGATTGTTTAACTCACCCGACATTGGATGGAAACTGGATTAACAATAAATATCCAAATAAAAATTGTGTAGAATCCATAGTTATAGAAATGCAAGAGAATAACATAATAGGTGCTTTTGCTGTTGGAATGAAAAATATAGGTAATTACAATATTGATACTTATGCAGATTTTATAAGGTCTAAATCTACCTCTCTCTATCCTGTAGCTTACTTTGACTTCGAAGAGATAAAAGATAATAACAGTATTTCTATATATCTAAAATTTATAAAACAAAAAGGTTATATAGGAATAAAAATTCATCCTAGGTTTTCTAGAATAAGTTTAGAAAATGAATATTTAGAATATATAATTAAGCAGGCTAATGAATTGAAATTAGTTGTAATGATTTGTACTTACTTTGAAAGTAAGGGATTTTCTGATCAAAATAACCTGATTACATTAAGGAAATTTTTGCAAAAAATCGATAATCAAAAAATTATTCTGCTTCATTCTGGAACCATTCATCTTCTTGAGATGATGCAAATAGCTAAAAACTTTGAAAATGTCATACTTGACTTGTCATATACACTTTGTAAATATGAAGGAAGTTCTGTTGATCTTGATATAAACTACTTATTTAAAAACTTTGACAAAAGAATATGCGTAGGATCAGATAGCCCTGAAATTACATTAAATCAATTAAGAAAAAGGTTCGAGTTTTTTTCCGAAAAGATAAAAATTGAAAAAGCTGAAAATATTGCCTTTAGAAACATTTTAAATTTTACAGATTTAGAAACTTAAACATACAACAACGCTCACATTAAAAAGGACAAAAATGATAGATATATCTGGAAGAAAAATTGGTAAAGAATATCCGCCATTAATTATTGCTGAAATGTCTGGAAATCATAATCAATCTTTAGACAGAGCATTAAAAATTCTAGAAGAAGCTGCTAAATCAGGTGTACATGCCATTAAAATCCAAACATATACAGCGGACACTATGACTCTTGATCTGAGCGAAGAAGGATTTTATATTAAAGATCCAGATAATTTATGGTTTGGTAAATCTGCATATAAGCTTTATCAAGAGGTTTATACTCCCTGGGAATGGCACAAGGTTATTTTCGATAAATGCAAAGAGTTAGGTATTCTTGGATTTAGTACTCCTTTTGATATAACTGCAGTTGATTTTCTTGAGTCTCTTAATGTTCCTTGCTATAAAATAGCTTCACCAGAAAATATTGATATTCCACTTCTCAAAAAAGTGGGCTCAACAGGTAAACCTGTGATGATCTCAACTGGAATGGCAACAATTGCAGAAATTGATGAGTCTGTAAGAATATTAAAAGAATCCGGTTGTAAAGATGTAATTTTACTAAAATGTACAAGTGCATATCCTGCAGATCCCAAAGATTCCAATATTTTAACATTGCCTCATATGCAACAGCTTTTTAATTGTGAAGTAGGAATATCTGATCATACCCTTGGAATAGGAGTAGCAATTGCAAGTGTGGCTTTGGGAGCTACAGTTATAGAAAAACATTTTACATTATCCAGATCTGATGGTGGAACAGATTCAGCATTTTCAATTGAACCTGAAGAGATGACAATGCTCGTGACTGAAAGCCAACGAGCCTGGCAGGGAATAGGCCAAGTTCATTATGGCCCAACTGCACAAGAACATAATTATTTGAAGTATAGACGTTCTATTTATGTAATACAAGATATACAAGCAGGTGAAACTTTTACAAAAGAAAGTCTAAAAATTATAAGACCTGGTTATGGTCTTCCTCCAAAATATTATGATATATTCTTGGGGAAAAAGTCTGTAGTTAATATTAAAAGAGGAACACCTCTTTCTTGGGATATGATATAGTAAGACTATATTTATAAATAAGTGTAATAAGGAAGTATGAAGGCGCTCTTTTATTCAATATATAATACCTGTATTCCTGTTTTGGGGACAGAATTAGAAATTATGTCAAATCATCTCGAAAAAAGAGATGAAGTTTATGTATTGAGATGCCATGGTGAACTTGAATACTGTGATGTAAACCCAGATCATAACGAAAATATATGTTACAGGTGTAATAAATCTTTCTATGAAAATATAAAAAAGATTAATTTACCTAAAAAAAATGTACTGAAAATTCCCAGATGTGAAATTAATTATAATGAATTACCTGCTGTATTTAAAAATTTGCAAGAGTTAAAAGAATTTAATTTGAATGGAATTAAGTATGGTTTAGCAATTGCATCAACATTGATTTCTGAATACAAAGATCATGAGCTTAATACCATCTTGCATAGAAGAAAAATTCATAGATTATTAAGAACATCTTATTTTACTTATAACTTCATTCGAAATGTACTAAAAAAAATCAAACCAGATTGTCTATATCATCAAGGGGGAAGATCATCTAACATATTTCCTGTTTTTAAAGTTTGTCAGGAATTAGGTATCGATTCATATTCTATTAATAATGCAGGTACATTAGACAAATATGCATTATATAAAAACAATATTTTACATAATGCAAACATTTTGAGCCAGGAAATGAAAGATTTATGGGATAAATCTTCAGAAAACAAAGAGGAAATTGGCGCAAAGTGGTTTATAGATAAGAGAAATGGAGTTGATAACTACCAACTCTCATATACCAAAAATCAAAAAAGAGATTCTTTGCCTGTTAACTTTGATGTAAGTAAAAAAAATATTGCCATATTTAACTCTTCTATCTATGAATATGCTGCAATAGAAGGCTGGGAAAATCCAATATATGAAGATGAATTAGATGGATTAAAAAAAATATTTGAATCATTTAAAAATGATACAGATATAAAGTTTTACTTAAGAATACATCCAAATCTTAAAGATCAAAATAATTCACAAATGCAGGAATTAAAGAAAATAAGTTCTATTAATTATCCAAATTTAGAAATTATATGGCCTGAAGAATTAATTGACAGTTATGCATTAGTAAATGCTTGTGATAAAACTTTAGTCTTTTTGTCAACTATTGGAATTGAGGCTTGTTTTTGGGAAAAACCATCCATACTTGCAGGAAATTCCCCTTATTCGGGTTTGGATTGTTGCTATAAACCTAAAACTCATGAAGAGCTCATTGAATTGCTTAAATATAATTTAGTTCCAAAAGATAAACAAGAAGCATTAAAATATGGTTATTGGAACCTGACAAGAGGTATATTTTATAAGAGATATGAACCTAAGAATATTTATGAGGGTACTTTCTTGGGTCAAGACTTGAAAATAAAGATATCTGCTATTGATAATTTAATATGTAAATTATCGGTGAAAATTAAGAAATTTTTAAATATAAATAAAATTAAATAATGAAACTGGAGGCCACGTAATTATTTTATGACTCAAGAAAATTTTAATAGGGGAAAATTTAGCGATATTGATAAAGACTATTTTTATTATATTGATGAATTATTAAAATCAAATGTTGATAAAAAAGACTTGATCTATAATTTTCCTGTTTATGTTGGTTCTGTAAATTTGGGAAGATTTTTATTTTTTTATGATCTTTATAAGCAAATTTATGAATTAAACGGTCATATAGCCGATATAGGAACTTATAAGGGAGCTTCATTACTCACTTTTGCAAAATTGGTAAAACTTTTTGAGCCTTATAATATAACTCAAGTCTATGGTTTTGATTGGTTTAAAGGAATGCAAGCCTCATCAGAGGATAACTCTCAATATGACGGTCAATATGTTGCTGATTATGAACAATTATCAAAATTAATAGAATTACAAAAGCTTGATAATATAGCAGTTCTTCATAAAATGGATATAGTCAAAGAAATAGATGATTTTATGAAGGATAATCCATATATGAGATTTAAATTGGTTTTTGTAGATTGTGGTATTAAAAATGTTCTGGAAAAATCTCTTGAGAATTTCTGGCCGCGTATCATTAATGGTGGAATTCTAATAATGGATCACTATAATGGTGAATGTTCTCCAGCTGAAAGCAACATTGTAGATAAATATATCGGCAAAAATCATATAAAACAAATGCCATTTAACAGACAACCTACAGGCTATATTATAAAGCAGTAGATTAAAGTCGATTAAAACAAGAATAACTAACAGGACTTACGCAATTTGTATCAAACCCAGAAATAATAACAAATAATTCTTTGAAATCGTTAGAGAAGTGACTTGGTATATATTTTATAAAACTAATCTGGTCAATAACCCAGCAATATTGGTCATTTTGAAATTTTACGTAAGTCATGATCTTGAATATAGGTCCATAATTACAACAAGATAAATGAAGCTTTTTCCTTTGTTCATTTGTTACCTGTCTAATTTTTGGGAGCCAGTTTAGTATTAAATACATATAGATAATAAGATACCACAGATAAGAAAAGTTTAAGCATTATCTCGCCAGTTCCAGTTAGGAGCAGAATAATTATTAAAATCAGGAAATAGCTTGTTAAATTTATCTTTGTATATCTGTGAAAATTCTTCAGAGTGCCAATCAGCTTTTTCAATTTTACTTCTTGTAGCAACCTGGAAGTATGGTGATAATCCATATTCTTCAAGTGTCACTGGAGACCTATAACCAAGGCTTTCTACAAATTTGGTCATTTTTGTTTCAGGATAAGGTATAAAGAAACAACTTTGAAATCTATAATTAGGATTTATTTTCATCCATTTATCAATATATTTTCTATTTATTTCAATATCTTCAATATTTTCACTCGGATTTTCAAATATCATTGATGTCATAATTTCTATTTTAAAATCTTTTAAAGTATCAAATATTTCAGTACATAAGTCAGGATCAATCCTTTTATTCATAGCTTTTAGAATATTTTGGCTGGTATTCTCAACTCCTACAAAGAATCTATCAAAACCAGATCTTTCTAATAAAGCAAAATCATCATAGGATAAATTCTTAAGATCCAGGAAAGATGCATTTCCTCTCCAGTAAATATTCAAGTTATTCTTTAATATTCCTTCTGCAATTTCAAGAAGAAAATCTCTCTTATAACATAATGTTGCATCTGAAAACCACAAAGATCTTAGATTATACTTTTTTACAAGATACGTAATATCTTCTATTACTCGATTTGTCGATAATCCATTCCAAAGATGAAATCCACCCCAGGAGCAGAAATGACAATTATTTGGGCAACCAAAAGAACCAGTGTAATTTAGTACTCGATTTTCTGTTAAAAGCTTATCATATTCTATTAAATCAAAAGGAAACTCGGGAAAATTGGTTAAGTCATATATAGAGTCTTTCACACTTACTCTAGGGGCATTTTCCGTTATTAAATGAAGATGTTGTTTATCATATATGTATGGAATGTCAATTTCTATCTTATTTTCAGAAATATTTTGAACTAAATCAATAAAATTATTTATTCCAGGACCAATTATTGCATAATCAGCATATTCACTTTGCAGAATACTCTTAGGATCTGCTGTTGCGTGAGCCCCACCCCAAACTACCTGAGCATTTGAGTTATATTTCTTAAACAATTTTATAGCTTTAATTCCTGAAATTATTTGATAATTAGTCATTGCACTAACGCCAAAAGCTAAAGTGTCTTTTGCATATTTTGCAATTATTTCCTCGTAATTCCTATTTGTATATTCGTGAATTATGATAGGGTTAAAGTTTTTTTCTTTAAGTTTGGCAGCTAGATATAATAATCCATATGGAGCCCAATCATATGACTGATCATCACTAAAAAGTCCGTAAAATAATAATATTGTATTTTTAGACATTTTCTTCACCTATAAACTTATGTTTAATTTAATAATAGTATAAACCTTTAAATTATTCGCTTTATTTAAAATCATAATTCATTTCAGGTAAGTTATTTCATATTTTTTCTTACTGTTTCCGTGATTGACTTAATATTCCAAAAGTTTTGAGGAATTAAATCTTCATTAGGAATATTAATATTAAATTCTTCTTCTATTTGACTAATGAATGAAATCATACCAAAAGAATCTAGGACTCCTGAACCAAATAAGTCTTCTTCAAGGTTTATTTGATTAGTAGATTCCTTTCTTAATTTATTAATTATTTTTTCTATCCTGTTTTGTACGTTTTCCATTATTTAGTCCTTTTCAAATTCATTACGATTTTTAATTAAAGCTAATGAGTCAATTTCCAACACTTCTAATATAGTATTTATTTTAGCTTTTGCACTCATTTCAGATATGGAAATTCCTTCTATAATTATTTGTTGCATACCACTTTGCTTATATTTATCTAATAGCCAAGTAAAATCATTAATTGGAGAGGGATTAAGCTGCCTGACAAATAATCTTTCTTTAACGGGAATTTTTTGTCCTTCATGTATGATATTACCGTCAAATTCTTTAATATAACGATATGTTATTTTATCTTTAGTTAACCACTCTGCACGATGTGTAAAACTGCAATGAGTCGGATGAAGTCCTAATGTCACAATATGTGCATCATTATTATGTAACCATTCATAAAGGGAATCTTCACCCCAAGCATCTATGGGACGTAAGTTAACAACTTTACTTGTATCAGGACCTAATGCCGCAAAAGAGAAAAAAGGACAAATCGTTCGCCTAACATGTTTAAGCTTTCTAAATTCCTCACTTAAAGTTCCTGTAAGACTGAGTTCTTTATCCAAATCACAAATTCCATCTTTAAAACCATTAGTAAAGGTAGGCATAAAAAGGGTTCTGTCAGGTCCTGTTACATTTACTAATATATCTAGAATCGCCTTACATAATTCTTTTTCAGGCAATTTGACAATTCTTGCAAAAGGCCATATTGCTGAATATATCACAATTGGTCTACTATCATTCCCTAATAGATTTTTTAAAGCTTTTTCAATATTTAAAAGCATATTTATTCTCATATTTATAGGGTACTAATAATACCTAACATAATCTATCTAAAAAATGGTCTATAACCAAATTCATTTAATTTTCTATTCACAAAATCAACATCAAAATCTTTAGCATTAATAAGATCTTTTATTGTGCTTAATGCATCATGAATACGCTCTTCTGATTCAGTTCCTATAGAAATACGTATGAAACGCTCTGTGCTAGAACCATAAGCCAATCCTGGAACTACAGCAATTCCATGTTTGAATAATAAGTATAAAGCAAAATTTAAAGAAGTTTCAGGAAAATTTTCAATGCTAACAAAAAAATAAAACGTTGAATGCCCATTTAAAGGTTTCAAACCGAGATTATTCATAAAATTAGCAATGCGTTTACGCTTCTCAACTACTTCTGTAACTTGAGGAAGTGTAATAGATATGATTCTATCAAAATATTTAGCCAAATAATAAAGTAGTACAGAAGAAGCACAGGTTATAAGATGTTGATTTACCTTTAATATATATTCAATGACATCTGGACTAGATATCGCATAACCTACTCTCCAGCCAGACATTCCTAAATTTTTAGATAATGAATTTATGACTATTATTCCATCTTTATTAGGAATAATATTTGCTAAGGAACAAAACTGTTTATCAACGACAAAGTCACTATAAGCTTCATCAACCAGGATATAAATACCTCTTGGACGGCATTGATTATATAAAGAAATTAAATCTTCCTTTGAATACATCCAGCCAGCCGGATTATTTGGATTATTAATTATCAGCATCTTGGTCTTTGGAGTGAAATACTTGTGAAAATCTTCTATATTAGAGTTATATGGGATAAACTTTGGTTCAGCCCCGGCCAATCTTAATTGCTCTTGATAACTAAGCCAGGCAGGCTCATGTATTAAAGCCTCATCTCCATAATTAAGAACAGCTTGCATTGCCATAAATATAATAGGCTTTGATCCTGCTGAAATTATTATTTCGTTTTTATAATCTACCGAAGCATTATAGTATTTTTCATAATAATTAGCTATCTTTTGACGTAGTTCTAAAATGCCCTGACTCTCTGAATAATGATAACCTTTAGCTAAATCTAACTTTTTAAAATCAAAAAGCGGAATATCAAAAAAAGCTTCTCCTAATGATAAGGTCGTAATATCAACACCTCTACGTTTTTGATCATAGACAATCTGATTAATATATATAGATAAAGCTTCTGGAATATTCTTAACCTTATCGCTAAGTTGCATTTTAGGCAAATTATTTATCATTTTAAACATTTTCTTCCATTAATATATTCTTGCGCACTTTATTACTTGATGTAACTGGAAATCTATCCTTAATTATAACATTTTCAGGCCATTTATATTTAACAAGGTTATTATGCAACCAACTAACAGTGTCATTTTCAGTATTTTTATAGCTCTCTTTTAAGCGAATAAATAATAAATAACTTTCTCCATAAAAATCATGGGGTATTTTTACAGCAGCAGCCTCTGCTATCGCTTCATTCTTCTCAGCTAAGACTTCAATTTCCCGTAAAGATATGAAATAACCTCCTTTTTTGATAATATCTCGTTTACGACCATCAAGAATCAGTGTATTGTTGCTAATATGTCCTAAATCTCCGGTTGCTAAATACCCATCTTTATCCACAGGGAAAAAGATCTCACCATCTTCTTGTAAATAACCAAGAAATAAAAATGGAGATTTTACTTTTATCTCACCAAGATTTTTACTTTCTTGATCATCTTCAGGGTTTATTGTATCAATTTTTAGCTCTACATATGGTAATATTTCACCAGTACTGCCTTCTATACGATTATTTATGCTATTCACCGTTTCCGATGTACAAAATGTAGTTTCAGAAAGAGCAAAATTTTCTAACATAGTTAGACAAAACATTTGTTCAAATTTTTGCTTTGTTGTCAGATCGATGGGTGCTGTACCTATAAAGCAGTTTTTAATTAGATTACTGTAATCTTTAACTTGGTGCCTTCTTGTTCTTTCAGCAATTGCGATTAATCCTCTAACAATGGTTGGAACTAACCATAAAGTATTAATTTCAAATCTTTCTACTATCTGCCAAAAAGATAAAAATGTCTTACCATTAAAAGGCTCTGTAATAACTGTGCTTGCTCCAACGCAAAGGGGGATTAATCCAAGATTATATAAGCCTCCCAAATAAGACATTGGTAAATAATTCCAGAATCTGAGTGAATTGTCGTTTAATTCGAGATAATTCATAAAAGCACATCCACTAGACCATAATTTATTGCCATCAATAACTATAGCTTTAGGTTCTCCTTCAGTTCCGCTCGTAGAAAGATAAATTCTGGAATTACCTCCTGTTTTATCTAAATAACTGCTTTCTGGTAGCCAATCAAATGAAGAATCAGTTTTGATGGAAATTATATCTATTTGGGATTGAGATATTGCATCTTGTATATCAGAATTTGCTATTTCTGCAATAATACCAAGCCTAGGTTTTACGAGGTTGATCCAACTTAAAACTTCTTGTTTTGAAACATTACAAGGTAATGGCGCAAATCCATAACCACCTTTAATAGTTGCTAGACAGCATGCAAGATTTTCGGCTGAATTTGGTAAGATTGCTAGTATGCAGTCTTCCGATTTTAATCCTTTATTTTTAAATAATGACAAAAATCTATCAACAATAATTGATAATTCTTTATAATTAATTGTTGTCTCATCTGTTCCAATATCACAAATTAAAGCTGTATTACTAGAATTGGCACTAACAATTTTATCAAAATCATCACTAAAAGATCTTATTAACTCATTCATTTAGTTATCCTTCCGTTAGATAAAATAGGAATATTATCTATGTTCATACTTGCACCGGTAAATACAAAGTCAAGATGAAAATTAATGTTATTTTTTCCACCTATAGTACTATTCGAGCCAAAACCAAAATGAACACAACCTGCTGCTCCTTCATCAGTAAGCATCATTCCAGTCAATTTGGCATATTCGTTCAATCCAACCCCACACTCAGCTAAAATATAAGCTTTATCAGAAGCAATTTTAGAAAACTTTTCTTCAAGAATCCTGACATATAGCCCATTTGCACTTTGGATATTCGTAATAAATCCTTTATCAATAGTTAATATAACAGGATCAGTAAGCAATCCAATCTCTGAACAAGTTATTGATCCATCAATTACTACAATGCCTTGAGACTTACCCTCTACAGGAGGAACATTAGCCTCAATGTCCGGAGGAGAAGCAAGTTTAACATCTTTGTTTACAAATCCAGGACAATAATTACCTAATCTTCCACTGATATCTAAACTTATATCAGTACCAGCTTTAGTAGTTATATGAACTTGATTTCCACTTGTAAAAGAATCTGATACAAACTTTACTATGGGTGCATTTGACTTAAAGTCAACAATTACAGAAGCATCTTCTAAAAGATCAAAAGAATAGTCTGGCAAACTTAAATACCTTGCACTATTATCTGAAGCCTTAACCCTTGCTTGAGTATGAGCCATAGACATACTGGTAAGGCCAATAATCAAGTCTGCATTAAACATTTCCGTAGCAACCTCAGCTATAGGTTCCTGTCCATGACATTTTGCCAGAGGCGTTTCAAGTAATTTAACCTTTGATGTTATTTGAGATCCTTGATCAGCAAATAGAGAAGCTATATTTCTAGTAGAAGGATCACATATTATAACTAATGTCTCATTATATTTTAGGTTTCCACAATGAGATAATAAATGATTTATTGGTTTAATATAGTTTTTAAATATAAAATTCATAATTATTAATTATATATTATTCTTATTCCACTTTTTCTAATAACACAAAAGCTATAGCTTTATCTTCACAATGAGATAAACTAATCTTTATCTTATAACTTTTCATTATATTGGTATTTACTTTTGCTGTAGGAATATTATTCTTATCATTTCTTATTTCAATATCAGTATAATTGACTTGTAATACCCCACTTGCAGACAAAGCTTTTATGATGGCTTCTTTAGCAGCAAATCTTACTGCAAGATGTTGAGCCGGATATTGCTTTTTAAAGCAATATTCCAATTCTATATTTGTATAAACTTTCTCTGAAAATTTATCATCAGGTTTTATAGTTTCAAACCGTTTAATACATTCTATATCAGTACCAATAAAAAAATTTTCAATCATAAAACCAACTCTAATTATCACTTATAGATATTTTACTGACTATTTTAAAGAATTTGTACAAAAAATTTAAAAAACCAGTAATATAATTATGCGTTATTTATCCTTTTTGTTGTTTTTTATCATAGTATAATTTTTATTCCACCCTTTGCTAACGGTTATAAGTATTATTTCGATATAAAAATATCCTCAATACAATGTAAATCTCGTTTATAATAAAGATCTTTTTTTAATATTATTATAAATTCAAAGGAATAAGTGTATAATGCTGCTATATAAATTACTATCTATGTAAAAATATAGCTGTATAAGTATTAAAATTAGAATTCATCTAAACTCAAAAATTTAGTTATTCATTATTTGCTGGATCAAATTAGTTTAAAGAAAGGCTTATCGATAAATGGAGATTATACAGCTTCTTGAAAAACTTTTTCCTATATGTAGAAGCATAACTGGAAATGGGGTAAGGCAAACTCTTAATATTTTAAGTGAGCTGGCACCAATAAAGCAGCTTGAATTTCCTACTGGAATACAAGTCTTTGACTGGATTATCCCAAAAGAGTGGAATATAAAAGACGCTTATATTAAAGATAAACAAGGAAATAAATTAGTTGATTTTAAAGAAAATAATCTACATGTCCTTGGTTATAGTGTCCCTATTAACAAGAAAGTATCTAAGCAAGAATTATTAAGCCATATTATAACTTTACCTGACATGCCTGATGCGATACCTTATGCAACTTCTTATTATAAAGAAAGATGGGGGTTTTGTATTGAGCATAAAAGATTAGAAAATTTCATAGATGATGAATATGAAGTTTGTATCGATTCAAAATTGGAAGAAGGGTTCTTAACTATTGGAGAAGGATATATTCAGGGAAAAATAGAAGACGAGATACTTTTATCAACCTATGTATGTCATCCGTCTATGGCTAACAATGAATTATCAGGCCCTGTAGTACAAACATTTCTTTATAAATATTTACTCTCAAAAAAAAGCGATTTGAATTACAGCTATAGATTTTTATATGTACCAGAAACTATTGGTTCTATAACTTATCTTGCTCATTATGGTGATGTACTCAAACAAAAAGTTAAAGCAGGTTATGTTATAACTTGCATTGGAAATGATGCCCCCTTTACTTACAAAAAAAGCAAGCAAGGAGATTCTCTATCAGATAGAGCTGCTATTAATGTACTTAAAAGTTATAACAAAGAATTTAACATTTTAGACTGGTTCCCATGGGGTAGTGATGAAAGACAATACTGTTCATCAGGATTTAATCTGCCAGTAGGTTCTTTAATGTGTTCTCTATATGGTACCTATAAAGAATATCATACTTCCCTTGATAATCTGGATTTTATAAGCGAACAGGCTATAAAAAATTCTATACAAACTTATATTGATATTATAGAAAGTATTGAGACAAATGAAATATACATAAATACAAATCCTCATTGCGAACCACAGTTAGGAAAAAGAGGACTCTACCCAAATCTTGGAAGTCAAAAATCTTATGAATCATATATTAAAAAAATCCAGTGGCTTCTTGCACTTAGTGATGGAAAACACGATGTAATAGATATAGCTGAAAAGCTTAATTTACCGGCTAAAGATTTTAAAGATGAAATCAATAAACTTATTGAAGCTGGTTTATTGGAGAGATATTCTAGAAAATAAAAACTAATATTCCTTTATATATATGTTTTATAGATTAGAAGTTTAAGGATAAAATATAAATAAGTACCTTAAATTAGCTGGAGAAAAAAATGTCTGAAGATTCTATTAGTATAATTTTTATCCAACCATCAGAAATATTTGGTCATAATGCTAATATACCTACATCTTTTATAGAGATGGCAGCAGTTCTAAGAGAAGCTGCCATTAAAGTTGAAATTCTTGATGCTAGATTAGATAATCTTTCTGTTTATCAAACTATTGATATTTTGAAAAAAAAGAATTTCGACATAATTGGAATTACAGGTCTAAATTGTGCTTATAAATATGTTAAAGACTTTAGTATAGAATTCAAACGAGAATTCCCTGAAAAACCTTTAATTGCTGGTGGTTGTTTTATAATGAGCCAGCCAGAAATGATTCTAAGCCGTATTCCTATTGATGTTGCTTGTATAGGAGAAGGTGAGGAGGTTATTGTTGATCTGGTAACACGTCTTGTTAATAAGCAAAATATTAGTGATATTAATAATCTGGCTTATATAAAAGAAGGTAAGTTCTTTCAAACTCCCAAAAAAAGAATAGAAAATCTTGATAAATTTCCTCTACCTGCATATGACTTATTAAATATGAATCGCTATTTAAATAGCCCAAATGCTGATCCTTTCCTAGTATCAACTGGTAGAGGATGTATTAATCATTGTTATTACTGTAGTAATCCATATCCACAAGTTGTTCGACCATCACCATCAAGAATAGTTGAGCATTTTGATTTATTGCATAACAGATACGGAGTAAAAAATTTCGCATTTTCTGAAGAAAATGCTTTTTATCCTCAAGATTGGCTGGTTAAAATTTGCGAAAGGCTTGTTGAACTTGATAGAAGCTATAATTTTGGTGCGGGCGGTTGTCCTAATCATGTGACTGAAGAAATAGCCCAAGCTATGGCATCTGTTAAAGGAACAGCTAAAGCCGGTATTGCTGTAGAACATTGGAATCCTCAAATTCAAAAAGGATTTTTTAGAATACAACAAAGTGAAGGAATAATCCCGTCCCTGGAGATTTTCAAAAAATACAATATTCCTGTTATCGGGTTTAATATTCTATGGGGACATCCAAAAGATACTCCTAAATCTTTTAAAGAAACTCTGAAAAAGTCACTTAAAATAGTAAAGAAATATTCCATTGAATCTTTATCACTTGCAACTTTGGTTGTTTATCCTAATAGTCAATTTCTTAAAGATGCATTAAAAAAGAATAAGATAACAGATTACGAAGATTATATGTATTCTATGATTGGTTATGGTCCTTACGTTAACCTTACTGATGTAGATGATGATGAATTTAGAAAGTTCATGGCAAAATTAACTGCAATAAATTATAGTAAGGATTATTTACGTAAAATTTTATTTTCCAATCAAAAAGGAATTGCAAAAAACATTAGAGAAAGAATAATTAGCCTGATTAAACTGTCTAAAACATTAAAAAGGCTGTTTTTACTTAATATACTCTTACTATTACCAAAGTTTCTTAAGAATAAATTTCGCAGTACCCTAGAAGAAGCTTTTTATGCTCCTATATATAATCCTAATATAAATCATTATCATAAAATGAGTTGTTTACAGGAAATTCTGAATTTACCTGAACATAGTAAACTAACTGCGTTATATACAAAAAACAGGAAAAATCTAAGTAAAGTACTTAACAGTGTTAGAGAAGCTAATATAGGTTTTAAAGGGTTTGTTAATAATAATAATAATACAACTGTAAATGAAGTGTATAATTATCCTGTTATCCCCTTAGAAAATATTGATACATTGAATCCTGATTATATATTAATTTTTTCACAAGAATATAATGATCAAATTCAGGAGAGAATTTTTAAACTTATACCAAATGCAAAAGTAATTAAAGTAGATTCTAATTATGAATATAAATATCCAACAGGGTTTTTAAATACTTACTTTCAATTTACTAAAAGCAAATAATCAGAATAAAATTAGAAAGTAGTGCAATAACGTAAAGAGATCAAGCGTTAACTTAAGTTAGGTAATATTTAAGGAACAAACAAAAAAAACTTACGTATTAATATAAAGGTCACAAAAATATTGCAAGAAAATGAAATACGTAAGATTAAGCGAAGCCGAAGAAATTACCATAGTTGAAATGAGGAAATATCATCCTAAAATGAGATTACCGCATAACTAAATTATGGTAAAATAGAGACATATCGAAGATGAAGAGGATAAAGATATGTCATTTTTTATGCTGGGAGCAAATAAAAAGATAAAAGAAACGAATAAGTTAATAGGCTTGTTAAAAATACTGAATTGGGACAGATGCAAAAAACATTTAAAAAGTGTTCATAAAAATGATATAGATCCTAAAGGAGGACAAAAAGCGTATGACAATTTAAAAATGTTTAAAGCATTGCTGTTGCAGCA
>Ga0208977_1000662_pt1 | contig 22997 bp, 12 predicted proteins | sample RifOxyA2_FD_184030 | JGI IMG/M metagenome (GOLD analysis project Ga0208977, IMG submission 184030) | Groundwater microbial communities from Rifle, Colorado - Rifle Oxygen_injection A2 (SPAdes) | ecosystem: Environmental > Aquatic > Deep subsurface > Groundwater | place: Rifle, Colorado, United...
TTCTTTTCTTCAAAAAGCAGAAAACCTTTTGCCCTTTTCCTATTTATCCTGCTTTCTGTTCTTTCCACACTGTTTAATTTGCCTCAGGATTACTACGCCTATACTTCCCCATAGATTATAAAGACCCGGCTTTGGTCGTGTTAAAAATATAAGGGCAGGTGTTCAGCTTAGATACGCAGTCATTGACTGCGTTGAAGGTTTTTCTGCGGATTTTGTAAATTTTGCATTAAGGAATTTTGATTTATGAATAATTTGGCTGTATAAAACATAAATATTTGCACTCATGCTATTACCAAAAATCACTAAGCTTTTCTGTATGTTAAACCGATAAAATACACGCAATAACAACACCAAGAATACGGGTTAAGCAAAAGTGAAGCACTATGGGCTTACGCCCATAGCATCTGCTTCATCTTCGGGCATTTTGCATGTTGTCATACCCGAATAAAGTTATCCCGAAGATTTCCTTTTACCAAATGTGTTCAGGACGCTACTTGCAGTCGGGTATCCATGGGCATTTCAAATTTCAAATCTCTATTTTCTATTGCTCTAATTCTGGATTCCCGACTGCTCGGGAATGACACAGTTTTTTCTAATTTCTTGCCCCGGCAATGTTCTCATGACGGGCTAATCTCAATTTTTTATTCCGTTTTCTTTCCGGTACCACGCTACGGACCTGCGGGAAACGGAAATATTGTACTTTTCGTGTAAAATATTTTTTGTTGCCAGGTCAGCTAAGCCCGGATGATCCCTTAGAATTGTGTCTATGCAGATTTGGGCTATTATTTTTCTGTTGGGCAGCAGGCCCTTTATGGGAATTTCTTTATTTAAAGGTGTCAGAATACATTTGCCTGCCGCTGCGCGGTTAACAATGCTGGGGTGCACTTTTAATAAACCCGCCAGGTCTTTCTGTGTGAATATTTTCAGGTCGCAGGGGCTGCCGGACCTTAAATACCCTTCCTGGATTTCCAGAATTTTTTCCAGAATATTGTTTATTATCATTTTATAGGAATTAAGCAGTTCTATTTTTTCAAAAAGTGCGTTCAGCTGCTTTATTTCTTCTTTTGAAAACTCATTTTTGGTTTTCAGGCCGTCTATTTTGCCGTAATCTATAATATATTTCCCGCGGGCAGTGTTTAAGGACAGGTAATTTACGCATAATTTACCCTGCACTTCAATAATTTCCGCTAGCCGGTAATAATTAAGCGCCGGCGCCGGCACAAATTCATTATTTGTAAATTCCGCTTTGATGTAAAACTCATTTACGAACCACTTTATTTTATCTATGGCTTCAATTTCCAAACCTAATAAGGATGACAATTCTTTATCTGTCCGGTTTTCGTTTTCTTCCGGAAACAGAAAATATCTCTGGAAGCTCGCTTCTCCTATTTTTTGTATAAGAGGCAACACCGTTTCCCTTTCTTCCAGAAAACGGCCCACGTCTATACTGCCGGTATCACAAAGAGTGCGCTCATTTATTTCTACAGCACCCCGGGTAAGGCTGGCGGCTTGAAACCTTTTGCGGAAAATGGCTTTGTTTACACCGTGCGAATTAAGTTTTAAAAAAAGCGGATGGGCTTCTATTTCTGTTATCAGGGCGGCAAGCTTATCTTTTTTAAGTTCCAGCAGGCCGGACAGGTTTACGCGGTATTTCAACTTATATTTAAGGTTTGTTTTCAGGGTATTTTTATGTCTTAAAACTATATCTGCCATACTATAACTATACGCCCAAAGCAATTAAAAGTCAATGAATTTGATAAGTAAGATAAGTCACTAATGTCAAAATTATGTTTCATGTTCCATCTTTGAGAGAATGACACCCTTTTCTTGTGTTCTTTGGGTACGCCTCAATTTGTCATCTTCGGGCATTCCGATAAATGTTTGAAAAGACCCGGAGATCCATTAGTTTAATCCCTTAAAGCCCCCTTGGATTCCCGACTACGGGTAGTGTCCCGCTAACAAATGGTAAAAAGAAAACATCGGGACCAAATTCGTTTCGGGAATGACATTCAATTTTATTGTCATCTTCGGGCATTCCGATAAATGTTTGAAAAGACCCGGAGATCCAGTTGTTTTTAAGGCCCTTTGGATCCCCTTCCAAAACCATCAGGGGATGACATTCAATTTTTCCCGCTTTTGCGGGAATGACAGCCTATTTTTGTATTCGCGAGAATGACACAGTGTTTTGTTTTTACTTTTTACTCTTCACTCTTCACTGCCTTTTGCACTCTTTACTCTTTACTCTTCACTCTTCACTATTCACTATTCACTATTCACTGCCTTTTGCACTCTTCACTGCCTTTAAACAATTTGACTCTCCCCGGGGGATTTTATATCATAAACATCATGAAAAAATTAACATTCAAACCCAAGGCGGTGCTGTTTGATATGGACGGCGTTATCATAGATTCTATGCCATACCACTTTATAGCCTGGTTTGAAACACTCAAACCCATGGGTGTTAAGGTAACCAGCTTTGATATTTATTCCCGCGAAGGCGAAAACTGGAGAAAAACCATAGCGGACCTGCTGAAACGCTCAAAAATGAAATATTCTACAGCGGAAATAGACAGAATTCTGCCGGCAAAACAGAAAATATTCAAAAAACTTTTTAAAAGATTTGTTTTCAATGACGCAGAAGCTGTATTAAACCATCTGAAAAAAAACGGATATCTGCTGGGCCTTGTGACGGGCAGTTACGCTGAAAATATAAAAAATGTACTGCCGAAAGCTATGTATAAAATGTTTGATGCCGTAGTTTCCGGTGAAAGCACCAAAAACGGCAAACCGCACCCGGAACCGTACCTGACAGCCGCAAAAAAACTGAACCTGAAACCAAAAGAATGTATAGTTGTAGAAAATTCCCCGCTGGGCACGCAGTCTGCCAAAAATGCAGGCATGTTTTGTGTAGCCATTACTACCAGCCTGCCGAAAGAATACTTAAATAAAGCTGATATTATAGTTGATGATTTAATTGAAATAAAAAAGCTGGTAAAATAGCAATTGATACGTTGCTTGTGCTGAGCGAAGTCGAAGTGATAAGTTGGTAAGTTGATAAGTAAAATCAAAACTAAAACCAATTGTTTTTATGTTTGACGTACACTCTTCACTTTTCACCATTTACTTTTTACTATTTACTGATGTCCCGGAGGAATTTTGCTTAAAATCTGGAGTTACAGTTTAATAAGCGTTATAATAGTCAGCCTGATTTCGCTAGTCGGCGTCCTTACCCTGTCCTGGAACAAAGATAAACTCAATTCCATGCTGAAATATCTGGTAAGTTTTGCCGTGGGCGGGTTGTTTGGCGATGCGTTTATCCACCTGCTTCCGCAGTCTTTCCAGGCTTTAGGCGCCGGGCTGGCCACTTCCTTATATATAGTGGTTGGTTTACTGCTGTTTTTTGTGCTGGAAAAGTTTTTGCGCTGGAGGCACTGCCACCACGTAACTACTGACAGCCATGTTCACCCAGTAGTTACCATGAATTTGGTAAGCGACGGCGTGCATAATTTTATTGATGGCATGATAATTGCCGCCAGTTACATGGTCAGCGTGCCGCTGGGCCTTGCCACCACGCTTGCCGTAATTTTCCATGAACTGCCGCAGGAAATTGGAGATTTTGGCGTACTGATTTTTGGCGGCTTATCGGTAAAAAAAGCATTAATTTATAATTTCATTTCTTCGTCTTTTGCTGTTTTCGGCGCGCTTATATCGCTTTGCATCGGCCCCTTTGTTACAGAATTCACCTATATACTGCTTCCTATCACAGCCGGCGGGTTTATTTATATTGCCGGTTCAGACCTCATCCCCGAACTGCATGAACATTCCACTGAATGTAAAATGAGCGCTTCAGATTCTATCTGGCAGTTTGCCATGATAGTCCTGGGCGTTTCCATTATGGCCCTTTTAACCTTTCTGGAATAAACTATTTCCCTGTTAGTTTTCTTTATTACAAACCGCAACCACTAAACCACAGGCAACCCAATCATTACTTCCGACTACGGCAATAGCCATACAAGACATATTTGCTTTCTCATTGCAAATCTGTCTTGACTCCCATTATACGAAATGCTAATATTAAGCAGAAAATAACCGTTTTCCACCGTCACATTAGCAACCATTTAGAAGGAAAAATGCTGTAAGCCGCGTACTGGTATCAAATGGTAAAAGGAAAAACCAGGGCTGCGGGCAGCGTCCTGGTATCAACTAATAACAGGAAAAACCAGGGCAGTTATCACTCTCGTGCCTGCGGGTAGCGTCCTTGCAACCATTGGTAAAAGGGAAAGCAAGGGCTGCTGGTACACGTTAGGAAGTGTAGCAGGCCAGCTACCTTATTCGTGCCTGCGGGTAGCGTCCTTGCAACCATTGGTAAAAGGGAAAGCAAGGGCTGCTGATATCCGATTGGAAGGATAGCAGGCAACACATGTCCTTCGGACAAACATTTAAAGGGAAAGCAAGGGCTGCTGGTACACGATAGGAAGTGTAGCAGGCGAGCGCATTTTTTACAGCATATAAAAGGAGCAAAAAATGTATATCAAAAGACAGATTGAAGAAATTTTACTTAAAGACGCAAAACAATTTTCAGCCTTGGCCCTTACCGGGCCGCGACAGTCGGGAAAATCAACCATGCTCAAGAAAGTCTTTGGCAAAACACACAAATACATAACCTTTGATGACCCGGTAATAAGAGAACGCGCCGCCACGGACCCTAAATATTTTTTCAGCACTATTGATGAAAATGTTATCCTTGATGAAATTCAATATATTCCCCAGCTGGCGTCCTATATTAAAATGGCGGTAGATGAAAACCGTAAATTGAAAGGCCGCTATATTTTAACGGGTTCCCAGCAGTTCCAGCTTATTAAAAATCTGGGCGATTCCCTGGCAGGCAGGGTAGCTGTATTTGAACTACTGCCCTTTAGCTACAATGAAATAACAGGTATCCAGAAATTAAAAAACAAACAAAAAAATATTTATGCAAAGGATATTTTTATTCATTCCTGCTTAAGAACCTCTTACCCTGAACCAAATATTAATCCCGCTATTGATATAAATACCTGGACTGCCAGTTATTTCCAGACCTACCTGGAAAGAGATATAAAAAGTATTTACGATATCGGCAACCTGAGGGATTTCCAGAGATTTCTGCAGTTATTGGCGTCAAGATGTTCGCAGATATTAAACCTGAGCGCCCTGTCTGTAGATCTGGGCATAGCCGTAAACACCGTAAAAAGATGGATTTCTATCCTTGAATCAAGCAGAATAATTTACTTGCTAAACCCTTATTATAACAATATGGGAAAACGCATAACCAAAGCGCCCAAGATATATTTTTTAGACTGCGGGCTGGTATGCTACTTAACCGGTATCCACAATAAAGATATTTTGATGAAAGGCCCTCTGGCTGGGGCGCTTTTTGAAAACTTCTGCATTCAGGAAACGGTTAAACAGCTTTTTGCCCAGAAAAGCAGCGCCAAAATCTACTATACGCGCACCCAGAATAATCTGGAAATTGATTTAATTATTGAAAAAAATACAGAATTGTTCCCCTGCGAAATCAAGCTTAATATGACGCCAAGGTTAAGCGACGCTTCCAATATAGAACGCTTCAGAAATATATTTGGCAAACTAAATATAAAAACAGGCAGTATAATATCTTTAACAGATAAATCTTTTCAGTTTAGTAAAGATTTAATAGTTCCTTCATTTAAAGATTACATAAACTGGCTGTAAAAATGTATCAAACGAGCCTATTGCTGTCCAAATGATATTGTAGTTGCCGATTCATCGGCGGTTTTGTTGAGATAACACAGCCCATAAATTAATATGCAGGGTTTTTAATAGTTAAGCGTCTAATAAGGTAGAGGCATGGCAGAAGAAAAAGAACTTATAGTTTCCGCGTGTAATGATGATAAAGAAGCTTTTTTTGAACTGGCAAAAAAGCATGCTGCGGATATATACAATTTCTGCCTCTATTTAACACAAAACCGCAGTGATGCAGAAGATCTTTCACAGGAAGTATTTATAAAAGCGTTTAAAGCCATTAAAAGTTTTAAGCAAAAATCAGCCTTTTCTACCTGGCTTCACGCTATTGCCATAAATCAGCATAAAGACAGGTTACGGCATAATAAAATTCTTAAATTTGTTTCTATTGACAGGTTATTTCATTCAAAAGACGGCGAAAAACTGCGCCTGGAACTGCCAGACAGGCAAAAATCAGCAGAAAACCAGCTGGAAAGCAGTGAGCTGAAAGAAATTATTGCCGGTTCACTGGACAAACTGGCGCCGGAACAGAAAATTCCGATTGTTCTTAAATATATTGAAGGCAAATCACTGGAAGAAATAGCAGAGATATGCGGTTGCTCCGTGGGCACGATGAGCTCACGCATATCCAGAGGTATAAAAACCCTGAGAATTTTGATATCAGGCTCTTAGTTACTGTGATTTGCTCAGAAACATTCCTTCCGAAAAACGCGGACCCGCCGCCCGCTCTATTGGCGGCTTCGTGATTGCAAAGGTCGCCGCCAAAGGTTTTCTACAGGAATGTTTCTTCACTGACAAATTTAATATAAATGAATTTGGAGATTTATGAACTGTAATAAATACCAAAACCTTATACCATTATATCTGGAAGAAAAACTTAACCCTTCGCAAAAAAAAGAGCTTGAAAATCATACCTCTGCCTGTATCCACTGTGCCGCTTTTCTAAAAGACTTCAAAGAAATCACCGGAACTATAACAAATATTGCTGCAGCCCCTCTCCCGGAAGCTTACCTTGAAAAACTGGAAGCTAAAATCAACCTGGAAGAATTAACGCGCCTTCCTTATTTAAAAGAAAACGGTTTTACTTTTAATATCCAAAAACTTCTGCCGGTTTTTGGCGTCGTTTTACTGGTTTTCTGCATCGGCTACTACTTAAAAAGCGGTAAAGACAGGACTGCCGCAATAATTCAAACTTCGCAACATAACTATACAGCAACTCAAAATATTACAGCTAATCCATCTGGCAACACACCCAAAAGCAAACCGATTGAAACAAAAAAAACCATAGAATTTGTCAAAGCAAACGCACCCGCGGGACAGTTTATACTCCGCGGGGCCGGCCCTAAATATCAGGACAAAAAAATAGTTAAACAATGGCAGGACGTTTACAGCGCAATAAAAGAAAAAAAATCCCTGATGATAGAAAATAAAAAGGATTGGCAGGAATTATGGAAACAACATTCAGCCCATATCACCCCGGCGCCGGCCCTGCCGGAAGTGGACTTTAATGTAAACCTGGTTATTGCGGTATTTATGGGCCAGCAGAATGCCGGCGGGTATGGCATACAGGTATCAAAAATTGAGGAATCTGAAAATAAAGTGTACATAGAAACCATAGAAACAGTACCCGCAAAAGAAACTAACACAAGTAAATCAACCACTGCGCCGTACCATATTGTGGTAATACAAAAATGAAAAAACTTATAGTTTTAATTACTACTATTTTGTGTATTGCTGCTCCATTATTTGCGTCTCCTGACGCTGTTACCAATCTTTCTGCACTTATTACACAAAATAGAGGCGAAATAAAACTTACATGGACCTTTCCGGGGCCCGGATCTATAGTTACCGGCAAATATGAAATTCAAAAATCTACTTTTTCAGAAACCGTTTGGGGCACAAGTACCGCAGGCAATATTACTATTTCAACTACTTCTGTAAACCCTGCTGATTTTCAAACAATAACCCTGACTAATCTAATCGTTAATTCTACTTATTATTTTCGTTTATGGACTTCTTCCGGAATTACGGATAATTATTCTCCTTTATCAAATGGTACGACAATCTTTGTTATAGACACTTCTACATCATGGATACAAATAACACCTATCACAGATACTGAAGACTTATTAAGAGGGAGTTCTTACTTATCAAGAGCTGTTTCAAGAAGCATTTACCAGGGTGACGGTTTAATAACAGAAAATTTTCAACCCTTTGATATGCTGGGGCTTATAATGGCTATGTCCCCACCTCAATCAAGCATCTCTGAAAAACTTGAACAAATCAGGATAGACAAATACGGCAATATGCCTTCTACTGATGTTGTTGAAATGGCATTATATTATGATTCAACCGGCAATTATTACTTTGACCCGGAATTAGTTTATCAAGGAACACCTACAGATACCAAACTTGCTGTTGCGCAATATAACCCGACCGATGATGCCTGGTATTTTAATAATTTAAGTGCGTTATCTAATACAACCATAACAAATTTACCAAAAACATATTTCATTTCAATCCGTTTATCTACTACAGCTACATCTGACACGTACTTTGGTATAAAAATTCCAAGTTATCAGTCCATTATTTCATCAGGCTCAACCCCAGTTAAGAACCAAAACTTTGAAATTGCATCTACTACGTGGAATGTACAAAGAACCCCCGGAAAAGTTTACGTGCAATTAAATGATATTGCGGCCTGGTATCCTGACAATTTAGTTTATTCATCACATACATATGCATACATCGGCACTGAAAACATAGGAATGTTAAAAATTAGCCTGAGTTCGCTCTATTTTAATTCAAGAATTGATTCAATAAATATTGGAAGGACCGGAACAGGCGATGATTCTGATTTAGTAGGCATGAAAATATTTATGGATGGCAGAGATGATAATGCCGATGGTATTATTGATGTAAGCTCTAATACAAACGGAGTATTCAATCCGAGTGAAGACATGGAGATAACCAACTGGATACCTTTTACAGACAGAAGTGCAAATGGCAGTTTTTCTGTTTCTCCTGTAATCGATGGGATTTCATCAAGGGATTTCTACATAGCTTATAAATTCCAAAACACCGCTGTATTAGGAAAAACACACGGTGCAAAAGTTAATTCAATAACATTAAGTGAAGGAACCGTGCAATCATATGCAAGTATTGAATCAACTAAAGTATATGTTGTAAGCTCAACAACTACCGTTTCCGCTACTATTTCTGACAGCGTGTACTACGTGCATTTTGGAAGCGGTACTTTCCAGGCAGAGCCAAGTATAGATATGATGCGTTTAAAACTGCGCACAGACCAGTCAAATGCCATCTGGGAAGCAATACAAATTGAGCGTACCGGCACAGGCGGACCGCAAGACCAAACCAAACCTGAAGGCAGAAATTCTGATGTTAAGTATATAAAGATTTTCATAGACACTAACCTAAGCGGCACATTAGGTGCGGATGACCAGTGCATTTCCGAAGCACAGACAACTTTTTCCAGCGCCGTGATAAATAACCAGCTCTCTAATGAACTGCCAACAGATACCGTGCCCCCTTTTGACCTTGTTGTTGAATCTACTATTACCTCAATAGGTACTTTCCCGGGAAGCGGGTCTCAATTATTAGTAAAAGTTGGTGATGAGCTGATGCGCTACTCCCTTGCCGGCACTACAGTTACTGCATTAGGCTCCAAGCCGTTTTTAAGAATAGTTGAACGCGCTAAATATGGCACAGTAAAGAAATTAATATCTTCCGGCGCAATAATAAAAAAAGTTGATATGTTTGATTTAAGTAATGACCTCTCTAAAACAAAACTGATATATCTTACAAACCAGCAAGGATTAAACCCCTCAGACCAAACCTATTTTATTGCTTATGATATTGGCGATAACGCAGTAGCCGGAAATGCCGTAGGCCTGAAAATATCTGACAGGAACTGGATAAAAGTAGATGCACCAAATGAAATTTCCCAAAATTTAATACTTGAAACAGGCGCCGGTGCGCAAATTGGCAACCCTACTACTTTTGATTATTGCAAAACAACGCTTCTTCCTATAAATGCATTAAACCTGATTGTAACCTCACAGGATTTAGCGCCTGTGTCTTCAATTCAGTCAACTGCTAACGTCCCGCTGTTATCGCTTTCTTTAAGGTCAGACAAAAACCACATTACGCTAAACCAGCTCACCATTAAACAAACCGGCACGGTAGACACAACGGTGGTCCCGGGAAAAGGCCAGGGTGATTTTTCCGCAATCAGCATCTGGAAAGAAGCAACCAGCGCGGGTCAACCTTATGGTGACGGTGTATTTAACGCATCAACAGATATTTTTATTTCTTCTACTGCGCATTCAACAGGAAGCGCGCCAAACTCAAACTTTGTTTCTGCAAATGCAGTTTTACCGGTTGGTGATATTTACATATCTACTTCAGCAATAAAATTATATGTAGTCGGGACTATTGGGTTATTGGATTTAGCAAATCAGTCAACGGAAAACGACCTGGCGGGCATGCAACTGGAAACTTTCAACGGGCTTGTAATTATACCCCAGACCTCTGTTTCTGATACCAGCAACACTTTCCCGTATAAATCAACAAGCTTGAAAATATTAAACCAAAACGCAATTATACCGCAGCCTTATGCGCCTATTCCTAAAATCTGGGCTGATTATGGCGACGGCTATCCTGTAATGGATGAAAGCGTACCGCCTGACGGTTACGTGGAAAGGATATTAGATGCAAACGGAAACATATTTGTAGATTTTAACGGTGACGGTATAAATGACCTAAATGACCTGGAAGATTTAAACGGCGACGGTATAAACAATGAAATAGATTTAGACGGCGACGGATTATTTGACTATGACTTAGATGCCGACGGTATAATTGACCTGGACCTGAACTATGACGGCATTAAAGATACCATAAAAACAGATGCTAATGGTGACGGCATTCCTGATATAGACTTTAACTCTGACAATGTAATAGATAGTTATACTCCCCAAAGATGGACAAACAGCTGTGCAAAACTTTATTCAAAATGGTATCCAACGGCGGGGGCTGTCAAATATTTAATCAGTATAGGCAAGGGCCCTGATGAAACTGAAACATCGGTATCAAACGGCTGGATGACCACAGAAGACATTAAATATACCATCAGCGGTGTATCACTGGAAGAATTGAAAGCTACAAAACTCAGCGCGGATATTCTTGAAACCTATGAGGCATCTCCTCTTGAACCTTTACAAATTAAAGTTGAAAGCATTGCTAGTTTTAATACCGGGTCCGGCGGATACATTTACGTCAGTTCAGGAAACAACATTGAAATAATGCACTATGCCTCAGCTGGCAGCGGCGGGGCTGGCGCAGGTTTGTACTATATGTTTAACATTGACCAGCGCGCCTGCTTTGGCACAAACAAATTAACACACTTATCCGGTACCGTTGTTTCAAATTACTTGTATTACTACAGGATAAAAGCAAAAACCTCTGCCGGCATAACCGGCCCGGCTGTACTTTCTGCCATATACAGGGTTGATACAGCAGCCCCCTCAACGCCTTCTAACATTCAAACCGATACAATCTTTAATAGTTCAGGGCTTTATACAGTAAAAGTTCTCTGGGATAAATCTACAGATAATAGTTCCGGTGTGCGCCTGTATGAAATACAGGAAAGCAACAATACAGACCCTGTATGGAAAACTATAGCAACATTGCCTAATACATCTCTAAGCCTGACATTAAGCCGGGTAAAAAACAAATCTTTTTATTACAGAATACGCAGTCAAGACTGTGCAGGAAACTGGAGCAACTGGTCCACTGTAGTAAGAGTAAATACCGGCAGGCCCGCAGAAATAATAGCTGAAATTTCCGCATACCCTAACCCTGCTGATGTAAAAAGCGGACAAAGCTCTAAAATAGTTTATATGTTAAACCAGGACGCAAAAACCAAAGTAACCATTTATGATTTGATAGGTGACAAAGTTTATGAATATACCACAGCACCCGGCGAAGTATGGTCCGGTACAGGAGATCTTAACTTAGACGGCAAAGGCAGGGGCGGAGCTTCCGGAACCAATATAGTTTTATGGAACGGCAGAAACGGCGCGGGCAGTTTTGTTGATAGCGGTGTATATATCTGCTTAATTGAAGTTGAATCAATTTTGGGAATAATAAAATCAAAAATAAGCATCGGAATAAAATAATTATGAATAAAATAATCTTGCTAATTACATTATCCATGCTGTATTTTTTTATGCCGGGCCTGCACGCGCAGGAAGCAGACGGCGGCCTGCCGGGCTATTTCTTAAACCTTGGTATGGGCGCCAGAGCGCTGGCTATGGGCAGGGCTTTTGTAGCCGAAGCGGATGATTCCAATTCAGTTTACTGGAACCCCGCAGGGCTGGCAAGATTAAAAACAAATGAAATAACGTTAAGCCATTATAATCTTTTTGAAGGAACTGGATATGATTGTTTTACCTACGCAAAACCGTTAACAGACAAATTCAGCTGCGGTATGGGGTTTATCAGGTTATACAGCGGTAAGATTGACGAAACAAATGCCGCCAACCAGGTGACAATGAATACCTTTGATGAAAAAAACACAGCCTATTTTGTATCGGGCTCTTTGCTGATATTTAAAAATCTTTATGCCGGCGCCAGTTTAAAGAGCGTGCAGAAATCATTTTATTTCGTTACTTCAAATTGGACAGGGGCTGATATAGCTGTTTTATATGATTTTTCAGAAAAATTAAGTATAGGAATAAATGCCCAAAACATAATTTGTACAGGAAATTCCGGGGTGCCGTTAAACATAAAAACAGGCCTCTCTTATCTTTTACTTGATAAAAAACTGAGATTAACTGCTGATACGGATAAAACAAACACCAGGTCTTTTAAATACCATACCGGGCTTGAGTTTATGCTGAATAAATACCTTTCGTTAAGAGGCGGTTGGGATGATTACAATATTTCTGCCGGGTTTGGCGCAAAATTAAACAATTTCCGTATTGATTATGCGGCATTAAACCATCCGCTGGCTATAAGTTCAAGGGTGACGCTTGCTTTTGAGTTTGGGAATACTCCCAAGCCATTGAAGGAAACACAGGTTTCTCTGGAAATACCAAAAGAAGAAACCATTCAAATAAAAAAAGAAAAAATACAGGATTATGAAATTGAAGTAAACACTATAAAAGAAATACCCACCGCCATATATCATCTTTTTAAAGAAAAAACCATTTCAGTAATTAACCTGCAGATTAAAAATAATTCAGCCAATGAAACCAGGTTTATAGTAAAGTACGGGTTAGGCGCAGAAAAATACGAAGAAATAAAGGAAATTAACATTGCCGGGCTGGAAAAAATATCCGTAAACTTAACCCCTTTGCTTACACAGGATGAAATAAGAAGAATTGAAGTTGTGCCTACTATCAGCAACGTGTTTATAGAAGTGCAGAAAGTTACGGGAGACACTGCCCGGACAATTTATAAACAGTATTATCCTGTAACCCTGCTTCCTTATGACCAGTTTATACCGCAGTTAACTGACGCTAAAAATGAAACCTTTAATCTTTTAGAAACCCTGGTAAGCTGGGCCACCTATAATGACCGCTCCTTATGTGAAGTGCTTACAAAAGCCAGCGACAGGGGCGCTTTATTAAACCCGCCTGTAAAAATAATAGGCTTTCAGGCACCGAACGTATTTACCAGGCGCCCGTTTGATGACAGGCTTCTGGAGCAAAAAGAAAAAGATTATTTAGCCCAGATTGAACTGCTGTATAACACGTTAAAAGATGATTACAAAATTACTTATTTAAACCAGCCGGTAGCTTACGGCGACTCCCAGAGAATTAAACTTCCCTACTTTGTACTGCAGAATAAAGGCAACTGCATAGAGCTGTCACTGCTTTTTGCAAGTTTGCTTGAAAGCATAGAAATGGACCCGATACTGGTAATTTTTCCGGATGATAAACATGCAACTGTTGGCTGGAAAGTAAACGGTGAGGGCAGAGAAACGTGTGCTATTCTTGAAACCAATGTGTTTGGCGAAGATTTTGGAAAGGTTTATGAAAAAGGAAAACTGCTGATAGAACAGTATGGTCTGCAGGCAGAATTTACAGATACGGTGCCGTTTGATGAAACCGGAACTTACAAAAAAGGAACCAGCGTAATAATTTACGATTTAAAAAAGCTAAGAAACCGCATCCCTCCCAGCCCCTACATCCCCAGATAATCCGCAAGTTTATGAGTCTTGGCTATAGATCTCCGGGCCTTTGCAAACATTTATCGGAATGCCCGAAGATGACATTAGAAGGACAACATCAGGCATTCGCTCAGGGCAGGCCCGTTATTTGTGAGTCTTGGCTATAGATCTTCGGCTCTTTGCCCGTATTGAGAAAGCTGTCGGGACAAGTGAAAAGTGAAAAACAAAACACTGTGTCATTCTCGCGCAAGCGGGAATCCATAGGGCCTTTAAAACAACTGGATCTGCGGGTAGCGTCCTTGCAACCGTTGGTAAAAGGGAAAGCAAGGGCTCCGGGTCAAGCCCGAAGATGACACATTTAAAAAGGAAAAGAAAGGATTAGTAAAGATTTTATGTTTTACTAATCACGTAACAACCAATCACTGTCTTAGAAATTAAAATACAGTGGTTATGTGGTTAGTCGTTAGGTGGTTACGTAAAGATTTTATGTTTTACTAATCACGTAACAACCAATCACTGTCTTAGAAATTAAAATACAGTGGTTATGTGGTTAGTCGTTAGGTGGTTACGTAAAGATTTTATGTTTTACTAATCACCTAATCACGTAAGCACAAATCACTGTCTTAGAAATTAAAAGGCAGTGGTTATGTGGTTAGTCGTTAGGTGGTTACGCAAAGACTTTATGTTTTACTAATCACCTAATCACGTAAGCACAAATCACTGTCTTAGAAATTAAAAGGCAGTGGTTATGTGGTTAGTCGTTAAGTGTTTACGCAAAGACTTTATGTTTTACTAATCACCTAATCACGTAACCCTTGTTTTTTCTTTTATTAGATGATACAAGGGTGCTACCCGCAAGCACAAATCACTGTCTTAGAAATTAGTTAAGGGTTTTGGTTTTATAGGAAAGCACAAATAAGCCGGCCAGGCCTAAAATTGCAGAAGCAGTAAAAAGAAAAGTGTAATTTACTATTTGTTTATCCAGCAGTATACCGAATATTACGGGAAATAAGCCGGCAAAAAGCGCCAGAATAGAATTATTCAAACCTAAATACAGCGGCCTTTCTTTTTGCGTTGCCAAATCTATCACTGCGGCAGTCCGTGAAACAGCCAGCGTGCCGAAATGGCAGCCATGCAGGAAAAAACCCAGGTAAAGCAGTGTTACGGAATCAGCAGAAATAAACAGAAGAATTCCTGCCAAACCCAGAACAAAACTTAGTTTTAAAACAGAGCTGTGTTTATACACATCACCCAGATAACCCGCCGCCACAGACCCCAACGAAAAGCCCAGTACATAAAAAAGCATAAAAAACCCTATGGTTTTCCCGCCGGCACTGAAAGTTTTGATAGCGTAGATGGTATAAAAAGCTGAAGTTACAAATATAAAATTTATCAGAAGCATGGCTGCTATAAACCTGCCGTAACCTTTATGTTTGAGCAGTTCTATTACTTTTCCAAAATGGCTTTTAAGCGTTATAACCGGATGGGCATTTACAGCAATGCCTTTTAAATCTACCAGCGATAAAAACCAGAGCGAAAACATTTTCAGGATTACTGAAATTAAAAAACACAGCCCGAAGTTAAAGGGAAACGGATATTTATCCAGTATGGCTGACACCGCTATGCCGGCAGGTATGGCAAACAGCCCGCCAAAACCCATCCGCGCGCCAAACAATCTGCCGCGCCATTTGGCAGATACGGTATCGCTCATCAAATCTGTAAGCGGCACAATGTTAAACCCCGTACAAATAGAATCAATAATAAATGTAATAAAAAAAAGCGGTAATAGGGTTTTCAACAGTTCGTCGCCGGCAAACATGGCAAAAACAGCAAAACCCAGCCAGAAAAGACGCTGAATAAGGCCCAGTGTTAAAACCAGTTTCATTCTATCTTTAACATAACCCAGATAATACGCGCTTAAAAACTGCGGAAGGGCAAAACAGACGTTTAACACAAAAGGAAGCAAGCCTACCATCAGGGGCGAACCGCTTAAATGCGCCACAAAAGCAGGCAATATGGTGGTAGTTTCTGCAAAAAACATGCCCATAGAAAAAAAGTTTGCATCAAGCGTGTATAAAATAAAATTTTTCTTTGATATTTTATCCATTGCGCAGATTATACCAAAAATAAACTCTTGATTCAGTTTTCCGCCAGGCCTTCCGCTGATTGATATTCTGAAATAAGAATTATATAATCAACTCAGCAAATAATCTTACAAAGGATATAAAACATGAAAAAGTATTTTGTAGATTTATCACAGACACCCGCAGAATTAAAAAAAGGCCTTATCCAGTTAACCTCAGAATACCCTGTAACGTTAAAAAAACAGCCCGGCTGTACTGAACTCACCTTTATTAAAAATACCGGACTGAAAAATACCGGCGAATTGTGCATAAAACAAATCCAAAACGGAATTTTAGTAAATTACAAACGTAAAATTGACGCACTGCGCGCTTTGGGCCATTTATTCGGCCAACTTTATACAAATAACGAAGAAAATAAATATACTGAACAATCAAATTTTGAAATGCTGGGCGCTATGCTGGAATGTTCACGTAACGGCGTGCTGACTGTAGATAATGTAAAAGCTTTCATAAGACGGTTGTCTTTAATGGGCGTAAATACGCTTATGCTTTACACGGAAGATACCTACGAAGTGCCGGGTGAGCCGTTTTTTGGCTACCTGCGCGGAAAATATACGCAGAAAGAATTGAAGGAACTGGATAATTATGCGGATAATTTAGGTATTGAAATGTTCCCCTGCATACAAACACTGGCGCATCTGGCTCAGGTTTTACAGTGGCAGGATACCTACAGGGATATCAGCCAGGATTGGCTTAATAGCTATATATTGCTTGCAGGTGAAGAAAAAACTTATAAATTTATAGAAAAAATTGTTTCAGCCGCCTCCGCGCCGTTTAAATCAAAGAAAATCCATATCGGCATGGATGAAGCCTGGGCTTTAGGCCAGGGAAAATACCTGGAAAAACACGGCAAAGTATCAAAAACAGAAATAATGAAACAACACCTGAAAAAAGTAATAACTATCTGTAAAAAGAAAAACCTGAAACCCATGATGTGGGGTGATATGTTTGTTTATCACCGCAATAAAAATGTAAAAGTAACAAAAGATATGATTAATGCCATTCCAAAAGAAGTTGAACTTATTTATTGGGATTATTACAGAACTGATAAAGAAAATTACAATCAGTTTATTAAGCTTTACCGCCAGCTGAAAAAAGAACCCATCATAGCGCCCGGCGCCTGGAACTGGAACTACTTCTGGTCAGATTTAAAGTTTGCTTATGCAACTATCGGCCCGTGCATGACAGCCGCCAGAGAAAAAAACCTTACAAAAGCTTTTATTACCACCTGGGGTGATGACGGCATGGAAAATGATATTTATTCCGCGCTGCCGGCTATACAATATTTTGCCGAACACGGATATAATAATAAACCCGGAAAACAACTGCTGAAAACCAACTTCTACGGTTCCTGCCTGGGCAACATTGAGAAATATGAACTTGCAAATCTGCTTGATGATAAATTTTACATTAAAAAATATTTTCCAGAAGAAACAAATCCTTCAAAATGGCTTTTATGGGATGACCCCCTTATCGGTTTGTGCGAACCGCATCAGGAAGGAATGTCTTTTAAAAAACATTATCAGGAACTTTCTCTAAAGCTTCAAAAAGAAATTAAAGGCGATGTATATTCAAAACGATTGGTTTTTCCCTGCCAGATTGCAAAAGTTCTGGCACTGAAATGTGATATAAGAAAAAATATCGTTAAAGCATACAAATCAGGCAACAAAAAAGGAATAAAACAACTGATTTCAAATGAATTAAACCCGCTGATAACAGAAACAAGAAAACTTTGGAAGGTGCACCGCACGGTATGGCTATCCACCTACAAACCTTTCGGGTTGGAAGTAATAGAAATCCGTTACGGCGGGCTTATTAACCGGCTGGAAAGCCTTAAAGACAGGCTCAATGATTATATTTCAGGAGATGTGAAAACCATTCCAGAATTTGAAACAAAATTATTGAAATTTCACAAAACCTCAAAGAAATATTTACTACATGTAAACACCTACAAACGCGTAGCCACACCTTCTGCTATGTTCTAACACACAGAGAAGCGCAGAATGAGAAAAGAACACTGATTAGCACTGAGTGAAAGAACACAGATTGGCGCAGAGAGAATGAACACTGATGGGCACAGAAGGAAAAAGAACACAAAGGAGCACTGAGAGAAAGAACACTGAAAAGCACAGAGAAAAAATACTGATGGGCGCAGAAATGTAATTTGATAATTTTTAGTTATTCGTAGTTGCCCTGCCAAACCTGAAAAGTTTCCCTTATAAACAGATTATTCAGCCTTCACATCATATACCGAATTATATATAATATATACATGAGAAAAATAAACAATTTTACATTTTATAAAAACGCTGATACTGCAGTAAAATACTTAAATATAAAAAGCGCTATGTACTGGAAAAAACAAACACCACGGAAGAAGCTTGAGGCAATTAATTTTATAATGTTAAACTACATCAAAATGAAAAATATTACAATGACCGGTATTGATAAAAATTACTGGCGTTTAAAACATTTAAAAAAATAAAAGAACACTACCATAGAGGTAAAGACATTTTGGACATTAAGAAATTAAAAAACCGCTGATTTTATATTTCCAAAAACCCGCAATTACTTCATCCCTATGAACTATAACCAGATAATTTCTAAAATAAAATCATTTTATAATCCGAAAAATATTGAAGGGATGAAACATTTTGGTATAGACGTATCCAATGCTTACGGCGCGTCCATGCCGGAAATAAGAAACATTGCAAAGCTTGCCGGCAAAAACCATGAGCTGGCAGTAAAATTATGGCACTCAAAAATACACGAAGCGCGCATACTGGCAACATTGGTTGAAGAACCGGAATTGATTTCACGAAAGCAAATGCAAGCCTGTGCCAACGATTTTAAGTCCTGGGATTTATGTGACCAAGCGTGCATGAATTTATTCCGTAAAACAAAATATGCTTTTAAAATAATTGATAACTGGGCAAAAAGTGAAAAAGAGTTTGTAAAAAGAGCGGCGTTTACATTAATTGCCACGCTGGCAGTACATGCAAAAGAAAAAACCGATAAAGATTTTGAAAAATATTTTCCGTTAATTATTAAACATTCAACCGATGAAAGAAACGGCGTAAAAAAAGCAGTAAACTGGGCGCTGCGCCAGATTGGAAAAAGAAATGCACAGTTAGGGCTAAAGGCAATTATGATTTCTGCGCAATTAAAACAAAGCAAAAATAAAGTTGCCCGCTGGATTGGTGCGGATGCATATAGGGAACTGGTAAAGAAGTATAAAAATTAATTAAAATTACATTTTCGTATTTTTAAAAATATACTCAGTTTATTTACCAAAAGTTTAATGTGCAGCATTGAATTATTGTTTTTCTTTGAAACGGTTTCTGCGCTTGCCGAAAGGCATCCCGATAACAGTTGATAAAAAGAACTCATCGGGATGGTCACTATTTTTCCTTACGGACCAATGAAAGAAAATGAGATTTTCAAAACTCCGCTCCCGCAAAACGGGATCGTCAAACAGTTGAAAATCTTTTTCATTTTCTTTCATTTAAAACAGTGATGGCGCTTAAAAACCGTTTCAGATATTATTTAAATGAACACAAATATCAATTCCCAATAAAATCATTCTTGCAGATATTTAAAAAAGACCATGAAAGACAATAAAAAACCACATTTTTTGAATTTTTCTCCGCTTTTAGCCGAAAACTACATGATAACTAACGGCCAAAAGAAGTTCCGCACCAAACAATTGCTGGACTGGGTGTATAAAAAACGCATAAATTCTTTTGATGACTGCTCAGATTTGTCTGCAGAGTTCCGGGAAAAACTAAAAAATGATTTTACGCTTTATACTTTTGAAATAAAAGATAAAAAAGTATCCGCTCTTGACGGGTCTATAAGATATTATTTTTCTACTGCGCACGGCGATGAAGTAATAACTGTCTTTATGCCAAACCCCGAAAGAAACACAATATGCCTTTCCAGTCAGGTAGGCTGCCCGGTAAAATGCACTTTTTGCGCTTCAGGCTCAGTGGATTTTAAAAGAAACCTTACCCGCGGTGAAATATTAGAGCAGCTGCTGCAGGTAGAGCGCGATACCAAACTTTCCACAGACAGCGTGCTGTTTATGGGCATGGGTGAACCGCTGATGAACTATGAAAATGTGGTAAATGCGGTGCATTCACTTACTTCACCGGAACAATTTGCCTACGGCAGAAGAAAAATAGTTATTTCCACAGCCGGTTTGGTACCCCAGATAGAGAAACTATCCCAGGAAAACATATCTGTGAAGCTGGCACTATCTCTGCACGGGGCTGATGATGAAACCCGCAGAAAAATAGTACCGTCAATTATTCCTTATAAAGTAGAAGACATACTGCAGGCAGGTTTAAACTACGGCAGGCAGACAAAATCCAGCGTAACTATTGAATATGTGTTAATTGAAGGAATAAACGATGATTTACAGCAGGCAGAAAAACTGGCAGATTTGATTCAGGAGTATTTGTACAGGACCGATAGGCTGAAAATAAACATCATACCGCACAACCCCACCGGTGTAGACCGCTTTAAGCGCCCGTCAGATGAAAAAATCCAGAGTTTTAAAGATTGTTTTATGAGAAGAGATTTGACTGCCATTATCCGCGAATCAAAAGGCACGGATATCGGCGCCGCCTGCGGCCAGCTGACTATTTAAAATAACTCTAAATTAAGAACGCTAAACGCTAAACAAAAATCAAAAAACAGAAACATGAAGGCATAAATCTTAATAATAAATGGATAATAAAAATAATTAGGTAGGGATGAAAAAAATAAAGCACATTAAAACTATAATATTATTTCATAATTACAATTTTTTTATTCATATTTACGCCTGGACCCTTTACATACACTACATACACACCAGAAGCAATATTATCAGGCAACCACTCAAACCAATTTTCCCAAGTTAAAACACTTTTTGTTTCTGAATAAACCAGTTCACCTGAAAGATTAAATATTCTTAAAGTATATTCCCCGCCATTTTCATCACCCTTAAAACCAATAGTTATGGGTTTACCAGAATTAGGATTGTATGTGCCTTTATAACCGGCATCTTCCGGAACGACGATTTTTATTTCATTTGCAGCCAGTGGAGGTACTGTTACTACCGGGTTTGCAGTAGGTGTTGAAATAATTACATCTGGTATAGTTGATACTGGAACATCATAAGTTCCCAACCATATATCTTTATCACCCATATATATGATTTTATTATTTTCAATAACTTCAACACCAGGGCAATAATGCTTTATTTTCGGATTGAAATCAATAGCATTTAATCCATTCGAATCTGCCATATACAATTTTGTGTAAGGCCGTATAGCAGAAGAGCTGTATGGGTATACTATATGGTCATCTGATAGCCATCGGGCTATCAAAAATGTATTTTCTCCCAAGCCCACTTTTCCCGTGCCATCAGTATTTGAAAAATAACCATAAAAATATTTATTCATGTATACCACCTTGCTCCCATTTGAATTTAATCTTCCAGGACACAGTTTTTCCGGATAATAAACTATTCCACAAGCATAATCACCTATAATGTTAGTATTTAAACCATTTTTTTCAATTATGTACAAATTATCTGTTTCAATAAGAATTTTATTTCCTCTCCATTGAACAGGATTGATAGGATACCAAGTTGAAAGAATAACTGTATAAGTAGATAAATCTACAGGAGCAACACAAAGTGTATAAGGGTTTCCAGTGCTGCTGAATGCAATAAAATTGCCATCTTCAGAAAAAATCAATTTTTTTATATTTGAAATACCCGGGAAGCTGATATTTGTTGTTTCATAATTTTCGTAATTTATGAATTTCTTATTTGTTGAAAGTATTTTTTTTGCCTTATTCCAATATAAGTAGTAATAGCCATAATTTTCTTCATCTATTTTAACAGGACCGCCAATCCCATCTGTGTTGATTATAAACAATGTATTATGAAAACCACTAACATTTTCAATAGTAGTATAAATCATTTTTGAACCATCCGGTGAAAGTAAAAATGTCTCTCCTAATATCTGAGCGCTTGATTTATCAACTAACAATACTTTATTAGTGCCATCAGTACTCATAGCATATATCTTATACGCATTTTGTACACGGGAGTATCCATCCTTAAAAATTGTTTCACCGGATTGCTCTAAAAAAATTACTTTATTGCCTTGAGCATCATAGACACTAATTCTTGGTGTAGCATTATTTGTGAGCGTTTGTTTTTCCCGGGAATTTGTATCAATAGTAACAACCTTATCGTTTTCTTCAAACAAAAGCTTATTATTAGTCAGCCATTTAAAATTTGAAATGCTGTTCAAAACATCAAACCTGTCTACGAAACTTCCGTACGTTGATACCAGTGTAATGTAGTGATTTCTAAAACCGTTTGCATCACAACCCTGACTGTGAAATGCTAATATATTTTCATCAGGAGACAAGCAGAATGAATCTATAGAAAAACCAGTTGATACAATTATGCTATAACCGGTACCATTAGATATTAACAATTCTTTCAAATCTTTATACTCCGGCCAAAAATACGAACCTCTGCAAACAACATATTTTCCGCTTTTTGTCAAAATAAAATTTGTCATATTATTTACATATTTTAATTCGCTCACATCTTCCGTACTATTATTATTAATATCAAAAACATGCATATAACCATTAGCATCATCATATATAATATGTTTTGAATCAGAAGAAAATTCTATGTTTATTGATATTTTAACATTGTTTTTTGTTAGAGTTGTACCGCTAAAAGAATAGTTATCTCCATTACTGTCCAAATTAGCCGAAAGCAAATTCTCGCTGTAGGCTGTTAAGATTAGCTTTGCTCTTTTCATGGAACGGCGCATTAAGCCAATCCCAAAGATTTCTTCTAGCAAAAAGGTTAGTTGGAA
>Ga0208977_1000665_pt1 | contig 22804 bp, 24 predicted proteins | sample RifOxyA2_FD_184030 | JGI IMG/M metagenome (GOLD analysis project Ga0208977, IMG submission 184030) | Groundwater microbial communities from Rifle, Colorado - Rifle Oxygen_injection A2 (SPAdes) | ecosystem: Environmental > Aquatic > Deep subsurface > Groundwater | place: Rifle, Colorado, United...
TTTTAAGCGTGGCTCTTTTCGAGAAAATCCCCATTTTACAAGCGTTTGCGGAGGATCGCTATGTTGATGAAAATACCCAATCGTGGGAACAGCTTGAATTACAAGGAATATCACTGGGACAGTAGTGAACCAAACTAGTAATTAAAATACCTGTTGAAAGCGGCATTTTGGTTGAACGCACAATAAAAAGGCAGACTCCGACTAAAATCCCCAGGTGCATGCCGGAAGCAACCAGCAAATGAGCCACCCCGGCTTTTTTATAGGTTTCTTTGATCTCTTTAGGAGCCTTAGCGGCACTTGAACCAAAGACAATGCTGGCCAGTAAAGTTGAATATGGTTCAGGCAAGGTTTTAAGGGGAACAATGATAAAGTGGTTCTTTAGAGCAAGGCTAAGCTTTTTGATAATATTCCCGCCCCCAGTAGAAATAATTATGGGCGGGGCTCGGGATGACCTAAGCTGACAAGTAATTCCTTGATTTTGCAAATAATCGGCATAGGATAAGAGTCCGGGATTAGCTAAACCATCAACCTCCTGCAAATAGCCTGTAACAGCAACTTTATCTCCGTATTCCAACTTTGTCTTAGCAACTGAAACGGAAAGTTTCCCTGAAGTCTTTTTCTTGTTCGCTTTTCCAACCTGTAAAGTAAATGATACTTGTTCATCAAAAATCCTGGGCTCATCATCAATTTGGCCAAATACCGTAACTTCCCCCTTATTGAGAAAACCAGAAATATCACTTCTCGGTGGTGGCAGGCTGCGAATTTGGATATTGAGTGTCCCCAACACAACAAGAAAGGCCAAAACAAATAAGCGGTTGTCTAACTTATTTATGAAGACATAAGCATTGGTGACGAAAATTAAGACAGTTAAAAACAGACTGGCCCAAATCGGAAAACTGAGAGAGTTCCCAATAATGATTCCTAATACGTAGGCTATGGCAATGTGAACAATAGGACTAGTCATTTTGTTATAAGTGCAAATATCAAAGGAAAAAGATCAAAACAAGATCAAAAACCCAAGATGAAAGATCAAAGAATTAACGCCAGGGTCTGACTCCACATTTAATTAAAATGGCGCTTAATATTCTAATTATTTCTTCAGCTTCTCTTATATCAGCAACTATCTCATCTTGTCTAATAAAAACTCCAGCAATCGTTCGAAGCCAAAACTTTACTTCTTTAGCCTCCTTTCTTGATATTCCAATCTTATTAACAAAATTTTTCTTTGTTAAGGCCCCATCGGCTTTTTCATAATTAGCTCCTACAGAAGTGGCCGATTTTGCCAATTGTTTTCTTATTGCCTCGCATTCCGGAATTTTAGGTAACGACTTACATATTCCTAGCATCTTTTTGGCAAATCTTAGCAGTCTGTAATGTAGATCACGATTGTTTTTGATCTTATTACTTTGATCTTGAGATTTGTTTTGATCTTGGATCTTTTGGTTTTGATCTTCATCAATCATAGGCCGATCTGCTCCCTTATCTTCCCCAACTTCCCTTTCCCAATTCCCTTAACTTTCGTAAGATCCTCCAATTTAGCAAAAGGCCCACTTTTCTCTCGATACTCAACAATCCTCTTTGCCATTGATTCTCCTATCCCCTTAACCTGACACAAAGCCTTAACATCAGCTGAGTTGACATTAACCTTCCCGGAAAAAACACCAGTTTTCTCGGTTTTTGAACTACTGGCCTGTTTAGACCCCTGTTTTCCGGCCGGAGAAATGTTAATCCTTTGAACAGATACACTGCTAACTGTGGGAGTCTTTTCTGGCACCACTATCCTCTGACCATCTTTAACCTTCTCTGCCAAGTTAATTGAAGAAAGATTGGCCAAGGGAGTCGCTCCCCCAGCTAACCTAAGAACGTCAACTATCCGATCACCAGACTTAACCTTGTAAACCCCCTCTTGATTGACCGCTCCAGTTACATGAATAAGTAAATCTTGCTTAATTGCCACCTGTCCGATTTCCCGGACACCAGTGTCCGAAATTTCGACACTGATCTCGTTAGCGGAACTGGAAAAACCATGGCGAAAGATCATTACTCCAAGCCCAGTCACGACGAGCAAACACAAACCGAGGATTATTAATTGTTGTTGGCGGTTTAAGTTATCTAACATAAGGAACTAGTAGCAAGGTTATTGGCAGGCTTAGGCGCAGGGAATGAAAAAAAACTTATAGCTTATTATAAACCGCTAAAATGTCTTCAAGATAACCTTTAGTATGTGAAGTATACGCATCTTTTCTGGCCACAGCATTCGGTCCCTCTAAGTAACCGGCTATCGCAAAGGCGACTTGTTGATTGCTCTCTTTAAATTTATCCAAAAGATATTTCAGATAACGCGTTGTCCCTTTTGTGTTTTGCTCAATATCAAAACCATCAGCAACACTTATCCCCACAGTCGAACAGGTAGATGGCATCAGCTGCCCCAAGCCCATTGCCCCACTAATGGAAACAGCTTTGGGGTTAAACCGCGATTCGCGAGACATCAGCGCTGCCACTAATTTTGGATCAACATCAAATTCCTGGCCATATTTGATAATATTATTGGTTATCGCGACAGCTTCTTCCGGGGAACGGTATTGCACAATAAATTTGCCGATTGATTCCCTGTCCTGCTCCATCCGGCTGAAAGAAAAACTAGCTCGGGGCAGTTCTTCATAGGCAGGCTGATGGTAAACAACATCTTTTTTAGGCGAAAACTGGGGCTGCGGCCCGGAGCGCCCGCCCACACTGGTAAGGATGGTTATAACAAACAGAATAACTATCGCGCTGGCAACACTTTCCATTATCATCTATTCTAACGCAGACAATTTCGACATGCAAACCACAACCTGATAAAATACTAGTCATGATAACTGTCTACCAAGCAAAACCAACAGAACAAGCAGAAATCAAACGATTTCTCCAAAAGCTTGACCTCTTTTACCATGGTCAATCGCTAGAAGGCTATTGGTTGGCAAAGGAGAACGATCATATTATTGGGTCGGTTCAGCTACAAACATTTCCAGACTTTATTTTTCTCTCTTCTTTAGCTGTCTTGGAATCTCACCGTCATCAAGGGGCGGCCAAAAAGCTTCTCAATCAGGCTCTTAAATCTGTTGTTCAGGATATTTACCTTTACACCATTATTCCAGACTTCTTTGAAAAGTTCGGTTTCATCAAAACAGCTCCGATTGCCAATCTCCCTTCTAAAAATACTTATGAATGTGAATACTGTCAGCCAAACAAGTGTGTCACTATGGTAAAAAAGAGATGATTCCCGAATATCCCCAATTTAAGCCGATTGATCTTGGCTGTCTGACTGATATAGAAGATCATTTAAAAGGTCACCCTCCCAACATTTGTGAATTCAGCTCAGCTAACTTAATAATTTGGCAAGATTTTGATCGCTATCAGCTGACTTTAATTAATAATAACCTATGCATTCTCAATGATCCTCTCACAGAACCATGTTTTTTCTTTGCCCCAATCGGCCACAATGAAATTAAGGCAACTATTGCCACTTGTTTGAAGCATTGCGGTTCAATCTCCAGAGTAACTGAAGACTTTATCAAAAACCTCCCCCAAGACCAATATCATTTTAAATGCCTGCGCAGCCAATTTGATTATGTTTATGAACGACAAGTTTTGGCAGAATTAAAAGGCCGCAAATTTGACGGTAAACGCAATCATATCAAAAGATTCATCCGCCGCTTTCCTGAATACAAGTTTGTTCCCTTAGAACCGCAGCACAAAAAGGCCGCTTTAGAGCTTTTTGAACAATGGTTTACAATCAGAGAAGAATCAAGGCACTTTCCCAGGCTCGCCCATAATTCTCAAAAGATCGCCATCGAACAAGCATTTAAGCACTTCAAAGAACTTGAATTACACGGTGGAGCAATTTTCGCCGAAGATAAGCTACAAGGTTTTATTCTAGGCAGCCAACTCAATAAGGATACAGCCACTCTCCATTTTCTTTACGGCAACCCAAAAGCCCAGGGAATATCCCAAATCCTGCTCAAAGAAGGCTGCGAAAAAGTTTTCTCGCAATATAAATATATTAACCAAGAACAGGATCTCGGCATTCCTGGCCTGCGCAAAGCCAAACTCTCTTATCATCCTCATCATTTAGAAAAAAAGTTTGAGATTAAGGCAAAATAGCTTTAATCATCACCACCCCCTTACCAACCAAACAACACAAGCAAATTGCTTTCTAACAATTTAGTCCAAAAGTGAAATCACTGGCTGTTTTTGGCGACAAAAGGACATGGATCAAGCACCTGTTTATTATAAATCGAAATCAGAGTGGGAAAGGCTTTGGTTTAACCATGGCAAACATCTCGGCCGCAAAGGAGCCCCACCATCAAATTCCAGAAAAAATAAACATAGGGTGGAATGTGCCAGCTGGTCTAAGGTTTGGTTCCCTTATGGCATCAAATTTTTTGCCCATCAAGTTCCTTTTCCCCCGGATATTACAGCCAACATTTGGGAAAGGGCCATGGGATTGTTGTTTACTCAAACAGGTTTAGATGTAAATTGCAGTTTACGAACATATCCGCCCAAAAACAACCTACGCCCTATTTTCGATTTAGCCACAACACCTCAGCAAGATGAGATCAGTTATGCCAGATTTATGAACGCCCTAGCTACCATACAAGCTCGCCATCTTGGGGCTATTTTTATTTTAACTGGGGTACACATCCGCAGATATGACTGGTCAGCGGTTCCAAGAGGCGAAGACGACAAGTTTAATCATGGTATTGCTAACATGCAAGCCGGAGTTGGCCTAGCTAATATAGGATTAGAAGAGGATGTAGCCGTAAGCAATATTTGCCATGAAACTCTTCATTTGCTGGGGTTTTACGGACATCATCACGATTATTCCGTAAGAGGTTTTGGTGATAATGAGTCTTGCGTGATGGATCCAAACAATGACCATCACTTACTTTGCGAAAGAGATCTGTTGGCTGTTAGGAGTTTTTGGCGAGGAGTTGAACAGAGATTAGGGCAACGTTTCTTTAGATAGTTGGCTACATAACCCTTAAAACACCACTTCTTTTTGCGGATATTCAAAGTTAGTGGCCATCGTCCAGATTACGGCGCGGCAATTTTCGATTTTAAAGACTTTGAGCATGTCATAGCCTTGTCGCTCAATCCAGGGTTTAAGAAATTCTCTGCCAGGGGTGCTGACAATTTTTTCTTTAAAGGCCTGGTCAGTAATTTCTTTAGCTACGCCAGAAACCCTTATTTGCAGCATTTTGGCCTGGTCAAAAAAGCTAACTTCCAAGTTTTGATTATTAAGTATTTCTTTATAGAGTGGTTTAAAGGAACCAGTGTGAAAAACAATGCCTGTTTCATCGGCTGAATAAGGCATCATGCCTCTGGTATGAGGTCTCCCCTCACTATCTACTGTTGCCAGCTGCATCACGGGACTCTTATTGATTATTTCCAAAACTGTTTTCTTGTCCATGATTTAAAACTCCTTTACTATTTTCATAAATAATAACACAAATATTAACCGAGGAAAAATATTTTAGCGTGATTTAATCAACTCTAACTTCTTCATCCGCGATAACTTCTTGATCTCTATTTCCCTTTTGGTAGCTTTACTTCGATTAGGTCGCTTTTCAGAGTAGCAAATTTTTACAGGTGGATTAGCCCGAGTATACCGCCCACCCTGGCCAGCTTTGTGTTCTGCAAAACGACGCTTGAGGTCAGTGGTTATGCCGGTGTAAAGGGCTTTGTTTTCACATTCAAGTATGTAAACATAATATGGCATATTATTTATGGTATTTGCGGCAAATAGTAGCTGTCTTGCAGCGACGTATTGAAGGCTGTTTCGGCAGTAGAGCTGGAATTAACTCTCCAATCTCTCTCTTTGTTCTCATTGAACCAGTTAAAAATTTTAACTCTAGGATAAGTAGACTCAATCTTTGTAAAGGTATCTGTGATCCAAGCTGCTTTGCTCCCCCCTTGTTCAGAGGAAGAAAACTCTCCAATCATCAAAGGCTTTTGGGTCAAAGAGGTTAGAGTGTTGTAAACAGTGCTAAAAACAGTATCAAAAGAGCACCAAGCATAATATCCCCAATTGTAACCATCAACACCAATCCAATCAACATATTGATCACCTGGATAATAGGCAGAGATTGAGTTCCAGGAATCGCTTGGCACGGAATCTGCGTTTGGTGACCAGACTAAAACAACTTTACTAGCCCCAATTTCTTCCCTTAGATTGTAAATATGTATCCAAGCTTGTTTGTAGCGTTCCGGCCCAGCTGTTTGTCCGTTATGAAAACCATCCCAAGGATACCAATTGCCATTCATCTCCTGGGCAAAACGCAAAAATAACGGCTTGTTCCAGGCTTTAGCCGCTGTAAAAAAGTTCCTAATATAAGGGTCATAGGTTCCCAAAGCTATTGATTCCAAAGTTGAGGAATCTGGTAACCATGGTTCCCAGGTAATATGCGGAATGCTGCCGTTATTATTAACAATATCCGCTTCTGCAGTAGGAAAAGGACTCAGCATATTAACGTACCATAAAACCACAGCCAGATTTTTACCGATTATAGTTTGAAAGGGAGCAATATTTGAGGTTCCATTAACATAAGCACCTATAGCGCAACCTGTGAAACTACTGTTTATTACGGTTGTTGTAGTGGTAGTGCCCGGTGATTGCTGACCACAGCCATGCACAAAAAAACTAAAAAACAGAATAACAAACCAGATAAAAAAAGTCTGCCTCATGCTCTTCCTCCAATAAAGTCTGGTTGCAGGCATTAAAAATTGTCTCTTAATGCTCAGGAAAGATCTCCAAATAATCTTAACACTTTATCAAGAGAAAACCCAAAAAAACTTACTCCTTGAATGTAGCAGGACAATTTAACGCCTTTGGGCAGAGAAGTGCTTTTGAGTCAGGAGAAAGCCCAGGAACAAGACCAAAAGCTGGCGGAAATAAGCAATCGCTTAGAAGAAGTTACGATTAAGATCGAAGAAGCCCAAATGAAGATTGAGTTAAGTAAGCCGGTCGTGTCGGGTGTAGTGTATATTAGATTGTAGTTGCAGAGCTTGCTCTGCCTGTAATCAAAAGGAGGTTTTCTATTGTGAAAAAATCCATCAGTATTTTTTTAATAGTTCTACATTCATTGTTAATTGTCCCGACGACATTAATATATAGAATAGCGTAACGTTGGGATCCCGATATTACATGATTATAAATAATGTCATCGGGACATTTTTTCGCCCGCCCGCCTTTGGCGGGTTTTATCGCTGTCAAGAGTCGGGGATGCTTTGTAATTGGTGTGAGTAATTAGGGGTCTTTAGCGGCTAATCCCGCTTTGCGGGATCCCGAAGCATTATTTATAATAGTAGTAATCGGGACTACTAAAGACTCACACTAAAGACTCAAAAGTTAAGCTGGGGGAGAAGGAGTCGAACCCTCACAAGCAGAGTCAGAGTCTGCCGGTCTACCATTAACCTATCCCCCATTAATACTGACGAAATCTGATTCTCTTGGCAAAACCAAACGCTTCCTTTTTCCTGGCTAATCTCACGTCAATCCGTCTTCTCTGAGGGTGATACCCCAAACCAACTAAAGCCTTATGAACATCATCCAGCAAAGATTGAGACTGATTAGAAAATTTTAACACATAAGTATAGTTATGTGAATCGATTGTAAAGTCACCGTCAGTCTCAAAAAGCCCCTTCAAGCACTTAAGCAGGTAGGATTTATCATCAAAAACCCAGCCTGGAATAGCCAGCTTGTGCTTTAATTTCATTCCAGTAGGGAATTTAAGTCTTTTAGCAATATGTTTCTGATAAAAATAGACCTCTACAGCTCGACTATCTTTTCTTTTGCGAAGCAGCGGTTTTTTTAGAAAAAGCTTATAGATAACGTTTTTAAGATGAGCAATCTGCTTTTTGTGTTCACTAAAACAAGTTACAACTAACTTTTCTGTCCTGGCAAACTTTTCAATACATCCTATTAGTTGCCATATTATCCAACCCCTCCCCCACGATCCCCCAATGCCAACCTTCGGTCGGAAATCCAAAGCTCAAAGATCAAAGTCCAAAGATTTGATCTTGGGATATTGATCTTTTAGCTTGTTTTGATCTTTCACCTTTGCTCTTTGATCTTCTAGTAAGGTAGTTTCCACCACTCCGGCCGCATAATCAACAAAAATAGTCCATAAAATACAATAAAAATTGAAATTCCTATGAAGACTAGAAACCCACCCTTCAACGGTTCCTGCCAGCGTTTGTGCATCCAGGAAGCAAAGAGTAAAGCTAACAAGCCAACAATAGTAACGGCCGCTCCCTTAAAGGTCGGGCTTAAGTTGGTAATTTGAATTAAGGTCGCTCCCCAATCATTCATGACTTTGATTTTAACATATGCAAGAGTATAATAAAAGTATGATTAAAACCGGCGATTTACTCATTATCGGCGGGGGTATTGCTGGCTTGTCCGCTGCCTTGGAAGCCTCAAAATACGGTCAGGTCATTATCTTGACCAAAGGCAAAATCGGCGAAACAGCCACCAAATCCGCCCAGGGCGGCATTGCCGCGGCTATTGATAAACTCCATGACTCCGCAGATTTCCACCTGGAAGATACCCTGGCTGCTGGCGCAGGCTTATGCGACGAAAAAGCAGTCAGAATTTTAGTCACCGAAGGGGTCGAGCGCGTCAAAGAATTAATTGAAATGGGCGCACAGTTTGACCGGGCCGAAACCGAAGCCGGCGGTGGTTTTGCCTTAGCCCTGGAAGGCGCTCATAAACAGAGAAGAATACTTCACGCCGGCGATGCCACCGGTGAAGAGATCCAAAGAACCCTGGGCGCTAAAATCGTGGCGGAAAACAAAGTCAAGATTTGTCAGCAAACCATTGGCATAGAATTAATTATCAAAGATAATCACTGTCTGGGCATTAAAGCCCTTGATCTTGTTAGCGGTCAAACCAAAGTATTTTTGGCCAAAGCAACAATTATTGCTACCGGCGGAGTTGGCCAAACCTATCTTTACACAACTAATCCCGAAGACGCTACTGGTGACGGCATTGCCATGGCTTATCGCGCTGGCGCAGAAGTTTCTGACATGGAGTTTGTGCAATTCCATCCAACATCTCTAGTTCAATCTGCAGAATTTAAAGATATCATTGCCCTCCCCCGCTTCTTAATTTCAGAAGCTGTGCGCGGTGAAGGGGCAAAACTTTTAAATAATAAGGGCGAGCGGTTTATGGATAAGTATGATATTCAAAAAGAACTGGCCCCCCGCGATATTGTTTCCCGGGCAATTTTTGAGGAGATGAAACAAACCAATTCGGAACATGTTTTCTTAAGTTTAGCCGGTATTAATCCGGAAGTGATCAAAAAGCGCTTTCCCATGATCTACAAAACCTGTTTGGAACGCGGGCTGGACATAACCAAAGATAATATCCCTGTTGCCCCAGCAGCCCACTATTTTATGGGCGGCATTACAACTGATGTAGACGGAAAAACTAATATTAACGGACTTTATGCTGCCGGTGAATGTGCGTCACTAGGTGTCCACGGAGCCAATCGTTTAGCTTCCAACTCCTTACTTGACGGCCTTGTCTTCGGCCATCGCGCTGCTTTGGCGGCAAAAATCCAACTTCCAACTTCTACTTCCAGTTTCCTAACCGGCATCCAAACCCATCACCCAACTTCTACCTCTCATCTAAAGCCCAACGAAATCCAACGCTTTAAATTAATCATCAAGTCCCACATGTGGAAAAACGTTGGTATCATCAGGTCAAAAGAAAGCTTGGAACAGGCTAAGGCTATGATTAGCAGCGTAGAAAAACAATTAAATTTTGAGCCGGGAAGCAAAGAAGAAATTGAACTAAAGAATATGGTCTTAGTGGCTAAGCTGATTACCCAAGCAGCGCTTGAGCGCACCGAATCCCGCGGTGCACATTTTAGGCAAGATTTTCCTAGGACTAATAACCAAAACTGGCAAAAGCATTTGACTTGCAAAATTTAAATTAAACGAAATCCCGCTTTCATTTTAACGATATATATATATAGGAGCATAATAAATGCCATATACCGCCCAAGTAGCAGCTAGAAAAAATAGATTGAGCCAAGCAGTTAGCCTATCAGGCCAACTACCAAGCCCAGAACAAGTTGTTCATCTTTTTCGTAAAATTAAAATAGCTGGCGGAGCCGATAAAACCAAAACAACTGCTAGCTGCCTGGTCCAAGCCTACGAACCATTAATTCAAGAATTATTTCGAGCCAATTTAGCTCAGAACTATCTAGACGCGGAAAAACAGGCTGATGTGCTCCAAGAAGCTAGGATCTTCTTATGGCGTTTAATTGACCAATATGCCACAGAGAGCAAATTTGATCAAGAAATTCCTTTTGAAGATTTTGCCAGAAAACCCTTAAGAAACTTAATCACCGCAGAAAATAAAAAAGCTAAAAATAGCTTAAAAGTTGATCAAGAAATCCATGAAGATCGCTGTTTTAATCTTGGAGTAGCTGATTCTCAAGCTTATAATCCCGAGGAAAAACTAATTGCCTGCGAAACTTTTTATCTCCGCCTGCAAGCCTTACCCCTAAAAGAACAAGCTGAACTTTTTCCTGCTGACAGCCAATTATTATCAAACAAAGAATTGTTGCGCTTGGCCAGTCTCTTCCCCAACGCGCTTCCTGCTCAAGCAAGAAGATTTGTAGAATTATGCCAAATCAAGAGAGAAGAAGAAGCCCTTAAAGAAATGGGAGAATACAGTTTAAGAAGATTACAGGATATGGTGCTATCTGAAATGGCCAAAGCTTGCAGCAAAAATATGCCTCCAGATTATTATTATGCTTGGGAAAAACCAACCCTAGCCACTTCTTTAGCTGTTATGCTGGCAACTTTAAACCAGAGAGAACAAAAACTTTATAAGCTAACATTTAAAGGTTACATCAGTCACAAGACAGCTGCCAAACAGCTGGGAGGAACCTTGCAGGCAATCCAGCGCGAACGTCAATCTCTAGAAACTAAGTTAGCACAATTATGGGATATTGTGGAAACAGTTGGTCCTGCTAAAGCGAATTCAGCCATAAAGCTAACAACCTTGTACCTCTGGCGCGAACGGGTAAAAAATGCTTGCAAAAAAGCTTTAAGAGAAGATTGGGAACGACCCTTACAGATAAAAGATATTTGTATGTCCGGCAAGATAAATGTTACAACATATGAAACAACTTTACAGGTTAGAGACCCTGGCATTAGAAAAATTATTCTGGAAACTCTAGAAAAAAGCTTGGAAAGACGAGTGCATAATGCTCTAGAATTACTAAAGGATCAAGCTAATCCTGGCAAACCAATCCCTGCCCCTCTCTTAGCACACCACGTTGGTGTTAGCTTAGAATACCTGCGCAACAAGATAACGGAATCACCAAGCCTTGTTCCCCAAGGCTTTGCTATTCGCGATTTAGCTGTAACTTCTGCTCAAGGTGCGAGAGAACGACTCCAAGAAGAGCTACGCGCCATTAAAGCCGGGGAAAAACCTGAACCTAAAAACAAACAAGATTTGTCCCAGCAAATGCATATCAGTCGAGACACTTTAAGAACATGGGAAAAAAAATTCAACGGGGTTAGAGAAATAATAGCGCAAATTCTTGAAGCCTATAGAGCCAAAATAAGGCAAAGAACAATTTCTCCCGAAGAAGAAAGCATCTTACAAAGATTAAAAATCTACCGAGAAAAACCAAGAAATGGCCAAAGCCCACTCACCACCTTACGCACCCCCCTATCACAACAATTAGGCATTACTAGAGACACTTTGCGTCGCTGGTGCAGAAAATATCCCAAGGTAGAAGACCTGGTCCAAGAAATCATCAGCGTAAGATAAGCGCTTGGCCAGAGAAATAATCAATAAAATCATAGCTCACCATCAAATTTAGGTCCTTGTCAAGTACAATTTCCATGCGCTGTAAATTACCAGCAAATCCCGCGGCGCGCATTTTAGACAAGATTTTCCAAAAACTGACGACAAAAACTGGCAAAAACACCTCACTTATAAAAACTGAAATTTTTGTGCTTTTGTGCCGATACTAAAACATGGTTAACTTTAGTACCGCAAGAGCTTTAGGCCCTGCAGAAAGACGACAACTAGATAAACTGGACGTTCATCATCAATTTCCGATTGGTGTACGAAGAGAAGCTGCGCATCTAACAATCCCTCCAGGTCTTCTTACCGGTCGCACGCTTGTTGAAGGTCAGGTCAGCATAGACCCTCCCCATGCCCATGAAATAGACGACTTAATTAAAGTTGTGCTTGAAGGAGAGGCTTTTCGGGTTTGGATCAGTATCGCTGATCCAAGTTTTATCCCCGCCGGCTCAGAAATTGATCGAGAGGCAGCCAGACGCGGCTCTAGTCTATATTTCCCTGGAAAAGGTTTCTTGCCCATGCTGCCGGCAGAAGTAATCAAACTGGGCAGTCTGGTCAAAGGACAAGAACGTTTAACCGTAACCCTGGAAATGTTAATTTCTGCTCGAGGAAAAGAGCTTGAACCACCAAAGCTTTATCGTTCAAGATCAATTAATGCCGCGGCCTTAGATTATGCAGCAGCAGACGCAATCAGAAAAAATCCAAAACATGAGTTATCTGCTACAATCTCAGCCAGTTTGCAGGTCTCAGAAATATTATTGAAAAATGCCCCAAGTTGTTGGTTGAGTATTGATCTTGCAAGAGGGGTAGCAATTGATGAAACAGGCAGAACTACAAAATTAGAACCCCATGAGCAATTCCCCACTTATCAAATCGTGCCTCCCTTAATGGTCTTAGCGAACTCAACCATTGCCGAGTTACTCCTAAGAAGCGGCCATCCAGCCTTGTTTAGATGCCATGAACCAGAACGAGGCTTACTGGAACACACCCAATTTGTTGCAGCTATGAATCAATTGCAACAACAGACAGGACAACCGCTCTATCGCACTCAATTAATTGGCCGGGAAAGGGCTGGCTATTTAGCTCACAACCTAAGTTTAGCCGTTACTCACCAGGGTTTAAGTTTAGCGGCTTATACACACTACACTTCACCCTTAAGGAGATACCCGGACATAGCCGTCCATAGAGCCGTGCAACAAGTTCTTGACACCTGTTTACCAACAGCAAACGAGGAGTTAGCTGGTGTAGCTCACCGTTGTTCCAACTACCCTGCCAGAGCCCAAATTGTCTATTTTGCCCTCTTAGGTCACCGTAGAGCAGAAAGTAACCCCTTTAGCTTAGAAGCTCTCTTAGACCTGCCAGAAAATGAATTTTCTGATCTTTTAGCCGGAGTTTTAACCTTTCCCAGTAAGAAAGTTGATTTGCTCTTAAGTGCAGTTAGACAACGAGCCTTAAGACCAGTTGATCTGGCTCAACTAGTACAAGCTTCGGCTCACAATTTAAAGATCCATGACCTAGTACTTGATTTCCTAAAACACCGCCAAGACTTTGCTTATGAAAAGGTTTTAATCCATTTAAACATCTTACAAGAATGGGATGGCTGTACCTTTTTGTCGCCTGATAAAAGAGGAGAAAAAGAACCACCCCAAACTAAAGGGAAAGGACGAGGAAAAGGAAGAGGAAAACCAAGACAAGCCACACTCTTTGCTCGACGCGTAATGAACTCAATTGCCGGACACATGTTAGCCACTCAAGGGTTGGCAATTGACTATGATTTGGCAGCAGTTGAAACAGAAGCCACCCGAACCTTCTTGATTGATCTAGTTACAAAAAAACTAGTTAACCCGGATCAAGCTGACAATAAGGCCTGGCGAGCCCCACACCAAGCCCAAAGACAAAGAGCCCCATTTATTAACTTTATTGGCAACCTTACTCAATTAGCGCAAAGACAAAGCTGGCCAGAGCCGGAATTCCAAGTTGAGTCTACCGGAACTGAAAGTTCTCCTTTTTACGAAGCTACCGTCAGAGTAAAAACCAACTCTAGCACTGTTTTTACTGGTCGAGGCTCTTTTAGAACAGAACAGGGAGCAAAACAAAATGCTGCCAAAAATGCCTTAGACAAAGTTGACCGCAGCAGAAGAACCAGGGCAGATCTTGCCGCCGAAGAAAGCGCAAATAAAAGAAACCTAACAAAACGTTTGTTTGGTTTTCTTAGGGACAATCCAGACTTTACCAAATATGGTATTTACTCTCCAATCGAAGAAGACACAGGGGAATCCAAAACAATGACTGCTTTTGTCGTCACATTAGCAGGAGAGCGGATCGAAGCCCAAGGCCTTGGCCAAAGCAACACTGAAGCCCGCGCCAATGCCGCAGAAAACCTTTGGCCACTTTTGGCAGAAAGAGGTTTGACCTCTTATCAACAAATCCCGCGGCGCGCATTTTAGATTGGCAAAAACATTTGGTTTATAAAAAATAGGTTACACCGGATAAATCCGCAACCGCCGCTTGGGTTCGTCGCCAACTGAAACAGAATTTAATCCCGCTTCTTGCACCAACTGATGCTGCAAACGACGCAGATAAGCATTTTGAGGATTCAGATCCAAAACTTTTCTTGAGGTCTTAACATGTTCAATCGCCTCTTCAGCCTCACGGATAGCAATAGCATCACTCTCTTCCCTTCCCTCAACCTTAAAATAATACTTTAAAAACCGGTTAACCTGGCCGGCAACATTGTTTTTGATGACATGCAGCGGCAAACCATGTTCACGCGCCGCCTTTTCAATCTTGGTCCCCGCCCTGGCCTTGGCTTTAGTCGTTAAAACAATATCAGCTTCATCAAACTTCCTGGAAACAGTAGCCGGCACCTGCATAGCCAACAGCGCCCGCTCCAAAATCCCGCGATTAACCCCAAAAGGAAAAATCCGCACAATCTCTTTATCGACTTCCTTCTTGGCAGCAGAAACCTCTATATCGTCTATATCCGGCATCTCTTCAGGAGCCTTATGCACCTCAATCTTGCCCCCCTCTTTTCTCACTCGTATCTCTGGATGAGGAACTCGCTCTCTTAGAATTGAGTCCACCGCCTTAGCCACATCAGTATAAATAGCAAACTTATCCCGCTCCCTGATCTCAATACAAACATCAAAGGTTGGTGGGGCCTTGCGCTCTAAAATTGCTTTTTGGGTATGGCGACGCTTGGCCTCTTCATCACCAAGAATAACAGACTGAATTCCACCGGCTAAATCAGACAAGGTCGGGTTGCTAATCACATTTTCCAGATAAACACCATGGGCAGTTCCTATAAGTTGAACGCCACGTTCCGCAATAGTTCGACAAGCAGCTGCTTCTGCCTCTGTACCAATCTCATCAACAATCACCACCTCCGGCATATGGTTTTCCACAGCTTCGATCATGACTCGATGCTGAAATTCCGGGGTTTGCACCTGCATGCGCCGCGCTTTGCCAATACCGGGATGGGGAATATCGCCGTCACCGGCAATTTCATTGGAAGTATCAACAATTACTACTCGTTTTTTGAACTCGTCGCTTAATACCCGCGCAGCCTCACGCAATTTGGTGGTTTTACCAATACCGGGAGGTCCAAGAAATAAAATGTTTTTGCCCGATTCAATCACATCTCTAATAATATCGTTGGTGCCATAGATCACCCGGCCAACACGGCAGGTTAAACCGACAATTTTGCCTGTCCTGTTGCGCAAACAAGAGATCCGGTGCAAAGTACATTCAATCCCTGCCCGATTATCAGAACTAAAAGAACCAAGTTTCTCAACAACAAACTCAATGTCTTTTTGGTTGACAATCTCACCAGGGAGATAATAAACATTGTCGGCATAGCGGGCTTCGGCAGCACGACCCAAATCAAGGATTACTTCAATTAAAACATTGATTTCTGCGTGTTTGCTGAGGTCAAGCTTTACGCGTGGTGGTAATACTTCTAAGAGTCTTTGAACTTCTTCGTCAATCTTCATTTTTATCAATTAATAATTAAACAATCAATAATTTTTTCCCTTGACTGCTTTTTTAAGATTAATCCCCGGAACAAAAGCTGGTGCTTTCGAAGAATCAATCGTAATCTTGGCCCCAGTCTGAGGGTTGCGGCCAATTCTCCCTTTGCGTTTACGGACCACAAAGTTACCAAAACCAACTAAGCGAACCTTTTCGCCCTTAATCAAAGCTTCAGAAATTGACTCCAGCACAGAATCAATAATCATCTCGCTTTTAGCGATGGTCATATCTATTTTATTGGCTACTTTTGAGGCTAGTTGTTTCTTGTTCATCTTAAAAAGTCTCCTTTTTTACTAATTTAAACCCTCACCCATCTACCCTAAAGCCCCCCTCTCCCAAAAAAGGAAAGGGTAAAAAAACATGGGACAAATAAAAAATTTCATCCCCCTTCTCCCTCTGGGAGAAGGGGACATAAACTCAAACGCTAACGGGGATGAGGGCTAATATTTGCCCTACCCCTCACACTTGTTGAGCAAAGCTTCCCATCTACGATCAACTTCTTTTTGAATTGCTTCCAAAATCGCTTCATTGCCAGGTCTAAACAGATGTCTAAATCTATCTTGCATTTTTAAGAATTCAACAACAGGTTTCTTTTCTTTGGGTCGATAAGTCAATTTATATTTACCTTCAATAACTTCATACAAAGGCCAAACACAGGTATTGGCCGCTAATCTGCCTAATTCAGCAGTTAATTCCGGCTTATAACCCCAACCTAAGCGACAGGGTTGAAGCACATTCATAAATTTTGGGCCCCGAATTGAAAAAGCCTTTTCTGCTTTAGAGGTTAAGTCCCGCCAAAAGCCAACTGCAGATTGAGCAACGTAGGGAATATCATGAGCAACCATGATTTCTGTTAAATTCTTGGGGAACTGAACCTTACCAGGAATAACTTTACCGGCCGGTGCCGTGGTAGTAGCCGCTCCCATAGGGGTGGCAGACGAACGCTGAATTCCGGTGTTCATATAAGCTTCGTTGTTATAACAAACATAAAGCATGTCATGACCGCGCTCCATTGCCCCGGACAATGATTGAAAGCCAATATCATAAGTGCCGCCATCACCGCCAAAAGCCACAAAATTAACATGTTCAGCAGGAGCCTGACCCTTTTTCTTCAGTGCTTTAAAGGCTGCCTCAACCCCGGAACAGGTGGCGGCAGAATTTTCAAAAGCATTATGTAAAAAAGGGACTTCCCAGGCACTGTAAGGAAAAATCGTGGTCACAACTTCAAGACATCCTGTGGCTGAAGTAACAACCACCGGATCTTTGCTGGACATCAATACTTGACGGACAATAATCGGCGCGCCACAACCGGCACAAGCCCGGTGTCCTCCACAAATTGGTTCTTTCTTAGCTGCTAAATCTTTTAAGTTTGGCATAATTTACTCCCTTACCCCAAAATATTTGATTACTTCTTTGGCTTTGCCAGCTTTGGCAACTTCTTGTTGCTCGGCAAAGATACTGCGCAAATCGTCAAGAGAAATCTCCCGACCACCGAGCCCATAAATGTAATTGGTGATCAAGGGTTTTTTAGCTGCATCATATAAAGCTGATCTTACTTCCGTAAAAAGAGGTCCGCCCTGATTATTATAGGAATCACTGCGATCAAGGATCACAGCTACTTTCAGATTAGCTAAAGCTGCGGCAATCTCTTCGGCCGGGAAAGGACGAAAAACACGAATCTTTAGCAAGCCAACCTTTTGCCCCTTCTCTCTCAACTCATCAACAACTGCTTTGGTTGTCCCACAAGTCGATCCCAGGGCAACAATGGCTACTTCCGCATCATCAAGCTTATAGCCTTCGATCAAACCGTATTCTCGCCCATAAAGCTTGCCAAATTCCTTGCCAACTTCTTCGATTACGCTCTTGGCATTACGCATTGCTTCTACAATAGGCATTTTATGCTCAAAGTAATAATCTTGTAAATCCAACGAACCGAGGGTAACCGGGTTCTTTAAGTCCAAAACAGTATTGACCCCTTTATATTCCCCCACATACTTTTTAACTTCGGCGTCTTCAAGGGTTTCAATCTTTTCCATACAGTGGGAAATAATAAAGCCATCAGTGGTAGCCATGGCTGGCAACAGAACTCTCTTATCTTCGGCAATTTTCATACACTGTAGAATATTATCATAAGCTTCTTGGGCATTTTCAGAAAAAATCTGGATCCAAGCAAAATCACGCACTGCCATAGTATCACTATGGTCACAGTGAATGTTAATTGGTCCGGAAAGTGCCCTGTTTACCTCGCAAAGAACAATTGGTAAGCGCAGAGCAGAAGCAATCGGTAAAATTTCTGACATTAACTGCAAACCTTGTGAAGAAGTGCCGGTCATGACCCGAGCCCCTGCTGCTGAAGCACCAACACAAGCACTCATAGCTGAGTGTTCCGATTCAACCGCCACAAATTCAGTATCAACCAAACCGTCAGCTACAAACTTAGCAAAAAGCATCACTACTTCAGTAGCCGGAGTAATCGGATAAGCAGCCACCACATCAGGATTGATCTGGCGCATGGCCTCAGACATAGCTTCATTTCCGGTTCTAGCAATTATTGGCATCGTTTATCTCCTCTCCGCTTCCATCGTTATCGCTTTGGGCTCTTTGACTGGACATTCGTGGGCACAGATTCCACAACCTTTACACAGATTATAGTCAAAACCGACCACCTTTTTGTTTTCATCCAACAAAACCGCACAATCAGGACAATTAACCCAACAAAAAAGACAATTGATACATTTTTCCGGATGAAAAACCGGTTTTTCCGAGCGCCAGTCTCCAGTTTTAAATTCCTTAGCAGTGCCTGCCTGTACAGCATCACCATGCATCAGTTCTTTCCAACCCATGTTTTTTTTCATGCTTATTGCTCCCCTTTAACGTTTTCATAGGCAGATTTTATCGCTGCCATGTTGCCTTCAACTACTTCCGGTTTATGAGCGAATTTCTTTTTAAGTTTACCTTCGGTATCTTTGATCATCTGGTCAAAATCAAGTAAGCCGGAAACTTTAACTAAGGCACCTAGCATCGGAGTGTTAGGAATATCACGACCAACCTTTTCTAAAGAAATGGCCGAAGCATCAACAGTATAGACCTTGGAGTCTTTTAAGTTAATTTCTTTTCTAATCTCTGCGGGGGTTTTTGAGGTGTTAACAATCAGACAGCCATCCTTGGGCAAGCCTTGGGCAACATTAACTGTGGCCATTAAGGTCGGATCAAGCACTACCACAATCTGTGGACTGGTAATGCCGCAATGAATCGTGATTGGCTCATCGGATAAACGGTTAAAGGATTGTACCGGGGCCCCCATTCTTTCCGGACCGTATTCCGGAAAAGCCTGAATATACTTACCAAGGGCTAAGGCAGCGTCACCAAAAAGCAGTGAAGCTGTTTTCGCTCCCTGCCCTCCCCGACCGTGCCAACGAATCTCAATTATCTTTGCCATCACATCCTCCTAACTAAGTTATAAATTTGCCAATTTTCGAAAAAGCTATCTTATCAAAAATTAGACCAAAGATCAATAAGCCCAAAACCGGCACCAGCGTACCAACAAAGGCTAATGGTCGAGAAACCTGGTAATTTTTCCTCACCGCAATAGCCCAAAGCCCATAAACATAAAGGACCATGAGGAAATAGAAAAAGTTATAGCCCACTCGGAAAAGCTCAAAAGAGAGTGCCCCTCGCTTGGTTATGATCATCAACAAAAAAACAATTATCAAAGGCAAAAGCACCGCACTGCTATAAAAGGTGCTTTGAATCATCCGGTTTAAACTCCCCTTTTTACCCAGCACACTGTATATATAGTGTAAAACCAGAGCAACCAGATAAAGAGCCACAAAAAAGCCAGAAACAAACACACCCCCTAGGATAAGAAGAATTAGCATAAAGAAGACCAGCATTAAGGTCAGCAGCACCGGCAAAACAACTAAGAGACCAAAGCCTTTAATGTCGGAAATTAAGGGACTGCCCAAAGCAATCAGCTGAGTAATAAAAACCATCACCGTGGCAAAAAAGGTTACTAACCAAGCCGTGATCAACAAAAAAGTCAACGCATCAGCCCGCCAACTTTCTTCTTTTAATTTTGTGTAAAAGTAGATGGGGCGAATCATAATAGTCCACCATGTAGACAGATAAGTCTGCAACATTTTCATACTTCACGCCTCCCTTCAAACGCTTTAGACAACGTAGCCTCATCAGCATAGTCCATGTCAGCTCCAATCGGCAATCCATAAGCAACTCGAGTAAGTTTGATACCCAAAGGCTTAATCAACTTCGTCAGATAAATATTAGTTGCTTCGCCTTCCGTGGTTGGGCTTAAGGCTAAAACTATCTCTTTAAAATTTTCTCTTTGTAGCCGCTTCATTAGTTCCAAAATGCGTAAATTTTCCGGACCTAAGTCATCCAGAGGTGAAATCATACCGCCCAAGACATGGTATTTACCCTTAAACTCGCGGGAGCGCTCAATGGCCATCAGATCTTTTGGCTCTGCCACTACACACAGAACCTCTTGATCACGGCTTTCATTGGTACAGATCTCGCAGGGGTTAACATCGGTAATATTAAAACAAGAGGAACAATACTTTAGATTGTCTTTAGCGGCTATCATTGCCTGCGCCAGACGATGGACATCATCTCTAGAGCTGCGCAGGATATAGAAAGCCAACCGCTGGGCTGATTTAGGACCAATCCCAGGCAGGCGTTGGAGCTCATCAATTAAATTTCTTAAAGTTTCAGCGTACATAGTTTAGATCATCAGGAAATCAGAGTATCAGAACTAGAATATCAGAAAAACAGAACATTAGAAAATCAGGGTGGAATAACAGAAGATTCTGATACTCTGTTTCTCTGATCCCTCTGACAACCTGGTTCTGATATCCTGATACACTGATATTCTACTCTAGAACATTCCCGGCAAATTCAGTCCCCCAGTTGCTCCCTTCAATTTCTTCGCAGCATCATCCTTAGCCTTTTTAAGGGCCTTGTTAACTGTCTTAGTAATTTCTTCTTGCAAATTAGCTACCTTATTGGGATCAACCATTCTAGGATCTAAAGAAATTTCCTTAATATCCATCTCACCACTAACTTTAACTGTCACCCCGTTGCCAAACTCATCATAAACTGCCATGGCGAGTTCTTTTTTAATGTCCTTAAGTTTCTTCTGCATATCCCTCGCCATTTTCATCATATCGCCCATGTTACCAAAGATCATTGTACAATCCTCCCTTCAAAAAAATCTGCGACCATGTTGGCTGAAATAGCCGGAGCAGCAACAGTAGCCCCAGCCTCCGCAATTATGCACTCAATAGGGATCTTCTCACCAATACTCTCCCTGATAGCCTCTTCTACTGACTCTTTATTTTTACGATCTTCCAATCTTTCTTTATGAAAGGCATAGCCTTTTTTAAAAGTTATCACCAACTTACCTTTTTCATTAACTTCCCTGGGTTCCCCTTCGTGCAGAGAAACATAGCCAAAGATGCTCTTCTTTTTAACACTCTCGAGGATATCGTTCCAGTGCAATTTGATCTTGGTCATTGGGTTTTGGCTGTGGATGCCAGTATTGATGCTGGAAATTGGCTGTGGAGAGTGGTCTTCCAACTTTTGTTTCTCATTTCCAACTTCTATACCAGCATCCAGACCCTTAACCTTACTTCTAACTTCAAGTAACTCTAGGAGCGCAACCTCAAGGACAAGTCGCGCATGAGGGTGCCACTTCATATCCAACTCTGCGCGAGATAAAGACTGAATAGCCTCTTTAATATTATCGAGAGTGAACTGTTTGGCTTGGCCATGTAATCTTTCCAGATAATCAGCCGTTAATTCCAACACTTCACCGGAGCCAACCTTAACATGAAGGAGGTGGCGAAAATGTGAAATAAGGTCTCTGGTTACTTGAGATGTTGAGCGCCCTTCTTCTAAACCTTTTTCAACCAGACCCAACACTTTAGCGATATCCCCGTTCGCGATGCCTTCAGCAAAAGCAAACAAAAGCTCTTCATCGGCAGTGCCCAGCATTAAAACAACATTGTCGTAAGATATTTTATGACCGGCAAAAGAGACCAATTGGTCTAACAATGAAACCGCATCCCTCATACAGCCCTCTGCTACTCGGCTGATCAGGTTAAGGGCTTTGGGTTCAATCTCAAAGCCTTCCTTTTCGGCAACTTTACTAAGATGGGCTTCGATTTCCGCTAATTTGATCCGACCAAAATCCAATCTTTGACAGCGGGAAATAATAGTTAAAGGAACTTTCTGCAGTTCGGTGGTAGCTAAAACAAAAATCGTGTGTGATGGAGGCTCTTCCAAAGTTTTCAATAAGGCATTAAAGGCTTCTGGAGTTAACATGTGAACTTCGTCAATAATGTAAACCTTGTAACGGCCTTCGACCGGGGCATAGCGAACCTTTTCTCGCAGTTCCCTAATTTGATCAATCCCACGATTGGAAGCCGCGTCAATTTCATAAACATTAACCGAATGGCCATCACGGGTCTTAACACAGCTCTGACAAGTCCCGCAAGGATTTTCTGTCGGACCGTTTTCGCAATTCAAGGCTTTCGCCAAGATTCTAGCTGTTGAGGTTTTGCCTGTACCACGCGGACCGGAGAACATGTAAGCATGGGCTAAGCGATTATTCTTAATGGCATTTCTTAAGGTCTGCACAATGGCTGGTTGACCAACCAGTTCAGCAAAATCCTGCGAGCGCCATTTACGATAAAGTGAAATGTATGACATGGTGTGAACAGTAATTTTAGCATATTCCTAGTACGGGGTAAATCATCAGTCTTGTCCAATGCAAGATGTCCCTGAAATAAGGGGCGTTTCCAGCGCGAAATGTCCCTGAAACGGTAAAAGATGTCATTATTTGGCTTATGAACAAGCTAATAATGATGGATAATAAGATAAAAA
>Ga0208977_1000667_pt1 | contig 22736 bp, 19 predicted proteins | sample RifOxyA2_FD_184030 | JGI IMG/M metagenome (GOLD analysis project Ga0208977, IMG submission 184030) | Groundwater microbial communities from Rifle, Colorado - Rifle Oxygen_injection A2 (SPAdes) | ecosystem: Environmental > Aquatic > Deep subsurface > Groundwater | place: Rifle, Colorado, United...
CAGAGGCGCGAGACCGCTCGAAGCTCCCAACCATTCAATCGGCCGCTCGAGACGCGACCAAACAAACCCATACCCAAAGGAGGAGGTCGATATGACTTGGCCCGAACACGGATAAACAGCGCTAAAGCACCCCACAGGAGGGTGTGGGCGCTACGGGCAGAGCCCGCAGACCGTGGGCGGTATCCCGTCGTAGGATACCGCCAAAACCGTCCATTGGGGCGAAATAGTCCCGGCCAGAGCGCGGAAGAGATTGGGGGGCGTCCGTAGACGCTGTACGAGATCTCGGATGTAGCCGAGGCCAAACAAACCGGGGGGAACGGGAGGGGGGAAAGCTAATCCTAAGATAAAATCTTAGAGAAACAAACTTTCTCCCCCTCCCAAGACCCATTTTAAACCAAACGCCCAAAAGGCGATTTTTTTATTTTAGAATGTTGGGGTTGACTTAAATAAAAAAATATAGTATAATTTTTTCGTTAGTATTACCCACAACCTACCCCAGTATCAAAGCAAAGCTCGGTATGGGGCGTAGCAACCTAATAAGCTAAACGCGGCCCGTTCGTCTAATGGTTAGTCCCGATTCCGTTTTGTCGGAATCGAGGATCCTCGATTTTGTCTTCGGACAAAATCGGGAGACATCTCATCTTTTTATGTATCACACATATATATTGAAACTTAACGATGGGAGTTATTATGTGGGAAGTACATCTCGTTTAGAAGATAGACTAAAAAACCATGACGATAGGAAAGTAAAATCAACAAAAAATAACCTACCCTTTGAGCTGATATATAACGAAAAACACAAGACAAGATGTGAAGCGCAAAGTCGAGAATACCAAATAAAAAAATGGAAGAGCAGAAAAGCAATTGAAAGATTAATAAATACAAAATAAACATGGCCCGTTCGTCTAATGGTTAGGACACCAGGTTTTCATTCTGGTAATAGGGGTTCGATTCCCCTACGGGCTACCACGAAAAACCCCCGACTTAGTCTGGGGTTTTTGCGTCAAAAATAGCTGTTGATAAACACCAGTTTGATATGTGAAAATTTACTAAGTTCTGCTATAATATATATCAAGCATCCGCAACCGATACTTTATTTTATATTTTATGTCCGAGTCAAAGGACGGATTGCAGCTAAAGGACAATTTTCCTTTTCTAAAGCGATTGTCAATTGTTGTCGCCTGTTTTTTGTTTTCTCTCGTAATAACGACCAAAGTTTCCGCCGCCTCTTTCTCTCTTTCACCGGCGACCGGAGTTTTTACCACACAAAACAACATCACTGTAAGCGTTGATGTGAATACTGATCAAGCTATTAACGGCGTAGAAGGGGTAATTGAATTTCCAACCGATAAACTTGAAGTTGTCAGCATCAATAAAAGCCGTTCAATCATGTCGCTATGGGTTCAAGAACCATCATTTTCCAATGCCGGACAAGTCGGCATAATCCAATTTGCCGCCATCAAACTCAACCCCGGCTATGTCGGATCAAAAGGCAATGTTATTGATATTATTTTCCGAGTCAAAGATATCGGCGTTGCCAATGTTTCTTTTGCCTCGGGCGCGATATTGGCCAATGACGGACACGGCAATAATTTATTGACATCTTTCGGTTCAGCTATTTTTACTTTAATAAGAGGAACGACGACAGTCCTGCCGAAACCGCCGGTCCAACCTTCTTTGCCAACAACAACAATCCAGCCCCCCACTAAACCGCTTCCACCAATGCCACAAGTAAAATATTTCATTCAAGATAAAGCTGGTAAAGATGTTCTGTATAATATGAGCGAGGCAGAACCGAAATGGAGCAGTTTCCCCTACGCTAAAATGACCTGGACGATTCCGTCTGATGTCACCGGAGTGTCCACCCTATTTGATGACAACCCAAATTCTGAACCATCGGCAACGTCAAGCGCGCTGACCGACAATTTGGTTCTACCGTTTTTAACCGAGGGCAGACATTATTTCCATATCCGTTTTATCAATGATGCTGGCGCCGGCCAAACTGTTCATCTCCCTCTTCTTATAGATTTGCGCGAACCAAAATATTTCAGTATTGAATTTACCGACACCGAGTCAAACTCCCGCGGTATTTTTTCCACTTCCGCTCCCCGACCAAGAACAATGTTTTATACCGAAGATGAAATGTCCGGGCTTAACCGTTATGAATATAAAATAAACGCCGGCGACTGGACAATGCTGGATCTGGAACGCGACGGTACTTTCATTTTACCAAAATTAACGCCGGAAACCAGACACGATTTAATGGTTCGCGCTTATGATAATGCCGGAAACTTTATTGATGCCGCCGCTTCCATAAATATCCAACCGATTATTTCTCCGGCAATCACTTTTTATCCGCGCAACATTGAGACATCAGAGGGGTCGCCGTTGGTAATTGACGGTCGTTCCGCTCCTGGAGCCACAGTTGAAGTCATTTTAACTCTCACTGAGCCGATAACCATTTCCGCCAAAGCCGATGACGACGGCTCATGGCGCGTTGTTTACAGTCAAAAACTGCCGGCCGGCCTTTATTCCATGCGCGCCCGCCAAATACTGGATAATGGGGCGGAAAGCTCATTTTCCGAACCGGTTACAATCCGAATCAACCTGTGGTCCGGAAAAATTTTACAATGGCTAAAAACATTCAATTGGTATATAATCTTGATTCTTTTCTTCATATTTTCCGAACTCGGCACACTATTCTTCTACAGACGGGCGGTCAAAAAGATGCGTCAACATTTTGAACAAAATCATAAGACAAACATAGATGCCATAAATCAAAAATAATTTTAACACTTAAAAACCCCGACTTAGTCGGGGTTTTTTAATCCAATTTTTTATTCCGCCAAAACTTTCTTTACCTGTTCCAAAATTTCATCTAAAGTATATTGCGCTTTTATAAAATACCCCCTGGCGCCCAATTCCACGCAACGGCTTATGGAAGCATCCTCAGACTTGACCGTGGTCACCAACACCGGTATATATTTCAATTCCTCGTCTTTTTTGAGTTCTTCTAAAACTTCCTCACCGGATTTTTTTGGCATTATCAAATCAAGCAAAATTAAATCAGGCTTGAATTCTCTGGCTTTTATCAGCGCCTCTTCGCCGTCCATAGCAGTCATAGTTTTAAATTTTCCTTCCTTAAGGGCGGTTTCAATCGCCTTTGACAATATATTGTCATCTTCCACTATTAGAATCTTAGACATATTCCTAAATTAAAAATTATTTAACGGGGTGAAAGACTGTTGAGCGTTGTTTACATTATGCGACAGCCGAATACTTTTCGTTTTTACGGATTTGTCCGCCAGCTGGCGGACACCTCACAGCCAAGGCGAGAATGAGTAAAAATGAAAAATATTCGGCCGAGCTTACTACATAGAACGCTCTTTATTCTTACAAATCATATTATATCATATACTATTTAATCGGCAATGAGAAGAAAAAGGTTGTCCCTTTCCCCTCTTCCGACTCAAACCAAACCTTTCCGCCATGCGCCTCCACGATGGCTTTAACGATATAAAGACCAAGGCCGGTTCCGTCCGTATGCACAATCATCACATTTTCCGCGCGGAAAAATTTGCTAAACACCTGATTTTGTTGATGTTTGGGAATCCCAATTCCATTGTCTTCCACAAAAAATACCACTTCACTCTTTTTCCGCTGACAACCAACGGCGATAAGAGCCTTTTCCTTTGAATACTTAATCGCGTTGCTCAATAAATTCTGAAAAACCTGTCTGATTTTCAATTCATCAACCTGTAAAAACAATTCCCGCGGAGCATCGGCTGAACACACAAGAGAGATATGTTTTTGTTCGGCAGCCGACAGTTGTTCCTTAATAATATTTTTGACAATAGAAATTATATCCACTTCTTTAAGAATTATCTCAAATTTCTTCCCTGTTTCTATACGCGAGACATTTAACAAATCCCCCACCAAACGAACCATCCTTTCGTTGCTGATGGCTATTTGATTGACATAGTCCTTAATTTTAGGGCTTAACTTGGTTTTTAAAATCAATTCCGTGAACCATTTAATACCCGTCAACGGCGTGCGCAACTGATGCGAAGCCACAGAGACAAATTCCGTCTTCATTTTATCAATTTCTCTTTCCCTGGTCACGTCGCGGAAAACAACCACACAGCCAAAAATCCTTCCATTTTTATCTTTAATCGACGCGGCGCTGTCCGCCACCGGCACCCTGCCACCGTCTTTTTTAATCAACACTGTATGATTGGCCATCTTTACTATTTTACCACTGATCATTGCATCCTTAATAAACTTATCATTAATTTCTCCGCTGTCTTCAAAAATCAACTTCAGAACTTTACTATACTCTTTACCTATTACTTCTTTGGCGGAAAAACCGGATATTTTTTCCGCTACCGGATTAAACAAAATAACTTTCTCTTCCTTATCCAACACAAAAACTCCATCGCCAATCCCGGTCAAAATTGCTTCATTTCTGGTCTTTTCCTTAAATAAAATTTCTTTTTCACTGTTCAAATCTTCCAACAAATTCGCCATAGCAATTTTTGCTTCTGACAATTTTTTATTTTCAAGCGAAAGTTCATTCGTTCTTAAAAGCACTCTATCTTCAAGATTTTGTTTAACATCTTTCAAATTGGCAATTGATACTGCCAAGGTTTTAGCCAGGACTCCAATTTCATCATCAGAAAAGGTCAATCGTTCGTCAAATTTTACTTCCAAATCTCCTTTACCGATTTTTTTAGCGATATCCGTCAATCCAACTATTGGCCTGGAAATTACCCGCGCCAACATCAAAGCCAAAAGCAAGATTGTTATGACAGATACTATACTAAACACAAATAAAGCCAAAGCCATTTGGCGGGCCGGCTCCAAAAGTTCTTTTTTATCCATTTTAACCACCAAACCCAAATGGTTTTCCGGCAAATAACGCCAAACGGCCAGCACTTCCTCTCCGCGATAATCCGTATATATACCGGATCCGGTTTCGCCTGACACCGCCTTCTGAATCGGTTCTCCAATCGAGTCGCCAATCTTGATTACACGACGAAAAGCGGCCTCGGGATCAAAGCGAAGCGGGGCTAAATATAAAGCGTAATCGCCGTCTTTGTTATATTTATACGAATGATAATTACCGGCTGCAGTGGAAATCCTCCTGGCAACAACCGCTTCGCCGGTTTCCCCAAAATTATCTTCAGCCAACAAATAAAAATTTTCAGCGTCAATTTCAAGGATAATCACGCCGGCTAAAATTCCGCTAAAATCATAAATCGGCGCGCCGGCCAAAAAATGCGCCCGTCCATCTTCAGGGTGCATCGAAATATCACTTAAATATATACCAACCAAACTTTTTTCAAAAACCTCCATGCCTTCTTCAGAATGCAGCTGATTAATTGATTGTTTTTCAAGCGCCGGATCGGTAGAATAGACCACTTCCCCGTTTAAATCGGAAAAAATTATACTGTTAATATCTTTTTCTCTGGCTAAAACCTGCATCTGCGCGTCCACTATTTCTCTGGATCTGATATACTCCGGCTGATTAGGTTCATCTTTCAAACGGGAAATAACCGGCAAATCATTCCTGACAACAAATCGCTCCTTTACAACGGATAATTCATTACAAAAAGAATCAAAAAAATTATTAATTTTATTCTCTTTGGTAACAGAATTATTCTCTAAGGATATTACTTCCGAAGCTACCAAGGCTTCTTTAATATTGGAATAACTTAACAAAGCCGTTAGTGATAATGGCACTAAAGAAATAGTCAAAAAACTGAAAATAAGTTTATTTTGCAATTTCATAATTATTATTCCACTGTATCATAAAAATTTTTGCTCTTAATAATAAAAAAACCTATTCCCAAAAGCGCGAATAAAATAGCCGTATGCAGAGCCATAGCTGTGCTGTAATTGTTGAAATGCCCGTAAAATTGGGGAATATTCACAATATAACCGATAACCGCCAGCCCGCCAAAACCGGCAACCGCCAAACCGAAAATACGCGCGATTTTGAATGAAATTTTACCTTTAAATAAAATCATTAAACCGGCGCCGGCTACCAATATAAAACTGATTATCGTAAACAAAGCCGGCCGTCCGGGCACAAAAGTGTATACTGCCCCGAGTGCTTCTTTCACAAACAGATCCTCCATTCCGGTTCTAATACCGACAAATATTGAAATCAGTAATGAAAACATTATCAAAATTATTAAAAAATTGATAAATACCAAAATTATATCCGCCAATCCGTGTTTAGAATGATCAATGTCAGTTATAAAATACAACGACATCCCACTCAAGAAAAAACAAAAAGCCGTGTTGAATTTCATTGTAACAAACTGGGGCAGAATGCTTTTTAAAACCGTAATATCAAAAATCCAGCCGATCATCACAGTAATACCGGCCAACGCCACGACAACGGCGATTATTTTAGAAATTAAATTGTTTTTCATACTGAACTCATGTTAAGTCTTTACCCTATCATTGCGAGGAGTCCCAAGACGACGTCGCAATCCCAGAAACAACGAGATTATCCCGATTTTGTATTAACAAAATCGAGGATCCTCGATTTCGCTGAGGCGAAATCGGGACTACACTCCAACCAAGTCGGGACTCGTAATGACATAAACAAATAAAATTTAAAATTATTTAACAGGACGATTCCTTTCCAATTTTCTCACTTTTTCTTCAAGCTCGGCAATTTTCCTCTTTAATTCCACCATTTTTAATTCTCGGCCGGTCATCAACTCATTCATTCTTTCCAATTCGGAAATCTTATTTTTTTGTTCGGAAATATCATAAAAAAAACCCACTAAATATTGTTTTTTATCTAAAACAATAAATGAGGATTTGATGTCAGCGTAAAAAATACTCCCATTATTCCTTTTCACCGGCATATTTTTAGCAAGAAAAATCTTTCCGCTTGCTTGTTTTTTGAATTGTTCCCAAACATAAGGAAGGTCATCCTTGGGATGAATATCGTCAACACCAAGCTTTTTTATTTCCTCAATATCGTAGCCAAGTAAATCGCAAAACGCTTTATTGGCCATAAAAAACCTTTTTCCTTCCAAATCCGCGACTACTATCCCCTCTTGAGCACCTTCAAAAATACTTTCAAACCTGCTCTCGCATAATGCCAATTTTTCTTCACACATTTTGTCTAACATATTTACCCTGTTAAATAAAATTTACAAAAATTTAAATTGAGTTAGATATTTAGTTAATACTTATGCTTCCTGGGACTTTATTAAGCCTGTTAAGTCTTTGTCTTGTCATTGCGAGGCCTTTAGGCCGTCGCAATCCCCAAAACAACGAGATTATCCCCCCGCTGTACAGCGGGGAGGGATCCTCGATTCCGACTTGGTCGAGATCGGGACTACACGCCAACCTAATCGGGACTCGTAATGACATAAACAAATAAAATTTAAAATTATTTAACAGGATAAACTTTTAACTTATCTTTTACATATTTAATTATTTCACCCATTTCTGTATTCGCTTTTATAAAATACTTATCCGCCTCCAAAGCCTTTACCGATTTGACATCGCCAACATCGCCAAGATTGGAAATTACCGCCACCGGTATATTTTTGGTTTTCTCATCTTCTTTCAAACCCTTCAAAACCGCAAAGCCATCTATACCCGGAATTATCAAATCCAACAAAATTATATCGGGCAAAAAACTTTTTACTTTATTGGCCACTTCCAGCCCGTTGGCAATCACCATTACTTTGAATTTTTCCGCTAAAAATCCTTCTGACAGAACTCTGGATAAAAGCGAATCATCTTCCACGATTAAAACTTTTTTATTGTTCTTTTTCATCCCGAATATCTTTTCTAACATAATATAAAAACAATGACTAAAAATATTGTCCTTCAATAAAGATATTATAACATACTAACGCAAAAAATAACTTATAACCATCAATTATTATCCACAGGACGAAAGTCTACCTAAACCGCGCCTGTCCGGACTCGACAAAGCGTTATTTTTATGTTAAAATCGTGTTGTATATAACAAATTACAAAATACAAAAAATAGTCAAATAGCAACTTCTCTGAACTATTGGCTATGAACTATGAACTGTTTTATGATTATTCTTGGAATTGAATCGTCCTGCGACGATACATCGGTGGCCTTGATTGAGACGAATTCTTCCACCCTCTCTTACTCCCCCTCGGACAATGGGGAGAATTTTGTTGTTTTAGCGGAAAAAACCGCCAGTCAAATAGAAGTTCACAAAAAATATGGCGGCGTAGTGCCGGAAATCGCCGGGCGTATGCACGCGGAAAATATTATGCCTTTGATAGAGTGTGTGCTTGAGGAGGCCGAGATTGCGACAGTCGTCCCGACTAAGTCGGGACTCCTTCGCAATGACAGCCATTTTAAACCCGATGTGATTGCCGTGACTTCCGGGCCGGGGCTGATTACCGGTCTGCTTGTAGGGGTGGAAGCGGCTAAAACGCTATCTTATCTTTGGGATGTGCCACTTGTCAGCGTCAATCATATTGATGGGCATGTACATTCTGTTGAAATCCGAAATCCGAAACTCGAAACTCGAAACCAATTGGTTTTCCCCGCTTTATGTTTGATTGTAAGCGGAGGGCATACTGAACTGCTTTTGATGGAAAATCATGACAAATATAAATTACTGGGCAAAACCCGCGACGACGCTGTTGGCGAAACTTTTGATAAAGTTGCTAAATTAATAGGCTTTGATTACCCGGGCGGAGCGAAAATATCCCAAACCGCGGAAGGCGGAAATACCAAGGCAATCAATTTCCCCAGACCGATGCTTGATAAAGGTTATGAATTCAGTTTCGCGGGATTAAAAACTTCCGCTTTATATTGGTTGAGAGATAATGTCAACAAACAACCTACAACCTACAACCTACAACCTACAACCTTAAAAAATTTCTGCGCTTCATTTGAACAAGCCATAATTGATGTGTTGACAACTAAAACACTTCGCGCCGTTAAAGAATTTAAACCAAAAACCGTCATCATCGGCGGAGGCGTCAGCGCCAACAAAAAACTCCGAAATGAATTAGATAGACAACTAAAAACTATTGGCTCCGAACTATTGGCTCCGAACTTACGATACTCCATGGACAATGCCGCCATGATTGCGGTTGCCGGTTATTACAAAGCAAAGAAAAAAAATTACACCAATTGGAAAAAAATTGAAGCAAACCCGAATTGGCGTTTAGCTTAGACTGATTCTGTCCGGACCCAAAACACTCTCAATCTCATTCTTGAGTTCATCACAAACTTCCACAAAAGTTTGCGTTTTTATCGTATTGCCGTTTATCTGCATATACAACAAATACGACCCGCTATGCCTGGCAAAAATCTCTTTTAATTTTTGCGTATTCTCGCGAAGTTCATCTTTATTTATTTTCAAAATAAGATATTTTTCCTTATTTTGCCCCAGGGCACCCTCCCTGGCTACGCCATTCACCTTGTCTTTGATACTGTCGCCCAAAGCGAACAAGCCGGCCACGCCGGGAGCATTTTGCTTGTCCAACACATAAACTTTTTCCACGAATAATTTATTATCCCCAGGCTCTCTTGGCGTTTTTCCGACCACGCACAAAATATTTCCTTCTTTCCAACAATTTTGGGTCTGTTCATAAGTCTTGGGAAAAACCAACAATTCCATACTCCCCGTCAAATCCTGAATCACGGCAAACATCATCATACTCCCCTTTTTTGTAATTTTTTTCTTTACGCTTTCAACCACGCCCCCGATTACAACCATTTTATCTCTTCCGCGTTCTTCAATCTCCGACAAATCAACCATCACATCTTTAAAAACTTTCTTATAATACTCAAACGGATGAGCGGAAACATACAAACCGAGCAAATTTTTTTCCCATACTAATTTATCCTCCAATGTCGCCGGTTCAGCTTCCTTTAAGGATATCTTATCATCAAGAGAAATTCCTGTTCCGGTAAATAAAGAATTCTGCTGGGTCAAAGATTTTTCTTTTATCTGTCGGGAAAAGAATAAAATATTTTCCGTATTGGCGAGCAACACTCCCCGGTCATAACCAAAACAATCCAAAGCGCCCGCCTGCGCCAGACTCTCCAATGATTTTTTATTCAAATCCTTATCTTTAACACGCATCAGCAAATCCTTCAAATCTTTATAAGGTCCGTTATTTTTTCTTTCCCGGTAAATCACTTCACAAATATGCTCTCCCACGTTTTTTATCGCTGATAAGCCGAATCGAATTCTGCCCTTGTCTCCCGCCTTTGACACCATGGCGAAATTACGAAAACTTTCATTCACATCCGGCGGTAAAACTTCTATACCCATACGCTTGCACTCATGCACAATCGCCGACACCTTCTCGGCATCGCCGGCCTCGGCCTGCAAAATCGCGGTCATATACTGCGTCGGATAATGCGCTTTCATATACGCAGTCTGATAAGCAACAATACCGTAACTGGCCGCGTGCGCTTTATTAAATCCATAAGAAGCAAACGGTTTGATATGCTCCCATAATTCATCAGCAAGGTTTTTGGAAATTTTATTTTTAATACAACCGTCTTTGAACTTCTTTTCCTGTTCGTTCATAAGTTCCGGTATTTTTTTACCCATCGCTTTACGGAACTGGTCCGCTTCCAGCCAATCATAACCGGCCAATTTTATCGCCGTCAACATCACATCATCCTGATAAATCAGCAGGCCCAAAGACTTTTCCAAAATTCCTTTAAGGTCAGGATGAGGATAACTAATGAACTCCGGATTGTGCTTGCGTTTTATGTATTCGGGAATAAACTCCATCGGTCCGGGACGGTAAAGCGCGACCATTGCCATAATATCGTCTATAGTACTCGGTTTCAGCTCTTTGAGCCAACGCGTCATTCCCGAACCGTTCAACTGGAAAAGGCCCATCGTCTCGCCTCGCGCTAACATCTCAAACACCTCTTTGTCATCAAGAGGAAGTTTATATATATTAATTTTATCGCCGACCGTTTTTTCCACGAACTCAACCGCGTTTCCCAAAATAGCCAGATTTCTTATGCCCAAAAAATCATTTTTCAACAAACCGGCCGACTCCACCGCTTTCATTTCATATTGGGTGATTAAACGCTCACCGCCGACTTCAAACTGAATCGGCATAAAATCAGTCACCGGCGAAGGAGAAATCACCACGCCGGCCGCGTGAATTGAAGTGTGGCGGGCGCATCCTTCCACTTTCTGCGCCAAATTCAACAATCTTTTGACATCGGGATTGGCTTCATATATTTTTTTCAAATCCGGTTCTTCATTCAACGCCCTTTCAATCGTCATCGCGAAACCCTGTGAACCCATCGGAATCAATTTTGCCACTTGATCGCAAAAACTATATGGAAAACCAAGCGCCCGACCGACATCGCGGACACTGGCGCGGGCAGCCATTGTTCCAAAAGTAATAATCTGCGCCACCCTGTCCCGACCGTATTTATTCGTCACATACTCAATCATCTCATCACGGCGGTCATCGGCAAAATCAGTATCAATATCCGGAGCGCTGGGGCGGTAAGGATTTAAAAAACGTTCAAACGGAATATTAAACCTGATCGGATCAACCGTGGTAATGCCAATAGCATAAGACACAAGCGACCCGGCGGCCGAGCCTCTGGTAGTTTCCACAATGCCGTGCTTTTTCGCGTAATCAACAAAATCAGCCACGCACAAAAAATATGGCGCGTATCCTTTTGTTTTTATAATATCCAATTCATAATTTATTCTTTCCCTGACTTTATCAGTCAAAGGCATAAACTCTTCAATATGAGAAAAAACCAAATCATACAGCATCTCATCATAGGTTTTGCCTTCTTCCTGTTCCACCGGCGCGAAATGCCACTTATCCAATTCTATTTTAATATCCACTCTGTCCGCTATCTTGCCGGTGTTTTCAACCGCTTCCGGAACATGTCTGAATCTGGACATAATATCTTCCGCCGAATTAAGCGCCCGGTCAACTTGCCTGTAATCTTCCCGATTGGGCTGTTCCACGCGCCAACCTTTGCTGATACACCTCAAAACATCCTGCGCTTCGGCCCCATCCGGATCCAAATAATGCACATCCCGCGTCACCACCAATGGGATATTTATATCTTTGGATAATTGAATCATTTTTGTGTTCACATCAACCTGTCCCTCAATCGCCGGATGGTCCTGCAATTCCAAATAAAAATTATCCTGTCCGAAAATCTTATTATATTGTTCGGCCGCTTGTTTGGCTTCAGCCAGTTTTCCCTGTTTTAACAATTGCGAAACTTCCCCCCTGATATCGCCGGACAACGCGATTATATTTTTTGAATATTTTTCCAAAGTTTCTTTATCTATTCTCGGCCGGCCATCAAAAAATCCTCTGGTCTGGCCTTCTGAACAAAGATTAATTAAATTTCTGTAGCCGTCATAATTCTCCGCCAGCAAAATTAAAGAATGATATTCTTTACCCAGCACCTTTTGTTTTTCTGTTACGGAATGTTGTTTTGATGCAACACTAACCATATTAACTGGGCAAAAGGTGCTGGGTTTATCGGCCTGCGGGTCTTTATCCTCCATTTTTCCCGGACACACGTAAGCTTCAAAACCGATAATCGGTTTTATTCCTTCCGCCAAACAAGTTTTATAAAATTCAATCGCGCCGTACATTACTCCGGAATCCGTCAAAGCGATGGCAGAAAATCCTCTACTTTTGGCGGCCTTAACCAACGGCTTGATTTTGGTCAAGCCGTCTAACAGTGAATAATGTGAATGCACGTGAAGATGTGTGAAATTCATAATAATTTAGAGTGAATGCCTGCCCCGTACCGACCGATCCGCCAATCGGCGGAGAGGTCTGGTACTGGGGTGTAAGTGTGTAAAGTCGGACATAAAAACATTTAAACATACAAGCATTTAAACATATAAACACCCAAAAATCAAATGAAACAGGCCTTAGACAATCGCTTGACTAAGGCCCTTAATCCCCCCAAAACAATCATGATATTATCTAACAATTACCATCGCATTTACAGCCCCTATCCGGCTGACACGCTTGACAAACCGAACAATGGTAATATCCGCAACAACGGCAACGTTTGGCCGTACGCCCGTCAATCAAATGCCTGAAATTCTTCCAGCAGGTGGTAGTCCACCACTCCATACCGCAGGATAGACAGCGAAACGCCGGGTATCCGTTTTTTGTGCCGGCAGTGACCACATTGCCGTTGCAAGCGCACCTATAAATGCTTTCCACCAAAGCGCCACATCCTCTTTCATTGCAGTTATTCATGATTCCCTCCAATATATTAAATCTACCACAAAAACCAAAAAACGAAAATCTCCGACAAGGAGATTTCTATTTTTATTCCGCTTTTAATTTTATTTTTTCTTTTTCTGCTTTGTTGTTTTCTTTCTTTTTCCAACTTTTTCTTCAACTATTTCACTAAACGATTTATCATTAAAAAGTTTATTCGCGAAACCGCCAACCACCGTATTCATCAAACCGACCACTCCACTCATTTTTTCCATCTTTTCTTTTATAGTATGAACCGCGGCCGTAATAAGTTCCAATTTTTCCGTTAAGGTTTCAATTATATTATTCGCGTTTCTTAAAACACGCGCCGCCTGATATAAAAGCCAGCATAAAAAAACCGTAAACCACAAAACCGCCAGAGACAAAACGATGTAAAAAAGATCTTGGCTTGATTCTAACATATTATTTAATAATAATTAGTAAATAGTTATAATAAGCAATTACTGATTGCTGTATATAGTATACCACAAATAAAGAAAATAGTAATTAGTAAAGAGTAAATAGAATTATATTTGATTTGATGTACTTCTAATTAAACCGCAAATAAGTTTATATCCTTCAAAAACAACAATTTTTAATTTGTTATAATCTTCTTCTGATAAGTAATTCAATTCAAACGCAAGAATGATATGATTTTGACTTTCTGTATTTGATCCTCTGGCCTGGTAATAAAATTTTATTTTATCTTTTAGATGATACCTGCCATATCCTTCGGCGATATTTGCCGTAATAGAAGAAGCTGATCGACGCAGTTGATTTGTAAGACCAAATTGTTCTCCTGTGGGAAAATTTTGGGTTACTTTATAAACAAGTTTTACGAATTCGTGATTTTTTTGCCAGGCGTTCAAATCTGTAAAATGTTGAATAGTATTTATTTTCATTTTGTTCTGTTTACTGTTGTCTGATTACTATTTACTTTCTAATATCCGCGCCAAAATTATTTTTCAAATTTTCCAAAACCTTCGCGTTTATTTCATCAACCGTTTTCGCGTCCAGTGTTTTATCTCCCGCCCTATAGACTATATGATAAGCCATGCTTTTTTTGTCCGCGCCGATTTTTTCTTTATCTTCAAACACATCAAATAATTCACAGTTTTCAATCAACTCATTAAAATTTTTAATACTACTATATATATCATCATGTTTAATCTTTTTATCCACCACAAAAGCGATATCGCGTTCAATACTCGGAAATTGCGATAAGGACGCGTATTCGGTTTTTTCTTTGACGCATTCCAAAATCTTGGCGATTTCCATTTCACAAACCGCCGTTCGATAAGGAATACCCAATTTTTCCTGAACAGCCGGATTTATTTCGCCGACAAAACCCAATTCACGGCCGCCTGATTTTATCTTGGCCGTTCTGACCGGATGCATAAGTTTGGCCACTTCAAAATTTTCTTCAAACGCTATTTCCGAGACGCCGATTTTATCCAGCGTATTTTTGATTGCCTCGCTCATCGCGAAAAAAGGATTATTATTATTTTTTTCCGATAACACCATCCCTAATTTTACGGACTGTTTTGGCAGGACTTTTTTGGAATTCTTTTCCTCTCTCTGACCCGCATCCTCCAATATGTATGTTTTGCCGATTTCAAACAATCTGACTTTGTCAATTCTGTTCAAATTGGCTTCCGCGTTTTGCAGTAAATTCAACAACAAATTCCTTCTGATATACGGCCGGTCTTTCGCCACCGGATTGTCCAATTCAATATATTTGGATTTATCATCGCCGGTATTGGTTATCATCTCCGGAGAGACAAAAGAATAATTATAGGTTTCGCAAAAACCGAATTCCAGTGATAAACAATTTTTTAACATTCTCTCGCAAGTTCTTGATTTATTTTCTTTGGGAACGGCCAAAGCCATTACCGGCAGGCTTGAAATAATTTTTTCATACCCATATAAACGCGCGATTTCTTCTATTACATCCTCTTTCGCCGTAATATCTTTTACCGCTCGCCAAGATGGTGGAACAACCATAAAATCCTTCCCGGCTGAAGAAACACTAAAACCGAGCGCTTTTAAACTCTGAATTATCTTTGGTCTTGGTATTTTTAAACCCAATTTATCGGCTATTTCCGCTTCGCTTAATTTTATTTTATTAGCCTTGATTTTTTTCTTATAAATATCCACCACCGAGCTGGCAATCTCCGTTTCCGGCAAAATCTTTTTTAACAATTCCACCGCCCGCCTTAAGCCAAGCCCCGCCAATTCCGGATCCAAACTTTTTTCAAATCTGGCCGATGAATCGGTTCTCAAACCCAGCCTGGTTGAAGTTTTTCTGATAGAAGCGGCGTTAAAATTGGCCGACTCAAAAATAATAACATCCGTGTCGTCTTTTATTCCGCTATTCTCCCCGCCTTTTACTCCGGCCAAAGCAACCGCTCTTTTTTCATCGGCGATTACTAAGTCAGAAGATTTTAATATGTAATCTTTTTCATCCAAAGTTCTGAATTTCTCTCCTTCTTTGGCGCGACGAACAATAATTTTTTTACTTCCGTCTTTGTCCAATTTATTCAACAAATCTCTCGCGTCAAACGCGTGCATCGGCTGACCGAGTTCATGCATCACATAATTGGTAATATCCACCACATTGTTTATCGGACGCACGCCTATTGCCATCAATCTTTTTTGCATCCAATCCGGCGACGGACGCACTTTGATATTTTTTACAACCAATCCCAAATATCTCGGGCATAGCTCGCTATTTTCCACCTTCACTTCAAGTTTAATTTTGGCGCCGGAACTGATTTTCTTTGGATTCAATACTTTCAATTTTCTATTGTAATAAGCGGACAATTCGCGGGCAATTCCATAATGCCCCCACAAATCCGACCGGTGCGTCATTGATTTGTTATCAATATCAAAAACCGTGTCATCCAAACCGAGCGCCACGCTCAACAAAACGCCGGCTTTGATATTTGAAGGCGACAAGTCCAAAATTTCTTTCTCGCTTTTTTTCGGAAACATATCCGCTAAGCCGATTTCATCCGACCCGCAAATCATCCCGCTTGATTCCACGCCTCTTAATTTTATCTTAGCCAATTCAACCGGTTCTCCTTCGCCGTGCCAGCGCACTTTAGCGCCGACCAAAGCCAGCGCCACTTTCATATTTTCCGTTAAATTTGAACCGCCACACACGATTTGCAATTTACCGTATTTATTGCCAGCATCCACTTGGCACACTTTTAAAGAATCGGCGTTAGGGTGGGCTTCAATTTTGGCTATAACGCCCACGACCACTTTTTCCAAATCAACGGATAACTTTTTTACTTTCTCCACCTCAACCGTTTTCATTGTCAAATCATGGCCGATTTCTTCCGCGGTCAAACCTTTTGGCAATTCAATAAAATCTTGCAACCAATTTTTGCTTATTAACATATGGGTTCTAAATGTTCTAATTGCTTAAACTGTTCTAATTGTTATGATTAAATTGACTATTTTGATAAATATTTAGATAATCCTATCAGTTTAAAATATAATTCTTTTATTATTGGCTCAATTTCATTGTATTGATCCTGTCCTAAATAATTTAATTCAATTGCCATTTTTATGGCGCAATCCACCTCCACCAACGAACCAATGGAAATTCTGACAAAACGGTTATAATCTTTCTTACTCTTCTTGTTGCCGCCTTCTGCTATATTCAATAAGATCGATACGGAGGCTCTTCGTGTTTGGCTTGTCAATCCGTATATTTCATCTCTGGGAAAATTTTTAGTTAATATATAAACTTTTTTAATAATATCCTTTGATAATTTCGTTACTTCCAATTTCTCATATCCAAATTCCATAATATATAAACAATTAGAACAAGCAAAGCGATTAAACAATTATAACACTAGAACTGGGTCAAAAATCTAATGTCTCCTCCTTGAAAATGTCTGATGTCTTCCACGCCGTATTTAAGCATCACCAATCTGTCCAAACCAAAACCGAACGCAAAACCTTGATATTTTTTACTGTCAATTGCGCCCGCCTCAAGCACATTCGGATGAATCATCCCGGCGCCAAAAATTTCCAACCAGCCGGTATGTTTACAAACTCGGCAACCTTTACTTTTACACAAAAAACAAGCTACCTCGCCGTTCACGCCCGGCTCCACAAACGGATAAAACTTCGGACGAAGCCTGACGCGCGTATCCGGCCCATATAAATTCTTCGCCACCAATTCCAAAATCCCTTTCATATTGGCAAGAGAAATTTTTTCATCTATAACAAAGCCTTCCAGCTGAAAAAAAGTATGTTCATGTCTGGCATCAGTCGCTTCGTTGCGGTAGCATCGCCCCGGCATTATAACTTTCATCGGCGGTTTATTGTCCTGCATTGTCCGCACTTGCATTGATGAAGTATGTGTTCGCATTACCCAGCCCGGGTGGTTTTTGATATAAAAAGTATCCTGCATATCGCGCGCCGGATGAGATTCGGGGATATTCAAAGCGGTAAAATTATAATATTCACTTTCCAATTCCGGACCGTCCTCTATTTGAAATCCCATTGAGGTAAATAAATCTTCCAGTTGATTCTGGACGATTGTAATCGGATGCAAATGCCCTGATTTATGCGCCGGCAAATTGGGTTGAGTCACGTCAATTCTTTCCGCTTCTACTGTTTCTTTATATTCTTTCTTTTTCAAATCGCTTCTTTTCATCTCAAATTGCTGAAGCATTTCGTCTTTCAATTCATTTATCAACTGGCCTTTGGCTTTTTTCTGTTCATCCGGAACATCTTTCAAACCCTGCATAAGTTCGGTAATTTTGCCCGACTTGCGAGAAAAATATATCTGCTCCACCACTTCCAACTCCTTCAGATTTTGCGCGCCAAAAAGCTGACTCTTAAATTTTTCCTTTATTTGTGAAATTACATCTTCCATAAAAAACTAACTCCATATTATAAATAATTTTAACACAGCAAAAACGCAAAAACAATCTACTTAAAAATATTCAATACATCTTTTACCGTCACCACCACCACCAAAACCATCAACAGAACAAAACCGGCCGTGTGCGCCAGCTGTTCATATTTAATCGGCACCGGTCTTCTAATTATTTTCTCCACTATTATAAACACTGCCCGCCCGCCATCAAGAGCCGGAAACGGCACGATATTAATTACCGCGAGAGTGATGGACAACATCGCAGCCGTGCTTATCAAATAATTGATTCCCATTCTGGCGCTGTCTCCCACCATAGACGCGATCCCCACCGGTCCGGATACTTCATAAATCAAACCCTGTCCCATTATCAAATTTTTTATCACAATAATAAACATACCGTAAACCGCTATAAAACCATAAATGGCCGACAAAAACCCTTTGTAAAGCGCGATATACCACGGATAACTGACTATGGCCGCGTCAGACATCATTAAGCCAAGACGCGGTATACCATCTTCTTCATGTTCCAGTAAAACCGGACTCATCATAAATTCTTTTTGTTCGTTTTCCCGCTTCACAACCAATTTCATTTCCAATTTTGGATTTGTTCTGACATAATTTAAAAATTGTTCAGCGCTTAAAATTGACTCGCCGTTAATTGACAAGACTTGATCGCCATACTTGACTCCGGCTTCTTTGGCCGGCGAACCCTCGGAAACTTGCTGAACCAAAACCATTTCATTTTTCACAATTGCTTTATCATCCACCCCGCCCGTAATATCTCCAGGAATGCCAATCATATATCCGACGCACAATAAAACCCCGGCCAAAAGCACATTCATTGTCACACCGGCGACTATCACAATAAATCTTTTCCAGGCTTTTTGACTTCCAAAACTGTCCGGGTCATTCGGCGCTTCGCCGTTTTCTCCTTTTATTTTTACAAACCCGCCCAACGGTAGCCAGTTTACACTATATATAGTATTAGGGAACTCTTCTTGCGCTCCTTCACCGCCGACTGTTTCCTTCAGACTGCTCTTACCTTTCCCTTTTACAAAAATCCACTTCCCTGTTTGAGTGTCTTTATAAAAACCAAAAGCTCTGGGAGGAAACCCCAGACCGAATTCGTAAACCCTCATCCCTGACTTACGCGCAGTTATAAAATGCCCGAACTCGTGGGCGACAACCAAAACGCTTAAAATTAAGACAAATATGATTATTGTAAGCATAAATCATTGACTATAAGGTGAGTAAAGTAGTATTATAATAACATAATAATTAGCAATTAGCAATTAGATTATATAGAATATTTAGAATAGTTAGATTATATAGGGATTAGGAATTAGAGTATATAGAAATTATATATTTGTCTGTTAAAGCAAGCAAATTCGTGAAAAGAACAATTACTAAATAATCTATTGCCTAAATAATCTAACTAATCTAACACATAAATAATCTACTGCCTAAATAATCTAACAAATTAATTTTTAATTTAAAAATATATGACTATACTTTATATAGTATTGGGCGCCGTAGCGGTGCTGGCGTTGTGGGTGGTCTTTTTATATAACTCATTAATCAGGTTGAGAAATCGGACTCAAGAGGGTTGGAGCGACATAGATGTCCAATTAAAACGCCGCCACGACTTAATACCAAATCTTGTTTCCAGCGTTAAAGGTTATATGACTCACGAGAAAGAACTGTTGGAAAAAATAACTCAATACCGTTCACAGGCGATTGACGCACAAGCCTCCGGCAACACGGCCGCTTTGGCAGGCGCGGAAGGAATGCTGGGAAATGCTCTCGGCAAACTGCAAATCGCGGTTGAGGCTTATCCGGATTTAAAAGCCAATCAAAATGTGGCGCAATTGATGGATGAACTGTCCGACACGGAAAATAAAATCCAGGCATCGCGCCGATTTTACAACGGCCAAGTCCGCGACTTCAATATAAAAATTGAAATGTTCCCAAACAGTTTTTTCGCGAAAATGCTGAAATTCGCAAAATTTGATTTCTTTGAAATTGAAGACGCGAAAGAAAGAGAGAATGTAAAAGTTAGTTTGTAGATTAGAGATTAGAGATTAAAGATTATAGATTGCTAATTGTTAAATGCTACATGCTAAATAATATATGTACTCCGAAATAGACAGTAACAAAAGAAAAACCTATCTTCTTATAAGTATTTTTATTGCCGTCATCGCCGGCATCGGCTGGTTTTTGGATTACTATATGGACGCGGGCTACGGCATTTTGGTTCTGGCGTTGATTTTATCCGTCTTAATGTCTTTAACAAGCTTTTATCAATCGGATAAAATAGCGCTTTGGTCCACCGGCGCCAAAGAAATAAAAAAAGAAGATAATCCGTACGCGTACAGAATGGTGGAAAATCTTTGCATTACCGCCGGCCTGCCGATGCCTAAAGTGCACATTATAAACTCCAAGGCGTTGAACGCTTTCGCGACCGGACGCGATCCGGAACACGCTTCAATCGCGCTGACCACCGGCATAATAGAAAGGCTGGAAAACGAAGAACTGGAAGGGGTAATCGCGCACGAACTTTCTCATATTAAAAATTATGATATCCGCCTGATGACTGTGGTAGTGGTTTTAGTCGGAGTAATCGCGCTTATCGGCGATTTGTTTTTCCGGATGAGGCTCCATGGCGGAGGCCGGTCCGACAACAGAAGCGGGGGCAACGGGATAATAATTTTAATCGGCATTATTTTTATTTTGTTATCGCCGATAGTGGCGGAGATAATCAAACTGGCGATTTCCCGAAAAAGAGAATATATGGCCGACGCCTCCGGCGCCCTTTTGACCCGCTATCCGGAAGGGCTGGCGCGCGCTTTGGAAAAAATCAGCCAAAGCCCGGATGAATTGAAAACCGCCAATTCCGCGACCGCGCATTTGTTTATTTCCAATCCGCTGAAGAAAAAAAACTTTTCCAAATTATTTTCCACTCACCCGCCGGTTGAAGATCGGATACTGAAATTGAGAGAGATGTAATTATGTGCGAAATTGCGAACAGTACGAAAATACGAACATTGTATTTTTCACTCTCGTAGCGACACTTGATTATTATAAATCAACAAAACCACGCGGAAATGTTTAGAAATAAATTTTTCCATTCTCTCCTCGCTAGCCTCTTAATAAATCACACCCAATCTCTCCCACTACTAGGGGGAGTTGGAGGGGGTCAATATCAAAACAAACATTTTCTTAAATCAGACCCCACCTTAATCCTCCTCTAATAGGGGAGGAGAACTATTCAACAAATTTCTTAATAATTTAAGCTTATTTATATTCAAGCCTTTTACCTGTTTTATCAATAAAAAATGTTTCTTCACCTTTCACTACCTCAGCAAAACCGTTGTGAAAATCATCCACCTGATCATACACTTTTGAATCAATCGCTTGACCTGTTTTATTAATAAAAAACCATTTCCCATCTATTTCTACCCTGGCCAACCCTTCGGAAAAATCTCCCACATCATCATAATAGTTTGCAATAATCCTTCGGCCTGTTCTATCAATAAAATACTTTCCATCACCCCCCACTGGTTGAACCCAAGCCAAATCTTCAAAAAATTTTCCCATTGACCTATACCTTTCATTGTAATCAACATACACGCCTCTTTGATCAACTTGGTAAAATCCTCTGCCATCTTTTACCCAAGCCCGACCGTTGGAATAATCTTCCGCTTTTTCATATTTTTGTAAAAAATCAATATCTTCACTTGTTGTGTTTCTTTTAATATAAAAATATTTCCCATCTTTTTTAGCCACAGCCAGGCCTTCATTCTCTGAAAAAACACCAATAAAATCCAGTCCACATTCTTTCATAAGCCTATCCCTAAGACCTTGCTCATTTGTATCTATAACTACTGTTTCCATTCCTTCATCTGTTATTTTTGATGTTTCCACATCCCCAATCCCTTCCGGTGTATTTTTTTCTCTTTCCATATTTTTAAATTTATAAATAAATTAAACCACTTATATTCTACCCCCCCCCGACGGCTTCTGACAAACAAGTTATCCCCAATTAACATGATCTATGAGACACGCGACATAAAACATAAATAATTGAATCATGATGTGTGAATCATGTATTATGGTAAAGCCTTGTCCGCTAAAATAAAAAGTGGTATTATAATGAAAAGATTATGACTGAATCTAAAGACCAAAATCATCATATCGCCATATTTAAAGGAAAAACAATTAGAAAAACTATCTTTAATAAAGAATGGTATTTTTCAGTTATAGATGTAGTTGCCGCCTTAACTGACAGCCCGGCACCAAGACAATATTGGGGAAAAGTAAAACAAAGAGAATTTCTTGATCAGCAGTTGTCCCCAATTTGGGTACAACTGAAATCTAAATAATCTAATAATTAAACCCATGAAAAAAATAATTATACTGGCAGGCCTGTTTTTACTCATCGGCGCCGGTTGTGGAAAAACGCAAACCGACAACCTTACCGGCCAAGAAAACAACGCGCAAAATAAACAAACCGAACAAAAACAAGAAGTTAAAAAACTGACATTTGAAGAAGAGCGTGTCGGTTTGC
>Ga0208977_1000671_pt1 | contig 22684 bp, 14 predicted proteins | sample RifOxyA2_FD_184030 | JGI IMG/M metagenome (GOLD analysis project Ga0208977, IMG submission 184030) | Groundwater microbial communities from Rifle, Colorado - Rifle Oxygen_injection A2 (SPAdes) | ecosystem: Environmental > Aquatic > Deep subsurface > Groundwater | place: Rifle, Colorado, United...
CTCGCTGAACTTGCCTTGGTTCAAACGGATTATTCATCCTCCCAAGCGCTACCGAGTGATTCGGCTAAATCTTGCTCGGGGAAACCTCCTTGTCTCCTTGATGATGACTCATTGCCAGGTTAACCATTTATCTTCCACTAAATTTGATGATATATGCCTCTTCCTTGCCTCTATGGCGGCCTGCAGCGACAACCCCGCCGTCAGACGTGAGTTCTATGCTGTAAATGGCGCAATCCATGTAGCTCGAAAAGGTTTTGGACCACACCTCCTGCCCATTGGCATCGGTGCGCAGGATATACCCTTTGGTGTCTTCAGGAGCAGTATGACCGCCAATGATATAACCGCTGCCAGGAACTTCCCGTATGTCCCTGCCTGTTTCGGCAGTGGTGTCGCTGCCGATTTCATTTTCCCAGACCATTTCACCAGCGCTGTCTGTTTTTATAAGATACACATCCTGGTAATCATTTGTCTGGCCAACCAGGGCAAACCCATGGTCTGCCGTCTCCACAATGGAAAATCCCCCATCGCTGATTTCCCTTTTCCCAAATGTTTTTGACCATAAAACATTGCCTGTCCGGTCAGTTCTTATAATATATACATCCGAACTGCCGTCACCGAACGAATTCGAAAATCCGCACAGGACAAAGCCGCTGTCGCGCGTTTCCCGTACACAGCGCGCTCCATCGTTCTTGTTCCCGCCAAACCGTTTTGTCCACAAAGTATCGCCCAAGGCATTGGTCCGGACAAGGAACACTTCGCTGTTTTTCGCGCTGCCGTTCAGTTTTTCATAGCCTGCAATGATAAAGCCATTATCATATGTTTCCTGAACTGAATGTGCAGAGGAATAATCATGATAAGCGCTGCCGCCGAACTTTTTGCTCCAAAGCCTGTTCCCTGCCGAATCTATTTTGACCATCCACATTTTTGAACCCATGGTCTGCGCAAACTCGATTACAACGCCCACAATAATAAAACCGCGGTCGTGCGTCTCGCGGATGCAATTACCCACTTCGTTCCAGTTGTCCTCGTCATCATTGTACCTCTCTGTCCATAAAATACCACCCAAGGAATCCGTGCGGACAACATAGAGGTCCCCTCTGCAGTGGTGGCAGCAGCAATGCCCGGTAAAGGCAAAACCATGGTCATAGGTCTCGGTCACTGAATGGGCCCGAAGGTCGTCCTGGTCGCCGGTTTTGGCCTCCAACACTGATTTTGGATATGCCTTTGTCCATGATGTATCAGGCTCCTGGGCATTGGAAACCATGCACCAAGGCAACAATAATCCTATTATAGCAGGTAAGATATGCATTCCATCCTCCCTTATTTAACTAACGCCAATATTTTTGTAAACACTGTCCCGCTATATTGTACGCGGAGAACATATAATCCGCTTGGCCGCAAAGAAGCGTTCCAAATATATGTACGGACAGCTGCCTGTGACTTTTCAGCGCCCTGGTAAAGCGTTTCAACCAACCTGCCATCCAGGCTATATATTGCTGCGGATACAATTTCCGCATTTGGTTCCATGCCGCTTATCTGGATATGCACTGTAGGATTAAACGGGTTTGGACAAGCAGTGACTTTAAGAGCGTTTTTATGTTTAACAGGGCTTTTACTTATTGCAGAGGTAGTGGTGTCTATCTTAAAAACATGGATAAATACACCCTGGCTTGGTATCCTTTGCCCTATATAAATTTTTCCATGCTCCCTGTCGTAAGCCATGCCTGAACCGTAGCTCGAACCAGCTTCCATGTCCATATTGCCGCCTTTTGGGCCGGGTTCACCATACATAAACTGGTTAAGATTTTTACGCGCATACCATCTGGGATCTGAACTCTTTTTTCTCCCATGAACAACGTCCGACAGGTCAGAAGGATCGTAAAATACAAAACAGGGGAAAACCCCAAGCGAAAAATGGCCCGATTCATAACCATGGTCCATGCTGAAATCAAGTACCGCATAGAGGATAACAGCGCTGCGGCTTCCGTATGTCAACCATGCTATCCCCGTATAGTTTGACAATGGCGTGAACATTTTTTCACCTTTATCGGTAAAATGCAATAGGGGCACGCCGTCAATGGTGTCGCCAGGAGCAGGGGTATTGCCATTTTCCCATGGTGCGCATGCGAATAAATTTGGCCCTTCCGCGCCCGTATTCCTCTCCCTGCCGCATCCCAGTATTTTCCCCGGGGTATTTGAATCCGCCCACTCTTTAGGGATCTCGCACATATATCTGCCAATGTCCCACCTGGCAAAGGTATCCAAACGCCATAATCCGCCTGTATTGGGATTGGACAGATCAGGATCGAGCCATGCAATGCTGTTGCCGTTAGGCGGAACCCATATTTCGTCCTGTCCTACTGTGGCATATACCTTGCCATTGCTTTGGGTCCCCTGTGCTTCAAGATATAAAAGTCCCCAGACATTTGTCTGGTACGCATCCGGAATACCTGAAAACGGGTCTGCCCATGGCTGCAAAGGAGTTGTTTCATGTAAATCAGCGATGTTCTTGGCAGTTGAAATAACCGGCGTTGGAATATTGACTTCCACCATCCAATGGTTCCATGCATGTCCCGATCCGAACAATGACCCGGGATATCCATCATCCGGCCCCGTCGGGTCTCCATGGGGGTAATAACCAAAAGCAGCCGCTCCATAAGTAAAAGTGCCGCATTCATCGCACCCGACCCTTGGGCCGCCATTTACACTAAAAGAACCCTCGTACACTATATCTTTAGGAAAAAGGAGCTTGTCCTGATCCTGCTGGGCTAAAACCAGGGAGAAAATAGCCCCAATAAATACCGTTGATAGTATTCTTCCGCCCATGCAACACCCCCTCTTTGTGCAACTATTTAAATTATAACTATCGAATTAAAGTGATCCTCTTTTCTTATCTGAGTAAAGTGATTTTACTCGAGTAAATTCTATCCCCAATAGACAGCCTTACGATATACACACCACTTGGCTGAAAAGACGCATCCCATGTTAAACCAGCAACAAGGACCAAGGGGGAAGCAGTAAGCTTCTGGACCAATTTACCATGAATATCAAATATCTGAATCTCAACCTGTTTACCGCTTGGCGCTTGGTTTTTGATGCTTATCACAGTGCTTGGATTAAACGGATTTGGGCTGCAATTTATCACTGGTACTTTCTTGGATATTGTCATGTTTATAGATGAGTGGTTACTGTCCAAAGGCACCATGATAAACCTGCACCCCCCGGTTGTCGCGCTTCCCATTTTAAGTATAAAACCTTCAAATGTCACAAGGCCGTCACTGTCGGCCGCAACCGTGTCTTTCTGGTAAATGGTATTCGTATCGTTTACAGCCGTGTTCCTGATGACATATTCCTCGCCTGGAACAACAATAAAGTTCTGCAGTCGACGTGGGGTAATGTCCGCAGTATCGTCTGCCACACCCATATTTGGCCCGCCATAAGGGTTATATGTAGTAGCCGCAAGCACTATTTCATATCTATTAACTTCGTCTACCTGTCCCTTATATCCACCAACTCTATAAAACGGAGTGCTGAAAGCAACGTTTTTGTTGTATTCATATTGTATGGATTCAGCGCTGTCCGGCATTGGCAAAACAGGGTTGCTCGCAAGGCTGCTAATTGCAACATACGAAATATTCTTCCTCAAAGAATCCAACATGGTATTACCAGCCAAGGTTTGGGCGCAACACGAATGGTCGCTCCCCCCCATAAGCCCGCCGCTCCAGCCCCTTCTGCTTTCTTCGAGCTTTGGATAATATCCTTGTCCCTGTGTTGGCCAGTTTACGCTGCCATCTTGCCCTGCATGCGCCATTGCTATCCATGGCAGGTCATATTTCCTGGTGACCATAAGCATGTTCTCAAGGTTAAACCAGGCATGGGCAGTCATGCCGGCGAAATTCTGGTTGAGCCATTCGCTGCGCCAGCCTGTAAATTTCATGGTAATTGCGTCGTTTACGGGTGTCCCCCATTTTGCCTCACAGTCCCGCAACCATGTCCATGGACCGCCTTCAAGGAAATTTGTTGGCGCAACCCATCCTTTTCCATAAGCAAAAAAATCAGGGTAATTATGTAAAAACATCAGCGTACCACCGCCACCCATTGAACCGCCTGTTACCCAAATCCTGTTTGTGTCTATGCGTTCAGAATAATACGGTTCCTTATAAATCATCCATTTGAAAAAATTCATAGCCCGGGCCTGGACAAAATTAACAATAGGGCCCTGGGTGACAATAGGGTCGGTTGAGCCATAAGTATCAGATGGACCCAATGATGTGTCAAAGGCAAATGTCTGGCTGTAACCAAAATTCCACGATCCGCGTTCATGGTGGCGTACATTTATGTGGGCGTAAACATTTGTGGTTTCAATGGCCATGCTTCCAGGATATCCTCCCAGATATAAGCGGAGATCCCCTTTATTTGAATTATTATTATATGTACTGCGTACCGATACGCAAACAGGCCATACATAATTGCCAAGATATGTCGGATTAAAAGAATCTACATCAGTATAAATAAAATATACCCGGCTGCATTTGCCGCGGTGCTGCCATGCAAGGACAGGTACAGGGTCCTCAACAGTTTCAGAGATGGGGCCCACCATATTGCCTGCGCCAATGCTTTTGTCCTCTACCCCGCCAACAACAGCGGTGACTGCGTAATAAAAACCGCCGTTTTCATGGGCAGTAAAAACTATCATGCCCTTACCGTCCGGAACTGGTGGGGCCATGCCAGTGCTATCTGAATCCAGGGGTGTTATGATATTACGCGAATTCGGCCTATATCCTTTGACCGTAGTATCGCCACCACTTAGATATTTGCTGTTTGCAGAACCTTGTATTACTTCATATCGTTTATTGGTAATCGTAAGGTCGGTTGATGTTATAACACCAGCCTTTTTATAAATGACATATTTTTGGCCCCCCGCAACCTCATCCCATGAAAGGAAAGTCTGGCCTGAACGGACCAATGCTGTTAGATTTCCAGGGACAGCGCTGAAAATAGTGAAACAAGAAACCAACAGGATGCATGCTGCTGCTAAGACATTATTCATTCTACAACCTCCTCTTTAAGTCTGATAATAATCTATATCATTTGCATTCTCCATACAATGAATTAGTTATCAATCTGATTGGTAAAACTTATCATATATAATTATATTTTATATTGTCTTCATAACCAACGGGTTACAAAGAATACGGCCGTCTTATGACTCCACTTGAAAACTTAAAATTTCCCTGCGCGGACACGAACAATGTCTATTTGGCAGTAGACAGAAAAACTGTTATCAGAAACGTCTCTGAAAATGCGCAATCCTTAGTGGCCTTTCACCCCGAAGAAATTATTGGAAAAAAACTCAAACAAATCCTGATTCCATTAGATCCAAGAGGGGAACTAATTTTTACCATAGACTTCTTTTTGAAAAACCAGCCCTGCGAAAGAGACATTTTCATCAAAATCAACCACCCGTTTCTTGCCTTGAACACAGATGAAGGAATTTTCCTCTTTTCATATTCCAAAGGATTCAAATGCGGCAATGTTGAGTATTTTCTCATATGCCTTTCTTGCCAGTCATTCAACAGCCCCGCAGTCCAACGCCAGCTCTCAATGGTGCGAAGCTTCAACAGCCCATTCATTGTTCTTGATGAAAACCACAATATAATGCAATACAATACGCTGTTTCTGGCAATGCTGAATTTCCCTTTGATAACGGAAATACATAAAAAAAATATTGCGGATATTCTTAGCAAAGATTATAAGGACGCGAACCCTTTTCTTTTTCAGAAAAGCATTTCATATATAAAGGACACAGCTTCTGCTTCCGAACAGCCGTGGAAAACGCTTATTTCCGCCTCTGGCATGCGCAACTCCTTTATAAATTTATTCATCCCCGACCCGCGTTACGGGACATCCATAACAAACAGAGGCGCGTCTTTTGCGCTCAAAGATCCATCTGCCGCGGCAGCATTAATTCTTTCACAACCTATCAACTTGCCCAACCACGATATTCGGATACAAATGGAAATGGAGCTTGAACATGGGGCGGATCTGGTTATCGCATTTAACCATCCGCCCAATAAAAGCGTCTTTTTTGATCCGGCCTATTCTTTGGATCTTAAATTATCACAAGACGGGCTGGTCTGTCAATTCTTAAGAAGGTCCGCGCCAATCGTCACAAATACAGCAACCCGGATAAAACCTGGGGTTCCATTTATATTATGCATAACAAGGATTGGGGCGTTCTTTAAAGTAGAAATCAACGGGCAAGCCAAATTGGAATACGCAGACCCGTTTGTGATCCAAGGCACGGCATCAATGTATTTATACTTTTATATATGGAAAAAATCAATGCTTATTAAAAGCCTGGCCATAATGGAACGGCAAACGCTATTTAACATAGAAAAACTCGACACAATCGAGTCCCGGTATGTTTCATTCAGGTATTCGCCGGACAAACTGTTTTCTTTTTACGCGGAACCTTCGTTTTTCCTCGGCAGCAATGCGCTGGTCGTCCACTTCAACCAAAAACCCATGCACATCAAAGGCCGCAGCCGGGATCCGGTGGCGCCTTTGTTAAACGAGGCAAGAAAATACATTCAGGATAACTTTTTCAGAAAAATCGACTTTAAAAGCCTTGCTGAAAGTTGCTGCATAAGCAATGTCCACTTTATAAGAAAATTCAAGGAACTTTTTGGGCTGGCGCCAAAAGCATACCAGACAAAGCTAAAACTATTGGAAGCGCAATTGCTGCTAAAAACCGGTAAATACAAGGTACAGGAAGCAGGCTTAATGGTCGGGTTCGACGATGCCGTAAATTTCCAGCATGTGTTTAAAAAACATTTCCAGGTTCCGCCAGGGGAATTTTCGAACAAATAGAAATTTCCATTAATACCCGCATGGCGTACACACAGCGCATTTATGGCGAATTTATTTGATCAGGCTGACACGCCTTACAAGAAAAGACCCGCTGAGCTTTACCTTGAGTATAGACGCTGCTGGGCTGATCCGAAGCGTTCCAGATCAAACCACATAATACAATCCCACTCTCAATTCAGCCGTATTGAGGGACAAGAGGACCCTGTTGGTGATTATATGGCGATTTCCCGCAGCGATCCTGATGCCTTTGGTCCCTGAAGCCGCATATTTATCGCTGACTATCGCCCAATCCTGGACCGGACTTTGGAGAAACAATCTCCCATTTAGCCAGGGAATTCTGCTCTTCGAAATCTGTGGAGAAAAACGCGCTTGCATATGAACAGAAAAAGAAACCGGCGAGTAGGAGGAAAATATACAGAAAAACGGTTAATGCCAGACCATTAATATAAATTACAAGTGATTATTGCCGCAGCAAAAGGTAGAGTTACTTGGAGGCGCCTGGGTATTCGACCATGGCGGTTGAACTGGGAAGATAATCTTTCCCAAAGGCTTTGGCTTTTACGGTTGTGTTATCCTTTATATATGAATCATATACAACTGCCTGCCGTTGTTGCCATGCGTTGAATCAACGATGATTTTTTTACCGGAACGCATAATCCGCGGGTGCAGATCGCAGCGCAACTCGCCGCTGCGGTATTTTTCCGGTATGTAGAAGTGTCCTAGCGGGATTATCCGCTGTGTCGGCAGATGATAGAGATATGGGTTTTGATTTCCATTTTTATCATGATAGGTGTCCGCGATCATCCAGTCCCCGCCGGCAAAGAAACTTAGGTGTCCGTTCGTGGCTTCAAGGATTGTCTCCTCACGGAAACTTCCATCGTCGGCGCATAGCCGGTACGCACCATCACGCCACATCGCAATATGTGATGGATCTCGCCAGGTGAAATGAGAAATATATGGTTTGTCCGTGACCAGCCGCAGGTCCGACCCATCAAAGGCGGCGCTGAACATCCGTGTGCGAAAGCCCAGCCAGTTCCCGTTGGCGGAGCGCCACCGATTGAGAAAAACAAATCGCCTGCCGTCCGGGCTCCATTCGAAAACATACATATAATGGCGGTCATCGCGCGCATCCATGTGCGGATAGGGAATGGCCGCGATTTGCTGGTAGCTGAAAATATCTTTTGCGCTGCCTGAATCAAGATCCATCAGGCGCATGCCGATAGACGCGGGCGCCAACGCCATACGGTGGAGGTCCTCAATGCCTGCATAGCCATATCCCGGCCTCATGAATTCAATCCGCGCGAAATCAGCACAGAGCGCCCATTTCCCTTTGGGATGCACATGATAAACCGCATGCGGCAGCGTGCGTTTTTTCCCAGAGCGCACATTGAGAATATGACACACAAACTTTCCGTCTTCGCGGTCGTTCCACAGCACTTCGTCATTCGAGCATGGCCGCCACTGCAGCATGCAGCCCTGCTGCCAGCTCCATGCGCGCGACAAGCCAAGCTCTACCCATTTATTAGCGTTCAAAAGATCAATCATGCCAATTTTAATGACGTCGTGGGCTGCGGGGCTGCGGCCTTCAAAATCAACCTCCATTGCGAGCGCGTAGCGCTCATCCGGATCAGTCTCGAATTTGTCATAGTAGCTGAACCAGTGAAACTTTGGACCCGTAGTTAATGGAACCACTTCCGGCAGCCGCGCGTGTGGATCATATAGCTTGTTTTCAAAATCGGGATACGAGACCCATAGTTGATCGGCTGGAACTTCTTTTTGAAGGCCTTCCGATTGATTGCGGTAAACCATTTTGCCTCCGGGATACTATTTGATCAAACTGACACGCCTCACAAGAAGACACCCGTTGATCTTTACTTGGAGCATATAAACACCGCTTGGAAGACCTGAAGCGTCCCAGGTGACACCAGCAGACAGCGGGCAGCTAGCAGCTGGCAGCTTCTGAACAAGTGTGCCGTGTACGTTGTATATTTCAATCAAGGCGGTTTTGCCACCCGCGGGCTGACCGCTGATCGCTATTTTAGTTTTCGGATTAAACGGATTTGGACTTACTGTAAGCATTGGTCCGGTCTTGCCTGGCAAACCCGTTTCGCTGCTTGCCGAGCTGTCTATTTTTACATAGTATGCATGGACTGCCGGCCTTGTGCCTAGGGCGAAGTTGCAATACACATACATAATCCGTGTCTGCGGATCAAAACAGGCCCCAGCTATTGTATGGGAAGATTCAGTAGCGCTGACCGGGTATGGCCAATTGATTTTGTTAAATGAAGAGGGCTGAACACTGCCCAAAGCCCGGTTTCCCAGCGCTGCCTCTCCCAATTCCTTGAGGTCATAAAAATACCAATTGTCCTCATAGTGGGGATCCACGACACTGCCACCCCAGTCGTATCCGATCCTGCCGGTATTATGCTTCACAAATGCAACATAGCCTTTTTTATCTGGAAGATCTATAAACACTCCGGCCGCGCACCCGCTTTTATCAGTGAATCTCCCATCCCATGGGCTGGGGGGCTGGTAGAGCCAGATAGTTGAATTGGCCTGGAAATAATTGCCGTTTCTGACAGCGGCCTCGGGATAAATATATCTCAGCATTTCGACCATATCCACCGTATCCTGGATCATATCCGGCTTTTGTATGGCCGCAATTGCCGGCCCACTACTCGCTGTCTGACAGAGGCTGTAGACCCCTCCAAATCCAAGCGCCAGTTCCCTTCCACCGGTATATGCATCGGCAAATGTCTTTGGAATGCGAGTAACGCCACGCCAGTATGCTTTCCATGTCGCCAATCTTGGCAGGGGCAAATACCAGTACTTCAGGTTTGTCACCGTATCATTGGCCAGCCTTGTGGCCGCAAGCATGGGGAATCCATTGCCCCCATAATAAGAATTATAATGGGTCCAGTAAAGGATATTAGTACTGTCGTCCCACCAAAAGCCGCCGTTTGATGTTATGTTCTCTCCTGAAACCGCTGTATCCCAGGCAATGGTTGTCCATTGTTTGACAAGAGCGGCTGTAGTAAGCGCGGAATAATCGCTGCCTTCAATTTTTTCCAATTGCGGCAATTCCACTTCATACAAACATTGAGTATAGGTCCCGGTATTCAGAAAAAACCTTTTGGATCCATCGGGCATGGTACGGAGCGCAAGCCCGCTTGGCACAAAAGTATTGTCATAACCAGTCACGGCCGGCAGCTTGAAGGAGCCAATATATTCAAAATCAGAAGAATCGAGAAGCGAATCCCTGTGCGCGGGAGGAGGCGGAGGCATCTCCAGCCGTTGTTTTACGTGTATACTCTCCGCAGGCACGATTTCTCCAAAAAGCTGGCTTGCCGTTCTATTATAGCATTGCCAGGCAAAGGCCCATGTTCCTGGTGTGGATGGCGCCCTCAGGTTGGAGGTAAAATTAAAAGTGTCGCCCGGAGCAATAGAATCCCCATGGTGCTGGAGAATAAAATACGTTCCCCATGTGTAATTGTTTGACGGATACTGGGAATACATCAGGATATTCGTTATTGGCCAGGCAGTATCACCGGTGTTTCTCATGCAAATAACCGCTGGAAAAATCTCGTCCGTGGTCAGGGTTTCGGGGATGACGCATCTGACGAATTGAGCGTCATAGGCTGCCTGGACAGACTGGCCGGCTAGAAAAAAAAACATGCAGGCGTACGCGAGTGTTATAATCGGGTTACGCATTGACCCCCCCTCCTTAAGCTTATGCGATTAACTTTAAGCATAAAATAAATATTTCCCTTAATTGCGATGAACGGCACCGCTTACTTTAACAATAACATTGTATGTTCAGAACGCTTTCCGTCCTGTAGCTCAAGAAGACCGAAATAGACGCCGGAGGACAGTGTTTTGCCTGCGCTATTCCGGCCATCCCAAGAGAACCGGTTCCGTACGCCGTTCGCATGTGCAGCCAAATGTAACTCTTTGACTTTTTGGCCGCGCGTATTAAAAATAGAATATATCGCGCTTTTCGCAGGCGGCAGCGCATAGGTTATCATCGTTGAGGGATTGAACGGGTTCGGTGCGCTGCCAATAGACAGCATGTCAATGATTGCATACGTTCCCTCTTGTTTAGTCGTTGGTTCCGGGAAATAGCTGACGGTGAGTTTGGGGCGCAACGCAGTGTCGCTGTTTTCCTTGGAAAGGATGTATCCTTCTTTGTAAATTCCTAAGCGAAGGAGCATACCGTGGTTTGAAGCTGGGACGGAAATCCAGGACTGTGTCAGATCCCGGATGTTCCATTCCAGCCACCGGCTGCCCACGTCGTTTGAAACCAGCTGCGCCACTACTGTTGTATCAAAGTCACCGCCGTTTGTTGTCCAGTTGTTGACACCGTCATATGTGTAATAGGTCACTCCATCCACCGGCTGGTGATATATTCCGGTGCCTTCGACCCAGGTATGCGTCATTTTATACAGGCGCATTGGCTGGTCTGTACCCGCGCTCGTGGCGTAAAGGTCCAGTATCGCATTGGAGATTATGGCGCCTGAGGGAATGGACGATGCCAGGTCAAAAGCCACGGCGCAGGAACGGCTTCCTTGAGAGTAAAGGTGCATTGTTGCCGCACCACCCCAGTTCCACGTGTCTTCACCGCTATAACCGCTGATCATCGCATCTTTCGCGCCACTGTAACCATTCAATCCCTGCTGCAATACTATTGTTACCTCGGCAGTGGACATTACTGTGATTGAAACCAGGGCGGTGTTTGATTCCAATGCCCCGTCATTGGCTTTGAAGGTAAAACTGTCCGGTCCGCTATAGCCGGAATTCGGCAGGTAGGCCGCTTTCGAACCAACGATTGTCACTGCGCCATGCCATGGCCCGGTCACTTGTGCGTACGTTAGTGCGTTACCCTGGGCGTCAGTGGCCGACAATGTGATGTCCTTGACGACTTCGGGCCCTGCGACTACGGTCTGGTCATATGCAACCGGCGCGGTGTTCGTGACTGCGCCTGTTGTAAAAGTGTAGTCACTGGTGATTGTTACGTTACCAACAGGATCAGTCAGCGTCAGGCAATAATGGTAGGTAGAGTTGCCTTGTAATCCGGCTAGTGCAATTGCCGCCATGCTGTAGTAACCAGGGCCGGATGTGGCAGTAATGCCGTATGCGGTTGTTAGACCATACTGCACCTCGATCCTTGCGACTTCAGGCGCCGGCGTGTCCCGCAGTCGAATAATGACATTTCGCGTGCCTGAAGTCAGGCTTCCTGTCACTGTTGGATAGCTTGAGGCCACTGCCGGAAACTGCATGTCGGTAACCGGGGTTTTAGCACGCATGGGCGTATAAAGCGGGTCGCCTACGTTCATGGGCATCCATCCAACAGAAGGAGTGGCGAGCATCGAGGCTTCGGCAAAATTGTAGCCCTTGAGAATATAGTAAAGCAAGATATTCGGCCGTTGATGGCCATTTAGATATGGCTCGCCAACTGTCCCAGAGACGCACGAGGCGCCATGAGACAACGAATATCCGCAAAAAGCGCCAGTCATGCCGCTCGCAAACGACATGCTATGCAGATGGCATGCTATTGACCCTGGCAGCCATTCGAAGGCGGTGGCGTTGTTGCTGTACCAGCCTTCATAAAAAAGCGCGCGCGGCGCAGTTGCAGCGCTTGTACCATCGGTGAATGTGAGTCCATAACTGCCAATGGTCGCATCGGTTTGTTCCCACTTGCAGGTCAGGCCAGTACCAATCACATAGTGTTCGCCATAGGCCATGTTTTTGTCTGCTGCACCGTAGCTGCCATAGTTGCCGGAAATCACATCCGCATCAGCCGTTAGCGCGGAGTCGGTATAAGCTGCATATCGGCTGTCCACGTACACAACGCCGTTGTAGTAACCAGCCCCTGCAGTAATATACCGTTCGCCATAAAGCGCTTCGTCCAGCAAGCTCATTGCCCGGTTGGCACTGGGGCCGTCTAACCGAGCGACCAAATACATTTCCGTACCGGCAAACTTGTAACTGGCATGGGTAAAATGCGGTTTATCTGTCTCAAATGAGGGCCGAGTTGCAAAGTAAGGGTTTGTGTTCCAGCCGATGTTATTGGTTGCCGGGTTCCAGTAGTTGAGCGCCATGAGCACGTTATCTATGCAAATATTTTTGTCAGCCGCGTATCCGCTCCCCCCTTTAACCAAATAAGGCATGCCATAGCAAAGCAGGATGACGTCAATATTGGCTTCGCCCAGGGCGGTGAGTTTGGTTTTTATGGGCTGTACCACTTCAGATTGAAATTTGGCATAGTCTGCGGTGTTATAATATTGTCCAAGTGTGATGGTCAGACCCAGCAGGTTATCCGTAGGCACCCCGCGCTTGGTAATGTAATATTCAGCCACTTGTTTTGAGTCATTTGTACCGTCCGCATCCTGATCCTGGGTCAGACTGGCATTATAAATCACTAGGATGCGGTCGGCTGTGGTTGCCTTCGTTGGAGACAACAGCATCAGTACAATCATGGCCATTGTCAGGCAGATAAAACCTTTTGGTTTGTTTGTCATATTCATGGGATTTCTCCAATCAATTTCTCATGGATACCATATCCGGTTGTCCCAGCGGAAGCTGGTATGGTAAAAATATATCTCCTGAGCCTTGAAAACAAGAAACCCTTCCCTGTATGCGCTCTCCGCAGGTACGGATTCCCAGAAAAGGGATATGTGCATCATAGGCTGCCTGGACAGACTGGCCGGCTAGAAAAAAAACATGCAGGCGTACGCGAGTGTTATAATCGGGTTACGCATTGACCCCCCTCTTTTCTAAAGCTTATGCGCTTAATTGTTCAGGTAAAAATAATATGTTTCCCGTTGATAGCAGAAACATATTATTACTCCCCTATCTTTTAAAAACAACCACCCAATCACTTCACGAGCACGGCTTTTTTCACCAGCGCCTTTTTACCCGCCAACACCTTGACAATATACATTCCGCTGGGCTGATTTGACGCGTCCCATACGATACCAGTAGACAGCTGGCTGCTGGTAGCGCACAGCTGTTGGACCAATGTACCATGAACATTATAAATCTCTATAATAGCATTCTTGCCGCTTACCGCATGCTGTATGCTGACCTTTATTGTTGTCCTGGGGTTGAACGGATTGGGCGTTACCCGCAGTTCAGGAACGCCAATACCCGTTGCCGCAATATCATCGCCCGCGGTGCAATTGGTGCAGTAAATTTTTAACGTGCGCTGCGTCTTGGACAAGGTTAGTCCGGGAATTGTGATAAGGCCATTTGAATCGGCAATGGCATTACCGCTGGCAACTGTCGTAGCTCCCTCGACGAGGTCCCATGTGTACGTTGAACCTGCGCCGTGCATAAGCTGCTGAAGCCTGCGCGGGGTCACATCAACTGTCTGCGTTAATTGCGCGGCACTGCTGGCAAGCCACATGGTCATCTCCCATTGGCTGGGATTGTCAACGTTCGTGGCCGGGTCCCATCTCACGGATAAATTTATACTACCTGTATCCGGTGCGTCCCCCGGGGTAATGACAGGGGTCTGGTCGAGTGATCCATTCGTGAAACAGGGATACGATTTGTTTTTCTGATAGTCTATTTTTATATAATTAACCACCGAGGCATGGCCTTGAAGCGCCCACCGAAAATTGAATCCGCGCTTTGTGGCAATCATGGCATTGGTGTTCTTCCATGCCTGGGGCCAGCCAATGGCGTGGTCATTATTGCCGTTCGCATAGGTCATCCACGGCGTCTCGGTCTTTACATTCGCGGCCAGGAATTTGGTGTTGTCCCAATAGTCCCAGACATTGACACTATCAGACGGATATACCACCGGATACCCGAACCGCTCAAGCCCTTCGTTTGAATAAATGGAATGCAATGAGGTGTCGCCCCAACTGGACATATAAGATTTCTCGAAATCCGGAGATTCCCTTGGTATGTGAACACCGACCCACGAAAAAATATTGGCAAAGATATGCCCGCTGCGAAGACCCCACGTTGAAGCGCCTGACCCGCCCATGGAACTTCCCGCAACCATTATTCGTTCCGTGTCGATATTGTATCTGGGTACTGCAAAGTCGAACAGGAAAGAGAGGTACCGAATCTGTGTGTACGGATGCACCACACCCCTGGTAAATGGCTTGAATGTGCCCGAATTCTCGTGGTAGCCGATCCACCAGTCGTACGGGTACTGGTTTGTGGAGATGAGCAGGCCACCTTCCTCCTCCCTGAACCATCCGCAATAGCACGAGTTTATGCTGCCACCCCAGCAGTGCAACGACACCTGTGCCATTGGTTTTGGAATAACGGTATCAGGGACCGCCACAAGATAATCATAGGGCTCGCTTGGGGTCGTATGGTTTGGAAGACATTCCCATTTGACATAATAATTGAGTGTTGCATTGGCTTTATTCTGGAAGGTAACACCGGACTGCACTTCCCTAAGCAAAACCATGCCTGTTCCAGCCGACACGGTTACGCCATTGGTTGCATTTACCCCTGAAGTCAGGGTTGAAAAATCCTCTGCGCCATCAACGGCATGGCTTACAAAGTAATAATACATCGGGTTTCCGGCAGCCCTGAATCCGTCAACGTATATGCCGGTTCCGGGAGATGCCAGTTTGAGGCTATCAACCGGGTAACGGGGCACTGGTTTTGTGTCATTGGCGACCTTACACCCACCCAAACCGTAATACGATGCGTCCCATCCGCTCATCGGGAAAAGTTCGTCAATGAGTTCTGCATTAATAAGCGCGTTTTCCGAGGTTAATGGCTGCGTGGACCGGTAAATACGGTACCGGATTTTTTGTTTTTTGCCGCTCCAATCCGCACTGTCATTATCTCTGGAAAAATGGGCGTTATAATAAGTCAGATATTCGCTGCAGGTGATATTGCTTGCGGTAAAAGGAGGGTCAACTTCCTTGAAGGTGATCATGGCATCGCCGTTCTCGAACCGGGCGGAAGCGCTATCAACCTGCGCAAGCACGGAGTCTGCGGGCTGGTTGCAGGTAACGTCGAGCGACGCCATGCCGCCATAAGAATACATGCCGCCAACGCTAGCAACCGTTAAAGTACAACGGCTTCCCACGGCAAGGGCCTGTTGCACAGCCGCGGTCGCGTCAAACGTCATATACCTGGGCCCCATCAATTGGAGCGTGTCGCCGGCCTTGGATTTCAAAATGATTTCGGTCCTTGAGTGAATAGTGTAAGGATACGATCCACCGCTAACGTATTTCCGCGGAGGGCCAAAAATGGCACGGTACACAGTAGCGCCGCTGATAGCCGAAAGATCGAACATAAGTTTACCACTACTTGCGTTATAGGTGATGGTACCCGGATGGCTGCCCCTGTCCGCCCTGTCTGTAAAACTATGGGTGGAAAGTGCGGCGTGGGACGCGACAACACATGCCGCGAGAACGAACATAACCGCGATCTTTTTGAGATAGGACCGCTGGCTTTCCGGCGCCCCGGTTCCCTGTGCCCGGTTTTTCCGCATACGGTTCTTCGTTGCTACTCGTTTACATACTGTCATCATAGCTACCCTCCCGAGGAATTGCATACTTTGCGACTCTTTCCGTAATAAATTGGCAATGATTGGCTCCTGTTTTTTTCAAGACGCCGGCTAAAAAACCTTCCTTATTGTAACAATATTACCCGTTTTGTAAGCACGCGATCACCGATGGTCGCGCGGATCAGGTACACACCTGAAGCATTACCTTCAGCGTTCCATTTCACGTGTATGCCCCCGCTTCGCGCCATGCGACAAACAGGGAATTCCTGAATTAATGCCCCGGTGACGTTAAATATCTCAATCTTGTCGCGGCCTGAAGCTGGATAGTCAATACCGGACACGGTAATAGTGGTTGCCGGATTGAACGGATCAGGATATATTCGCAATGCCAATTCTTCAATTTCCGGCTCTGTAAGCATGGCCAGGGTATTCAGGTTATAAGCGGCAAGAAGGGAGTCAACGCTTCCAGTATCAACATAGATATTAGCCGTATCAAAACGAATTGTTGCGTTTACAGCATTAGATATGCCGGAGGTGTTGTTATTCTCATCATATGGCTGCACAGCCATATAATAACTGCCAGCCGCAAGAAAAGAAGCGGAAAAGGTACATTCAACCATCTCACCTGCGGCCAAGGGAGCTGGAAGACGGCGGACAATAGTAGGACTTGTCGCAACAGCAGCTTCCTGTTGAGCGATTCTGAGAACATATCTAGTGCATCTGCCTGTTGCGCCATCATCGCCTGGAGCGGTAAACCTCAACGCAATACGAGAAATATCTCTGATCAAGACGCCTACCAAACTTTTATTGCTGTCCCGCAATCCCTTTCCATAAAGTTCAGTAGTATCGTAGACAGCGATTAATTCAAGATCATGTATAACTCCAGGAGCAGTTATATCATTCGGAACAGTTCCGCTTCCCGCTTTTATGGTCAGCGTATTCCTGCTGGCGCTGCCCCAGCCGCCAACGACTCCTTCATGGAAGCAGAAGTTGGGTATGGTCACAATTCCGACTGTCGATCCGGGACTCGACGCTTCCGCGGTAACAACTCCCATCTCCATTCCATTACGGTACCAATGATACTGCTGTCCTGTTACAATAGGAAAGTTCTGCACTCTTCGTGGAGTAATATCCACCGTGAACACATCGGGGAACCCTAAATATGGCCGTTGCTGGACTCTGCCGCTATACTCGACAAACTTTGTTATATCCGGTCGAGCATCAAACTCATAGGGATACATAACAGGGGTGTAGGTGATGGGAACATACAAGGAATCAGTGTTATCGACAACTTCGCCAAAAGCCCATCGCACCCGATGGTTAAGCCCGCCATGAACAAATCGTTCGAATCTGCTTGCCTGGACCTCATCAACAGTGGCGTTATGCATGGCAAATATGACTTTATTTTTAGGAAAGTCACCAGTATGGACAGGACCAACGCCATCACCGGAGTTGTGTCCGCCCGCTTCATTCATCTCAAGGTGATGCAGCTTGCCTTCCCATAAAGGAGAATTTTCAATATTAAAGGGGTATCCATTCTCTGGCCAGCCCACATTCATATCATTTGAATTATGCTTCCCCTGATACCAAAGCGCATGTTTCTTCTCATTAAAATTGGGCCTATATACGCTATCTATCCAATAATCATTCAATGAGATACGCTTCCATATATTGCTGCCATGCCAATATTCGCTGATTGCAGTATCCCCCTTCTCTCTACGGTACAGATCCACCCAGGGGAACTGATTACCCTCTGTGTATGGTCCCCAATTACGCCGGCCATCACCATCACGGTAACCCATACTGCCGGAATCACCTACCGCAATCCAGTTGGTTATCCCGATGCTGTTAAAACCGCCGGCAAAACATTCAGGGTAATGAAAAAGCATCTGGGCCGTTCCGGTACCACCCATTGACTCGCCTTTACAATAGATATTATTTGAATCTGGGGCTATGAGATGAATATTGCTGAAAAAATAATCCAACATTTTCAAATAACGGTACTGCGTATAATTGAATATCGTATCACCCGGAGAAACAGTCTCCATACCGCCGTAACTGGCGCGATTCGCCCTGTTTTTTCTGCCAAATCCATAGTGCCAGGTAGAACGGCTGTCACCGCAATCATCAACAGGCTTTAACTGATAATAACCAGCGCCTGACACACTGCCCAGGTTATTGTAGCCGTTACCCGCGCTTAGTCCATGTAACTGAAAAGAAAACCGATATTTCTTTATGGCATCAGGCAGCCCGTTTAAATAGTAATCGCTCGGCATTAAAATCTGATACGTATATGCATACCCCTGCCAACACGGGTTCCAAATACTGAAATCATTGTACTGTAACGCGGTAATAGCTCGAAACTCGCCATTCTCAATGCGGGCGTCAACCCATATTGGCACAATGGTCTCGTTCACCTCTTCTGTTGCAGATGCGGCGCCAAGAAAAGTTTCTCCGCTCCCAACTCGGACAACCGCATAATAACGGGAGCCGCCATCTTTGGTTGTCCACGCAAAAACCCCTGAATCAAAGGCAATTGGCTCTCCAAGAGAATCGATCACATAATTAGTAAGCGCCTTGCTTGAGTATTTGGAAGCGCAGCTTATGCCCCAGTAGCAATCCCAAGGCAATGTGGCAACCTTCAGTGCTCCAGAGTAATTCCCTGAATTAATCTCAGATTCGGAACGATACACAGAAAAAGAATCTGTGCTGTTTGGTCCGCGGGGAAAAACCACAAAGGTCTGGCCATACCACTGCTGAAGACGTATGTCTGCCTGCAGCGCAGCTGCAAATATGCCAACGATTACTATTGTGAATGATGCTATTCGCTTGTGTACTGACATCGTAGTGACCCCTCCCTAGGCATTGATAATTTTATAACATGTATTTAAAATACTCTCACACCCATTGATCGGAAAGTCCAATTTGCCAAAGAAAGGTGTCTATTCTCGGGAAAAGCTTCGTCTTTTTTGTGGAAATTCGTCTTTTTTACTGAAAACAGGGGGTTGCGTTAAACCGCCTTCTTCTGTTTCTGATACTCAGTAGGCGATAAGCCCTTGTATTTCTTGAAGTTCCTAAAAAAAATGTTCTGATTGTTGAATCCCACCTCAAACCCGATGTCAGATATGGCTTTATCTGTTTTTTCCAGCATCTCGCACGCCTTTTCCATGCGTATGTCGCGCAGTCTTTGCATAGGCGATATAGTGCGCGCTTCCTTATATAATGCGGTCGCGTGCGACACGCTCAGATAAACTACCCTGGCAATATCCTCATTTGAAAGGTCGGCGTTGGAATATTCTGTTGCCAGAAGCTGATCGATCTTGTCCGCGATCTCCTTACTATTCCCCTGCAATGGTTCTTGTTCCCGTGACCTGACAACCAACCTGAAAAAAATAATGCCAAAAATGACCAGAAGTGCAATACCACAGCCCAACAGGACCATGAAGGAAAATTTCCGTTCAATAGTAAAATGCAGCACCGGCATATTCTGAACAATAACAGTGTCACTCGAACGGACAATGCAGCTATGTATCTCCCATTTTCCCGGCTCAAAGTCATCAGTAACGCGGATTGCCACTGTTCCCGAACCCCGGTCAGGATAAAAACGGTATTTGTCGAAGAGAAATGTATTGTGCGGATATGCGCCTTGAACCGTATCCCCGACAGATGCGTATTTCCAGGCATTCAACCCTTCATCCCCTTTGAACGGGACCCCTATCGAATCATACAAACTGAAGACAAGGTTCCTTTTCCTATTAAAAAGGCCGAACCGATTCTCTAGTGAAGCGCCAAAAGAGGAGGAACGGAGATTCAGGTCTATATAATCCTTGCGGCCAAACGGTGTAAAGGCCAAATCAAGAAACAACGTATCTCCAACATGGAACCCGCCCTTGCCCGGTCGTTGGCGCACCGTTATCTGGTCAGCCGGTATTGTATTGGACAGCCGCTTTTCAGACATAGTGACATTATCAAAGCAAATAAACGAAACAGGCGTTTTTTTTCCCTGGCCCGCTCCCAATTCTATCTTCTCAATCATGGCCGGTACGTCAATGAGCGTTCGCGTTCCCGCGCCAATAAAACGGCTGTCGCACCACAACGAATCCATCAAAACATAGTCTTTGACGCTTATAGAAACAGAGACCGAATGCCACATACCCGGGACAACACATAACACAGGATCAGGCGGGATTGTCACTGGGCGATCACCGCGTTTTTGCCGAACAAGCATCTTCAAAAATATATCAGGCCCCCTCTTTTCCAGCAGCAGCGTGGGGTTGCCATAAGAGACGCTCCGATTACCTGACATGACAAACGAAATGATTGTACACCAGATGTCCGCGCCCGTATCGGCCGTTATGCCGTCTTTTTCAATCCTGAAGTCAACCGTAAAATACAATCCCGCCCTCAATTCAGCCGCGTTGAGGGGCAGCAGGACCCTTTTAGTGATTATATGGCGATTTCCCGCCGCGATTCGCATGCCATGGCCGCCTGAAGCCGCGTATTCATTGCTGACAGACATCCATTCCTGGCCCGGACCAGGGGAAGCGACCTCCCATGTCTCAAGAGGGTTCCGCTCTTCGAAATTAGTGGAGAAAAACACGTTTGCATGTGCACATAGGCAGAGATTGAGGATGAAGGCTACTGCCAGTTGTTGCAACATGACGATAAAATAATTGATTCGGCAAGACTGAAGAAAATTATTTGGTCTTTTTTTCGCCAAGCCGGGTGTGCGTCTTCAGAAACGAAACACCCTTTAAAGACGCGAAGAAATCCATCCAAACATAACGGAGCCTGCGCCCCATGCGAACGAGGACCGAATGCGTTGAACCAGAGGGTATGCGAAGCAGGCAATTCCCGGTGAAAATACGGTTTTTCCCATCCGCGGATACAGTCACATGGTTGTCCGCAAGCCCGAGAAAATACTGTTCGAGCATGGGATGCGCATGGGCTGCGACTGCGTCCGGACCGGTTGTTTCAACAGTGCCCATCGCAAGCCGGGGTACGATAGTCTCGGCCAACAGCGTCCGGTTCACTGTCTTTGCGCTTTTTATGGCCTCGCCATACGCTTCGCACTCTTTGTATCTCCGGAAATAAGGGACCTGCCTTCGCTTTTTCAGAATCCGCATGTCCTGCTGATCAAGGGTTTTTCTGATCGCCAGATAATGGAGCGTATGCCCTTTTTTAACGCGCAGTTCACAGTGCTGTGCAACAGGAATCCGGCAGATACTTTCCGCGCTGATAGTCTTGTTCATGCCATTGGCGCGTAGAACACCCTTGCCTTCAAGAAAAAGCAGCACCAGGTCTTCTGAAGGTCCGCCAGTTTCGTTTCGCACGCTTGGGCCATTCAGGGACACAAATGTCGTGCATACTTCCGGCACTTCTCCGGGAAAAAATTCCTTGACCATGACCCGCGGGCCGGAACTTCCCGCCCTCCGGAACTTAAATTTTTGAATAGGTATATTCATTTCACACATATAATATATTCTTTTACCTTGTTATTGCACCAGGCGGGAAATGTTTTCCAGCAGTCCACTGACCGCAAAAAAGGCCTTAATCGTTGAAAACAGCCAGAAACAGCCGACTTGCTTCAGGACGAAACTCCGTTAAAAAAGTCCTCGTAGAATATTAATTGCACGCACGCTCGCTTCAACATAATTATATGCATCCGCATAGGTGCTGCTCCTTTCACCCCAGTAGTAATACAAACCACACAACCCGCAGTTGCCATATCCCGCGACAATGACGTCGTTGAAACTCGTGCGCGCATTTGTATACAGACTTTGCTCAACGGATACTTCTGACCCAAAAACCGGGAAATAATAGTCGCCAATGCGCGTGGCCTGTATGGTCATGCAGGAATCCGGACAGCCCCGTAGCGCCAGCCCATCCATGTATGCACCACTGCCATTTTATCCACGGTTTTAAACTCCAGGTGCGGCAGGGTATCCATTGCTTTGGCGACCACATAGTCCTTGGTGAATCTGGAAGGGTTTGTCATGCAAGTTCCTGAACCGCCGGTCATATACAGACAGCAGCCGCCAAATGACTGTTCCATGCCGCGTTGGATATCCCTCAGGTTTAGACCAACCGGATGTCCGGTAAAACGGACTATGGATCCGATGGGATCGCCTGCTATATCCTGGAAAAAGAAGAGCCAGAGGTTATCGTCAATAGGGCCGTCGGTAAAGGTGGCGCCGGATTGTTGAGTAGACCGGGCAGTTGCCTGCCCAGCCCCTCGCGGAACCGTACGAGCAGCTTTCCCGCATACGGCTCTTCATTCGGTCTTCGGGGTTTTGTATTCATGCTTGAAACGGACATAGGTTCCTC
>Ga0208977_1000672_pt1 | contig 22656 bp, 33 predicted proteins | sample RifOxyA2_FD_184030 | JGI IMG/M metagenome (GOLD analysis project Ga0208977, IMG submission 184030) | Groundwater microbial communities from Rifle, Colorado - Rifle Oxygen_injection A2 (SPAdes) | ecosystem: Environmental > Aquatic > Deep subsurface > Groundwater | place: Rifle, Colorado, United...
ACTCCGATCGCAATGGAAAAACAGTTGAGATTCGCTATCCGCGAAGGCGGCCACACGGTCGGCGCCGGCGTGGTTACGGAAATCGTAGAATAAATAAAGATAAGGAATAGAAATGGTTACGGACAAAGTTATTCAAACACAACGTCTGCGCATCAGGTTAAGGGCGTACGATCACAAAATGCTTGATGATTCGCTTGCCAGGATCGTGGAAACGGCCCGGCGTACCGGCGCCCGCATTACAGGGCCGGTGCTGTTGCCAACCGATATCAAAAAGTATACGGTAAACCGTTCCCCGCATGTGGACAAGAAATCCCGCGAGCAGTTTGAGATGCGTATCCACAAACGGTTGGTTGACATACTTGAGCCTTCCCAGAAAACCGTGGAAGAACTTATGAAACTCGACCTGCCTGCCGGCGTTGATATTGAAATAAAAATGTAAAGGCAGCAATGTAAAGGTAACGTCCGTTTTGTTGCCTAATCATTTTATTGCTGAAAATTAAATTATGCTTAAATCTATACTGGGGACAAAAGTAGGTATGACTCAAATATTTGACGACCGCGGCAACATAGTGCCGGTAACGGTTATTGCCGCAGGGCCATGCACGGTTACGGCCGTCCTGACAAAGGACAAAAACGGTTACACGGCAGTGCAACTAGGGTTTGGCGACATAAAAGAGAAGGCGGTTTCCAAGCCGCTGGCGGGGCAGTTTAAGAAAAATAATATCGCGGTCCGCAGGTATCTGCGCGAGTTTCGCGCCACCAGTGTTGACGGGCTTACAGTTGGCCAGGAAATAAAGGTTGATGTATTCAAACCCGGCGATTATGTTGATATTTCCGGCACGTCAATCGGCCATGGTTTTGCGGGCGCCGTGAAACGTCATGGTTTTGCAGGCGGTCCGTCAACTCATGGCCAGTCGGACAGGCAACGCGCGGTTGGAAGCATCGGCGACCAGGGACATCAGCATGTTACCAAAGGTCACCGTATGCCGGGCCACCTGGGTTGCGAGCTTGTTACCATTCAGCGGCTCCGTGTAGTAACCGTAGACGCGGAAAAGAATATTATGCTAATTGAAGGTGCCGTGCCGGGAGTCAAAAAAGGACTGCTGGCGATAGCGAATACGGTAAAGAAAGTGAAAGCGCCGCAGGTAAAAGCCGCGCCGGATAAGAAAAAAGCAAAAAAATAAACGAATAGGAATTATTTATGGAAACCGCAGTCTTTAATGTAAAAGGTCAGGAATCCGGAAAAATTGATTTGCCGAATGTATTTGAAACCAAAGTTTCCCCGGCATTGCTTCATGAGATAGTGGTAGGTTACCTGGCTAACCAGAGAGCCGGTACACATAATACTAAAACGCGCGGCGAAGTTTCCGGCGGCGGCCGTAAACCCTGGAAAGAAAAAGGCACCGGCAACGCGCGCTCCGGGTCTAACCGTTCGCCGTTGTGGCGCAAGGGCGGCATTATTTTCGGACCCCGTCCGCACGGTTATTACCAGAACATACCGCAGCAGAAACGTCAGCGCGCTCTAAGCATGGCGCTTGCCCAGAAAGCTAAACAGGGCAACCTGCTTGTTGTAGATACGCTTACGGTTGATGCGCCCAAGACAAAAAAAGTCGCCGAGATAATTACAAACCTGAAACTCCAGGACAGCACGGTGCTTCTGGTGGTTGACAAGGTTGATTCCAATTTGAAGACAGCCAGCCGCAATATACACGGCATAGTTTGCGCCGAGCCGAAAGATTTGAATGCCTACCAGGTGTTGTGGGCCAATAAAGTTGTATTCACGTCGGCAGCGCTGGAAATAGTGCGCGCAAGGCAATAACTGATAAGGAATAATCAATATGGATATTCGACAAGTAATAAAAAGGCCTGTAATCACCGAGAAAGCAACGTTGCTCAAAGAAGTTTCAAATAAATATGTTTTTGTGGTAGATAAATCCGCTAACAAGAACCAGATAAAGCAGGCGGTTGAGGTATTGTTTAAGGTTGAGGTGGAAAAGGTTAATACATCGGTTTTCGCGGGCAAGCTTCACCGCATGGGGGCGCATGCGGGTTACAGGCCGGACTGGAAAAAAGCGGTCGTTACGGTGAAAAAAGGCCAGGAAATCAAGATGGTGGAAGAAGCCTAGTAAAAGCAAATATTAAGCAGCGAACAGATAACGTCAAAGGAAAAGAATATGCCTATTAAAACATTTAAGCCGTATACGCCGGTGCGCAGGTTCATAACCGTAGAAGATTTTTCCGATATAACAAAGAAGGAGCCGGAAAAATCGTTGATAGTTGCCTTGCACAAAAAAGGCGGGCGCAACAATACCGGGCGCATAATGGTTCGCCATAAAGGCGGCGGGCACAAGCGCTATTACCGCATTATTGATTTTAAACGCGATAAATATAACGTGCCTGCAAAAGTTACGGCTATAGAATATGATCCGAACCGCTCCAGCCGCCTGGCTCTGCTTGAATACGCAGATGGCGAGAAGCGTTACATTTTACAGCCCGTCGGCATGAAGGTGGGGGATACGGTAATGTCGGGACCTGATGCCGAAATCAAGGCCGGCAATGCGTTGCCTCTTGTCAAGCTGCCGGTAGGAACGTTTATACATAATATCGAGATGGTCCCGGGCAAGGGCGGCCAGTTGGTTCGTTCAGCCGGCGCAAGCGCCCAGTTGCTGGCGAGAGAAGGCGAGTATGCCCAGATAAGAATGCCGTCGGGCGAAATCAGGATGATTCTTGTCAACTGTCTTGCAACTATCGGACAGGTAGGAAACGTTGACCATGAAAACGTAACGCTTGGTTCCGCAGGCAGGAGCCGTCACATGGGTATTCGTCCGACTGTACGCGGCACGGCTATGAATGCCGTTGATCATCCGCACGGCGGTGGCCGCGGCAAATCAAAGGGTAACAACCAGCCGCGCAGCCCGTGGAATCAGCCGGCAAAGGGATACAAAACCAGGCCGCGCAAAATATGGAACTGGATGATAGTAAGGCGCCGCAACAAATTAGCCGAATCAGCATCTAAATAAGCATAATTGAACAGTCAAGTGGAGGATTAGATGGGTCGTTCAACAAAAAAAGGGCCGTATATTGACGAAAAACTGGCTAAAAAAATAATGCAGCTTAACCAGACCGGAGAGAAAAAGGTTATAAAAACCTGGGCGCGCGCTTCCATGATCAGCCCTGATTTCGTCGGCCACACGATAGCCGTGCACAATGGCAGGAAATTCCTCCCCTTGTTCATAAGCGAACAGATGGTAGGCCACAGGCTGGGTGAATTTGCACCGACCCGCTTCTTCAGGGGACACGGTGCGGCGCACACCAAAGAAGCAACGTCGCTGACGTAAAAATTAGTTTAATATAAGAAATTTGAAACACAGGGTGAAACGAGGATACAATGGAAGCTACAGCTCAAAGCAAATTTGCAAGATATGCTCCGCGCAAGGTAAACCAGGTATTGCAGCTTATAAGAAATAAACCGGCCGCAAAAGCCATGGAGATATTGGCGTTTACTAACAAGGTATCCGCCATTCTTGTGGGCAAAACGCTCAAAAGCGCCATAGCAAATGCCGGCCGCCTCAAAAACATGGACGGGCTTAAAGTTAAATCCTGCTGGATAGGCAATGGGCCGGTGCTTAAACGTATGCGGCCGGGTCCCATGGGACGCGGGATGCCCTATAAAAGAAAAATGTGCCACCTGACCGTTGTTGTTGCGGACATGGAGCCGGGTGAGCTTAAAATAAAAAAGAAGAAATCAGCTAAATCAATTGTAAAAGAACAAGGGTCAGCGGCTGCTGCACCCGCTAATCCGCAATAAAAAGGAAGAATTATGGGCCAAAAGGTACATCCGAAGTGTATACGTCTGGGTTATATTAAGGATTGGGATTCCAAATGGTTCAATCTGCGCGAAATGCCGGATTTTATCGAGGAAGACTACCGTATCCGCCGCTACATCAAAGGTAAACTTGCCAATGCGGCGCTTGCAAAAATCGGCATCGAACGCGCCGGGAAATACCTGCGCATTAACCTTTTCACCGCCAGGCCGGGCATAGTTATCGGCAAAGGCGGCCAGGGAATAGAGAACGTGCGTTCAGAAATAGAATCGTTAACCGGGCGTAAGACGTTTGTAAACGTAATGGAAGTAAAACGTCCCGAACTGGATGCCCAGTTGCTGGCCGAAGGCATTGCCATGCAGCTTGAAAAACAGGTTTCCTACCGCCGTGCGATGAAGCGTGCCATTGAAAAAACCATGGCGGCGGGCGCGCAGGGAGTGAAAATAATGGTATCCGGCCGCCTTGGCGGCGCGGAAATAGCGCGCCGTGAATGGCTGCGCGAAGGGCGCATACCCTTGCAGACGTTTCGTGCGGACATTGATTACGGGTTTATCGAAGCTTTCACAACCATGGGTCTTATCGGCGTAAAAACATGGATTTTCAAAAAAGAGTTGTTCAAAAAAACGGATAAGGAACTGATGGCGGAAGTGCGGCTTCTCCAAAAAGACGAGATTCCGGGCATTCAAAAGAGCGAAGCGCCGGTAGAACCTGCAAAACCCGCGGCGCCTGCGGAAAATACTACGACAAAGTAGCTGACGCTGACAGGGAATGCGATTGTCTGTAAGTTACTGAAATTTCAAACCGAGGTTTAATTTTATGTTAATGCCGAAGAGAGTTAAATATCGCAAAGCGCACCGCGGGCGCATGAAGGGTAAGGCAAAAGGCGGAACAACCATAGCGTTCGGCCAGTATGCTCTTATGGCGCTTGAGCCTGCATGGATTACAAGCCAGCAGATCGAGGCAGCCCGTGTAGCCCTGGCGCGCTACATTAAAAAAGGCGGAAAAATCTGGATTCGTATATTCCCGGACAAGCCGGTTACAAAGAAACCGGCCGAAACCAGGATGGGAAAGGGAAAAGGCGCGCCGGATCATTGGGTTGCGGTGGTAAAGCCCGGCAGGATAATGTTCGAGCTGGAAGGCGTTGCGTCGGAAACAGCGCGGGAAGCGATGTCGCTTGCGGCACATAAGTTGCCCATATTAACTAAATTTTTACAAAGAGAAACGGTATAGAGGTTGAATTATGAAGCATAAGATCTGGCAGGAAACCAAGAATTTGTCCGTAGCTGAGTTGGATGCTAAGTTGCGCGAGAGCGAGGAACAATTGTTCCGGATGCGCTTCCGGCATTCGTCGGCCCCGCTTAAAAACCCGCTCGAAATACGCAATATGCGGCGTACCGTTGCGCAGCTCAAAACGCTGTTAAACGGGAAAGCGAAAGAAAGTAAGTAACGGGCATTTTTGGCAGGTTCTTGTAATTTGATTTAAGCGAGGAATGTAATGGAACGCAACAAACGCAAAATTCGCCTTGGCGTGGTTATCGGCGACAAAATGGACAAAACACGGGTCGTTGAGGTAGTACGCACGTTCCGTCATGCGAAGTACGAAAAGGTTATGCGCCGGAGCACAAAACTGTATGCGCACGACGAGAAAAACGAATCCCATGTTGGCGATAAAGTTCGCATTATGGAAACCAGGCCGCTCTCCCGCCTTAAACGCTGGACCATGGCGGAGATCGTAGAGAAGGCTCAAGGATAGAGGATTACTCATGATTCAGGAAAGAACTATTTTGACCGTCGCCGATAATTCCGGCGCCCGTAAAGTAAGGGTTTTTAGAATACTTGGCAGTACCCGCCGCCGTTACGCCGCGCTGGGCGATGTTATAATCGCTTCCGTGCAGGATGCTATCCCTGAGGCAGCGATTAAAAAAGGCGAAGTTGTGCGGGCAGTAATAGTGCGGATGGCAAAAGAACAGCGGCGCCAGGACGGCACATATATAAAATTCGATGACAACGCGGCCGTGGTCGTAAATGAAGAAGGCGAACCGAAAGGGACGCGTATTTTCGGGCCGGTTGCGCGCGAGCTGCGCGAGAATAATTTCCTTAAGATTATTTCTCTTGCGCCCGAAGTGGTTTAGAGGCCTTTGAAAGGATACTTAACGCATGTTGACTATCAAGAAAAAAGATAAAGTAGTTTTGCTTGCAGGAAAAGATAAGGGCAAACAGGGCGAAGTGCTCAAGGTTATTGCCGGGGAAAATCGCGTGATAGTTTCCAAGATAAATTTTATCAAGCGCCATACCCGTCCCACAAAACAGGACCCGGGCGGCATCCATGAGAAGGAAGCGCCGGTTTCCATAGCAAAGGTTATGCTTGTATGCCCGAAGTGCCAGAAGCCTACACGTCCGAAATTCGACACTCTCTCCGACGGAAAAAAGGTGCGCGTGTGCCGTCGTTGCGGTGAAATGATAGTATAAAGAGGAATACGTGATGAAAACCAATGCCCCTCGTTTGAAGGAACAGTATATTAAGTCGGTGTCCCCGGAGCTGGCCAAGAGATTCAATTATAAGAACTTCCACCAGATACCGCGCCTTACAAAGATTGTAGTCAACGTCGGCTTGAACGAGGCGAAAGAAAACGTCAAAGTAGTGGACATCGCCTCGGCCGAGCTAGCGGCCATAACCGGGCAAAAACCTAAAATTACCCGCGCAAAAAAATCAATCTCCAATTTTAAATTGCGCATGGGTATGCCCATAGGTGCGGTGGTAACGCTAAGAGGAACCCGGATGTATGAATTTTTTGACCGGCTTGTCAATGTCGCCATTCCGCGCATACGCGATTTTCGCGGGCTGGAACCCAGGGCGTTTGACGGCCGCGGTAACTATAATTTGGGCCTTACCGAACAGTTTATATTCCCGGAAGTAAACGTGGAAAAATCGGACAAGGCGCGGGGAATGAACATCACAATAGTAACGACCGCAACCAATGACGACCAGGCCAAGGATTTACTGACGCTGATGGGAATGCCTTTCAAGAAACGGGAAAATAAGTAGTTTTACAGCAGTAACTGTAAAGAAAGCGAGAAACTGGAAAATGTCTACAATATCAGCAATGGCTAAAATGCGCAAACCACTAAAATACGCGACGCGGTACCGCAACCGTTGCCGCTTGTGCGGCCGCCCCAGGGGATACCTCAGGGATTTTGGCCTTTGCAGAATATGTTTCAGGCTGTTGTCGCACCGGGGAGAAATACCCGGCATAACTAAATCAAGCTGGTAATTATAATTATCAGTTGACAGTGAACAGTTAACAGTGAAGGTTAAAACCTTTTGTTTATGACGGGCTTGACAATAGCTGTTTCCTGGTAATATTTAAGAGAGGAAAAGTAATGATCACCAATCCAATTGCAGATATGTTTACCCGCATTCGAAACGCCAATGCCAAATTATTGGAAAAAGTTGATGTGCCTTCTTCAAAACTGAAAACCGAGGTTGCGCGCATTCTAAAGGAAGAAGGGTATATAGCCAACTTTAAAAATATTGATGATTACAAGCAGGGCATATTGCGGGTTTACCTGCGTTATACAAGCGAGGGTGAGCAGGTGATCAAGGGGTTGCGCCGTATTTCCAGCACGGGACTCAGGGTATACAAAGGCAGCCGGCAGCTTCCAAAGGTGTCCGGAGGTTTGGGAGTCGCCATTATTTCGACGCCAAAAGGATTGATGTCCGATAAAAAAGCCCGCAAGGAAAAGCTTGGCGGCGAAGTAGTCGGATACATTTGGTAAGCAGCGCGACACGATAGACTGAATTTTATAACACTGATTATAAAGCGAGGCATACAATGAGCCGTTTAGGAAAAAAACCGATCCCAATACCGGATAAAGTTAAAGTTGAAGTAAAAGGAAATGTTGTTGAGTTCACGGGGCCGGCCGGTAAATTATCAAAACGTTTGCATGACAGGGTAAACGTTACTGCGGACAAAGGCCATGTGCTGATAAAGACAAAGGGTGAAACGCCAGAGGACAGCATGATGCAGGGGCTGGCGCGCGGCATGATTATAATAGCCATGGAAGGCGTTGTCAGCGGGTTTAAGAAAGATCTTGAAATACATGGCCTTGGTTACAAGGCTGTCGTTGAAGGCAAGAGCCTGGTTATGCAGATAGGTTTTTCCCATCCCGTCAAGTTTGACATACCTGAAGGCATAAAAATTGTGGTTGAAAAAGCTACGCTGCTTTCCATATCGGGCGTTGATAAAACACTGGTTGGCGAGACCGCGGCGCGTATTCGCCAGTCGAAGCCGCCGGAGCCATACCAGGGAACTGGCATACGCTATGTCGGAGAACATATTATACGCAAGGCCGGCAAGGCCGCGGCCGGCGGAGCCACCGGAGCTGTTAAGAAATAAAACCCGGATAAAGTTCCGGTAAGACATAAGGATTAAAACAATGAAAGACGCTAAAACCAAATTTACGTTCCGCAAGGCAAGAGTAAGAAAAAAGATTTCCGGCACCAACGACCGGCCAAGGCTTAGTATTTATCGCGGCAACAAGAATGTGTACGCGCAGCTTATTGATGACGAAAAAGGGCGTACGATTATTGCCGCTTCAACCCTCTCGCCCGAGCTGAAAGGAAAACTCAAGGTTGCCGATACTATTCCCGCGGCCAAGGCAGTGGGCGAACTCATTGCGAAAAAAGCCGTTGAGAAAGGCATAAAAAAAGTAGTTTTTGACCGCGGCGGCCATTTATATCATGGCAGGGTAAAGGCATTCGCCGACGCCGCGCGCCAGGCAGGATTGGAATTCTAGAAGTTATCATTATACAGGCTCACGGAGGTTGCATTGGCAGAACAAATACGTGGTTCATCGGAAAATTCAACAAATAAAGAAACGGTAGTTTCAATCAATCGCGTTGCGAAAGTCGTAAAAGGCGGAAAACGTTTTTCGTTCAATGCGCTGGTTGTAGTGGGTGACGGTGCGGGCAAGGTTGGTTGCGCATTGGGTAAGGCCAATGAAGTGCAGGCAGCCATACAAAAAGGGACCACACGCGCTCAAAAACACATGATAACCATTCCGCTTATCGGCACGACGATCCCGCACGAAGTGATAGGTGAATCCGGCGCCGGCAAGGTGCTGCTTAAACCGGCCGCGCCCGGCACGGGCGTTATAGCCGGCGGCGCGGTGCGCGCGGTGCTTGAAGCGGCGGGAGTAAGGGACATCCTTACCAAATCGTTACGCTCATCAAACCCGTTTAACGTTGTATACGCCACAATGGAAGCGTTGCAGCTTTTGCGCACGAAGGAATCGGTTGCCAAATTGAGAAATAAAGAGGTTAACGACTTATGATCGGCTTACATAATCTTAAACCCGCGCCCGGCTCACGCCATCGTAGAAAGATTATCGGGCGCGGCGAAGGTTCCGGACACGGCGGTTCAGCTACCCGGGGAAGAAAAGGACAGAAAGCGCGTTCCGGCGATGGAAAAATGTCGGGCTTTGAAGGCGGCCAGATACCGCTTTTGCGCCGCATACCAAAACGCGGTTTTCATAATGAGTTCCGCACAGAGTATGCAGCGGTTAACGTTGAAACGTTGAACGAGTTGTTTGATAACGGTGCCGAGGTTACAATCCAGGCGCTCAGGGCAAAAGGGATTGCAAAAAGGCGCCTGCCGCTCAAGATTCTCGGCAATGGCGAGCTTGGCAAGCCGTTGACGGTTAAAGCGGATGCGTTCTCGAAATCGGCCGAAGAAAAAATTAAAGCGGCCGGCGGAACCGTGATAAATACAAAGGTTAAAAAAGAAGAAAAAAAGAAGAAGTAACGGATAAACGGCGGCTAAAACTAACATGCTAAGATCATTTACCGACATATTCAAAATACCGGAACTGAAAAAAAGAGTCCTTTTTACGCTGGCAGTAATAGCGGCATACCGTATCGGGGCGGCCATCCCGATTCCGGGCGTAAATGCAGCGGCACTAAAGTCGCTGTTTGAGGCTCATCGCAACTCGCTGCTGGGATTCCTTGATATGTTCTCAGGCGGCGCCCTAAACAGGCTGTCCATTTTTTCGATGGGTATAATGCCCTACATCAATGCCTCGATCATAATGAGCCTGCTGCAGGGAGCGCATGTGTTCCCATATCTTGACCGGCTCTCCAAGGAAGGTGAGCTGGGCAGGAAAAAATTAAACCAGATCACACGTTATGGCACGCTTGTTCTCGGGCTTATCCAATCGTTCGGGCTTGCGATAGCTGTCAGTAAGATGCCGACGCCCGGTGGCATTCCTATCGTGGATGACCCCACGGTTGCCTGGACAATGCTTACTGTTTTAACGCTTGTTACCGGAACAGTATTCATCATGTGGCTGGGCGAACAGATTACCGAGCAGGGCATAGGCAATGGCATATCGCTTATAATTTTCGCAGGTATTGTAGACCGGTTGCCGTCCGCGGTGAAGGACTTGTTCCGGCTTTTGCAGGCGGAAGAAATATCGTTGCTGGCTGTCCTGCTGCTGGTGGCGCTGGTGCTTGTCGTTACCACGCTTGTAGTGTGGGTGGAGACGGCGCAGCGGAAAATACCGGTGCAGTATGCAAAACGCGTTGTGGGGCGCAAGATGTACGGAGGCGCCAGCACGTTTTTGCCTATAAAGGTTGATCAGTCGGGAGTTATAGCCGTAATTTTTGCCATATCGCTTCTTTCCACACCGCTTACTGTAGCGCAGTTTTTTCCCGAGGCAACGTTTGCCAAAATAATAAATGACTGGTGGAACCGGTCTTCCTTAATATATGAACTTATATATGCCAGCCTGATAATTTTCTTCTGCTATTTCTATAACTCGGTTTCATTCAACCCGAAGGACCTTGCGGAAAACATGAAGAAATCCGGCGGATTCATTCCCGGCATAAGGCCAGGAGATCCCACGGCGCAGTATATAACAAAAATACTTGAGCGGGTAACACTTGGCGGCGCGGTATTTGTTGCGGCTATCGCCGTGCTCCCGGACTATATGCGGCATTTCTTGAATGCCCCGTTCTTTTTCGGCGGCACGTCGCTCTTAATCGTTGTAGGTGTTGCTCTCGATACGGTCGGCCAGATGGAATCCCATCTTATAATGCGCCATTATGAAGGGTTTATGAAAGACGGCCGCATAAAAGGAAGATGGTTTAACGTAAAATGAACCTGATACTTCTAGGGCCTCCCGGTGCGGGCAAAGGCACCCAGGCAAAAAAGATAGCTGTAAAATTCGATTTGCCCCATATTTCTACTGGCGATATGTTTCGCGAAACAGCGCAAAGCGGTTCGGAATTGGGTAAGCAGTTGCAGGGCTATATGTCGGCCGGAAAACTCGTGCCGGACGACGTAGTTATAGCGGTTGTCAGGCAACGGCTTTCCAGTGATGATGCCAAAAAAGGTTTTTTGCTTGACGGTTTCCCCCGCACTCTTGCTCAGGCCCAGGCGTTGGATAAGGCGTTGGCCGGGGACGGGAAAAAAATTGACGGCGTAATTTCGCTTACCGTTGATGCGGATGAAGTCGTGCGGCGGCTTTCCAGCCGGCGGGTATGCGTTGCATGCGGCGCCAGTTATAATCTTATTTCAAACCCGGCAAAAAAAGAGGATGTCTGCGATGCCTGTGGCGGCAAGGTTATACAGCGCGCCGATGACAATGCGGCCACTATCCGTAACCGGCTTGAAGTTTACCGTGAGCAGACCAGCCCGTTGATAGAGTACTATTCTTCAGCCGGCGTCGTGCGTGAAATTGACGGCATGCAGCCAGTCGAAGAGGTTTTTAAAAAGATTTGTGCAGTCATCAAATAGATCAGCTTCCGGGCAATCGCCGGATCGCACAATAGAGTTAAAGACATCCCGGGAAATAGATATTTTACGTGCCGCAGGCCGGCTGGCGGCAAGTGTGCTTAACAAGGTGCTTGGCGAAATACACCCCGGTGTATCTACCATGCGGCTTGATATGATTGCGGAAAAAGAAATTCGCTCTTTGGGTGCTGCCCCGGCGTTCCTGGGTTACCATGGTTTTCCGGCAACGCTTTGTGTTTCGATAAACAATGAACTTGTGCACGGCGTTCCGCGCCCGGACAGGATAATCAGGGAAGGCGATATCGTTACCGTTGACCTGGGAGTAATTCATAAAGGCTTCTACGGTGATACGGCGGCCACGGTTGGCGCAGGTAACATATCCGCCGAGGCGCAACGGCTTCTACGGGTAACCAAAGATTCCCTGGATAAGGCCATAGCGTCCATAGCGCCCGGCAGCCGGCTGGGCGACATGGGTTGGGCGGTTCAGAAAACGGCGGAGGCGGCGGGTTTTTCGGTGGTGCGCGATTATGTCGGCCACGGTATAGGCCGCAAGCTTCACGAAGATCCGGCGGTTCCCAATTTTGGCAGGCCTTCTACGGGTGTCCGGCTTGTTCCCGGGATGGTGATAGCGATAGAGCCCATGATTAATGCCGGTAGTTTCAAGGTGAAAACGCTTTCAGATGGATGGACTGTTGTAACCGAAGACGGGAAGTTGTGCGCTCACTTCGAGCACATGGTTGCCGTTACGGAAACCGGCTGCGAAGTGCTTACGGTAATATAGCGCTCGATAAGGAAAATAAATGGCAAAAGAAGAAAAGATAATGGTCGAAGGAAAAATACTGGAGTCCCTGCCGAACGCCATGTTCAGGGTGGAGATAGAAGGCGGGCACAAGGTGCTTGCGCATATCTGCGGGAAGATGAGAATGCACTACATAAAGATTTTACCCGGCGATAAGGTAAAATTGGAATTATCTCCCTACGATTTGTCGCGCGGCCGGATAGTGTACAGGGAAAAGTAACAGTAAGCCGGTGTTGGGAAATCAATGCCAATTTTGGAGTCATAAATGAAAGTCAGAGCTTCGGTTAAACCAATTTGTCAGAAATGTAAAGTAATTAAGCGCAAGGGCGTGACGCGAGTCATTTGTACGGATCCGCGACACAAGCAGCGGCAGGGATAGGTTGCCAAACGGCTAAAATATAATCGGAGGTTTTAAATGGCACGTGTTGCGGGAACGGATTTACCAAAAACAAAAAGATTGGACGTCGCATTGCGATATATTTACGGTATCGGCCCTGCGTTGTCGGATAAAGTAGTTAAAGAAGCCGAGATAGATCCTGCCAAGAGAGTTAAAGATCTTTCGGAAGCGGAAGTTAACAAGCTGACCAATATCATAAACAAGAATTTCAAGGTGGAAGGCGATTTGCGGCGCGAGATTCAGCAGAATATCCGTCGCTTGATGGATATCGCATCCTATCGCGGCTACCGCCACCGCCGCAATCTCCCGGTGCGCGGACAACGCACCAAAACCAACGCCCGCACGCGGCGCGGAAAACGTAAAACGGTAGGCGCATCGAAAGCGGCGGCAGCGGCGGCGCCCAAGGCATAAATTATCAACGATGAATCGGCGTAGCACGGAGGCTAATAATGACAGACGTTAAAAAGGCAGCAGCTCCACGGGGGAAAAGAAAGATACGCTTTAGCGGCGGACTGGCTAAGGCATATATACAATCTTCTTTTAATAACACGCTTATTACAATTACCGATGAAAGAGGCAACGCCATATCATGGTCCTCTGCCGGCAACTGTGGTTTTAAAGGCACGAAGAAGGGCACGCCGTTTGCAGCCCAGATGACCGCTTCCAATGCGGGGCGCAGGGCGGTGGACGCCGGCGTCAAACAGGTGGCCGTGCTGGTAAAAGGCCCCGGCCCGGGAAGAGAAACAGCGATCCGCGGATTGCAATCATCAGGGCTTATCATCACATCAATTAAGGATGTTACGCCGGTTCCGCATGACGGTTGCCGGCCGCCGAAACCGCGTAGAGTGTAGCGGGTGGCTGCAAAAAAGCCGTAAGCAAAAAAAATCAGATGCCGGAGGATAAATGTCACGTTATATAGGGTCGGTTTGTAAGCAGTGCAGGCGGGAACGGGAAAAGATGTTTCTTAAAGGCGAGCGTTGCACGACGAAGTGCACGCTGGAAAAGAAGCGCGGCAAGAATTTGCCGGGGCAGCACGGCGTATCTCGTTCCAAGATGTCAGAGTACTCTGTGCGCCTGCGTGAGAAGCAGAAAGCGCGCCGCGTTTACGGGCTTAACGAGGAGCAGTTCCGTCATTATTTTGCGCGTGCGGAACGCATGAAAGGGCTTACAGGTGAGAATCTGCTTAAGCTTCTTGAAACAAGGCTGGATAATGTGGTATATCGTTTAGGCATAGCCACTTCGCGCAAGCTGGCGCGCCAGATAGTAACGCACGGGCATGTCCGCGTCAATGATCGCAAGGTTGACCTGCCGAGCTACCAGCTTAAAGCCGGCGACAAGATAACGTTAAAAGAAGCCGCAAAAGAAAATATACAGGTAAAAAGATCAACCGAGCGGCCGGGTAATCTTCCCTCGTGGCTAAGTTTCGACAAAAGCAACATGACGGGGACGGTAGCCGGCATCCCGATGCCGGACGAGTTCGCGTTCCCCATCAGGAGCCAGTTGATAGTGGAATTGTATTCAAAATAATATTAAGTGATCAGGTAATATAGAGAGGTTATCGCATGAAAATGCCAGATTTGGAAAAATTACGCAAGTTTACTTTAGACGAGAAAACGGCCACTCCCTATTACGGCCGCTTTGTCGCCGAACCGTTTGAACGCGGTTACGGCCACACGATAGGAAACGCGCTTCGCCGTGTTCTGCTCTCAAGCCTGGAAGGATCGGCGATCACGTCGGTGCGCATAAAGGGAGCGTTGCACGAATTTGCCGTTATAAAAGGCATTAAAGAAGACGTCGCCACGCTTATCCTAAACCTTAAAAAAATAAGAATCAAGATGTTCACGCCCGGGACGGAACCGCTTTACCTGCATGTAAAAAAGGAAGGATTGGTAACGGCGACGGATATAGAGGCCAATCCCAATATCGAGATTCTTAATCCCGAGCAGCCTATTGCCATGCTGGATGCGGGCGCGGAACTTGAGATGGAAATGGAAGTATCGCGCGGCAAAGGCTACGTGCTTGCCGAGGAAAACAAGATGGGCAAACACCCGGCAAATACCATACTGCTGGATGCGCTTTTTTCGCCAATCATCAAAGTTAATTATGAAGTGGAAAATACACGCGTTGAACAGATCACGAACTACGACCGGTTGATTATCGAAATATGGACGGACGGTTCGGTTTCTCCCGCGGATGCGCTGGCATTCTCCGCAAAACTTATGCGTTCAACCCTTACCATCTTTACCGGCCCCGAAGTGGAAGCGCAGGTAGTCCCCGCGACGGAGCACCAGGAAGAGAAAATGAAAGAGTTGTTGAACCAGCCGATGACGATTCTGGATCTATCGGTGCGTTCGGCCAATTGCCTGCAATCGGCAGGATTAAAAACAATAGGCGACCTGATTTCAAAGCAGGAAGAAGATATAATGTCGTTTAAAAACTTCGGGAAACGCTCCATGCAGGAAATAAAAGAAAAACTTTCCGAACTCGGGCTTTCACTGGGTATGAAGGAAGGTGAGCAGGCATGATTAAGAATTACGGCGGACGGAAACTTTCGGTAACCTCAAGCCATCGGCGTTCCATGCTGCGTAATATGGCGACTTCCCTGTTTCAACACGAAAAGGTTGAAACTACGCTTGCGCGCGCAAAAGAGTTGCAGCGCTACTCGGAACGGATACTTACAACGGCGCGTGCAAACGATATAAACGCGCGCCGCGCGGTGGATGGCGAGATAAAAGATAAAGTGGTGCAGAAAAAGATTTTTGACGTGCTTGTTCCGCGCTACATGAGCCGGCATGGCGGTTGCACCCGGGTTTTTAAATTGGGCATACGCCGCGGCGACAATGCGCAGACCGCGCTGGTGAAACTTGTAAGCTAGCAATTGGCGGCCTTGCGAAAAGGTAACGAATGTTTAATTATTTCTTCAGCCTCTTTTCCAATGACATGGGCATAGACCTTGGCACCGCTTCGGTGCTTGTCTACGTGAAGGGACAGGGCATTGTGTTGCGCGAACCGTCGGTGGTTGCAATAGAGCGCGACACTAAAAACGTGCTTGCAATCGGCGCGGAGGCAAAACGGATGCTGGGAAAAACCCCGGCCAATATTATTGCGGTGCGGCCGTTGCGCAACGGCGTGATAGCGGATTTTGAAGTAACCGAGCAGATGATCCGCTACTTTATCAAGAAAGTGCATAATCGGCGCAGCCTGCTGCACCCGCGCATAGTAATCGGCGTGCCGTCCGGTATCACGGAAGTTGAGCGGCGCGCGGTGCGTGAATCGGCGGAACAGGCCGGCGCGCGCGAAGTGTACCTTATAGAAGAACCGATGGCCGCGGCTATCGGCGCGAATATTCCCATACAGGAGCCCGAGGGCAACATGATCGTGGATATAGGCGGCGGCACTACGGAAGTGGCCGTTATATCGCTGGGCGGTATGGTGGTTTCAAAATCTATTGACGTAGCCGGTGACGAGATGGACGAGGCGATCGTCCAGTATTTCCGGCGCAAATATAACCTTTTAATCGGCGAAAATACGGCCGAAGACGTGAAGATCAAGATCGGGTCGGTGTTCCCTTTGCCTGAAGAAACAAGCATTGAAGTAAAAGGGCGCGACCAGGTAACCGGCCTTCCGAAAACGATTTCCATTACATCCGAAGAGGTGCGTTCCGCCCTTGCAGAGCCGACCAAAGCGATCATAGAGGTTATCAAAAACACGCTGGAAGAAACGCCGGCGGAACTTTCTGCCGACCTCGTGGATCGCGGGATAGTGCTTGCCGGCGGTGGATCGCTTCTTCGCGGGTTCGCGGAACTGCTTTCCCAGGAAACAGAGTTGCCCGTAAATCTTGCCGAGGATCCGTTGACATGCGTTGTCCGCGGCACCGGCAAGTACCTCGAAGAGCTTGACAACCTGCGCCACGGCAAAAAGAGCATCATCTAACGACGGCCGTTAAATGATCTGTGGAATTATGGATCAAGATTTTGTTACCCACCGCCAAGGCAATTATCTTTTTATCTTCCTGCTTGCCATAAGTATTCTGCTTCTAACCACCCATGTTACCGAATATGTCCGCGGGATAAAGAACTTCCTTTTTTATATCCTTATGCCGGCGCCTTCGTCGGCCGCGCGATTGGTCAACGCCAACCAGAAAATCAGTGCAACTATCGGAGAGCTTGTAAGCGTTCACAGGCAGAACGTTGAGTTGACGCGGCAACTGGAGCGTTTTTCTTCCCTTGAAAACGATTACCGCCAGGTTATTGCGGAAAATGCGCGGTTGCGCGCCCTTGTTTCGTTTACGCCGCCGGCTCAAAAAAAGACGCTGGCCGCGCAGGTGGTTTTGCGAGAGCCGGGAAGCTGGTTTCAGTGGCTTGTTATAAATCGCGGCAAAAGCGACGGGGTCATTATTGATTCGCCGGTGATTGTATGGACGGATGACGGCCCTGCCGTATTGGGGAGGGTAGGCGAATTGTTTGAGCATTCCGCCAAGGTAGTGCTTATTTCAAGCGTTCTTTCCGCGCTGCCCGCCATGTCCGCGGATTCGCAGGACGATGGACTCCTTGAAGGGCAAAATGGCGGGACTATGAAATTAAGTTACCTTGCCGCAAACGGGAAAATAGCAGTGGGAGACAAAATAGTTACCAGCCCATTAAGCGCGATATTTCCGGCAGGCATAGCCGTAGGAAAGGTGTTAAGGATAACCCCTTCGAGTGACGCGCATTTCCAATCGGCCCATGTAGAACCCCGTGTAAATTTCAATGCCTTGCGAGAGGTTACGGTGCTGGTTACGGACTAGACGATGCGAAGGATGATATATTACGGCATTATTTTTTTAGTGGGTATTATACTCCAGTTCGGTTGGAGCCAGTTTCTCTCATTTGCGGGGCTTGTTCCGAATGTCATAATAATACTGTTGATGTTCGTGGGGCTCACGTGCGGGCCGGTGCCGGCGCAAGTGCTGGGGTTCCTTTGGGGATTGTCATGGGATGCGTTATCCCTTGACCTGTTTGGAACCCACGCGTTGCTTTTTACCATCCTCGGCTATCTCTCGGGACAGTTAAGCCATAAGTGGAACGAGGGCAAGGTAATAAATCAGATGGCGCTTACATTGTTTGCAAATTCTTTTTTCTGGGTGGGCACATTTGTGATATACCAGGTGTTTGCGCCGGGTGAATTTAAATTCAAGGTGAACTATATTATGGTGGTACAACCTTTTTATACCATGCTGGTTGCGCCGGTGTTATTTAAAATAGGCGAGGAGTTTATGATTTACGCACAAAGAAACGGGTCGTTGGATTAATAATATATGGTTTGGCAACAGGAACATCGCCTTTCATACCAGGATTATCTTGAGAAGTACCGGGCGATAGTTTATTTATTCATAGGGCTTTTTTTGTTTTTGTCGTTGCGGTTGTTTCATCTGCAAGTCATACGCGGCAAACATTATCGCACAGTCTCAGAGCAGCAGCGCACGCAGATAATACTCGAGCGCGCGCCGCGCGGCGTAATTTATGATTACAAGGGCAAGGTTATTGTCGGGAATAAAACGTCGTTCGTAGCCCTGTTCTACCCGTTCAGCCAGGAGATGTCGCCTCCGCAGGAGACGATAAAATGCCTTAAAAACATCCTGCCCGATAAGAACCTGGCGGCACGCCTTACGCAAGGATGGCGCAGCGGGCAGGTTGTGCGCCTCGCGCAGGACCTCGGGCGCGAAGAGATGTTCCGCTTGCAGGAGCAGCGGCTGATGCTGCCCGGCATCTCCGTTATACGCGAGGCTCGCAGGGATTATCGTTCGCCGGAAGTAAACGCTCACCTGGTGGGATACCTCAGTGAAATATCCAAAAAAGAGCTTGAGAGAATGGGCCACGACGGTTATAGATCCGGCGATTGGGTCGGCCGCACCGGCCTTGAACAGCTTTATGACAGCGCTTTACGCGGCCAGGACGGCGGTTGGCAGATAGAGGTGGATGCCTACGGCCGCCAGACGCGGCTTGTTCGCCATATAAGCTCTACAATAGGCAACAGCCTTCATACTACGATAGATGCGCGCTTGCAGGAAGTCGCCGCCCGGGCGTTAAAAGAGTCGCCGACGGGGCGGGGAGCGGTGGTTGGTATTGATCCGCGTTCGGGTGCGATACGGGTGCTTGTTTCCATGCCCGGCTTCGACCCTAACGTTTCCTTCCAGCCGGAATTTGCCGGTTACATGAATGATAACAGCCTGCCTATGTTTAATCGCGCGGTGCAGGCGCTTTACCCACCCGGCTCAACGTTCAAGATTATTACTTTCGCCGGAGCGCTTTCCGAAAATAAGGTAAACATCAAACATTCCTATACATGCAACGGCAAGTATACTTTCGGCAATAAGACCTTCAAATGCTGGGAGAAGAAGGGGCATGGAACGGTATCATTATCTCAGGCGCTGGCAAGGTCGTGCAACGTTTATTTTTACCAGCTTGGTTTGCGCACGGGGCCGGATATTTTGCAGCAGCTTGCCCGTAAATTTCAACTGGGCCAGATCACCGGGCTTGACGTGTTGTCGGAAAAGGCGGGCCTTGTACCGGACACTGAATGGAAACAAAAGAAGATGCACGAGTCCTGGCATCCCGGCGATACCATAAACATGGCTATTGGCCAGGGGCCGCTGTGGGTAACGCCGCTGCAAATGGCGTCTTTGATCAGTGCGGTGGCAAACCGCGGCACAATGTACCAGCTTCATATAGTGGATTCTATAGTATCGCCGGCCGGTGAGACGGTATATTCTTTCCAGACCCGCAAGAAGGCGGAGGTCAAGTTGTCCGAATATGTGTGGCAGGCGCTGGCATCGGCCATGGAAGATGCAGTATGCAGCGGCACGGCACGCGCCTGTTATTTTCCCGATTTGCAGGTAGCGGGCAAGACCGGCACGGCACAGAACCCGCATGGCCGCGACCATGCATGGTTTGTATCCTATGCGCCTGCCGTCAACCCGGAGCTTGCGCTTGCCGTGATAGTGGAAAACGGCGGAAGCGGCGGCGGCGTGGCGGTGCCGATAGCGCGTCGGATTTATGAGGCGGCTTTCAACATTAACACCGGTGGCGCCATAAAAGCGGATGCCGGCGCCTGGGAAGAAGGCGTCGAAAAACCATTGGCAGGCGATAACGTCGAAGTTTCAACAACCCCGGCCGCGGCCGGTAAAAGGCAACAATAATGCAGAGGCAGGGCGAAGAAAAAACATTATTGCACAGGTTTGCGGAGAATCTCGACTGGCTTCTTATGTTGTCGTTTGCATTCCTGCTTGCCACGGGAATAATGGCTATATATTCCGCGACGTTGCATTACGGCAACCCGGGCAAATTTTTTGCCACGCAACTTGCCGCGGTTGCAATCGGCATTGCGGGGCTGGTGTTTTTTACGAGCTTAAATTACCAGATTTTCCGGCCGCCGACATACATTATCTATGGATTCTCAAGCGCTATTCTTATGTCGGTTCTATTGTTCGGTTCCACCGTTCGCGGCACAAAGGGGTGGTTCAATCTCGGGTATTTTTCTTTCCAGCCCGTCGAGATAGCAAAACTGCTTTTCATACTTGCGCTGGCGGGTTACCTGGACAAGCACTGGCGCGACATAAGGCGCTGGACAAAACTTGTTGCGCCGCTTGCGCTTCTGCTGGGGCAGGTAGGCCTTATACTGATGCAGCCGGATTTTTCGTCAACCCTTGTTTATTTTCCGGTTACGCTTATACTATTATATGTTATAGGCGCGGAATCGTTATACCTGCTTGCGCTGATATTTTTTGGCGCAATTGCGGTGGGAATACCGTTGCTTGCCACTTTTTTTAAACTCCAGCCCGCGCTTCTTACGGCACACCCGGTGCTAAAGTACCTGGTGGCGGCAACGCACGGCGGCCTGCCGGCGGTTCTAATCCTGGCCGGGATAGTGGCGGCGCTGTTTATTCTGTGGTGGTTCCTGCGCCAGATGCGCATTCATGTGCCGTTTGTAACGTTTGCGGTGGTGGCAGGCATAATCGTGGCGGGTAGCGCATCGTCTGCGGTCGTGCAGAAATCACTTAAGGATTACCAGCGTAAGCGGCTGATAGTTTTTTTAAATCCGGACATAGACCCGCTTGGCTCGGGGTATAATATAATCCAGTCCAAGATAGCAATTGGTTCAGGGCGCTTTCTGGGCAAGGGATTATTTTCCGGCACCCAATCACAGTTGGGTTTTTTGCCCGAGCAGCATACGGATTTCGTGTTCTCGGTTATCGGCGAGGAGACCGGTTTTTTCTTTACCGAGCTTGCGATAATGGCATATTTCATACTTGTCTGGCGGGCAATGGTGGTGGCGCGCGAGGCCCGCGACAGGTTCGGCTCGCTTGTGGCCACAGGGATAGCCGCCATGTTTGCATTTTATGCCGTGATAAACATAGGCATGGTAATGGGTTTGATGCCCGCCACCGGCCTGCCGCTTCCGCTTTTGTCCTACGGGGGATCGAATATGACCTCATCGCTCTGGGCGATCGGAATACTTCTGTCAGTCCATATCAGGAGATTCACCCATTAGATCCGTTGCAATAAAGTAAGTGTCCCTTTAGAAGTTTGAGGTCATTGCGAGCCCGAAGGGCGCGGCAATCTCGCTTTTCATCAGAAGCAACGTCGAGATTGCTTCGCTCTCGCTCGCAATGACCTCAAACTGCCAAAGAGACATAAAAAATGAGAGAAAAGGACTTATGAATATTGAGAATATTTTGCCGTTGGTGCAAAGGCCGGGGCGCTATATTGATGGTGAGTGGAATGCGGTAAAAAAGGATTTGGCCGGCGGGGTTTCGCTTTGCCTTTGTTTTCCGGATCTCTACGAGATAGGGGCGTCAAATCTTGGCCTTGAGATACTTTATCACATTGTTAACGCCCGCGCGGATGCGGTGGCCGAGCGGTGTTATACGCCCGCGCAGGACATGGAAAATGAGTTGCGCGCCAGCGGCCTGCCGCTGTTCTCGCTTGAGACGAACAGGCCGTTGAATTCATTCGACATCGTGGGTTTCACTTTGCAGTACGAGTTATGCGCTACGAATGTAATAAACATGCTTGACATGGCCGGGCTTGCGCCCGAGTCCGCCGCGCGCAGGGAAACGTTTCCGCTTGTTATCGGCGGCGGGCCTGCTACCGCCAACCCGGAGCCATATGCCGCGTTTTTTGATTGCTTCGTACTGGGCGACGGCGAGGATGTGACAGGCGAAATAATAGAGACGGTTAAAAAGTTCAAGGCGCAACGTTCCGATAAAAAGGAGCTGCTGCTTGCGCTTGCTAAAATTCCCGGCGTGTACGTGCCGTCGCTCTATGACGTTACCTATAATGCCGACGGCACGGTAGCCGCGGTAAAACCCGTTTCGCCGGACGTCCCTGAAAAAATCTCAAAGCGCACGGTAAAACTTGAAGAGGCGCCCTTCCCTGCCGCCCAGATAGTTCCGCTTGTTCAGACGGTGCACAACCGGCTTAACGTCGAGATTGCGCGCGGTTGCGCCCGGCGTTGCCGCTTCTGCCAGGCCACCAGGTACTACGGCCCCTGGCGGTTGCGCTCCGGGGAGAACGTTCTTGACATAGTCGAGAAAGGGCTTGCTTCCACGGGTTATGAGGAGGTGGCGTTCTCCTCGCTTTCCTGCACCGATTACGGCGGGCTTGACGAACTGCTTGCGACGGTTTCTTCGCGCTACAGCGCGCAGCGGATAAGTTTGTCGGTGCCGTCGCTTCGTTGCGACCTGTTCTCGCTTAAAATCGCCGACAGTCTAAGCCACAACAAGCGCTCAAGCCTTACCTTCGCGCCGGAGGCGGCAACGGAGAGGCTCAGAAACGTTATCGGCAAGGAGCTGACCGGCCAACA
>Ga0208977_1000675_pt1 | contig 22587 bp, 35 predicted proteins | sample RifOxyA2_FD_184030 | JGI IMG/M metagenome (GOLD analysis project Ga0208977, IMG submission 184030) | Groundwater microbial communities from Rifle, Colorado - Rifle Oxygen_injection A2 (SPAdes) | ecosystem: Environmental > Aquatic > Deep subsurface > Groundwater | place: Rifle, Colorado, United...
TGAAAAAGGTTAAGAAGTTCTTTTTCTAAAGGATTATTGTATTGATTAATGAGTGTGGTTTGTGTCATACTCCTATCAATACTTTGTCAAATAATTATTTTTCGGTTAAACTCTGGACAGAGCCTAATTAGATTTTATCTCTTCATAGCTTCTTTTCTCATATCTTGAGGCATCTTTTCAATAGCATATCTTAATGCAGTTCGTGGCATTTCATTTTTATTTTTCATAACAAATTCATATACTTCTTTTTGATAACTTTCTGAAGCAATCTTTAACATCCAACCGTATCCTTTTTGCACCAAATCTTCTTTATCACGTAAAAGAACATTCGCTATATCAAAAACATCTTCTAAATAATCTTTATGTATCTTCCAGCTCTTCCCTTGAATAAATACAACTGCCGAAGCTCTTCTTCTCCATTGATTCTTTGATTTTGACCATTCCTTTACTTCCAACTTAAATTTTGGAAACTTAATAATAAAATGACTTAATACATTTAGACAATAATCATCACATTTTCCCCAATTATCAATATAATTAAATAATTTTTCTAATTCAATAAAATCCTTTTCTTCCCACTGATTTTTAATTCCTGCAATCCACTGTATTGCAATAGTGGTTTCTTCATTATAATCTGTTTTAAATAATTCTTCACAAAAATTAAAAATTTCCTTTTTTTCTAAAAATTTTATTTTAGGAAAATATTTTTTAGCAATTTTCCTTACTAAAGGAGTCTTTACACCATAACAATTTATCTTTTCCTTAAAATATCTTTGATTATTTTTTTTATATTTTTCATCAATATTATGACTTAAATCAAAACGTATTTCTTTAAGAATATCTATAGACCCCATAATCTCCAACTTTTAGGAAATTTTAAACCTAATATTCTTATATACACAATTAATTCTCCTTGATGAAGAATCTCATGCTCAATTAATGCTTGAACATGTTGTTTTAAATTCAACGTATCACCAAACCAATCAATTTCAACTTCTGAATTTTCTTCAATAAGATTTAACATCTCCTTATTTATTTCAATCAAAAATTCTTTTAATTTCTCTTTAGAATTTTCAATAGAATAATCTCTTTTATATTTACTAAAATCAATCTTACTTTTCTTAATTGCATCAACATAACATATTTGCACATCACCAATATGACGATATTGCTTTCCAATTATACCCATATTTTTACCCACACTATAAGAAAGATGCTCGGGAGGAAGTTCGTCTAATAAATCAAGAGTTAATTTCCGCATTTCATTCCAATGTTCCAATAATTGTTTTAAATCATCATCCATAATAATCCTTAAAATTAAATTTTATTTAAATTTATCTTAATATTTAAAAGCCTTAACTTTATCACCATCTAAAAATTCATAAGCTTTAGAAACTAAAGAATAATTTTCATTATCTTCTTTTTTAACAAAAATTAAACTACCTTCTAAATCAGGATAATAAAAATATAAATCATCAAGAGTACGACCTTCAAAAAATCTCGGTTCAGTTTTATCAACTTCACTAACAATTAATTCAATCATTTTTTTTAAACTCCATCATTTACACCTGCATCATTTACCCAGAAGATTGTTTCATTGTCCGGTAAATTCGGGCTATCAATAAGTTTTGCAACTCTTGAACCTTGTTTACCACGTCGAAAATAAATTCTATAAGTTGAAGCATGCCCGACAATATTTCCCCCAATAGCAGTTGTGGGATCCCCAAACATTTGAGCAGGATTCGCCATAACTTGATTAGTCACATAAACAGCCAAATTATAAGTTTCAGCTAATTTCATTAAATCATGTAAATACCGATTCAATTTTTGTTGCCTATCAGCTAATTGCCCACGACCGGCAAATTCAGCCCTGAAATGAGCAGTCAAAGAATCAACAATTACAATTTTGATAGGCTCGCCTTTTTTTATCAATTCACCAACTTTTTCTAATAAGAGCATTTGATGATCAGAATTAAATGCCCTTGCCACTAAAATATTTTTCAAAACTTTTTCAGGATCAGCACCTAACCCTTCTGCAATTTGTTTAACTCTTGCAGGTCTGAATGTACCTTCAGTATCAATAAATACAGCCTTGCCACTTGCCCCGCCTTTTTCTTCAGGCAATTGAACATTCACAGCCAAACTTAATGCAAGTTGAGTTTTCCCGCTACCAAATGCACCAAATCCTTCTGTGATTGCCCTGCTCTCAATACCTCTCCCACCCAGAAGATCATTAAAACATTTACTTCCTGTAGTAATATAAGAAACATTAGATCTTCTTTCAGCAAATTCATTACCGTCAACAAAACCTAAATCCAAAAGGTCTCTTGCTGCCTGAATAGCTTTTCTTGCAACAGCAGCACCAACACCGGCAATATCACTTAAAGTATTAGGACTCATAACAGCCAAAGACATTAAGTCATAAACACCCGCAGATTCCAACTTTGAAGCAACAGCAGGACCAATCCCTGGCAAATCAGTTAATTGAGATTCTTTAGTTTCAGTAGAATCTGACTTGATTTTTTTAGTAGCCATAATCAAAAAAGATGTGACCTCTTTATAAGGTTTTATAGTGTGAAACGTATTCATTTCAAAAATAATTATTAAAACTAAATAAATTTGCCAAATTTACCAAAAACCAAAATAATATCGAGAATAATAAAAGTAACTAAAACAATAATCTCTGATTTTCCACCGGTTCTAATATAACCGTTAATTTTTTTCTTATAAAAAGGATAAAAAGGGATAATACCATCAACAGTAAAACTATCGGCAAACAAATGCAAGCTATAACCCAAAAAAAATCCTAAAGCAATCGTAGGAAAAAATAAAGTCAATAACAAAGTTACAGAAAATAAAAATAAAAAACTATGCGTAACGCCACGATGCTGAGTAAAAAATTGCAAAATTCTCGCAATTTTTTTTCTTCCGACAGTTGAGAATCTTGAATCAATATCAGGAATAAAAGTTGCGATTAAAACAACAATAAAAAAAATTAATTTATCAACAACATTAGATAAAAATAATAAAATAAAAAATAAGGATATCGCAAGATGAGTACGAATTAGCATATTAGAATAATTAAAGAAAAATGAAATTTAAACTTTTCTTAAAACAACCCTAAAAAAAGCACCGATTAAACCAAGAACAAAATCCCCCATCGTATCCGCTAAATTTCCTTGCCAAGGCAGATTAAAAAAATAAACCATTAAAAATTCCCAGAATTCCCATAAAATAGCAATAAACCCAACAATTGAAACAATCAAAAAAACAAAAATAAATTTATTATTAATCTTAATCATTTTTTTATTATCTAAAAAATCATAAATCAAAATAAAACTATGTGCTACTAAGAATCCCCCTAAAAAATGTATAGGAATATCTATCCACGGAAAAATAGAATAAATCCCTGCAAAATTTATAATAAAATCAAAAATTACAAGAAGGATAGGTAAACGAAAAAAATAAAAAATATTTCTAAGCATTTTATTTTTCTAATTGAGCAATTAATTCATCAAGATTAACATCACTTACAGAATCAATAATAAATTCAGGATTATTAAAAAAACTATTATTTCTAACATTTCCTTTAAATATCATTTCCTTCCCGATTAAATCTCTCCTTTGGCTCATTAATCTTTCAGAATTTTCTAAATCTGTCAGACCTAAATCAGTTAATTTATCATGAAATAAAACACTCCTGATTGTTTCAGTACCGTCGTCTAAAACTATATTAATTAAAGCCCTTTTTTCAGGAGAAACAAGTCCATGTTCATTGCATTTAAAATTATTGCCCTCAGTAATAACTTTCTTTTTGCATTCTGAACAAACATGAAAAAACTTTGGCTCAAAAGTTTGAACAATAAAAGCCCTGACGCTCGTATTATCACCAACTCTAAAATCAACAATTGATTTATCCTTAACCATTTTTTCAGTTTGAACATTTTCCAAAATTTCCTTGCTTAATTTAATTTCAGAAAAACTTCCTAAATGAATTTCATTATCCCTCATAGTCCCATTCATAATTTCAATAATACTGCCAACATTCATTTCGCCATTTTCGATTAAAGAAATATGATTTGTATCCCATAAAACAACTTTAATATTTGAAGTATCATCGGCAAGGATCATATTTGCAACTTTACCTGAATCACCCTTTTTAGTAGTAAATGACCTTACAGGAGATAAGTTCAATATTTGACCAACAACATTAACCTTTCTCATCCCAGGTAAAAGATCATTAATTTTTGAACGTTCATTTTCAAAAGAAATTCCTAATTCAGCAGCAACAACCTGCAGAGCACCTTCTAAACTAATAAGACCAGCAAGTTTTGAACGTTTTGCTTCAACTCTCTTTTCAACTTCACTAACATCTAATCCGGAAGAAATAGCCACCTTCTTCACAATCTTTTCATAATTATCATCCCTCATAATTTAAAATAATTTGGTATCTTTATAAGTATTTTGATAATAAAACCATAATAATAAAATTTCAAAGAAAATCTTTATAAACCTCGTTTTATACGAATAATTATGGGAATTGTACTTGTAAAAATTAAAATAATGCCAACATCCCCGGATGTTAATTTAGAAGAAATCAAAACCAAGGCAAAATTAATTATTGAAAAAAATAAAGGAAAGCAAATAAATTTTGCAGAAGAACCAATTGCTTTTGGATTAAAAGCAGTAATTGCAGGTTTTTCGTTAGACGAAGAATTTCCTTTAGACCCCATTGAAGAAGGATTTCAAAAGATAAAAAATGTTAATTCTGTGCAGGTTGTCGATATGAGACGAGCATTTGGATAATTGGCTAAATTATACCTAGAACATTCAAAAATAACAACTTATCCAGATGCGAGTAGAGCATTTTGATAATTTTTTATAAATCTTATAAGCCCTTCCAAGAATCAAACTTTTCTTTTGGAAAATCCGGCCAAATTCTAGCACTAATATTATCACAAGCATGAACAAGTGCACCAAGAGGAGACTGAATTAAACGACTAGGATGATAATCCTCTCCTTCGCCATGAACATACTCTAAAGCATTCAAATGATTCATGCTTAAATTAAATCCATATTCCTTAATTTTACTCTTCACAAAAGATTTACTATCCGGAAATAATTTAAATTCATTTATTTTATCAGCATTTTCACTATATTTCCATGGTTTTTCTAAATCATGCAAAAATAAAATTAATAAAACATCAGATAAAGAAAAAGGTAATTCTCTGCAAGAATTCAAATTATTAAATAATCTTACTGCAATATTCATTGTTTCAGTTAAATGATTTATATAACCCCCTTCCCAATAATGATGTTTAACCTTCGAACCCTTGGCAAATTCAAAAATTTGTTTATTATCAAAATAAAGTTTATGACATAATTTTTGATTTTGCCCATCAATCATATTAATTAATTCATCAAAAGAATAATATTTTTCTCCCATTAATAATCCAATAAAAAAAAGTTTATAAATTTTTATTAACGATATAGCTCTGTCCAGAGTTTTTGATTTTAGCTAACTTTTGGCAATTCAGGTATTCATTAAGGGCGGGTCTTCAAGCTTTAGCTTGAACTAGAAGTGGGAATCCTAAAATCAAAAAAACTTAATTCTGGACAGAACCTAACGATATCTATGTTCAAATTCTCGTGGATGTCTTCTTGGGAATTTTTCATACACAAAATAACCAATTGCAATAAAAATAATACCCATAAATATTGAAGCACCCTGCTCATATACTAACCCCAATATTGCTGCAACAATGAATAATAATCCCAAAACCATTAAAGCAATGCCAAAACCCATTTTAAATCCAAGAAAAATAGTTCCTACAAATAAAACAGTAAGCATTAATGTAAATAATGCATCACTTGAAAGACCCAAACTATAAAATAAATTCTCAAAATCATAACCATTTTTGTTTATTCCGTAAACCATTAAAAAAGACACACAAAAAGCACCAACACCAGCTAAAGCATTATTTTTAAAAAATTTCATCAGTGCAAAATTTGTAAACAAGAAAAATAAAATAAAAAATACCCCTAAAATAACAGTAGAAGAATCTAAACTATCCAAAAAACCACCTAAAGAAAATCTCCCATAGTAACTATAAGCACTAACAAAATTTAGCATGAATAAACTAAATATACTTCCTAAAATTATATCTCTTTTAAACATCAAATAATTAAGAAACTCTGTTTTATAAAACTTATTGAGATCTAATTAAATTCTCTAATACCTTTATACTCTTCATGTTTTTAGCCCTTCTTTCTCCGTCAGAAGTGCCTCTTGCCGGAATCCTGCCATTATTTCTTTTAGCAAGCCTGGCATTATCTTCATACAAAGCATTCAATTTTTTTTGCCATGCTTTTTTTCTTTCAACCATATCTAAATTTAAAACTTTACCACCATGAATCCAACCAGAAGGTTTAGAAGGACTAGATGAACCTGAAACATTTTTTATTTTATCCATAGGTTTAACCAAATTATTTACTCTTACACCAGTATTTCCCTTATTTCCTTTATTCCATAACCAAACCCCAATTAAAAATAAAATCGCACCAAAAACCAATGCAGCACCTTTTTCATAAATAAGATTTGTAAAGATAGTTAAAATAAATAATATCAAACCAGAGGATAAAAAAAATGCAGAAAAACTAAAATACCATATAAAAATAATAAAACCTATTAAAAAAATAACTGGCAAAATACTATAAAGTAAATTTTCTGAAAGACCAAAACTAAAAAACAAACTACTAAAATCAAAACCGGATTTATTCAAAACATATATTATTAAAAAAGAAACACAAAAAGCCCCAATACCTGCCCAACTATCATTTTTAAAATATCTTCTTAAAGCAAAATTAACAGGAATAAAAAATAAAATAAAAAGAGAACCCAGGATAATTGTTGAAGCATCAAAAAAATCAAAGATATTTTCCGCAAAATTTTCCAAAGAAAAAGTATTATAACTTGCACTAATAAAATGAATCAAAAAAATTGACAGAAATATAAATAATAAACACCGTCTTAACATAAAAAATAATAAACTTACTTTTTTATAAACATTTTTATATGAAAAAAATATAAAAATATTATGTTATCAAAAGATCAAGCACAGCAGATGAAACAACAGCTCATAGAGCATATTAAACAAACATTTCCTGAAGAGAAAAAACAAGGAGCGATAGATCAGATTCTTGGAATGGATGAGGAACAATTTGAACAATTTGCAATCCAAAATAAATTAATTACTGATGAAGAAAATCCAAAAACTCCTGAACAGCCAAAAAATATACCTAAATGTATTTTTTGCTCAATAATTTTTGGAGACGCACAAAGCTTCAAAATCGATGAAAACAAAGATGCAATTGCAATCTTAGAAATAAACCCCATTTCAAAAGGACATTCATTAATTATCCCAAAGAAACATTTATCTTCCTCAGACAAAATCCCAAATACAATATTTTCTTTAGCAAAAAAAATCGGAAAGAAAATACAAACAAAATTTAAACCAAAAGATATCCAAATTTATTCTTCAAATATAATGGGTCATGAAATTGTTAATGTTTTACCCATTTATGAAAATGAAACAGTTCAGTCACAAAGAAAATCAGCAAATCCTGAAGAAATTTCAAAGATTCAAAAATTATTAGAAAAAAAATCAACAATAAAAAAGATATCAACACCAAAAACAAAAATAATTAAAGAAAAAATGTACATCCCTAGGAGAATTCCTTAAAAATTTTGAAAATTTCTTTTACTTTCTTCAAGTTTCTTGTATGCGGAATAAGCAGCATCACTTAATTTCCAACGGGATCTTCTAAGATAATCTATCCCTTTTGAATTTTTTTTGATTTCAACAATTAACTTTTTCTTTTTTAAATCCGATAACAAATCTTTTATAAATTCCTCATCACGAATAATTTCTTTTGCAAGATGGGATGTAAAAATCGCCTGCGGGCTTTTTTCAAAAAGAACCATTAAAATTTGCTCAGAAATTTTATTCTTTTTTTCTTCAGAGATTTTCATTTTAAATTAAGGATATAAAAGAACCCAAATACCCCCATAAAAAAATAATAAATAAAACAAAACAAGTAATGTTAGAAAAAATACAGGAACAAATGGAATGCCATAACGAACCTTTATTTTTTTACTTTGACGCAAAAATAATTTAATATCAGATTTACTTAACCCTTCCCAGCTGGATTTAATCATTTTTTTCCCAACCTTAACATCTTCATAAAGCCAATCTCCTTCAATTAATTCTTTCGGAGAAATTTTTTTAACCATGCAGGATTCATCAACAGATTTGATAAAAAGATATAAATAAACTAAAAAAATAATAAAAGAACCAACAAGGAAAAATATTTTTTGAACAAAACCAATTACCATAATAAATAATCCTAAGATAATAACAGAATAAATTTTCTTCGAATTATCATTGAACAAAAATTTAAACTCTTTTTTAAAAGAATTTAAATTTTTAAAGGCTAAAACAAAACTCCAAAAAAAACCATAAAATGCACTAATTAAAAAGAATAAGAAAAAGAATAAAATAAAAATCTTTATGTTCATAGAAAAATTATTTGAAAACGGCAAAATTGTTCCTAGAGCAATCATTAACTTTAAATCTCCGCCTGCAAATAATTTGCTAAAATAAAAAATGTTTCCAAGAATAACAAAAATGCATAAACCAATTAATCCCTGATAAAAAAACATAAAGTTTTCTTCAATAAATAAACCATAAAAAAATCTAAAAGACAAAGCAAAAATAATTAATGAAAAACTAATCCAATCTGAAATAATTGTACTCTTTATATCCTGGATACTTGCAAAACACATCCAGATCAATGCCAAAAGTCCTAAAAAAATCACCTCAATCATAGATAAAAAAGGTAAATATAATTTATAAAGCTATTTTTTATCTTTTAAGAATTCTTTTTTGTTTCAATTCCCAATGTTCTTAATCTTCCGCCTTTTTTATAAGGATGTTTCTTTTTATCTTTATATTTATCTTTCCCCTTATTTCTTCTTTCAGAATCATTAGACATAAATAATACAATAAAAAAGAATTTAAATAAATTACTAAATACTAGCAAGGTTGTATCTTAGGACAGGTTTCAATACCAAAAGGTTGAATTTTTGATAAATAATCACAAGTATAACTCTCACCATCAACAACATCCAAAGAAATCTCATTCATTTGAACTTTATGCATCAAAATACAATATTCAGACTTCGCATTATTTTCGCAAGCCTTTTGACAATCTTTTGAAATGCTAGCAAAATTATTTCCTTCTAAAAGAATATTAAAGCCAGTCATTAAATTTGGAATAATAAAAGAACCAAGAATCAAAATAAATAAAGCAACAATAAAAAGAATAATCCTTATTCTTAACTTATCAATTCTTTCTCTTTTCATTATAAAATATAATTAAAAAGAATTTATAAAAGTTTATAAGAATAGATACAAAAAATAAAAAAACTTAGCAAGTAATTGCCGGACACTTATCAACACCTAAAACAGGAGCAAATGATAATTCCTTACAAGTATAAGATTTTCCACTTTCAAAGGAAATTTTTTTATAACTCGGAACTTGTTTGCCATCTTTATCTAAATCTTTTTCAAATAAAAGATTACCATTTTCATCTTTCAATTGTTCATCGGTTACTCCTTCAATAGTCTTTTCAATCTGCAATGCTCGAGAAACAGTACAAAACTCATACTTTGCACCCGTAGAACAGGCAATTTGGCAAGCCTGAGAGATTTGATCTACATTATTTTGTTTTATCCAAGGAGTAAATGTTTTCCAACCAGTAGTAAAACCGATAGCTAAAACAGCTAAAACAATTACACCAAGAATCATTAATATAATTGCATTAACACTTAAACCCTGACCTCTTTTAGTTAACATAACAAATTAATACTAAATAGATTTATAAATATTTCTTAAACATTAAGGAAATTCATATTCTACCATAAACAGAATTTCCCCATTGGACATTTGCTTATCACTAACATGATAAAATTTTCCATCATATTTAACATCTAAATAATTTTCAGGATTTAACCCCAAATTTTTATAAAATTGAACCTGTTCTTCAATAGCACTTACATTTTCTAAAGAATTTATGCTAATAAAATCTTTATTTGAAATATTAAATGAAAAAGCAAAACTCAACAATGCAAAAATGCAAATAGCAACAACACCAATAACTAAAATTACAACCGGAACTTCTCCACGTTTACTTTCTATTAACATGAATATTCTCCGGAAAAATCAAATTTAATTTTAGGATTTAAATAAAACATAGACTTATAATTACAAGCAGACCCTATAATAGCTCGTGATATAACCTGAGATGAAACAACATCACCAACAATAAAATCCATGTTCCATCCAAAAAAATCCCCTTTTACTACAGATTTCGCAAGTAAGGGAGAGAATTTCGATTCAAAAGATTCAAAATTATTTCGATTAACAGAATCAAAAACAAAATCTTTATTTTTAATTAAAAAACCTGAAAAAGATTTTGTAAAAATTAAATCGCTCTGAATAGGATCATATTCACTAAATTTCTTTTCACCTAAAAAACCACCAAAAGAAACAACAAAGATAGAGATGCTTAAAATAATTACAATTACAATTGTGGCAACAACCCATGTCAAAGTTTCTCCAATTTGTCCACGACAATTATTCATTTTTTTCTGTCTTCCTCACAACTGATAAAATTTTAATAATATATTCATGATTCTCTTTATCTAAAGTATAAAACATCCTATTCAAACAGATAGGAAGATTTTTTCCATCCATGTTGCAAAGGCTCCTCAAATTTACATTTCCAACAGAAATTTCATCAACAAATTCACCAAGTAAGTCTCCTTTTGTATCATCAAACTCATAAAATTGAACTAACGCAAAAAATTGATCATCCTGCCAATTTTGATAATCCTCAACATCAAAATTTAGTTTGCACCTCTTCAAAAAATCCTTTTCAAAATTTTCGTTTACATTATTATCTTCTAAAATATTTTCATTAATATAACCCCCTGAAGAAACACAATCTGCAATTTTATTTGACAAAATTCTTAATTCAGCATCTCTCACATCATACGGCTTGCCATAAAATGATGCAGCCATATAAGCAATTGCTCCTGCAACTAAAAATAGAATAAAAAACCAATAAATAGAGATAATTTTATCCCCCCCACGACAGTTCAGTTTTTTCATTTTTTCTCTCCCACAGTTATTTCATAAAAATTAGTTTTTCCATCATTATAAAAATATAAAGGACTCACATCAACGTCACTAAAAAAAGAATAAGAATAACCGCCCTTCTCATGTAATCTTACTGTCACGATATTTTTATCAATGCTAATAATTTTTCCGTCATAATTTTCATCAGCATTCTCTAAAACATCTTTAAGATTATATGTTATTTTCATTCCTGGCTTAGCCCCGTCAATAATTAATGCAATCTCTTTAGCCAATTTTTCTTCTAAAGGAGAAACATCAGCAGACTTAATCCCCAAAAATGCAATTAAGATTGAAAGAAATATTAAATTTAAAACAATAAAAATAATATTTTCAATTAAAATATTTCCCCTTTTCATAAGGAATCAAATAAGAAATAATTAATAAATGTTTAGAAAATAAAATATAAACAATTCAAATATTATTTAATAATGACCAACTTGAAGAACAGCCCCGAAACCATAAATAACAGGAACCAAATTTGAACGTTCCATTATAGATTTTATTCTCAAATGACATCCTAAATTTTCAAAATCTCTTTGATTATTAACAAAAAACAAAAAACCATCTTTTGGCAAAAGAGGGTGCACAAATTCATAACGTTTTTTAACATCGCAACCAAAATAATTTGAAATATAATGCTCAAGATTCTTGCCATAATCAGTCTGAGCAAAATCATAAACAGAAAATTCATTAACGTCTAAACCATTTCTCAAAAGAACTTTTTCAAAATTAGAAAGAGCAATTCTAAAAAATTTAACTGCATTAGGATTTACATAAAGCCCGCAATCTGCAACTACATTATTTAACATTTTAGAATTAATTAAATTAGAATTTGCCAAACTTTTAGATGAAAGATCCTTAAAAAACATTCGCTGTTTTATTTCTGATTTCATAAAAATATCTTCCATAAAATAAAATGAGAACCAGAGTTTATAAAATTTTATGCCTTCGTAAGATATTCAGAACAACTAAGATGATCATAATTTTCTTTTGTTTTTTCAAGGATTATAACTGGTAAATTTTCTAAATTTCCTGATTCATCATCTCCAAAAGACTCAATAATAAATCCCGGAGTTGTTACAAAAAACATTTTTGAAACAAATCCCTGTTTTCCCAGAGCCGTTAAAATAAAATATTGCTTTGTAAAATCAAATTTCAACGACAAATAATTCTTATCTAAATCCTCAATTTTATAAGTATTGTATAAATAATGCAACAATGTATCTGACCCATCAATTTTTGAATCTTTTAAATAATTATAAAATTTTGAATAAGATATATCTTGTTTTGACAAAGCCTCGTCAAATGCAACAATTGAACAAACAGAACAAAATTTTTGATTAGTAAAATCAAAACCTTTAGCATAATTTATTTTTCCTTCACCAAACATCCACCAGCAATCTTTCATCTCATCTACAATTGCTTTCATAGTATCATTTTCAATTTTTTCAGATTTTTGATTTATGTTTATATTAATAATATTTGTGGGGTTAAAATCTTTGCAATCTTCACCTCCGGAAATACACACATAATTAGTTTTGCAATCTAAATTCCCCACATCAAAATTAGAAGGAGATTGACCTTTTAACACAACAGAATTATGACAGATTTCTTTCTCGCTAATTTCACCTAAATTTAATCTAAATAATAAAAATAAAATCACAGCAAAGCTCGTAATTAAAATAATTAAACCAACAATCTGTTGAGTAGTTAATTCACCCCTTTTATTAAAATTTTTTATCATCCTATAACTCCCAAAGAACTTAATATTTTATAAATCCCAACTAAAGCAATCCCAAAAAAAACAATCCAAAGTAAATATTTAATTACATCTTCAAGATTCATTTTAAAATTTTATCCTCAATTTTAATTATTATCGGGGGTTCATCTATTTTAATAAATTCTCCTTTTACAATAAAAGAATTTTCATTATTCATGCAAATTCCTTTTTCATCACAATTTTCTTTTAATTTCTCTCTTTGACTTTTTGTAAATGGAAGATTTGATAATCCTTTGCTAATTAAACCAACATCATCGCAAATACAAATACAACTTTTATAACCCAGATTTGAACAGGACAAAGGCATTTCATTAGACCATGAAACAATCACCCATCCTTCAGGATTATAAACCTCAACAGATTGACTTCCCAGATTAATTTCATCCATTAAAAATTCTAAAGAAGATTTTGCAAACTCCAGCTTTTTTGAATCTTGACCTGAAAAATATAATGCGGTTAAAAAATATATTAAAAAACTAATACTAATCAAAGCTAAAAGAATTTTTAATGTTTCTTCAGCAAGTAAAAAACCTCTGTTATTCATTTTATTTCAAAATACACCGATTATTTAAAGACCAAGGATCATATTTACAATTTCCCAAATTTAAACACTCTTTTTCAAAACAAATAATCCCGCAATCTTTGCAAGACTTAATAGAAACATCTTCTGCAACTTCCTGTTCATCTTCCAATTGAACGGGATTATCAATTTTATCCGGTGAAACATCAGGGATAAGGTTATTAAAAAAATCTAAAATTGATCCGCTAAAAAATAAATAAAGCCCGATAATAACCGAAGCAACAACTAAAACACCAAGAATAATTTTAATTAATTGATTAATAGCAATCTCCACATTAAAAACCCCCAAATAAATCCTTAATTTTATCAATCAAAATTATACCTTTCCCCTTCAAAACAAAAATCGAAATCATAACTATAGCTAAAACAGCAAGAGCAATTAAAATCCAAGGCAAATATTCTGTAACAATTCCTCTTTTCCAAAACCTCTTTTCCATAAGCTAAAATATCAAATAGAATTAATAAAGTTATCTAATAATCTTTCTCTTCCGGATAATTCATTTTATCAAAAACTTCCTTTACATCCGAAACATCCAAAACTTTTTTGCCATTAACATTCATTTCCTCCTTAAATCTCTGACATAAAATGATAAAATGATTTTCAAAATTTTCATTTAAAAAATCCACAACCCCGCTACCTACACGATTAATGCCAAAACTTTTTAACAAATTAACCAACCTTTTTCGTTTGATTAATGCATTAGGATATTTATCATTTTTTATCATTTTTATTTAATCTATTAAACAAAAGAATTTTTTGAATTTAATCTTTTTATTTATAAAAAATCTTTCAAAAACACTCTCTGCAAAAACAGGACAAAAAAAAACCTGATTACTAATCCATTCTCCTCCAGAATCAAAAACCAACCCTTTTTCACCTTTTTTTCCTCTTAAAAAATTAACACAACTAACCTTTTGAGAAGCACTTAAACCGGATAAATCATACTTAAACAAACAAACATTATTAAAACCATAAATTTCTGCAAAAAATTTATTCTTCTTTAAACTATAACCTTCACGTAACAAAGTCCTAACTAAACTATGCCCGCTAAAAAAATCATAAACATTCAAAACACTTATATGAAAACCGTCAACATTAAAGTTATTTTTATCTGAAAGAATAACAACATCAATATCTCTTGGGACGATTTTTCCTTTAACAAAAGAACCAAATAAAACGACATCATAAACCTGCTTATCTTTTAAAATGTCTTTAAACTTTTTTTTGATTGTTAACAATTCTTTTGAGTTCATTTGCATAATGCTGTAACTTAATAACATCCCCCTTTTTCATCTTTAAATTATAAGAATCAACATAAACCTTAAACAAGTTACTAACAGTTTCATAAATATCTTTAAAATAAATATTTAACAAATTAAACCGATCATTATGATTTTTAGGCAATCTTTTAATTTGATAATAAATTAAATAATCGCAAAAAATAACAATTGACTTAAAAAAATCACTTGCAGCAACATTATACCTTGACTTTGCCAAATTTTCAACTCCTGCAATTAAAAATTCATCTGCATTTTCCAATAATTCTTTCATATTAGCTTACTCAAAGGCTTAATTAATAGATTAATAGAAAACAATCTTTTTAACACTTTTGATTAATGAATTAATTTAAACGAAATAGCCATGTTGCAAGTGTGGGCTTGAGTTTAGAGATACCACTCTTCCAAACTTCGAGGAGGGTTGAAAAGAAATTAGGGTTCACATTCCATGTGGCATCCACGAAGGCTCCGAAAGTTTACACTTGCATAATATTCTGAAAGCAAATTTTAAAAGTTGCAAGTGTGGGCTTGAGTTTAGAGATGCCACTCTTCCAAACTTCGAGGAGGGTTGAAAAGAAATTAGGGTTCACATTCCATGTGGCATCCACAAAGACTCATAAAGATTCCACCGCTCCTCAATTTGAGGAAGCTCAAAAGAAACCAACGAGGGTCATTCCATGTGGCATCCACAAAGGCTCATAGAGATGCCACCCTTCCAAAATTCGAGGAGGGTTGAAGGGAACCAAGGGGTTCCTTTCATTTTAAACCAAATTATTCATAACAACAATTGTCAGGAAAGATAAAGCCAATGTTGAAAAAAATGCAGCAATCAAATAAAGGAATACACCTTTCTTAAGATTAATACCGGTTTTATTCGTTTTTTCTAATTTATCTTCCCCGGAATCAACTGTAACCAAAGTACCGGTTAAAATAAAAATAATTTGAATTAAATAAATACCAATAGAAATTTGTAAATAATAAGGAGGAATCATATTCGTTAAATCAAAAATTGTCAAAATCGTTGCAAAATTCATAACCCCCCCGGATCCTGCAGATAATTCATTTAAATCTAATTTATTCAATATCCCTGTAATCATCGCAGCTAAACCAACAACAATACCTGAAAGTAATGGAGCTAAAAAAGTCATATTACTTTTCATATCTGAAACAATTTCAGCCAATAAATCTCGAAGTCTATAATTAATTTTTTGAATATTTTTTACATATGTCGAAATACTCATTAAACTAATAGCAGCTATTTTTAATCCTTTTTTTGCAGACTCAACTAAAACCCTCATACTCGTTGCAATTAAATCAGAAGGATAATCCACCAAAACACCATTACGAGGATCAAAAATTGCTTTCTCGACACCCATACCCATTTGCTGAATATTATAATTAACTTTTCTAAAAAAATCTTCAGTGATTAAACCCTTGGAAGAACTTGCAACACGACCAAAAACTAATTCCGGAGGAAGACCATCCCCAATACGATTACCCAATAAAAATAAAGAATTATTAAATTCACTTTCAAGCTGATGAGTTTTTTCTCTTTCAATCATCAAGTCATGAGTTTTACTTTTATAAACTAATGAAAAAAACAAAGCAAATCCCAAAGGGAAAAACATACTCAAAAATAATGCACCAATACCAAAAGGACCGGTAATCCCGGAATCAGATTGTTTAAAATCAAATATTTTTTCATCACCAAAAAAACTCAGACCGATTTCACTAAAAGTATAATCTCTTTGCAAATCAAGCATTTCTGGAATTGCAGTATACTGGAAAATTAAAGGTAATGATCCAAAAATAAAAAAAGGCAAGCACAACAGGAATGCAGTTAAATAATACTTATTGCTTTTATATTGTGGATATAAACGATTTCTTTCAAGTAAACTTGCCTCCCCATATCCTCCAGGCCTTAAAAGTAAAATTTTATCTGTCAAATAAAAAACTAAAAAAGGAATAATTAAATTAAACAAAATAAAAACATGAATCCATTTAATATATTCGCCAATCATCGCAGAAACTAACGGCAACAGTGCAAGACCCAAAGTAGGAAGCACAACACCAAGCATATAAATATTTGTTAAAGGGCTTCGAACATTATGAGAAAATTTAAGCATCTTATCATAAACCCCGTCCAAAATTACTTCCAAAGCTTTTTCAAGAGTACTAATCCTTCGACTATTATCAGGTTCATATAAACTGCTTTCAATTAAATGAAATGCCTCAATAAATTCAGTGGAATAATCTTCCCAAATAGTCAAATAATTATCCAAACTTTCTTTAATTGTAGAAAATTTACCGATGGAAACATCATAAAAGATTTTTTTAAAATCAAGGGATAACGGATACTGCAAATGTTGCGAAGCAAAAGAAATTGCTTTTTCTAAATTAGGAGTATGCCTCATATAAATAACAACATATAAAATTGCAGGAACCATCTGACTTGACGCTTTTAATCTCCATTTAGCAGCCAATCTCGAAGGATAACCTTGAATAAAATAAAAAGAAAAAACAGAGAGGATAACAATTAAAAAAAAGAATAAATAGGGAAAATTGCCTTTTTCACTAAGTAATGTAAATGAAATTGAAAGCAACAAACCAAAAAATAAAACACCAAGAAAAGCCATAATGCTTAAAGTCAAAGCTTGCCCTGCTTCAACCCCAAGATGAGCAATCTCTAAATCACGTTCAATTTTCTTTTTATCTTTATCTGCAACCTTTAAACGAATAAAATTACCTAAACTATTGCATAATTTTTCATACCTTGAAAACTCAGGAGACATTTCCTCTTTAAATTGAACATATTCACGACTATAATTTGTCTTATCAAAATTAGTTTCTTTAATCTGCTCCTCAATTCTTGCACCATGCTTTTTTAAAATATCTTTAACATCTTTTGACGTCATTTTTCACCTCTAAATAATAATTAATCAAAGAAAAAATAATTAATAAATGTTTATGAAATTAAAATTAAATCATCTTTTTCTTAATCTTATTATTCAACCATTTTTGCCATTCCGGAAAAACCCTTTCACTTACAGGCAACCCAATTTCTTGATGAACCTCGTCAGAAATTTTATGAAATGCATGATTAGACAAAGTATTAAATTCTGCTTCTAAGAGTTCATTATTTCCTGTTAGTTGAGACATCCTTACAACTTCATTCTTAATTTTAGCACGAAGTAAAATATTATCATAAACAGCATCCCAATTACCAGCCCAGCCTTTAACATTTGACGCAATATCTTTTATAATCTCGCTATCACCATTAATTAAATCATCAGTTGCTTCAAGCTCATCTTTTTCAACATTATATTTAACTAAATCAACAAAACCTTTTTCTCTTAAAGGATCTTCTTTCCAGTGTTTTCTTACTTCTGTAATTTGCTTTAATCTTCTCCACGAATGTAAACCGTCAGGGGTCTTAACAGGATTTGCAATAGCAATAATATCAGTAGCCTTAAAACTAGTTGCAGGAACTTCTAAATCATTAACAACCCTATCAAAAACACCATAAGCAGATGCACCATGAATTGTACCCGCAACAACATTTGCAAGTGCACCAACCCTCATCGCCTCATACAACGCTTTTGCTTCAGAACTTCTTACTTCACCGATAATTAAACAACTATCACCCAACCTTAAACTAGTCCTAATACCATCATCAGCAGAAACCTCAGTCGTTGATTTTAACAACGCAGAACGAACCTTCATACTCAGAATATCATATTTTAATTTTCTTAAACTCTCAATAGGCAATTCCAATGAATCTTCCAGAACAATAATTCTATATCTGGGAATAATCTCAAGCATTAAACTGCCAAGTAAAGAAGTTTTACCGGAACTCCTTGTACCAGCAACAAGTAAAGTCCTCGAACCATCAATTAAAAAACTTAAAAGACCTGCAGAAAAAGGATTCAGCATTTTATGTTTAATAAATAACGGCAAAGTCCATGGAGAATCCCTATGCCTTCTTATCGAATATGCCAAACCATCAGGAGATAATGGTCTTTGAATAATCGCAATTCTTGCCCTATTTTTACCGATAGTTAATTGAGTATCTAAAACAGGATTGGCTTCATCTAAAGGTCTTCCGGAAATCATTCTAAACTTCGCAGCCCATGAATCAACATCTTCAGAACTAGGCAAAATATTTGTTGAACATTCATCATATTCCTGATGTCTTAAAAAAATATTCGTCATAGGAATTGGTGCATTTAATGCAATATCCTGCAATTTTTCATCCTGCAATAAAATTTCAATTAAGCCAAAACCAATAGTATGTCTCACAAGAATTGTCGCAAGAGTGTTTAATTCTTTATAACTCAAATTTGTATTCTGACTTTGAGCTAAATCACGCAATAAATCTTTAGAGATATTAAAAAAAACCTGCCTGGTTCTTTCAGGATCAGTAAATTCTTCTGCCCGAGGCTGATGCTCAATCAAAACTCCTCTTGCAAGATTTAATAATCTATTCAAATCCTCGCTTAATGAATGTTCTGGGGGATTTAAATGATAAATTAATTTTGCCTCATCTTTTACTTTTAAAATTGTAACAATAGATTCATCATAATCCTCCTGAGAGATTTTATATTGATCAATAATTTCAGCATCAGGGGGTAAATCAGTAACTAACCTTGTAAAAGTAAAATTCGGAATAACATCTGGCTTAAAAATTTTATTATAAATTTCTCTGTCTCCTTTAATATAACCATCTAAATAAGGCAAAGCTACTTCAATTAATTTTAATTTGCCAAATAAAGAAAAGATTTTTTCTAAAAAATAAATATAACTTTCCTGATCAAAACGATAAACAGGTTCAATTTTATCAAGAAAAATTCTTTCCTGAAGAATAATCTTTTTTAATTCAATATAAGAAGAAACAGGATCAGATTTTAACAAAAAAAGAAAAGAAAATAATTCATTATACCTTTTTGAAAAAAGATGCTCGGCGTTAAGAATTAATTTTTCTTGGGATAAAATCTTTTCTTGCTTAATTAAGTAAATATAAAGATTTGCCAATTCTAAAAGAATAGAAGTTTCATTAAAATCATAATTATAATTTTTTTGTTGAACAAGCACAATTCTCGAAACATTTGGATTTTCAATTAAAACATCTATTGTCCTTTCAAGGACTTCAGGATATTCAGCAAAACTTGGAACATAAGGAGCTCCAAGATAATTAATATATAAAACATCTTCCCCGGATTGCCTTTTAACTTCATATGCATACAGCTTTGATCCCTCTTTAAATTCCATTTTTTGTTGTTTTTTTATTAGTTTTTTATTAGTGGTTAAATGGAATTTTTAGGAAATCTTTTGGATTTACTTTAAATTCCATTTTTTGTTGTTTTTTTATTAGTTTTTTATTAGTGGTTAAATGGAATTTTTAGGAAATCTTTTGGATTTACTTTAAATCCCATAATAATCTTAAAAAGCGAAAAGAAGTTTTTAATTTTTTATGTTATTGAGGCTCTGCCCGAAATTTTTGATTTTAACTATAATTTAGAGATTAAAATAATTTTTATTTTTGATTAACTTATTGGAAGTTCAAGTATTCTTAAGGGCGAGTTTGCGACAAAAAGTCGCATTTAGTGGGAATCCAGAAAATAAAAAACACCTAAATTAATGGAGTTAAAAAAATGATTTCAGACAACACAATTTTTACGGAAACAAATTTAAACTTAATTTCTTTAAACAACATATGGATGGAGCAGAATATAACCAAACAGGACAAGAATTCGAAGAGATTTTAATTAAATTAAGAGACCTTGAAGAAAAGCAAAGGTTAACCAAAGATAGACTTCTATTAATCAGCCAAAATTTATTAGAAATAAAAGAAAAAAGTATGCAAGACATACTGGGAATTAAAAAGGACCTGCAAATAATGAAACAAAACATGAATAGATTAATGAATTTTATTGAAACAGCCTCAAGCGAATTTTCAAAATTTGCAAAAAAAGAAGACTTAGAAATACTATCAAAACAAGCAAAAATGTTTCAACCCCTAAAATTAGAAAAATCGACCAAACAATAATTTTTATAAAGAATCTTATTCTACATTATAGTTATGGGTGTTTTAGAACAAGTTATGCAAATGCAAAGTCAAGGATTTCAAGAACAAGATATAATCTCACAACTTCAACAACAAGGAGTTACACCTAAAGAAATTTCTGATGCATTCAATCAATCACAAATTAAAAATGCAATCTCTTCACAAGGATTTGAAGAAAATATGCAACCATCAATAATGCAACAAGAAGAAAACCCACAACAACAAAATTATTATCCTCAAAATCAAGCTTATGCACCACAGGAAGCATACCAACCCCCACAACCAACACAAGAATATTATCCTGATCAACAAAATTATTATCCGGAACAAGGAGAATACGGTCAACAACAACAAGGATATGAAAATTATGGAGGAGGCACAACAGATACAATGATGGAAATTGCCGAACAGGTTTTTTTTGAAAAAAATAAAAAAATAACTAAACAGATAGAAAAATTTATAGAATTTCAGACAATCGCACAATCTCAGATTATTTCCACAATGGAAAGATTAGCAAGAATTGAAAATATGATAGATAAACTGCAATTAACAATTTTAGACAAAGTAGGCTCTTATGCAAATAATTTAGACCAAATTAAAAAAGAAATGTCAATGATGCAAGATTCATTTGGAAAAGTTGTAAACCAAGCAGTGCAAGGTTCACATAAAAAAGAAATATAATTCTCAAAATAAAATTTAAATTAATTATTGATGCCCATAAGTATGTGCTTGATTTAAAAAAGGACCAACATTTGTTGGATGCGGACCTCTTTGTGGGAAAACAATTAGTGCAATTGCACCAAAAAGAATTATTAATGGAATTAACCAGTCAGCATACTCACTAAAACCATAACTTGAAACCCAACCAACAGATTCAGTTGAATTAATTAAAATTAAAACTAAAATAATTCCACCAGCACCTAAAAGAAGATAATTTGACCAATTTGCTTTAGGCAAAAAAAGTCCTAAGAAAATGATAACAACTAAAAGTACTGCAATACCCATTCCAGCTCGAGGGAAAATTTCTGAAAAAAATGTTGCTACAATTGTTGATTGAACAGCCATTAATCCTACAACAAGTGCAATAATACCTTGAATACCTTTATTAGTTCCAAATAAATTTAACTGACTTAAAACACCAAAAACCAAAGCAAATATTAATAAGAAAGGTAATAAATAAGTAAAAAAACCCATTTGTTCCCATTGTGAAAAAATATTTCCAAGATTCCCATAAGAAACAAGTGTTATTATCCCCTCTAGCATGTTAATATATTAAGAACAGAATTTAAATATGTTTCTAAAAAAATTCTTTTAGAATATTTATCCCTCCTTATTTATTTCTAAAATTTTATCAGAACATTCAAGATGATAAATTCCTTCAAATTCTCCCTCTAAAACACACTTCTCTCTTAATCCAATAAGTTTTCCGCATAAATCACAAAATTCTGCAATAAATAGATTAAAGGTTTAAAGATTAAATATTTTTCTAAATTCTAGGCTCTGTCCAGAGTCCTTAGTAAATCCAAATTGAAATAAAAAAATATTGCAAAACTTTTTGTTCAATCATTAAATTATTTTCTTGACTTTCAATTTTTTTAGTCAGATTATAAACAATCATGTGCC
>Ga0208977_1000676_pt1 | contig 22487 bp, 17 predicted proteins | sample RifOxyA2_FD_184030 | JGI IMG/M metagenome (GOLD analysis project Ga0208977, IMG submission 184030) | Groundwater microbial communities from Rifle, Colorado - Rifle Oxygen_injection A2 (SPAdes) | ecosystem: Environmental > Aquatic > Deep subsurface > Groundwater | place: Rifle, Colorado, United...
GGCGGCGTCCACGACATGGAGGCCGTTCATAAAAGAGCCGATGCTGTGGGGGGTATAGGGAATGGTGCCGCTTTGGCTCGTGCCGGAAATATTATTGCTGACGAGCTGGTTCCAGACGCAGCCGGTCCGGGTCGTTTCGTTGCAATTGGTCGAATTATAATTAGCGTACCAGAGTTCGACGCGGGAGAGGGCCGTATTGTCTGTCACTGTGTAATTGGCTGTAATGCTCGCGCCCACGGTCAAAGTGGTCGGAGTAATAGTAAAAGCGGTGACGCGGGGAGCGGTCGTATCGGTCGAGGCGGTCTGGCAGGCAGTTGCGCAGCACCTTGTGCAAGTACCCACGGTCGTAAATGCCGTGGGGCAGGTCTGGGTAGAAGAACAGCAGTTCGAACAGGTGGCGGGCGGAGGCGTGGTTCCGCCGGAATTACCAGACCAAATCTCAATATCATCAATATAATTTATGCAATTAGAATTTGATGTGCCGATATTGGAGGGGAGGTAAAACTGGTTGAACGCAATATCCGACCTGTTACGAAACCCCACAGAAGTATTATAAATCTTGCGCACGCCGTCAAAACTTACCTCCATTAAGCCGTTATTTTGTCCAGGGGTATTGTAAATGTAATGAATTTGAATTTGCATCCATCGGCCCTTATTATATGATTGGGCGCTACCGGAAAAACCGGCGTTAGCCAGAGACGCACTGCCATAATGCAAGCCGCCCAGACCCAATGGCTCCGTACCTAGATGCTCACTGAACCATAGTTCGGTTTGCAGCTCCTGACTTGGCGTTCTTAATCTGGCATATTTTACTCCTGTGCCCAAAACCCAGGAAGGAGCGGTATACCAGCGATATTTTATTGTTATTTCGTTGTGATTCAACATAGTAGCCATGTCCAGGTCTTTCCTAAGCATGGCCGTCCCCGAATGCGTTATTCTGGCGGAATGGGTTCCGCTATAGGCCTCAGCCGTGGAGATGGCCGCGTTTACGGCCGTATAACCGCTTAAACTGCCCCCTTCAAAATTGTCGGAAAAAAGCAAAGTGGCGCCGCTCTGGGCCGAAGTTCCGGACGCTAAAACCAAAAAAATAAAGATAAAACAAGAAAAAAATAACGCGATTTTTTTAAAAATACCCATAGAATTTAATAATATGACAATATTTCACCGAAGTCACTCGGTGGTTAATACTGATTTTTTTTGAATATTTAAATTGATAATAAATTTTTACCCCTGCGGAATAGCCGGCGGCGACGGCGGCATCGGACCGGAAACGCCGCAAAAGGTACAAGGGAATGTAAATGTCATGTCGCAGCAATTCGGACAATCACTATCGGTCGTATAAACGCAGGCGGCGGGACAGCAGGTATTAGCGGTCAAACTGCAGCCGCAATCAGGATCTTCGGTGACCGGGCAGCTCGGATCGGAACATACATTGTTGCAGGCATTGTCGCAAGGACAGTCCCCGGCGCAACTTAAATAGGTTTCTCCGGCGTCGCAGGTGCCGTCGCCGCAGCAGCCGGTCCCTCCGCAATCCGGATCATCGGCCACCGAACAATTAAACGGACAATTATTGTCGCATAAGCCGCTCGTCACGCAGGGGCAGTCCGCGGTGCAAATTCCGGATTCGCCAGGGTCGCAGGTGCCGTCGCCGCAGCAGCCGCCTGCGCCGCAATCGGGATCGAACGGAGCCGTGCAGCCGGCGGGCGAACACGTACCGTTACAGATATTATCACAGCAAAAAGTATTTAGAGGGCCGCACACCCAGGAACCAGTGCATCCGCAATTGCCGGGTGCTCCGCAGGACTCCACGACCGCGCCGGTCGAATTGCAATAAGCCGGAGCGCCGCCCGGCATGCAGGTATTTATCGGCGTACCGCTGCAATCGGGAAGGCAGGGAGGGATAGTAGCGCAATCCGAATCCGCGCAATCGGATAATCCGTCGCAATCGTTATCTATAAGATCGTCGCAACGCGATTCAACCATCTGAAAATCATCTATCCGGACCGGAGCGGTCACTAAGGCGCCGGCGGATAAGCAGCCGGGATCGCACCGATCGGCCATGCCGGGATAATCGGTTATCCAATCAAGGCTTAAAGCGGACACGCCCTGGTTGCCGTCATCATCGCCGTCGTGATCACACTGATCACAATCCGGATCCTGGTCCCAGACGTACCAAAACGACTCCCCTACGTTAGTGACATTAAAACAGGAAGAAGCGCAATTCGGGTCAGGGCCGAGCGGAGGCGCCAGATTATCGGCGACGCCGTTACAATCGTTATCCCGGCCGTCAGTGCAGTTCGTTTCCGGACTCTGATATGGTCCGCCCTCATTAGCGTCATCGCCGCAGCATCTTAGATCCCCCACCCTTAAGGCCAGATAATTATAGCTCGCGTTCCCCGTGCCGATCGGGGGCGGATTCAAACAGACAAAGGCGCAGTTTTCCGCGGTAAAATCCTCATTATAATTTCCGTCGCAATCGTTATCGTATTCATCGCAAAATTCACAGCCGTCAGCGCCGCATACCCATCCCGTAACATTGGTCGGATTATCCGGCCGGCAATCCGCTCCGCAGGCGCTTATTATATCATCGCAATCATCGCCATTATAAGAGCAGCCGTTAGCCGTACCGGAATAAGGCGCGGCTCCGTAGCCGTCGCCGTCAGAGTCCTGGCAATAAGGCGCGTTTAAGCAGTTCATGGAACAGCCGTCCATGTTATCAACAATCTCGCAAACGCCGGGGGTTCCCTGGTTGCAGCCGTCATCACAATCCTCGCCGCATTCCGTGTTGCCGTTGCCGCAGCGGCAATCAGCCGGACAAGGATTCGTTCCGCCGGGGCATTCGCTGGGATCGCACACGCTGTTGCCGCAGGTGGGCGGAGGACAAGCGCCGCAGTCAGCCGGACAAGTAGCGCAGGTTTCGCCCAGGGCGGATTCGCAGCCGTTGCCGCCGCAAATCGGGCCGGTCAGGCAAAGCGGGTTACCCGCACAGTTCGGATCGTTGCAATCGGCCAGGCCGTCGCAATCCTCGTCCAACCCCCCAGAGCAGATCTCGGCTCCACTGGGACCATGCACGCTCGGATCGCTATCGTCGCAATCCATTAAGCAAGTTCCGCAAACCGGCCGGCAAAAACCGTCACCGTCAAGATCGGTGCATACCGAAGCCAAAGCACAAACGCCGGCTCCGCCTATAGCCAAACCGGCTTCCATAACCGCGCAAACTTCGATATTTACGCCGTCGGCATCGGTCGAATATATGTAAGAAAAGCTGTTATTAGGCAGATCCGGGAGATTCGAGGCGAATTCCTTGTTGTCCTCGTCCCAGCAGGTTACGGGATCGAATCTGGCCGCGCCGCAATCCCCTAGCCTATTGATCGGATCGACCGGCAGATTAGTCTGAAGCTCCGCGCCGAGCGTATCCTGCCAGCTGGGCCAGACGGAAATCGTCCGATGAGGCAGATACGAACCAGCTCCTAAAACGGGGTAGTGCCCGTTCTTTCTCCTTTCGGCAGCTATGAATTTTATCTCCACGATATCGGACAAGCGGATCGTATCGCGAGTAACTCGCGCCTTAGTGCTGTCGCAAACGTCGTTTGCCGGACATTCACCGTCCGTAAAACAGTTGATCGCGGTGTGCCCCCGGCAAACGCCCACAACCGTATAGTTCGTATTGAATTTCCAGTTTAAGAGCATGTTCCCGAAAATATCGACCGTGGCGTTCTCGGCCGCCTGATTATAGGAGATCAAATAAATATTAGTATATAACGTCGCGCCAGCGACATTGGCCACGTTAACGTAGACCGTCCGGCCATCGCGTACGGCCTCGTAGCCGTCGACCGTCAGAGATTGGGGCGAACCGGTAAATTTCTTTACTTTATACCATCGGCGGGCGCTGTAGTGCTCCGGATTAGGGATTATCCTGATCGCGATCGTATCCGGTGAAGGGGTCTGGGCGGACGCAATGTATCCTAAAGCGCCCGCCAGAAATAAAACCGCAGTAACTATAAAATATTTTTTATAGATAAACATAGGATTTTAGCTTTTAGCTGATCGCTTTTAGGGTCTTATCTAAGGCCTTAAAACCCATGCGAGCTGCCAGCTATAAGCCATAGGTTTTTAATGGAATGAAAGCAGAGCTGTTAAATTGGAAAATTCCAAATAACAAGCACCTAATTACAAATAAATTCTAAATAACAAATTCAAAACACATTATATTCCATACTATCCAACATTAACTAAAATTTAAGTTTAAGGTTTGTTATTTTGAATTTGGAATTTATTTGGGATTTGTTATTTGGTGCTTGAAATTTTTTGGCCGAAGTGTTCTGTTTTCATTCCAATATTAACCGCTATATGCAAAAACCAAAAAATTAAATAAGGCTCATCCCCGTCATCTCCGGCGGTTTTTCGATTCCCATGATCTTAAGGATCGTGGGCGCTATGTCGGATAATATGCCCTGGGGCTGAATCAGGGAAAGGTCGCTCCCCACTACGTTCTGCCAGCCGAAATTGCGCCCGGCGAATTCGCGGCCGACGATTATGAATGGAACGGGGTTGGCGGTATGTTCTTTGTCTATCTGGCCGGTTTGCATGTTGAACATGACGTCGGCATTGCCGTGATCGGCGGTAATGAGGATCGCCCCGCCTTTCGCTAAAACGCTTTTTACAAGCTTATCCACGCAATCATCAAGCGTTTCAATCGCTTTTTTGGCGGCAGGAATATTCCCGGTATGCCCGACCATGTCCGCGTTGGCGAAATTTACTAATATAAAATCATAAATATCATCATTGACCATTTCCAGTATTTTTTTTGTGACCTCGGGGGCTGACATTTCCGGTTTCAGGTCATAATTGGAAACCTGTGGTGACGGCACCAGGATATGGTCTTCGCCCGGTGATTTTTCCTCCCGTCCGCCATTAAAGAAATAAGTAACATGGGCATACTTCTCGGTTTCAGCTATTCGAAGCTGCTTCAAACCGGCTTTGCTTAGCACCTCGCCCAGGGAATTATCGATTTTCTCGACCGGAAAGGCCGTTTCTATCGGCAGGCCTTTCTCATATTCGGTAAAACCGGTAAACAATAAATTATTCAGGAATTTGGGCCGATCGAATTTGTCGAATTCCGGCAGAACGAAGGCTTGGGCGATCTGTCTGGCTCGATCCGGGCGGAAATTATAGAAGATTACCGCGTCATTATCCTTAACCGTGGCTATGGGTTTGCCGTCTCGCATAATGACCGTTGGCGCGAATTCCTCGTCATAAACCTTATTCTTATAGCTCGCCTCCACCGCCTCTACCGGATCTTCGGCCTGATCGCCCCCCCCGGCCGTCAGGTTTAAATAGGCTCTAGCTGTCCGATCCCAGTTATTATTCCGGTCCATCGTGTAAAAACGCCCGGAAACAGTGGCTATTTCACCGATATTATATTCGGAGATGCTGCGGGCGATACCTTTAATGAAGTTTACACCGCTATTGAAAGGCGTATCGCGGCCGTCTAGAATAGCGTGGATATAAACCCGTTCAAGGTTATTTTCCCGCGCCAAAACCAGTAAGGCGTGCAGATGGTCTATCGATGAATGCACACACCCGTTAGAAACGAGCCCTAAGAGGTGCAGGCAGGAACCATTCTTTCGGACATGTTCTATCGCTTTGAGCAGAGCCGGATTTTTATAAAAACTGGTGTCGCTTATCGCCTTATTTATGCGGGGCAGATCCTGGTATAAAATTCTCCCGAGCCCCAGGCTGATATGCCCCACCTCGCTGTTGCCGCTTTCCCCCCAGGGCAGGCCGACCGCTTCGCCGGAAGCTCTTAGGGTCATTGAGGGATATTCCGCGATCAGGCTGTTCATGACGGGGGTATTTGACTGGGAAATAGCATTGCCGGTATAGGGCTGATTTATCCCCCATCCGTCCAGAACCACCAGAACGACCGGTTTGGGTCGTTTATTGTTTTCTTGTGTGTCCATAGTTTAGGGTTTTAGGCTTTAGGGTTTTAGGCTTTAGGCCGCCTAACGCCTAACGCCCCAACACCTTAATGCCTAAATAAGACTCTTGCCGCTCATCTCGCTCGGCTTCTTCCTGCCCAACAACTCCAATATGGTCGGTCCGATATCGCCCAATGTGCCGTTTTGCCTTAATTTTATTTTATTACCGATTTTTTTATTGACCAAAACAAAAGGCACCTGGTTGGTCGTATGTTCCGTGTGGATCTCGCCCGTTTTCAGGTTGACCATATTTTCTATATTGCCGTGATCGGCCGTGATGATAACCGTTCCATTTACCGACAGATAAGCTTTAACTATCTTGGCCAATAAACGGTCTACCTCACCGCAGCAATCGATACCGGCCTTCAGGTTGCCCGTATGGCCGATCATGTCGGGAGCGGCAAAATTCAAAAGGCAGAAATCATACGTCCAGTTCTTGCCCGATCCCGGTTTCAAATGCCTGATAACCTCCTTGGCCAGCAACGCCGAGCTCATGGCCGGAGTTTCGTCGTATGACCTGACGTCGGGCGAAGGGATCATTATGTGTTTCTCTCCCGCCACCGTTCCGGCATAACCCCCGTTAAAAAAATAAGTGATATGGGCGTATTTTTCCGTTTCGGCTATATAAAGCTGTTTTAGGTCGGCCAACTGCATCGGTATGGTGTTGTGCAGATCGATCGAAGGGTAGGCGGTCAGGATCTCGTTCAGGTCCGGACCGAAATCCGTCATGGCCACGAAATACAAATGCTTAAGTTTTTTACCGCGCTTAAAAGAACCGGGGTTCATTTTATTGAAATCGTCCTGCACGAAAGCTTTTGTCAACTGCCGGCTCCTGTCGGATCGCAGATTGATAAAGGCCACGCTGTCGCCGTCTTCTATTCTTGTGTTGCCGCCATACGAGTTTCCGACAATGTACGGTTCTATGTATTCGTCGCTTTCGCCCCGGTTATAAGCTTCTGTAATGGCTTCCTGAGCGGTATTGGCCTCGCGGCCCTGTCCATACGCGAGCGCGCGGAAGGCCTTTTCGGTTCGGTCCCATGACTTTTTCCTGTCCATGGCGTAAAACCGGCCCATGATCGTCGCTATCCGTTCGTTATTGACAAGCTTTTTTTCTAATTCATCCACAAGGCTTAAAGAAACATATTTAGGTGAATCCCGGCCGTCAGTGATCAAGTGTAGATAAATATTCTTTACCCCCCTTTCCTTAAGCAGGCGCAAAAGCGCTATTAAATGCCCCGGATCAGAATGCGGACTCTGTCCGTTGGACAACATGCCGATAATATGAAATTTGGAATTCATTTTATGGACGTGTCGCACAGCCCCCAAAAAAGCCGAATTTTTGAAAAACGTTCCATCGCTGATGCTGCGGCTGATGAGGACCGCATCCTGCTCAACCAGGCGCCCCGCGCCGATATTCATGTGGCCGGCTTCGCTGTTGCCGACCTGTTTTAAGGGGAGGCCCACGAACTTCCCGTGGGCATGTAATTTCGTATTGGCGTATTTTTTGACCAATCCTGACATGGTAGGGGTTTTAGCTAAAGTAATGGCATTGCCCAAATTAGGCTTAGCCAAGCCCCAACCGTCCAATATTATCAATATTAGGGGTAAATTCGAACTTTGGCTTTTTGCATTTGTATTTTTCATTTTCGGTAATATAAACGAAATTATTTAATCAACGCTTCGATCTCCATTAACCGGTTATACTTCGCCAACCGCTCGCTCCGCGCCAACGATCCGGATTTAATATAATCCGTGCCGGCGGCAACGGCCAGATCGGCGATGAAATCATCGTTCGTTTCCCCGCTCCGGTGGGAGGCCATAGTTTTATAATTATGCGTCTGGGCAAGCTTGATGCAATCGACCGTTTCGGTCAAGGTGCCGACCTGGTTCGGCTTGATCAGGATGGCGTTAGCGGCCCTTTCCTTAAGTCCCCGGCGCAGACGATCGGTGTTGGTAGTAAAAAGATCGTCGCCGATAAGCAGTATTTCATTTCCCAATTCGCGGGTCAATTCTGTCCATCCCTCCCAATCATCTTCCGACAAGCCGTCTTCGATGGATATAATCGGATATTTGCGGAACCATTCGTAATAAAGCCCGATCAGGGTGTTCTTGGAAAAAGTTGCCTGGTCAAGCTTAAAAATATATTTTTTCGTCTCAAGATCATAAAGCTCCGACGAACCCACGTCCGTACCGAGACCGACATCGACGCCCGGCTTATAGCCGGCATTGACCGCCGCCGCCATGATAAGCTCGACCGCCTGGATACTCGACCGGATATCGGGAGCGTACCCCCCCTCATTGCCTACGTCCGTATCGAATCCCGCCTGTTTTAAAACCCGACCCAGTTCATGGAATATCTCCGCCCCCATCCTGACCTTTTCGGCGAAACTCGTTTTTTTCATGGGGATGATCATGAATTCCTGAAAATCGAGATTGGTGTCGGCGTGCTTGCCGCCGTTAAAAATATTGAAAGCCGGAACAGGCAGCCTGAACTTGCCGCTAAATCCGAAGACTGAAGCGATATATTCGTATAATTCCCGCTTACTGTCGAAAGCCGCCGCTCGCGCCGCCGCCAAAGATACGGACAAAATAGCGTTCGCTCCCAGTTTCTTCTTGTTCTTCGTGCCGTCCAGCTTTATCATCGCCTCGTCGATCTTCCGCTGATCCGATACTTCCGCGCCCTTTAGGGCCGAAAAGATCTTATCGTTGACGTTCTTTACGGCCTGAAGCACGCCTAACCCGCCGTACCGTTTCTTGTCGCCGTCCCGAAGCTCCCAGGCTTCGTGGATCCCCGTGGAAGCGCCGGAGGGCACGCTCGCTTTGGCGGTTACGCCGCTATTTAACGTTATTTTTGTCTCTATCGTGGGATTGCCGCGCGAATCCAGTATTTCCCTGGCCGCGATGTATTTTATTTTTGACATATTGCGTGTCTAAAAATTATTTGTATAAAAACAATGTTACCGGGCTAAAATTCGTATGATCTCTTCGCAGTTATAGTCGCCGTTGCCCGCGCTCTCTGGGCCGAAAGAGCCGATCGCGGCCACGTTATGGCAGGGACCGCCGCAATCGCACGGTTCTTCGCCGGCATTCACGGAATAATCGGTATCGAAAAAATATTCGCGCCCCCAAGGGTCCGGGGGAATCCTGTTCATGTAGGGACCGTCCCAATTCGGATAAGAGCCGTCGGTCCCCGTAATTCCCGCCGAGGATGAGGCCAGGCTCATGGCGCAAGTCGCACCGGTACAGAGCTCGTTTAATCCGCAAGCCAGCGTGCAAACGGTTTCGGCCGGCTGCCCTCCGGGCCAAAGCGCAGTATCGTGGACCAACGTCCTCATGGCGCTTCCGATAACGTCCAGATCATGGAGGACGGCCGCTTCCTTGGCCTTCTCCCTGGCGGTCGAAAACGCGAACATCGCCAAAGAGGATAGGATACCGATGATCATGATCACTGTCAGTAATTCGATCAAAGTAAATCCCCTGTTTTTTAACTTTATATCCATTTTCGGTTAAAGTTTAATGACCTCTTTAGTACAGGATCTTCTCGAGTCCCGGCATCTTTCCGCCCTCAAGATAGGTTAAGGTCGCGCCGCCGCCGGTAGACACCCAATCAACGTAGTCGATCATCTTCGTCATTTTTAAAGCTTCAACCGTTTCCCCTCCCCCGACCAAACCGAAAGCGCGGCCGGTGGATCGGGCGGCGACGAGTCTGGCGATAGCCAAAGTTCCGTGCTTGTATCGTGAATCTTCGAATCTGCCCATCGGACCGTTCCATATGATGGTAGCCGCTTTTTTTATGAAGCCCGCGTACAACCTTACCGTTTCCGGACCGATATCGAAAATAGCCTCGTCTTTTTCTATTTTATTGACGCTTTTGACCCGCGTTTCGGCGCGTCCATTCTCCGTTATGACGTCTATCGGCAATACCAGGTTTTCGCATCCGCGCTTACTGGCATAGGCAATACTCTCTTCATCAACGAGCGACCTGCCCGTTTCCAGTCCGTGAGCTTTAAAAAAATTATTGGCAAGCGCCCCTCCCAATAAGATCCGGTGGGCCTTATTCTTGAATTTTTCTATTAACTTTATCTTGGTTTTGATTTTCGCGCCTCCGACGATCAAGATTAGCGGATCGGCGGAGCGCTTGGCTTTTTCCAGGTGCGTCACTTCTTTTTCGAGGAGTAAGCCGGCATATGCCGGCAGATAATTTTTAATCGCGGAGAGCGAGGCTTGGGCGCGATGGGAGACGCCAAAAGCGTCGTTTACGTAAATATCCGCGTATTTAGCCAATTCTTTGGCGAATTTTCCGGTATTTTTTTCTTCACCAGGCTCAAAGCGCAAATTTTCCAGGATTATAATTTCCCCTTTTTTCATTTTTCCTATCGCGGTCCCGGCGCTCAAACCGATACATCCGTCGATAAACTCGATTTTCATGTTTAGTATCACGCCCAAACGACGGGCGATCGGTTTAACCGTTAATTTATCGTTTTTTTGGCCTCCCGGCTGCCCCAGATGGGTAATTATAATTATTTTACATCTGTGCCTCAAAAGGAGCCTGATCGTCGGCAGGGTCTGCACGATCTTATATTCGTCTTTTATTTTTCCGTTTTCGATCGGTACGTTAAAATCAACCCGCAAAAGCACTTTTTTACCGGTTAAACGCTTAACTTTCCTGATAGAATTTATCTTCATAAAAATCAAAAACAAAGAGGGATATCCACAAGTAAAAACTATATTAATTATAACATATTTAGGGTATCAAAGTAAACTAAAAATGAATAATAAAAAGCCCATTCTAGGGTGAATGGGGGCGTTAATTTTTTGTTTCGTTTGTCTTTATGATATCCTTGATGATTTCCAGAAAAGAGCGGTCCGGGATAGCGTATCCCTTTTTGACGATGATCGTATAAGATCCCCTTTTGCCCGGGTTGGGCTTAAGCATATCATTGGCCATTTCTTCCTCCTGGGTAAAATCCTGCTATAAAAAAAAATAACCTGTCTTTATCATGGATCGCGCGCCATAACCCGTCAAGCCTCCAATCTAAAGCGTAATTCGCAAATCGTAAATCGGCAATCGTAAATCCCTACACCCCTCTCGCCTCGGTATGATCGCCGGTATCGATTTTTTTCCAAGGTATCCTCTTCCTGAACGATTGCCAAAAAGCGAACAGTTCCTCGCTTTTAAGAAGCGAGCAAAAAGCGAGATAAACGAGAATTCCTGACATTCCGGCTATAAAACCTTGAGTGAATACCCCCCACACCCTGGTCATGTCGATATACGGCCAAACCACTAATTTCATGCCCTGCACCGCCAGTCCGGCGGCTATAGCGGCGGCGGAAAATTTAACGGTCGAAATGAGTATCCTGGCTTCGTCGAGATTGCCGATCTCGGAGCGTAAAACCAGCCACAACATTATGAAATTCAGGATACTCGCTATCGAAAAAGCCAGCCCTAAACCAGCTACCCCCAAGGGCATACACTCGTTTATGACCTCTCCGCCGCTTCCTAAAATTTCCCGGCAAAATGTCAGTTTGGGCAGCCAAAGGCTTAAAATAACGTTGACTCCGGCCGCGATCAAACCGACATAAAAAGGTGTCTTGGAATTATGGCGCGCGTAAAACACTCTTACTAAAAGAGGCAGGGCAGCCTGGGCGAAAAGGGAAATAATAAAAAATCCCAGCGTATCTATCGTTCTGATCGTGTCTTCCCAGTTAAACCGGCCTGTGCCCAGGATCACCCTGATTATCTGGGCGCGCAAGGTCAATAAAAGAACGGCTGCCGGCATTATAAAAAAGAGGATTTGCCGAAAAATATTGGAAAAATCGCTTATTAGTTTTTTCTTATCGAAAGCGGACGCGGCCAATGCCGGAAAGGCGGCCACGGCGAAGGAGATGCCGAATATACTTACCGGAAAAAACTGCAGGTTATTGGCAAAGTTAAAAACGGTCAATGATCCGCTTGCCAGGGTCGAAGCGATTATCGTAATTACCACCAGATTAATCTGGGAAATACCGAGGCTCATGGTTCGCGGCAGCATCATGACGGCGATCCTCCGGAAGTTGCTGTTTTTTAGATCGATGATCGGTTGGTATCGAAAACCAAGGGAAATTACGGCCGGTAACTGTATGAGCATGTGGAGGGCCGCGCCGAACACGACGCCCCACGCCAAGCCGTAAATCCCCCACCTAGGGGTAAAATAAAGCGCTCCGACGATAATTCCGATGTTATACATGATGGGAGCCAGGGAATAAACAAAAAAACGCTTATAGGACTGGAGAACCCCGCCCAAAACGCTCGATATGCCCAGGAATACGGGGGACAGGAACATAATGCGGGTAAGCGCGACCGTCAGCGCCTGTTTTTCCGGAGAAAAACCCGGCGCGATCAATTTCGTAAGTCCGGGCGCGAAGAGTATTCCAAGGCCCGACAAAACCAACAAAACCAACCCAAGAACGTTTAAGATATTACTGACCAATTCCCAGGCTTCACGGTTGGGAGACTCGGAGAACATGGTCCTGATCCTGCACAAGGGGTCCCTGATCAGACAAGTGATGATCGGTATGAACCCGGCCGATATCGCCCCTAAAACCAGTAAATTAAAAATAAGATCCGGTACGCGGAAGGCCGCGTAATAAATATCGAGCGTATCGCCCGCGCCGAATTCTCCGGCCAGGATCCTGTCCCGGAATACTCCCAAAAAACGGCTTATAAGCGAAGACAGCGCTACAAGTAGCGCCGCTCCGGTTATGCTGTTAATTTGTCCGCTAAACAAACGTTTTATCATAGTAAAAATAAAATCATATTACGAATTCACGAATTATAACACAAATTCACAAGTGTGCTATTTGTGAATTTGTGCGTTATTTGTGCATTTGTAATGAAAAATCGTACTGCTGATAAATTTTAACTCACCAACGCGCTCGTATCTCCAACATCCAATCCCAATTCCTGCGCTTTTAATACCCGCCGCATTATCTTACCTGACCTGGTTTTCGGCAGCTTGTCCGTAAAAGCGACGTCCTTGATGACCGCGACCGGGCCGATGCTCTTCCGGACGCAGGCCACCAACTCCTGCTTTAAAACGTCACTTCCCTCAAAACCCTGCTTCAATATCACGAAAGCTTTTATCACTTCGCCTTTGACCGGGTCCGGCACGCCGATAACGCCGCATTCCGCCACGGCTTTGTGCGCCACAAAACCGGATTCTACTTCCGCGGTGCCGATCCTGTGTCCGGCGATCTTTAAAACGTCGTCGGTCCGGCCCTGGATCCAGAAGTAACCGTCCTTATCTTTAAAGGCGACATCGCCGGTAAAATACACGCCCTTGATCTCTTTCCAATAGGTTTTGACATAACGGTCGGGATTATTGAAGATCGTCCGGATCATGGACGGCCACTGGTTCCTGATCACGAGAAAACCGCCTTTGCCGGTCGGAACCCTTTTTCCGTTCTTATCCACCACGTCGGCGATAATCCCCGGGAACGGCTTAGTGGCGCTGCCCGGTTTTAACGGCGTGGCGGGCAGGGGCGTGATCATGTGCATGCCGGTTTCCGTCTGCCACCAGGTATCCATGATCGGCAAGCGTCCTTTGCCGATATGCTTGTGGTACCAAAGCCAGGCCTCGGGATTGATCGGTTCGCCGACCGAACCTAAAAGCCGGAGCGACGGCATCGCGTGCTTGTCCGGCCACTCGTCGCCGTATTTGGCCATCGCGCGAATAAGGGTCGGCGCGGTATAAAGCACGTTAACATTATATTTTTCGACAATTTGCCAGATCCGGTCCGGTTCCGGCATATCCGGCACGCCTTCATATTGCAGGGTGGTAATGCCGGCCAAAAGCGGGCCGTAGATAATATAAGAGTGGCCAGTGATCCAGCCCGGATCGGCCGTACACCAGAAAATTTCATCGCCCTTAAGATCAAATACCCACTTAATAGTTCTTAAGACTCCGACCTGATAGCCGCCGTGGACATGGATCACGCCTTTCGGTTTAGAGGTAGTGCCGGAAGTATAAAGCACGAAGGCCGGATCTTCCGCGTCCATCTGCGCGCATTTCGCTTTTTCGCTCTGACCTTTGATAAAATCATGGAACCAGACGTCGCGGCCGGCGGTCAGGCTGACGTTTTGATTGTTATTTTTGGTAACAATTACTTTTTTTACCGTTTTCGTAAGTTTAAGCGCCTCGTCCGCAATGGTTTTAAGGTCTACCGCTTTTCCGCGGCGCCAGCTGCCGTCGGCGGTAAAAAGAACTTTGGCTTTAGCGTCATTGATGCGGTCAGCCAAGGCGGCCGCGGAATAACCGGCGTAAACCACCGAGTGCATCGCCCCGATCTTCGCGCAAGCCAGCATCGCCATAGCGATCTCCGGAATGTTCGGCATGTAGATAGCCACCCGGTCGCCTTTTTTTACTTTAGCAGCCTTAAGAGCGTTGACTAATTTATTGACTTCTTTATAAAGCTCAAAATAAGTATACCGCCTGGTGCGTCCGGTCTCGTCCTCAGAGATTATCGCCGTTTTATCGCGATTTTCGCCTTCGGCGTGGCGGTCCAGGGCGTTATAGGCCAAATTCGTTTTCGCGCCGATAAACCATTGGTAAAAAGGCTTGCGGCCGCCGAAAACTTTTTTCCATTTCGTGAACCAGCTTAGATCATTGGCCGCTTCCTCCCAGAATTTCAGCGGATCTTTTTCCGCGGCCTTGCGGACCTTTTCAACGTCTTTAACCGTCGCTCGGTCTAAGACCTCTTTTGACGGCTGATAAATTCGCGCTGACGTGGTCAAAACATCGGTCAGTTCGCGGGTTTGTTTTTTTGGCATAAATTTTATCGCGTAACGCATAACGTGAAACGCATAACGCATAACCCGTAACGCATAACGATTTGTCGTAATTTTATAATTCTCTATTCGTTAATAAAATTAAAATTTACAATTTTAACCAAACATTTTTGTAACTTTACTTGGACCATCAACCAAACAAACGTTACGCGTTACGCGTTCCACGTGTTGCGTGGAATACCTGCATCACTCCCCGTTTGGTCAAAAGTCCGTTCTGGGCGCCTTGCATGCTGATAACCGAAGCCGTGTTTTTCGCGCTGATCAGGAGGGCCTTGGAGATATCGCCGGAAAACATTTCCAAGCCGGCCGTAAAAGTCGAACCAAAAGCATCGCCGACGCCGGTCGTATCCACCCGCTTCCGCTCTTTAATAATGTCCTGGTGGTAGAATTTTTTACCGTCATAAGCGTCTGCTCCGAAACGGCCGTTGGTGATTACCACGATCCCAGTTCCATAACTTTGCAGTACGGCCAGCAGATTTTTAATGTTATTCAAAAAGTTTTTGTCCTTATTGCGGTACTTGGGATTGGTAACCACTAATTCTATGGCCTCGTCTTTATTTACGGAAAGCATGCTGGTTTTCTTTAAATAAGGGCCGATCGCCTTAAAACCGGCGTGCAATTGGATATGGCCCGGATTCCAGGCGATCTTCGCCTTGGTTTTAAAAACATTCTTAAGAATATCGCGCCATTTTCCGGAAAGCGAGGTCATATAAACCCACTTAACGCCGTTAAGCTGGCCTATCTCCCTCGTTCCGACCGACAACTGTTTGTTGGCCGCCCGGTTGGAAAAAACCACGTGCTCATTGGATTGGCCGACTAAAAGCAGGGAAAAACCGGATTCTATATTCTTTTTTTTCTGGATCAGGCCGGCGCTGACGCCATGGACCTGAAAATTCCGGCTTATGCTCTCTCCCCTGATATCTCCCCCTACCGCGACCATAGCCGCGGTTTTTAGGCCCAATTTCGCCAGGCAAACGGCCGCGTTGGCCGCGCCGCCGCCGAAAGTAGAATAAGCCCGGTCAATGCGCAATTTCGCGCCATATTCAAAAGCGATCATTTTTTGTCTTAAAATGTCCTCTTTGTTATAGATTATCTCCCCTTCCTTGGTATAAAACGTGATGTCTTCGGTCGCCCCGCCGACTGTCACGAAATCGTATTTCATATAAATTTAAAATTTCAGCTTTTTCGTTTATTTCGTATTTTTTCGTTATTTCGTGTTTGGCGCCTTTAAACCGAAAACGCGAAAATAACGAATGTCCACGAAATTTAACGAAAAATAGAAATTACTAGATAATAAAAAATAAGATAAACAGAAAAAATAAGCCTAAATCTTAATTTTTTCTATTTTTCTTTTATTGACGTTTATGTGGATAATTATATCACAATCAGGGTAATTTCGCCAAATTATCTATACAATACCGAATACTTATAATAACCCATAAAAACCAAAAAATCATTTCTTAAGAGCGAAAACAAGTTATTTATTTATTAAATTAAAAAACGCTTATAAAGCGTCTTTGTTTTTATCCATGTACCGGGCAAGCCGGATTTGGGTCAGGATACAGATTGTGTACCGGGCATTCGTTGCTCACAAGACAAACGCCCTCTCCTTCCGGATCTTCGCAATCACATTCATCCTCTTTAAGGCAGGTACATACGGATTCTTCCCAACCGTGGGCACCCCAGTCTTCCGATGAACTGTCGCAACAACACCCTTCGCATTCGCCCGCGCAAGTACAGGCAAAGTCGAAAAAAAGCTGTCTTGGTCTCATCTACCCCCCTTAATAAAGGACCGACGTTTAGAATCGTAAAATCTAAAAGCTATAAGCTAAAAACTTAAATTTACCGCAATTGCCAGATCTGCTTCTCTAACTCGTCCCGCTGTTCTTTTGTGATCAGATAAATATTATCGCTATCCCCGCGTTTGGCATAATATAGATTTTTATCATCCGTTGAGGCGTCGCCGATCATGATCGTATTTTTTACCCCGTCTCCGGTGGCCTCCACGATGATACTGTTTTTTTCCAAACCGGTATTATCGAAGGTTTGCGCCGGAATCTTCGCGGCCGAAAGTTTCGACATAATATCTACGATCTTTCCCGCCTTTTCCTGATTAACGCTGAACCGATTGGGCGAACTTCCGCTCCATTGCCCGTGCACGGCCGCGTTAGTTGAAGAAGCTTTCTCTATGGTAAATTCGCGGCCCGGATACTGGAACCTGATCTTGTTTATCGCGTCCTTGTCGGCGGCAAAAATAGTTTTATCATACCAATCATCGCGCGCGAAGACGCTGTTTAAATCGGCTTTGACCATGTATGTTTTATCTGAGTTCGGAAGAGACACGTATGAACTTATAAAATCGCTGGCCTGCTTGCCGACTATAAATTCAAATGTGACCGTTTCCCCCTGCTTTAAAACGACTTTTACGCCGTTATCCCCGGTTTCGAATTTGCTCTTGTTTTCTTTATTTTCTCCAACAATCTCAATGTCTGATTTTATAGCTTTATTTAATTCAGAAAAAAGTTCAGTCGCGATATTTGAGCTTAAATAAAAATCTTTAGTGCCGGCTATTTTCCATTTATCTCCGGTTTTTTCAAGGACAACCGAGTTGTCGGCACCGGATATTTCCATGATGTTTATCTGCTCCGCGTTCAGGCCGGCCAAAAAATTCTTCGGTTTTTTCCGGCTTTCCTGCCAATTTTTAACCGGTCCCTGCCAGAGATAAGCCGCGGCGATCAGAATTATTAAAATCCCCCCTAAAATTAAATTCTTTTTATTCATAATCAAAATATTATTTATCAATATTTTCCTTGACTATTTTTATCAGATCTTCTTTGTTCTGCACGCCCTTGAGGCGCAGGAATTCTTTGCCCTCTTTGTCCAAGAAAATAAAAACCGGGATATCGGTTATGCCGTACTCTTTAAGCTTCTCCGGCTTTTCGTCAGCGTCAAAAAATTCGGTCTGCAATTCCGGAATAAGCTTTTCAATTTCGCCCCACATCGGCTTCATTACCAGGCATTCCGTGCACCACACGGCGCCAAATTTTAATACTTTCATAAGTTTATAATTCGTCAATAAATCTTGATCTTTTTCTCATGTAGTATCTGAGCAACCCGAAAAGAATTACGATCAGCGTCAGTCCGAATACGTTTAAATACCTTAGAGTGGCCCGCGTCCCGTCTGACAGATCTTCCTTGATGGGGCGGCTCGAAACGCTTTTTGAGCGGATATTGATCAAGTCTTCGTCAAGGCTTAAGCTATCAACGAGATTCTGAAACAACGTCAGATTATCCGGTGATTGCTGCAGGAAATTATCGGTTATAAAATCGCTATCCCCCACTACGATCAGGCGGGCCCTGATATTTTCATTGTCCGATCCCTCCGGATACGCGTTAGGGATCGTTCCGGTAATAGAGACGGCAAGATCATAACTTCTCGGTTCTCCGGCCGGCTTCAGGCCGATATTCGGGGTAACGTTGAAATTATCCTGTACCCGCCAGCTCTTACCGGAAGAAAAGATCAGCTGGGTTACCTGTTCCGGATCGATCTTGCCCGATTCGGTTTCGATGCTCGATGCCCAGGGCAAAAGAACGCTTTCCAGATTAGCGACCGCGCTGTTGTCCTTATTGAATCCTTCGCTGACCACCTTGGGCCAAAAAGGATAGTTACTGGAAAAGGTCATGAAACCCTGCGTGAACGAAGCGACACCGCTTCTCTGGTCGGCGACCAGGTCTTTATTGAGCTTGATCCCGTACTTAGCGAACAAGGTATCGATATTTGAGGCGTTTTTCGACGCTACTAATCCCTGCCCGATCGTTACCCCGTCGATCAAAAGCAAAACCGATCCGCCTCTGGCCAAAAACGAATTGATCGCTTTTAACTGGTTTTCGCTGAATTCTTTCTTCGGACCGGCAATGATCAGGGTGTCAATGCTCTCCGGTATCAGCGCCCCATCTTCGTCCAATTCAACCGGTAAAACGGTATAAAGGCTCTGCAGCTCCTGGTAAGCGGTGCTCATCCCCCCGCGTTCAAGGCTCAAGGTTTCGTTGCCGCTTAAAATGCCTATTGTGGCGATCTCATCCACGGTTACCTTCTTGATCGCCGTTGTCAGCTGATACTCGAGATCGCTCGTATCGCTTTTTACGGCCGGTATAACCTCGGTCTTGTCGCCATGGCCAACTAATATTCCCATATAACCGTTAACAAGCTGCATCTGGTCTTTTTCATAGACCTGGAAGGTCAACTGCGGTATGCCGGCCATATATAATTCCCTCTGTGTATCCTCGTCGGTGCCGGGCGAAATGAATTCCACCCTGATCCTGCCCTTGGAAAAAGCCGCGTATTCATCAAGGATGTCGGCCACCTCCTGCTTTAAGGCCAGTACCTGGCTCGGAAGATTATCGCTGAAATAGGCTTTAATATTAACTGTATCATCAAGCTCCTCGACCGCTTTTTTACTGACCTTTGATATGGAGTAGACTTTATTCTGGGTCAGATCGAAGCGGTGAAAAACCTGATATGAAAAAAAATTAACCACCGCAATAATTCCGATAATAAGAATTATTGTGATTGACAGGTCGGTTTTCTTTATTTTTTTATTTGGCATATTTTATAAAAATGATTGAATATTTGATATCGGATATTTTTCTTTCCCTACTTCCATCCTCTCGCTTCGATCATGCGCGCGTTCAGCCACAGGAAAATAAAAATGAAAGAACCGTAAAATATTATATCCCTCGAATCGATCACGCCTTTAGCGATATTATAAAAATGGCTGCCTAAACCCAGAAATGACATGACCGGAACTAAAAATTTCGGCGCGCCGGTTAAGACAAAATCGGCTCCGATAATGAAAGCGGCGAAAGAAGCGACCAATCCGAGAATAAAAGCGATAATCTGATTCTTGGTTAACGAGGAAATAAAGAGGCCAAGCGCCAAATAAGCGCCGCCGAGCAAAATTGCCCCCAGATAACCTCCGATCACCGGTCCCAGGTCAACATTTCCGAGCGAAGCCACGGTGATCGGCAAGGTAATTGTCAATAACAGAGCGATCTTCATGAAGGCCAAAGCTCCGAAAAACTTCGCCAGCACCACCTGCCAGTCGGTAACCGGCAAGGTCAGTAGGAATTCGATCGTTCCGCTCTTCTTTTCTTCGGCCCATAAGCGCATGGTGATAGCCGGCGATAAGAACAGGAATATCCAGGGCAGAAGATCGAAATAGCCGCGCAGGCTCGCCTGGCCGATCAAAAAGAAATTTTTGAAAAACAGCCAATTGCCCACCACTAAAAATACGCCGATAAAAATATAGGCGATCGGAGAGTTAAAGTAGGACATGAGCTCTTTTTTAAAAAGCGTATATATCGTTTTCCAGTATATAGTTTTATTCATAAAATACTAATCACTAAATCCTAAATCCTAAACAAATTCGAAGCTCAAAATTCAAATGTTCTAAATAATTGTTTCTGATTTGGTCATTTGAATTTCAAATTTATTTAGAATTTAGAGTTTAGAATTTCGAATTTATTGTTATGGCTAAATAATGCTATTTTGTTAATTCTCTAAATACATCCTCCAGGCTCGCGCTCTTCTTATTGAATTCCAGGATGCTCCAGTTATTGTTCATGACCGTCATGGAAAGATATTCGCGCAGGTCTACGCCTTCCTTGGGGGTGATCTCATAACCGTAAACGTCGTCCGACTCCCGGTCTTTCATCTCCGCTTTTTCCACGTTATCCATTTCTTTAAGCTTACTTAAAACCGCGTCTTTGGGCCCCTTGATCTTAACGTAAATTATTTCCCGGCCGCCGGCTTTGGCCATAAGATCGGCGGGCGAACCCTCGCCGACTATTTTTCCGTTGTTAATTATCAAGACCCGGTCGCAGGTAGCGCTAACCTCGCTTAATATATGGGTTGAAAAAATTACCGTCTTTTCTTTCCCGATCTTTTTGATCAAATCCCTGATCTCGACGATCTGGTTCGGGTCAAGGCCGGTAGTGGGTTCGTCTAAAATAAGAATATCAGGCTCGTGCATGATCGCCTGGGCCAGACCGACGCGCTGGCGGTAGCCTTTGGATAATTCTTCGATAGGCTTAAGAAGCACTTTCTTGAGGCCGCAGGCCTCCACCACCTCTTTAAGCCTTTTTTTCATATCTTCCTTGGCGATCCCCCTGACTTCGGCAATGAACTTAAGATACTCATAGACCCGCATATCGTCATAAAGCGGTACGGTTTCCGGCAAATAGCCGATCTTTGTCCTGGTTTTAAGCGAGTCGGTAGTTACGTCAAGGCCATCGATCTTAATGCTGCCGCTGGTGGGAGACCAGAAGCTAGTGATGATTTTCATGGTCGTACTTTTGCCGGCTCCGTTCGGCCCCAGGAAACCCAGAATTTCCCCTTTTTTTACTTCAAGGTTAATATTATCCAAAATAACAGTATTTCCGAATCTTTTGGTTAAATTTTTTATTTCTATCATGGTTTTAAAATTAAAGAAATAACGGCTTAAGTATTAATCAGCCGATAGTGTTATTATATATTATAATGTCTCAGAATTTTTTTGCAAGTATTTTTTCCTGTGGATAATTAAGTGAGGACCTTCTTTTTATTATTACGTAAAAAATCGAATTTTATTGCGTGCGTATAATCGTGTTTTTTTTATTTCACGTTTTTTAAAGCCGTTTGACAAAATTTAATTTATGTGCTAATTTTACTAAATAATTAAAAATATATTTTAACGTCCTTTAAAATTAAACCGAAAAACCGGAGGGAATGATGAAACAGGAAAAAGACCCGAATGAGCTGATTATGTACCTGATCGTTAATCAAGAATTAAATATGTCACCGCCCAAAATCGGTATTCAGATGGCCCATGTAGCCACCAATATTTCCAACCACATGATGTGGGCCGGCATCGGTTCGCATTTCAGTTCCGAAAAATACAAAAGATACGAAAAATGGCTCCATCATAACGGCAATGAACAAAAAAAGATCGCGCTTAAGGCCAGACAATCGTATCTCATAAGATTAGTTGCTCTGGGATTTTTCCATATCAGAGATAAAGGTTATACCGAGGTCCCGGCCGGGTCGTTGACCTGCGTAGGCCTCGGTATTATAACCCGGCAGGAGGCAGAACCGTTCGTCAAAAGACTGCAGCTTTTAAAATAGGGGGGAGGAATATCTATGGTCAAAACTGGCGTAATCGGCCTCGGCCGCGTCGGAAAAGAGCTCGCCCGGCAGATCACGGCCCGGCACTGGGACGTTATCTTTGCGGCGGACAGCAAAAATATTTACCGAATCCGCGAAAGATTCACTGATGACGAACTGGTAAAGCAAGTCGCGGCCCCGCTTTCTTGCGGCGATTATCCGGATATGATCGAGAGATCGAAAATCGACATATTGTTCATGGCTACACCGTCGAATTTGGGCCAGATCTCCCTTTATTACGCTTATCATGCCCTAAAAAAAGGGGTTCTGGTCGTTACGTGCGAAAAAGCATTCTTGTCCGATTATTTTACGAATATAAAACTCTGGTTCGATCTGGGCAGGATCGGCTACAGCGCCACCGTCGGCGGCGGCACGATGATGCTCTCCGAAATACAAAAAAGACTGAACCTGCACTCCTCCCCTCCCGCCATCTACGCCGTTTTGAACGGCACGCTGAATTTTCTTTTTGGCGGCGGCA
>Ga0208977_1000681_pt1 | contig 22312 bp, 3 predicted proteins | sample RifOxyA2_FD_184030 | JGI IMG/M metagenome (GOLD analysis project Ga0208977, IMG submission 184030) | Groundwater microbial communities from Rifle, Colorado - Rifle Oxygen_injection A2 (SPAdes) | ecosystem: Environmental > Aquatic > Deep subsurface > Groundwater | place: Rifle, Colorado, United...
ATCCAAAACGCCAATCCTTTAGGTATATACGCCACAAACAGCAACGTGACGTTTGATTTTGGGCATTCGGCTACCGACAACGGCGTTTTGCAGATATACGGCGGTGGAGTCGCAAAGGTTGTGCTGGGCACTAATCAGAGCACGTATTTCAATGGCGGTAACGTCGGTATAGGCACAAACGCTCCTACTGAAATTATGAACATCCATGGTGTTTCAGGAACTAATACGCTTTTAAAGTTTTCAAATAATGTGACTGGGAATACGGCCACTACTCAGGGGACTGATATCGGCTATGGTACGGATAATAACTTTTACATATACAGCAGGTATAGCGCCAGTAATTTTATCGTCGGCGTTAATGGCGCTGAAAGACTACGTGTGGCCACATCCGGGAATATCGGTATCGGGACGGCCGCGCCTTTGTCAAAATTTGATGTTATGAATGGTTCGATCACGATCAGGGGCGCGGAGGCCGGTTTGATCTTTGAAAATTCAAGCCGCATAATTTCATCCGAAACGGCTACAACGCTTGGCGCCGGAATAAGGATCTCCACGAACGTTTACATCGTTGGTTTTTCATCCGCCGCCAAGTATTATGGCGATGGTTCCGCGCTTACTAATGTTCCCGGGGACAATCTGGGTAACCATGTGGCCACCACCACGTTGAATATGAATAGCTGGAACATGGTAAACGTTTCCTCCGTTAACTTTTTATCCAATGTGTATATTTCATCCGCTACGGCGGCTCAGTACGGCGGGGTGTATATCAGCAGCAATGTTTACATAGTCGGACAGGCCAGCATAGCCGGAGCGGCCAGCATAGGCGGGCAAACCAACTCCACTTTTTTCGGTTATAGCAATGCCATCAGAGCCTCCGGATCGGAGACCGGCAGCAACGTCACTGTTTCGGCGCAAGGTGGAGGGCATTTCGCCACAGGGGGAACGCTGACGCTGACCGCAGGTAACGCTTTTGACACCGGTTCGGTAGGCGGGAACGTGATTCTGCAAAGCGGTTTTGGCTTTCCTCCAAGTCCTGGCTATATATCCATGCAGACATACCAGGGAACGTATCCATCCCAGACCTTGGCCGAGAGACTGCGGATAGTTGGATATAGCGGCAATGTGGGCATAGGGACCACTAACCCGACGCATAAATTAAGAGTGGAAGGCGATGTTTTAGCCACCTCCTCAATAACGGCCAGCGGTGATATTTCCGGCGCGCGCTATATGATAAACGGCAGCACGGTGCTGGCGATCTTACCGGGCAGCGGGAGTTTCGCAGTGGGTATGGATATAAGTACGGGGAATACAGGGGATGCTAATGTGTTTGTCGGTTCCAGCACAGGTCGCAGCAATACCACTGGCTATCTCAACACTTTTATTGGGTCTGAAGCCGGCTATATCAACAGCACGGGCCTTGCTAACTCTATCTTGGGTGCTGGCGCAGGATACTTCAACACTACTGGCGGCCATAACACTATCGTTGGACAGGCGGCAGGCTACGGCAATACCACGGGTTCGTACAACACTTTTCTGGGTAAGGCTGCAGCCCATGATAACAATACAGGCGGGAATAACACTCTTCTAGGGGCTTATGCCGGCTATTTTACGCAAACAGGTTCTGCAAATGCCATATTAGGTAAGGAAGCTGGTTACGGCGCAACTGGTAATTCCTTTTCCAGTTCAACGCTTATGGGGTATCGTGCGGGTTACGGGCTTACTACCGGTTCGGACAATATCCTGGTGGGCTTCCAGGCCGGATACAATATCACCAGCGGCACCGGCAATATAATTATCGGCTATAATGAAGCCGCGCCTGCCGCTACCACAAGCAATCACCTTAATATCGGCGGCATTATTGATGGAGATCTGGTCACCGGAAAAGTCGGTGTCGGGACTACGAATCCATACGAGATGCTAACAGTCAACGGCAATATTAAAATGGATAACTGGGGTAACTGGGTCGGCGCAAGTTCCGACCAAAGTTGGGCATTTAATACTACTTCGGTCGTAACAACAAGCAAAGTCGGCATCGGGACGCTTGCGCCTGGAGCTAATCTGCATATTTCCTCAACTACGGCGTCGGTGTCCCAGGATATGATAAAGATCACCACTGGGACTACGGCGGCGGATGTGTTTGTTGTGAAGGGAAACGGTAATGTCGGTATAGGGACTACTGGGCCGAATGAACAGCTTACGGTATATAATGCGGGGCAAGCTGTTAAGGCGGTTTTTGGATCTTCCACCACCCATACGCAATTGTACAGTAGTTATAATAGCCAGATGTGGACGGCAATTGAGGCCATCGCGCCGGTCGGCGCTAACGCCTCCGGTTTGGTGCTGACGCATACCAATGGCGATCCCGGAGTTATTTCATTTGTTAATAAGGCCGCCGGCGTAGAAGGAACAAACGATCTACGGCTCAGCCTAATCCAAGGCACGAGAGATGGCGGCACTGCGAACAGCGGCATGCTTTCCTTCTATACGATGAATGCCGGCACTCTTGGTGAGCGTGTCCGGATTGATAAAGCCGGCAACGTAGGCATCGGGACTACGGCGCCAGGCTATAAATTAGATGTGGCCGGCAGTTTTAACGCCACTTCCGTTTATGCCAACGGCGTTCTGCTTTCCCCGGGCACGGGTTCCAACTGGAGCGTTAACGGGTCTAATATTTACAGAGGCACGGGCAATGTCGGCATTGGGAATACGAATCCCGGATATAAGTTGGTCGTTGATGGGGACGTGAATGGGGTACTCTTTCCAGGGCTATTCAGTAATATCAATACAGGCAGTTCCGCTTATGCCGAAGTCAGGGTGATTTCGGGTACGTCTAAATTAAGGCTTGGTGTTACTGACGACGCATATTCTGGTTGGACCGGCGGTTCGTTTGTTTATTCTACCGATACGAATGGGCGGCTTGCATTGGGAACGGGAGACTTAGAGAGGGTAACCATAAGTTCAGGCGGATATGTCGGTATCGGGACTACGGCCCCGAATTTCAGATTAGAGGTTGCCCAGCCATCACTAAATCCAGGGATTAGTATTTTAAATAATGCTACTCAGAGAGCCACAATCGGTTTTGGTGTAAATTCTGGTCTCACAAGCGGATGGATTGTAGGGCAGGGCTACAGTAATGACGGCACCAAAGACTTTTATATTTACGATATTTCCAACAGCGCGGGACGGATGCTTATTAATACCAGCGGCAACGTCGGTATCGGGAATACGAACCCGACGCATAGATTAAGAGTGGAAGGCGATGTGCTGGCGACATCATCAATAACGGCCACCGGCGATATTTCCGGAGCGCGCTACATGATAAATGGCAGCACGGTGCTTGCGATCTTGCCCGGCAACGGCAATTTCGCGGTGGGGCCGGATATAAGCACCGGTAGTACGGGGGATTATAATGTGTTTGTCGGCTCCAGCGCCGGCCGCAGCCTCACTGATGGCAATAACAATGCTTTCCTGGGATATAATGCCGGCCGTAGCAATAGTAGGGGCACTAGCAACACTTTTATAGGATATCAGGCCGGCTTTAAGAATACACTGCCCTCAAGCAACACTTTTGTGGGGGCTTATGCCGGTTATAATGAAACCACGGGGTATGCCAACTCTTTCCTGGGGTATTATGCCGGAGGCACAAACACCTCTGGCAGCGCCAACTCTTTTGTAGGTTGGTATGCCGGTGTTTCAAATCAAAGTGGTGGGAGTAACACTTTTATGGGGTATCAGGCGGGCCGCTCCAACGTTTCGGGAGGAAGCAATGTTTTCATGGGGCAATCTGCCGGCTACTACAACACGGCCTCATATAACGTTTTAGTTGGGGCTGGTGCCGGTTACAACAACAGTAGCGGCAAAGAGAATTCTATCCTGGGGTCTTATGCCGGGTACAATAATAATACGGGTGGAAACAACACCTTGGCGGGGTATAGGGCCGCTTTCAGTAACACCACAGGCTCCACTAACACTATCGTGGGGCATATGGCCGCCTATTTCACCCAGACAGGTTCTGGTAATTCCATATTCGGTAATGAAGCGGGGTATGGCGCAACCGGTCAGTCTTTCTCCAGTACAACGCTTATTGGTTATCATGCTGGATTCGGGCTTACTACCGGTAATGATAATATTTTGGTGGGTTTTAAGGCCGGATACAATATAACCAGCGGCACAGGCAATATTATTATTGGTTATGATCAAGCCGCGCCTGCCGCTACCACAAGTAATCATCTTAGTATCGGCGGCCTGATTTCCGGCGATCTGGTTTCCGGCAACATCGGTATCGGGACTACGGCGCCTACGGATAAATTGGAGGTTAGGGCTTCAGGAGGTTCCGGTCAGGCCGCCATTTCCGGGTCTATTACCGGTACTACGGGATTAAATTGGGGGATTTACGGGCAAGCGACCGGTGTGGGAGCGACAACAAACGTAGGCGGATATTTTACCGCAAGCGGGGCTACTAATAATTACGGGTTGGTGGTTAATGCGGGGAATGTCGGTATCGGTACGACGGCGCCGGCTTCAAAGTTGGAAATTCAGGGGCCTGTCCAGGTTGGTAATGATAATGTAACTGAATATAGCCTTAAATTGCAAAGATACAATTCTAAAAGAGCAGTCGCTCATTTTTATACGAATACAAATGATAATCCCTCGCTGTTATATGGCGAAAATCTGGTCTGGACAGGCGAAAGGGCCGGAACGGTTGATTCAACTTTGGCACAAAAACCTTACTATGAGGCGTTTACCCCAACCGGCGGGTATAGGGAATTCGGTTTTGTCAATGCGACTTCCGGCAATTTTACAGGTACGGCTTTGGTGCCGAGTCTAATATTGAAAAGCGACGGTAAGGTCAGTATCAGTACTACTACTATTCCCAGAGGCACATTACAAGTTTCCGGGCCAAACTTCGGCACCTTCTTAGCTGCCGGGGATAATCCCACTTCGGCGGCGGTGATGGCTTACGGGAATATTCTTTCCGGAGCGCACAATCCGGGGGCAAGCGCTTTTATGGGCCTAACCGGGAGGCATGCCTCCGGCGATTACTCTATCGCTTTTGCCGGCATGAAAGGCACATTCGGGGGAAACACAACCGACGTCACTTCGAGGCTGGATTTTTATACAACCGCGGATAATACGCCCGGGATAGCGATGTCAATAGATACAGCCGGCAACGTCGGCATCGGTACTACGGCGCCATCGGCCAAATTGGCGGTTGGTAGCGCAGTTGCCGGTCAGGTAGCCGTTTACGGTTATCAAACCGCTACTACGGGAACAAATTATGGAGTAGTCGGGTATGCGACCGGTGCGGGGGCGACATCAAATACTGGCGGGTATTTTTATGCAACCGGAGCGACTAATAATGCTGGGCTTGTAGTTGCCGCCGGCAATGTCGGCATCGGTACTACGGCGCCGGGATATGCTTTGACCGTAGTCGGAACGGCTTGGGTAACAAGCTCCGCCTGGTCCGGTTCGGATAAACGCTGGAAAAAGAACATAACTCCTTTGCAGAGTTCGTTAAGCAAAATTATGCGGCTCAACCCCGTGGACTTTGATTGGCGCAAGGATGAATTCCCGGGTTTGAATTTCGCTGAAGGCCGCCAGATAGGATTTATAGCCCAGGAGGTTGAAAGTGTTATGCCCGAAGTGGTTACAACCAATAAGGAAGGTTATAAAGGCATATCTTATGAACAAATAGTTCCGGTGCTTACCAAGGCAATCCAGGAACAGCAGAAACAGATTGACGAATTAAAGGCAAAACTCAATGCCCGGCAATGAGCGGCTATATTTTTATTTTCGCAGAGCTCAGTGGGTGTTTTTCGACGGGTATATGGCCATAATAACTAGTTGCGAGAAAATTTTATGGGACGGATAAAACGCGTCCAAAGGAATAAATTACGCGCTTACACAAGCGTTGAGTTCTTTTTTTTTCATTTTGTGCTTCTACCGCTCTTTTTGTTCGTTGTATTCTGCCCCCTGTTGCCGTTTTCCTCTTCTCTTACTCCTGCGCTATATGCCCAGACCGAACTCGGCTCCGAGGACGACCTAAGCGTTCTTGGAACTAATGGCAGTCTGGACGATCCCGACGTGGAAATAAAAGGTTTCACCGTATTCGGTTCCACCCAGGCTGCCTACACCGGGGCGGTAGTGGGGCCCGGCAATGTTGTGGTGAACGGTTACTTATCCGTTTCATCCGGCGCCTATTTTGTTGGGAATTCAACATTTACCGGCGCGGATAAGATCTTCATAAATGACGGAACGCCCGGGCAGATACTTCGCAAAAACGGCGGCGGTTATCTTTATTGGGATAATGCCGCCGCTATGAGCGACAGCCTGGGCGGCCATATCGCCACCACAACGCTGAATATGAACAGTTGGAACATTATAAATGTTTCATCCGTTAACTTTATGGCCAATGTGTATATTTCGTCCGCTTCCCCGGCGCAACTCGGCGGTGTGTACGTAAGCAGCAATATCTATATAGTCGGCGTGGCTTCGGCCGCCCAATATTACGGAGACGGTTCGGCGCTTACCAATGTTCCCGGTGACAGCTTGGGCAATCATGTAGCCACCATGACCCTGCAGATGGGCGCTTACGGGATAGTAACCTCCAGCGTTATCACAGCCGCACGGTACCAGATAGACGGCAGCACGGTGCTTGCGATCTTACCGGGGATCGGCAGTTTTGCGGTGGGGGTGGATATAACAACCGGAAATACAGGCGACTATAATTTGTTTGTGGGTTCCAGCGCGGGCCGCAGCAATGCCACCGGTGGGCGCAACTCTTTTTTGGGATATGCCGCCGGCTACTCTAACGGCAAGGGCATGAGCAATTCCTTTTTGGGGTATTATGCCGGTTATAAGAATGCCGCTTCTTCAGGCACTTTTGTGGGAGCGTATGCCGGACAGGGGAATATCACGGGATTAGCCAACTCTTTCGTGGGCCATGCGGCGGGCTACTCGAATACATCCGGAAATGGCAACTCTTTCCTGGGGTATGAGGCTGGTTACGCCAACACCAACGGCGCCAGCAATTCTTACCTGGGATATAATGCCGGCCATAATAATTCCGGCGGCGGGGGGAACGCTTTCCTGGGGTATTATGCCGGCTATAACAACACGGCGAGTGGCAACTCATTGCTGGGTAATCAGGCCGGTTATGCAAATACGACCGGCGATTGGAACTCTTTCTTAGGGGGATCTGCCGGGTACAATAATAGTACGGGTAAATATAATTCTTTTCTGGGCGCCGCCGCCGGTCTCAATAACATCAGTGGGGGAAATAATACTTTTGCGGGATATTATGCCGGTCTGAACAATGTTTCAGGTTCCTCTAATACTGTTATGGGTTATTATGCTGCTTTCAACACAAAAACAGGTTCGGCAAATGCCATATTCGGTGGTCATGCGGGGTACGGAGCCACTAATCAATCTTTTTCCAGTTCAACCATTATGGGGGCTCAGGCGGGGTTTTCACTTACCACCGGCTCGGATAATATCCTGTTGGGTTACAAAGCCGGGTATAACATCCAGAACGGTACCGGGAATATAGTAATAGGCTATGCCAAAGATACATCCGCAAACACTGTAAGCAATGAACTTAATATCGGGGGAGTGTTGTACGGCGACCTGTCCGCGAAGACCATAGGTATTTCGACGCGCGTTCCGCAGGCGGCTTTGGATATTGTCTCCACCGGCACGGCGTCGAACGTGTACGCACAGATCTGGCGCAATTCCGACGGCGTGGTAAAAGCTTCCATGACCGCCGACGGCAAGCTTTATGCGGATCTCATAGCCTCAGTCCCCCCTGGTGATAACCTCGGTAATCATATTGCCACAACTACCCTGCAAATGGGTAATTTCGGAATAGTCAACGCGGCCAGCATTACCGCAAATGGGTATATCGCTACAAATTCAACAATGACAGTCCTTGGCAATGCCTTTTCAGTAGGGATCTCAACTTTTGTGGTAACGCAAGGGAATGTGGGTGTCGGTACGGCGGGGCCTTTGTCTAAATTTGATGTTGTTGACGGTTCGATAACGATCCGGGGCGCGGAGGCAGGTTTGGTCTTTGAAGATTCACGCCGCGTAATCTCTTCTGAAACAGCTATAACGCTTGGCGCCGGCATAAGAATATCGACAAATGTTTACATAGTGGGTTTTTCTTCCGCCGCAAAGTACTACGGCGACGGGTCCGGTCTTACCGGGGCCATTGATAATCTGGGCAGCCATGTGGCCACAACCACTCTGCGGATGGGCGTATATGGGATCGTCACCTCCAGCGATATTACCGCCGCGCGCTATCAGATAGGCGGCAGTACGGTGCTTGCGATCTTACCCGGGAGCGGCAGTTTTGCCGTGGGCGCTGATCTTAGCACCGGCAGTACGGGGAATTATAACTTGTTTGTCGGTTCCAGCGCGGGCCGTAGTAATGACGTTGGCATGAGTAACACTTTCATCGGGAATGGCGCAGGTTACAACAATAGTTCGGGTAACAACAATTCGTTCCTGGGGTATCAGGCCGGGTACAACAACATCTCCGGCGGCGCTAACTCTTTTCTTGGGAATATCGCGGGCTATAACAACAGTTCCGGTGTGAATAATTCTTTCCTTGGATATAAGGCCGGTTATAACAACACCACAGCCTCTGGCAACTCTTTCCTGGGGTATAAAGTCGGCCAGTCCAACACTACCGGGAATAACAATTCTTTTTTTGGAGCCAGCGCCGGCCAGTCCAACACTACAGGGGCGAACAACTCTTTCCTTGGGTATCAGACCGGCATCAGCAACAACATAGGAATGAATAATGTGTTTCTGGGATATTGGGCCGGCTACAACAACACCACTGGCTCAAGCAACACTTTAGTAGGGTATAGCGCCGGCTATAACACGCGAACAGGTTCGGCTAATGCCATATTCGGTAATGAAGCGGGTAAAGGTTCTGGTGCAAATTCATTCTCCAGTTCCACCGTTATGGGGTCTCAGGCTGGGTTTTCACTTACCACCGGCTCGGACAATATCCTGTTGGGCTTTCAGGCCGGGTATAACATCCAGAGCGGTACCGGGAATATAGTAATAGGTTATGCCAAAGATACCTCCGCAAACACTGTAAGCAACGAACTTAATATCGGCGGGGTGTTATACAGTGACCTGTCCGCAAAAACTATAGGCATCTCAACGCGCGTCCCGCAGGCCGCTTTAGATATCGTATCCACCGGTACGGCGTCAAATGTGTACGCGCAGATCTGGCGCAATTCCGATGGTGTGATAAAAGCTTCCATGACGGCGGACGGTAAGCTTTATGCGGACCTCATAGCCTCAGTCCCCCCTGGTGATAACCTCGGGAATCATATTGCCACAACTACCCTCCAAATGGGTAATTTCGGAATAGTCAATGTGGCCAGCATTACCGCAAATGGGTATATCGCTACAAATTCAACAATGACAGTCCTTGGTAATGCGTTTTCAGTAGGGACTTCAACTTTTGTGGTAACGCAAGGTAAAGTCGGTGTGGGAACTGTGGGGCCTCTGTCTAAATTTGACGTCATGGACGGTTCAATAACGATCCGGGGCGCGGACGCGGGGCTGGTCTTTGAAGATTCAAGCCGGGTAGCATCTCCGGAAACAAGCGCAACTGTTGGCGCCGGCATACGAATATCGACAAATGTCTATCTCGTGGGTTTTTCTTCCGCCGCCAAGTATTATGGCGACGGTTCGGCGCTTACCAATGTGCCCGGTGATAATCTGGGCAACCATGTGGCTACGACCACGCTTCAGATGGGGGTATATGGTATCGTTACCTCCAGCGTTGTCACCGCCGCGCGCTACCAGATAGGCGGCAGTACGGTGCTTGCCATCTTGCCGGGCAGCGGCAGTTTCGCCGTGGGTGTGGATATAACTACCGGCAATACCGGAAATTATAATTTATTCATAGGTTCAAGCGCCGGCCGCAGTAATACCAGTGGGGCCAATAACACATTCGTCGGTCACAATGCCGGCCGTAACAACACTACCAGCGATAACAACACCTTCGTCGGTTATAATGCTGGCAAGGTGAACTCCAGCGGATTAAATAACACATTCCTTGGGTCTAATACCGGATTTGCAAATACTGCCGGCGGGAATAACACATTCCTGGGGCATCAGGCCGGAACTACAAACACCGCTGGCTCAAGCAATACTTTTGTCGGCTATAATGCCGGTCAAAACAACACTACGGGCGGACAAAACGCCGCTCTTGGGTCCTGGGCCGGCCTTTATAACGTAACAGGTTCCGCCAACGCAATATTTGGCGAAGAAGCCGGGTATGGCGTGGTGAATAAATCATTCTCCAGCTCTACGCTTATGGGGTATCGCGCCGGATACGGCCTTACTACCGGCGGAGATAATATCCTTGTGGGATTCCAGTCCGGCTACGCTATCACAACCGGAGCCGGGAATATAGTTATCGGATACGCGAAAGACACTTCCGCGCCGGACGTGAATAATGAACTTAATATCGGGGGGGTGTTGTACGGCGACCTGTCCGCGAAAACCATAGGTATTTCGACGCGCGTTCCTCAGGCCGCTTTGGATATAGTCTCCACCGGTACGGCGTCAAACGTGTACGCGCAGATCTGGCGCAATTCCAACGGGGTGATAAAAGCGTCCATGACGGCCGACGGTAAACTATACGCGGACATCCCGGGCGACAGCCTTGGCAATCATACCGCCACCACCACGCTGAATATGGCGGGGTTTAATATTATCAGCGTTTCAACCATAAGCGTGAGTTCCATAACCACAACGGCCGCGGCGGTAACCTTCAGCACGAATATTTTTGTTATGAACGGCAACGTCGGTATAGGAACCACGAATCCAAGCGCAAGACTTGATATTCAGGGGTCCGGATCCCTCCTTAAATTGGGTAATACCTATATGGAGGTTGATAATACCGGAATGAGTCTGGTCGGCAGGATACAGCTTAACGATGACGGCAGTGCCGGTTCGCCGGTCATTCACTGGGGCTGGTCGTCAAGTGATTCCAATACCGGCATCTTTCATCCCGGTCCCGATATCCTGGCTTTTACCACGGGCGGCAACGAGCTTATCCGGTTCAATTCATCGGGCAACGTCGGTGTCGGGACCACCGCGCCTTTGTCTAAATTCGACGTTATGAACGGTTCGATAACCATAAGAGGGGAGGGCGCCGGTTTGGTCCTTGAAAATTCAAGCCGCGTTATTTCATCCGAAACGGCGATAATGCTTGGCGCCGGAATAAGGATATCCACCAACGTTTACATTGTTGGCTTTTCATCCGCCGCCAAGTATTATGGCGATGGTTCCGCGCTTACTAATGTCCCCGGGGACAATATGGGCAATCATGTGGCTACGACCACGCTTAATATGAACAGTTGGAACGCCGTGAATGTTTCATCAGTCAACTTTAAATCCAATGTGTATATCTCGTCCGCCTCCTTAGCGCAGTCCGGCGGCGTGTATATAAGCACCCATGTTTATATAGCGGGCCAGGCCAACTCGGCTTTCTTCGGCTATGACAGCGCTCTGGTGACCGTTGGTTCCGAGAATGGGAACAATGTCACTGTTTCCGCTCAAGGCGGAGGGCATGGCGCCGTGGGGGGGACGCTTACACTGACCGCCGGGAACTCGTTCGACAATAATTCGATCGGGGGCAATGTTATCCTGCAAAGCGGCTTCGGCTTCCCGCCCAGTCCCGGCTACATTGCGATGCAAACCTATGAAGGGATTTATCCTTTTCAAGCCCTGGCCGAGCGGCTCCGTATCGTGGGGGACAGCGGAAATGTCGGTGTCGGTACTACGGCGCCTTTATCCAGATTCGATGTAATGGACGGTTCGGTAACCGTCAGAGGCGCCGGCGCCGGTCTAATCCTTGAGAATTCAAGCCGCGTTATCTCACCCGAAACATCGATAACGGCGGGCGCCGGCATAAAAATATCCACCAATGTTTATATTGTGGGTTTTTCGTCCGCCGCTAAGTATTATGGCGACGGTTCGGAGCTTACCAATCTTCCGATGGACAATCTGGGCAACCATGTGGCCACCACAACGCTGCAGATGGGGATCTACGGGATAGTCACCTCAAGCGATATTACGGCCGCGCGCTATCAGATAAACGGCAGTACGGTGCTTGCAATATTGCCCGGCAGCGGCAGTTTTGCCGTGGGCGCGGATCTGCCCGCCGGCAATACGGGTAACTATAATTTATTTATCGGTTCCAGCGCGGGCCGCGGCAACACCGGAGGTCCGCGCAACTCTTTCCTGGGCAATAGCGCCGGTTATAAAAACACTTCAGGGGCTAATAACTCTTTCCTGGGGTATAACGCCGGTTATTCTAACACCAGTGGCGCCGCCAACTCTTTTGTGGGGTATCAGGCCGGCTATAACAACACTGCGGGGAATTACAGCACTATAGTGGGGTATAGCGCCGGGATGAACAGCACGGGCGGAAAAAACTCTATTTTGGGATCTTATTCCGGCTATAACAGTATTGGCGAGGAAAATTCTTTCATGGGATATTATGCGGGCAATGCCAACACCTACGGAGGCAATAACACTTTCATGGGAAATTATGGCGGGTTTAGCAACACCGCGGGTGGAAGGAACACGTTCTTAGGGTACAAAGCCGGCTATTACACGCAGACAGGTTCCGCTAATGCGATATTCGGAAATGAAGCGGGTTACGGCGCAACTGGTCAGTCTTTTTCCAGTTCAACGCTTATTGGGTATCAGGCGGGATACCAGCTTAAAGCCGGTAATGACAATATCCTTATCGGTTTCCAGTCCGGGTACAATATACAAAATGGCACTGGGAATATAGTTATCGGATATGGCAAAGACACTTCCGCGGTCGGGGCGATAAATGAACTTAGTATCGGCGGTCTGATTTACGGTGACCTGTCCGCAAAAACCATAGGCATCTCAACGCGTGTCCCCCAGGCGGCTTTGGATATAGTGTCCACCGGAACGGCATCTAACGTGTACGCTCAGATCTGGCGTAATTCCGATGGCGTTGTAAAGGCGTCCATGACGGCGGACGGCAAACTTTATACTACCCTGCCGATCCCCGGTGATAATCTGGGGAACCATGTCGCCACTACAACGTTGAACATGAATACGTACAATATCGTAGGCGTTTCAACAATAAGCGTAAGCTCTATAACAACAACGGCCGTAGGGGTAACCTTGAGTACGCATGTTTATATCAACGGATATGTCGGCATAGGGACCACTGTCATGTTCGGGAAAATGATATCCGCTGTCGATACGAATAATACTTCTTTTAACGGCAGCACGCTTCAATATGCCTTAACATTGCAGAACACTAACCCCGCCAGTAATGACTGGGTTCTGATGGTTTTTGGCGGGAATGGGATAACTGTCTCGGGACCCAGCGCGATCATCGGTTCGCAGATCAGCGACCATACTAATGGATATGGCAATCTTGTTTTCGCAACCAGAAGCTCCGCGACCGGTTTTAGTGAAAAAATGCGGATCCTGGATATGGGCGACGTGGGGATCGGGACTACCGCTCCGACGCATAAATTAAGAGTGGAAGGCGGTATTCTGGCCACATCCTCAATAACCGCCAACGGAGATATTACCGCGGCGCGGTATAGGATAAGCGGCAGTACGGTGCTTGCGATATTACCTGGCAGCGGCAGTTTTGCCGTGGGGATGGATCTAAGTACCGGCAGTACGGGTGATTACAATTTGTTTATCGGTTCCAGCGCCGGCCGTAAAAACGCCACTGGTTATGCTAACACTTTCTTAGGGAATACTGCCGGTTATACAAATGGCTCTGGCTATGATAACACTTTTCTGGGGTATCAGACCGGTTTTAGCAATACCACAGGGCATAGCAACACTGTTCTGGGGGCTCAGGCCGGATACTATAACACCACAGGCGCAGGCAACTCTTTCGTGGGGCGTCTGGCCGGCTATAATAATGCCGCGGGCGGGAGCAACACCTTTATAGGGTTTAATGCCGGACGCACAAATGTGGATGGATCGCATAATACTTATGTGGGGTATTGGTCCGGCTATAACACCACTGGGAATAGCAACTCTTTTCTGGGGTCTCAGGCCGGTTATAACAATACCACCGGTGGGAACAACTCTATAGTTGGGCGTATTGCCGGCTACTATACCCAAACCGGTTCGGCAAATGCCATCTTCGGCAATGAAGCGGGTTACGGCGCAACTGGTCAGTCTTTTTCCAGTTCCACCATCATAGGTTATCAGGCGGGATATGCGCTTAAAGCCGGTAACGACAATATCCTTATCGGCTACCAAGCCGGGTATAACATACAAAACGGCACTGGGAATATAATTATCGGATACGGCCAGAACACTTCCGCGGTAGATGCCAGCAATGAACTTAATATCGGGGGTGTTTTGTACGGCGACCTGTCCGCAAAAACCATCGGCATCTCAACGCGCGTTCCTCAGGCCGCTTTGGATATAGTCTCCACCGGTACGGCGTCAAACGTGTACGCGCAGATCTGGCGCGATTCCGACGGCGTGATAAAAGCCTCCATGACGGCTGACGGTAAGCTGTATACTGCCCTGCCGACCCCCGGCGATCACCTGGGCAATCATGTGGCTACCACCACGCTGAACATGGCCACCTTCAATATCGTAGGCATTTCAACCATAAGCGTAAGTTCCATAACCACAACAGCCGCTGGAGTCACCTTCAGCACGCATGTCTTCTTTGCGAATGGAAATGTGGGGATGGGGACTACGTTACCTTTGTCAAAATTAGATGTGTCCGGCGGGTCAGTAACGATACGGGGGGCAAACGCCGCCTTGGTGTTTGAGGATTCAAGCCGCGTAATCTCTTCCGAAACAGCTATAACGCTTGGCGCAGGAGTAAGGGTGTCCACAAATGTTTACATAGTGGGCTTTTCATCCGCCGCTAAATACTACGGCGACGCTTCTAGCCTTACTGGGACCAAGGACAATTTGGGCAACCATGTGGCTACCACAACGCTGCAAATGGGCATCTATGGGATAGTCACCTCAAGCGATATTACCGCCGCGCGCTATCAGATAAACGGCAGTACGGTGCTTGCGATCTTGCCCGGCGTCGGCAGTTTCGCCGCGGGGGTGAATATAACCACCGGGAATACGGGCAATTATAATCTGTTCGTCGGATATAGCGCTGGCCGCAGCAACGCTTCGGGTCTTCAAAATGCTTTCCTGGGATATGGCGCCGGCTACTACAATAGCGGGGGAACATCCAACTCTTTTATGGGATTCCAGGCCGGATATATTAATAAAGGCGGCGCAAGCAATACTTTCCTGGGGGCCCAGACCGGTTACAATAATATTTCGGGCGCGGATAACACTTTTATGGGGGCTACCGCCGGCCAAATGACTAACACGGGCCAGTACAACTCTTTCGTGGGGTATGATGCCGGCAATAATAACACCACTGGCGGCAACAACTCTTACTTGGGAATAAAGGCCGGCTATTCCAACAGAACAGGCTCGTATAATTCAATATTCGGCAGTTTCGCGGGTTTTGGCGTCAATAATAATTCGTTCTCCAATTCGACCATTATGGGGGCTAATGCCGGTTACTCCAACACCACGGGCGCGAACAATTCTATTATCGGGTACAATGCCGCTTACTATAGCGAAACAGGTTCGGCTAACGCCATACTCGGCAACGAAGCCGGTTACGGCGCAAGCGGCCAGTCCTTCTCCAGCGCTACGCTTTTGGGATATCGCGCCGGATACGGGCTTACTACCGGCAATGACAATATTCTTATCGGTTTTAAAGCCGGTTACGCTATCACTTCCGGCACCGGGAATATAGTTATCGGATACAATAAAGATACCTCCGCTGTCGGAGTCAGCAATGAACTTAATATCGGCGGGGTTATCTACGGTGACCTGGTAAACAAGACGATAGGCATCTCGACCCGCGTACCGCAGGCGGCTTTAGATATAGTATCTACCGGTACGGCTTCGAACGTGTATGCGCAGATCTGGCGCGATTCCAATGGTGTGATAAAGGCCTCCATGACGGCCGACGGCACCCTTTACGCTACGGATATTCCCGGCGACAACCTGGGGAACCATGTGGCTACAACCACCTTGCAGATGGGCGTGTATGGTATCGTCACCTCCAGCGATATTACCGCCGCGCGCTATATGATAAACGGCAGTACAGCGCTTGCGATCTTACCGGGCACCGGCAGTTTTGCCGTCGGAGTGGATATAACTACCGGGAATACCGGTAGTTATAACTTATTTGTGGGTGCCAGCGCCGGCCGCGGTAACACTACTGGTGGAAGCAATACGTTCGCGGGATGGTATGCCGGCCGTAATAACACCACTTCCGGGAACAATACTTATTTCGGATCTCAGGCCGGCCAATTAAGTGCGGGGTCTGGGCTTAACGTTATCGTGGGGCAGCAGGCTGGTTACAACAATACCGGACCGTACAACACATTCATAGGGGGGAAGGCGGGTTTAGGCAACACCTCGGGTGGGGTTAATGTTTTCGTGGGCCTGTATGCCGGCAACTCCAACAACAGCGGTAGTAATAATACTTTTTTTGGGGGGTATGCCGGCCGGTATAATACCACAGCGAGTTACAATATTTTCATTGGTCGTGATAGCGGTTACAATACCAATACTGGGGGGTATAATATTTTTATGGGTCGGGAGGCCGGCTACTCCAATACCACGGGATCTACCAACACTATTGTTGGTTATTATGCCGGCTATTACAATCAAGCAGGTTCGGCTAATGCCATATTCGGTAATGGGGCCGGCCTTGGCGCAACCGGTCAGTCTTTTTCAAGTTCCACTATTATGGGGTCCGAAGCGGGGTTTGCGCTTACCACAGGTTCGGATAATATTCTAATGGGCTTCAAAGCCGGGTATAACATACAGAACGGTACGGGAAATATTGTCATCGGATATAACAAAGACACTTCCGCGGTCGGTGCCAGCAATGAACTTAACATCGGCGGGGTGATATACGGGGATTTAGTCAACAAGACGATAGGCATCTCAACGCGTGTGCCGCAGGCGGCTTTGGATATAGTCTCCACCGGTACGGCGTCAAACGTGTACGCGCAGATCTGGCGCAATTCAAGCGGCGTTATAAAGGCGTCTATGACGGCTGACGGCACACTTTATACCACCGCGCTTGTCGCCGGCGACAACCTGGGGAACCATGTGGCTACAACCACCTTGCAGATGGGCGTGTATGGTGTCGTCACCTCCAGCGATATTACCGCCGCGCGTTATCAGATAAACGGAAGCACAGTGCTTGCGATCTTACCGGGAACAGGCAGTTTTGCCGTCGGAGTGGATATAACTACCGGGAATACCGGTAATTATAACTTGTTCGTAGGTTCCAGCGCCGGCCGCAGCAACAGTACGGGGCAGCAAAATACTTTCCTGGGGTATACCGCCGGATATAATAACAGTACAGGTGCGAGCAACACTTTCCTGGGGTATACCGCCGGCCAGGCTAATACTACGGGGGATAATAACTCTTTCCTTGGCGCCGCCGCGGGCGCCGCCAACACCAGCGGTTCGCTAAATACCGCCGTCGGAGTACAAGCCGGTTATGGCAACACTAACGGGAGTTATAACTCTTTAGTCGGAGTTCATGCAGGTTATATTAACCCAACAGGTTCGGCTAATACCATATTCGGTACTAAAGCGGGCTATGGCTCAGGCGGCCAGTCATTTTCCAGTTCCACGATCATGGGCTATCGGGCCGGTTACGGACTTACTACCGGCAGCGACAATATCCTTGTCGGGTTTCAGGCCGGATACAATATTCAGGATGGTACCGGGAATATAGTTATCGGCTATGGCAAAGATACGTCCGCTATCAGCGCGGACAATGAACTTAACATCGGCGGGGTCCTCTACGGGGATCTGGTCAACAAGACAATAGGTATCTCAACACGCGTGCCGCAGGCGGCTCTGGATATTGTATCCACCGGCACCACGGCAGATCATTATGCGCAGATCTGGCGAAATTCCGGTGGAGTAATCATTTCGTCTATGTCAGCGACCGGCAGACTGGGTACCACCGGAGACGTTTCCGCCGCGCGTTACCAGATAAACGGCAGCACGGTGCTTGCTTTATTATCCGGCGCCGGCAGTTTTGCGGCGGGTTATAATTTAAGCACCGGCAGTGCGGGGAATTATAATTTATTCGTTGGTTACAGCGCCGGCCGCTATAACAGTGCGGCCAGCTACAACACTTTCGTGGGGTATACTGCCGGCTATAACACCGGTGCTGGGCAAGCTAACACTTTTATGGGGTATGCGGCCGGGGTTGCCAATAGAACAGGGGTATACAACGTGGCCGTGGGGGAGGAAGCCGGCAACCTTGGCACCTCGGCATCATATAATGTGCTAGTGGGCGCTATCGCCGGCTACCGTTTTACTACCGGAGCTTACAACATCTGCGTGGGAAGAGCGGCCTGCATTTACAATCAAACCGGTTCGGCTAATACGGTGATAGGCGTTAATGCGGCTTTTGGCGCAGCCGGTGGGTCTTTTTCCTATTCCACCATTATGGGGTATACGGCGGGATATTCAATTACAACCGGGAATGATAATCTCCTGCTGGGTTATAGGGCCGGGTATAGTATTACCACTGGAACTGGCAATATTATTATAGGCTACAACCTGGGCACTTCCGCTCCGGCAGCTATTAATGAAATCAATATAGGGGGCGTATATAAAGGCGTCGTTTCTTCCGGGACGGCTACCATACCTAAGTTTACCGTTCAGGCCGAAGATGCCGGGGTAACTATTACCACAAATCACTACGGTAAAACTATAACAGTTAACAGCGGCTCCGCCAGAACAATTAGCCTGCCGGCCAGCACGACCGCCGCGGATATCGGCGCGACAATTACCATAGTTAAATTAGGCGCGGGCAAAGTAACAATAGACGCAGGCGCCGGAGACTATATAGCCGATTCAGGCTCTGGCGGCACTATTTACAATGATGCTGTTTTACCCGCCTACGCAACTATTACCCTGCGTCTTATAGACGACTCTCATTGGGTGATAATAGGCGGAGAGGGGGCATGGATAACTACCACATAAAGGATCAAAGATATGAAACGCAAACTTTGTAAGAAGGACGGAAATATTTCCGTACACTATCCATTATTTTATATTCTCGTTTTTTTCACGCTTCCCGCCGGAGCTGTGAATGTATCCACGCATTCTTTCGCTAATTGTGATTTCCCCGATACGGGGGAGGCCGCCTGTTTTAATAATACTACAAATATAGCTTGCCCCACCGTGGGGCAGGATTTTTATGGGCAGGATGCGACTTATGGCACCCACTCTCGCACTTGGCCGAGCTACACCATATATAACCCGACTGGGATATCTTCGGTCACGGTGGATAACCGTACTGGACTTATGTGGATAACCAATCCGCGTAATGACGCGGGGTTTGTGACCACCCAGAATTGGCAGAGCGCGCTTTCCTCCTGCGCGGTAACCATGAATGCGGGTTCCGGATATGGCGGTTATACGGATTGGCGTCTGCCCAATGTGCAAGAGCTGATGAGTATATTATATTTCGGTACATATAATCCGGCTATATCGTCCACATATTTCCCAGGCACAGTATCCGATTGGTACTGGACTAGTACTACAGCGGTGTGGAGTCCTAATGGCGCGATTCTACTTTATTTCGCATCGGGCAGGTTGGCCACCGGGGCGAAGGCGACTTCTTTATATTGGGTCCGTTGCGTTCGCGGCGGCTTTTGATCGTGTTAGGGGTGGGAATTAGGTATTCTCAGAAAGCAAAAATGAGCATTCCAATGAGGACGGAATTATGAAACTGGGTTTAAAGCCAAGACTGTGCAGGGAAAACGGTAATTTAAGTATTCTCTATTCTCTATTTTTTATTTTCTTCCTTGTGCTTCCCGCATGCGCTGGGAATATTTCAACGCATGCTTTTGACTCCGGCATGAATTGTAAAGGTATATGGAAACTGCCCGACACCGGACAGACCACATGTTATAACGCCACAACATCCATAGCTTGCCCCGCGGCGGGGGCGGCTTTTCATGGGCAGGATGGAAGTTATACTCCATCGGTAATCCAGCCGAGTTATACCATAACCGGTCCTGTGGGATCGTCCGTTACTGTGGATAACCGCACGGGTCTCATGTGGATAACCAAACCGGTGACGGAGGCCGGATTTGTGAGTTCTCAGACCTGGCAGAGCGCGCTTTCCTCCTGCGCGGTAACCATGAACGCAGTTTCCTATGCCGGCTACGCGGATTGGCGCCTGCCCAATGCGCGGGAGCTTGTAAGCATAATGAATTACAACACGACTCCATTGGCTGTAGACACAACTTATTTCCCGGAGACAGTTCTATCTTTATACTGGACCAGCAGTACAAACTACGGGAGTTATTCCCAAGCGTGGACCGTTTATGCTGGTTATGGAAGTACCTATGCGTATTCTAAAAGCACCCTTTGTCATGTGCGTTGCGTCCGTGGTGGAAGCGGATATTGACGGATTTAATGCTTTTATATCGATACTGCAGTCCGCATTATGTTCTTGATAAGGAAAAGTATATGGGACGGATAAAATGCGTCCAGGATAAACAACTGCGCGTTTACTCAGGCGTTCTTCCCACTTGTCCCCATTTTCTGCTTCTTTTAGTTTTTATATCTGTGGTAATTTGTCCGCTGCCGCCTTTCCCCTGGTCCCTTACTCCCGTACTATACGCCCAAACCGAACTTGGCGCCGAGGACGATTTGACCGTGCTTGGTACTAACGGCGGAGCGGAAGATCCCGACGTTGAAGTAAAAGGTTTCACCGTATTCGGCTCCACACAGGGTTCCTATTCCGGTGCTGTTGCCGGGACAGGCAATATTGTAGTGAATGGCTATTTATCGGTGTCTTCAGGCGCCTATTTTGTGGGGAATTCGACATTTACCGGCGCGAATAAGATATTCATAAATGACGGAACGGCCGGACAGGTGCTTCGCAAGAACGGGGGCGGTTATCTCTATTGGGACGATGCCGCGGGTATAGGGGACAGCCTGGGCAGCCATGTAGCCACCAAAACGCTGGATATGAACAGTTGGAACATTATAAATGTTTCATCCGTCAATTTTAAGTCCAATGTGTATGTTTCGTCCGCTTCCCCGGCACAGTTGCTTGGGCTATATATAAGCAGCAATATTTATGTAGCCGGCGTATCTTCAGCCGCCCAATATTATGGCGACGGCTCTGGGCTTGACAGTATCCCCGGTGACAATTTGGGCAACCATGTGGCTACCACCACGCTGCAGATGGGCGCTTATGGCATTGTCACCTCCAGCGATATCACTGCTGCGCGCTATCAGATAAACGGCAGTACGATGCTTGCCATATTGCCGGGTGTCGGCAGTTTCGCCGTGGGCTTTGATATGAGCGCCGGCAATACGGGAGATTATAATTTGTTTGTCGGTTCCAGCGCTGGCCGAAGCAACGCCGCCGGCGGGCGTAATTCGTTTCTGGGGAATGCTGCGGGATATAACAACAACTCGGGCGGAAATAATTCATTCCTGGGATATCAGGCCGGATACAGTAACACCACGGGTGCGCAAAACTCTTTCATAGGGACTTATGCAGGCTATAATAATACCACGGGATCGGGCAATATCTTAGTGGGGTATAGCGCCGGCTGGAGCAACATTGCCGGTAACTATAACTCTTTTTTGGGCGCATATGCCGGTTACTATAATATCTCCGGAGAGAATAACTCTTTTCTGGGGCATAGTTCCGGCTACAACAATACTTCCGGCTCAAGCAATACTTTCGCGGGGGCCTATGCCGGCTATAATAACACCATTGGTTCAAGCAACACTTTTATAGGGGCTTATGCGGGCTATAGCAACATTTCAGGTGATGGAAATTCTTTCCTTGGGGCTTATGCCGGCTCCTCCAACACTACTGGCGGCAGTAATTCGTTCCTGGGGTCTCAGGCCGGGTATAATAACACCACGGGCGGGCAAAACTCTTTCCTGGGTGCTGGTGCCGGCTACTTCAACACCACGGGTTTCACCAATTCTATTGTAGGGTCTCAGGCCGGCTATTACAATCAAACAGGTTCGGCAAATACCATATTAGGCAGTTACGCCGGTTACGGCGCAACCAGTCAGTCTTTTTCCAGTTCCAGCATTATGGGGTCTCAGGCCGGGTTTTCACTTACCACCGGCTCGGACAATACCCTGTTGGGCTACAAGGCCGGGTACAATATACAGCATGGCACCGGGAATATAGTTA
>Ga0208977_1000683_pt1 | contig 22282 bp, 26 predicted proteins | sample RifOxyA2_FD_184030 | JGI IMG/M metagenome (GOLD analysis project Ga0208977, IMG submission 184030) | Groundwater microbial communities from Rifle, Colorado - Rifle Oxygen_injection A2 (SPAdes) | ecosystem: Environmental > Aquatic > Deep subsurface > Groundwater | place: Rifle, Colorado, United...
CGAATATGCAAAAAATGCTGACTATATGCTTCATGATGCTTTTTGTCTAGAAAATGATACAGAAATATTCAGACCTCACGAAATTAATCATGCTACAGTCAAAGACGCTGCCAACAACGCGACTGCGTTACAAGCGAAAAATTTAATTTTATTTCACAGCGAAGATAAAAAAACTTTTGGACAAAGAAAAAAACTGTACACGGAGGAAGCAAAACAATATTTTTCAGGGAATATATTCGTTCCGGATGATTTGGAAATTATATCTTTAAATTAAAATAAAAAAAACGCCCGGCCGTGTTTCGCGACCGTGGCGTCTTGCTTTGGGTTGGTATCAACTGAAGGCTAAAGCTCCAGAATTCTCTCGAGCTTTTTAAAATACTCCTGACGATTGCCCAATATCCATTTATCTCTAGCCTCCAGCTTCCTTGGAAGATTCGAATCAAAGAGCAAGTCGTCAATTTTGGAAAAAACTTCGTCATAGCTCCGGCACTGATGTACAAGCTCCGATTCCTCATAAAGCCACTTGTATGCATCAGGAATTTCCTTGATAATTCCACATATGGTATTGGAATTTATAGTAGCCTCCAAGGGATTATGGTCGTCGTCCGGTTTCAGCCCGTCAGCCGAAAAGATTCTGCCCATAATGGTTAAATTGGCAGACGCCTGTAAGTATTCCAATTCTCCCATCGTATTCCTGAACTGGATATCTCCCGGCATTTTAACCAATTTTTCATCTTCTTCTGTTAGGGGGTGCCTTGGCACAATAATCACCTGATATGGTAGCTGAGCTAATCTCTCGAAGATCTCAGTCTGAGACTCCTCCACTGGGGATTTAACTTTCACATTCCCTAGAACAATCCTAGGCAACTCAATGCAAGGTTTGGCTTTGGATCTTTTGTACAACCTGCATGCTGCAATTTCAGCACAAGAGATGAACGCATGGATATGCACATCCAGTTGATGGGTCATATCGGTTTTGAACCCGTAGATTTTCATATTGGAAAGCTCTTGAGGATCATCAACTTGAAGTATCGAGACGTTTCCGTGATTCCAAAAAGCCTGTTCGATACTGCAAAAATTGAAGTCGGTGTTAACCGAAAGATTCAGTAATTTCCAATAAATCATATGCCCCGTGACAGAGAAGTATTCCATGATCGTCTTGAGCGCCTTAATCTCACAAAACTCTCGCAATGAGAAAGTAATCTCCTTCACAACATCCTCCTTATATCATCTATGTTCTGAAATTTACCCGAATTGGGTCTGGTCGCAAAGGAAAAAAAATTTAATTCAGAGACGACTCCTTTCCAAAACTTCCTATGTCGCTCAATCTGCTCATCGGATATATACGGATAGTGGTAAGCTGCATTAATCACTTCAGTGATGAACTCCTCTTTATCGATGTATTGTAGTTTGCCTGGGCCAATTTCTGGTTTCAGTAAAACTACCGCGTCTATTCTGATGCTTCCGGCGCCAATTGACATGTCATAAAGATTTTCCGGTCGAATACTAACCTTAACCTTCCTACGGATACTTTCAACCAGATCATCATGACAAAAAAAACGTAAATGAGGATTTTCAACAACGTCCTTCTCCTTTAATGAGATGGATGGATCAAATGTTTGCGCAACATACCCGTGACTTTGCTTTGAAACAACTGCCCAATCATCGGTAAGTATTTTCACGTCCGAATTACTTTTCAACAACAACTCAACGAGATTAAGCAAGACAGTTGTTTTTCCAGCCGAAGTTCCTCCAGTCAGAATGATACCCCTGGAGTTAGCCGCAAGAACACTTCCGTGCACTGGCACGTAACCGGTATCATCTAAACAAAAACTCGCGAAACCGCTTATTACAGACTTAAACACCCCGAAAGATGAAGCAAACGCTATTGCATTTCGTTTATCTTCGGAGATATAGCCATACTGGTAGTATGGCAGTGTCAATCCGGTAGACGCTGTATTTTTCACAAAGGTAAGACAGGGGACATCATTATGAGCCTTGGAAAGTTTAAATTTCTCCTCCAAGAGCTGATCAAATCCAGCGTTATCATATTGAACATTGATCTGAAGGGGTTGATTACAAAATCCAACTCCTAAAGAAAAAAGCTGCCTAGATTTCCTGATTTTATCCAAGATAAATTTAAACCTTAGATTGGAAATCTTCTCCCAGAGTATCTCTTTCTCTCCTGTCATTTTCATCCTCCCGCTTCAAATCATCAAGAGACATTGAGAATTTTAATGCCTTTTCGATATTTTGCGCTATAATTCGCTTTCTAAGAGGCTCCGCTTCCGTCGCTATTGCCGCAAGCTTGGCGCAATAACCACACGAATCGCAATCCTCATCTCTGCAACCACTTTGTTTATTACCCCTCCAATGCTCCAAATATCCATCTAACTTTCTGTTCTCTATGTACGGAGTAAATCTCAAATGGTCACGACAACTGTCCATCCCCTTTTCAACAAAATCTTCCAGGGATAACTCTGTGGGAAAACTGTACGATTTGGAATGCCTGTTCCAAGGAGCCATAATATCTGCCAGATTTCCATTGTAATACCCTTCGGAGTATGCTCGCAAAGCGCGCATTATCCACTCAGTGCTATGTTTGCGATCACAAAGCTTGAATATACGGTAGCCCAAATTGAAGTAGACCCGCAGATCTTCTGGACGTATAAACGAAGCGCTGACAAGATTTCTGCGATCGCCAATAAACGCCTTGGTACAATGCAATCTGCAATAGCTGTCACAGTAAGCGCCTTCTCCCGTCAGATGACTTAAAATGTCATTGTGATAGTGTGTAAAAACACAATGGTGTAAGCATGGATCGTTGGACAAAAGTATAGGCTCTATTTTAGCCACGCAGAATTTGCCGATGTTTTCAAGAGCTCTGAAATTCTTCAAAAGTGTCTTTGAAAGACACACGTACTTAGGCCCGAGTCTTGATACGGCTTTTAGCCGAGCAAGACAGTCCACCTCTAGAAGCACCGAAGCAAAAATTTCTATTTCCGGCACTTCGTTGGAAATTATCTCCAAAAGATGAAGGTTTCCAATGGTCACGATGTTTACACCATGACTCGCCAAGTTTTTTACAAAACTCACAAAGCTCCTTCTGTATTCTTTACTGAATTCCCGATTGCTGAAAGAGGTTCCGTTAATCAAATAGTTGAATTTTACTCCCCATTTCTTTACAGTCTCGGCTTGTTTAAAAATATTTTCGAGAGTGATGGGCTTGCTCTTGTCGGTTTTTCTGCCCTGAGGATAGCCATCTTCTGCTCGACCATACACCATTACGATTCTTTCCTTGAAATCGGCATAGGCAGAAACAAGATTATCATCCCCATTAAAAGGCACTTCAAACTTAAGCTGTTGATTGGTATGCATAGCGAAACACTCCTTTCTTAAGCTTTTGAACTGATTTTTAAATAACTCTATGGCAAGAAACCATATCAAAGAACAATACAATAAAATTGCAACTCAGTCAAATCAAAATCAATAAACAAAAAAACCGTCCAATGGACGGCTTTTGAAAACGCTATTCAACTTCAAAATTTTCCAACATTAAAGCGTGATATTTGACAACTTAATAATTTCCTCCGCAGTCGTATTTATCAATTTATCCCAACCAATCTCCGGATTATTTTGACGGACTAATTTAACTATCTGAAAACCCAGTTTATACCCGATCCACCTCGGCAAATCTCCCGTTCCATAAAACCAATCGTCATGACTATACGCACTATCCAAATTCTTATCCCGATTTTTATAAATTTTTAATAATTCATCAATTTCTTCTTGAGAATATTTGACCCACGGCGAATTTGCTTTGTCCCAATTTTCTGCGGCAAAAACCGAAGCCAAACCTTCGCTGATAATTGCCTCCGGCAAAGTTGAACCGTATCCAGTGTTATTCCATCGGGCTACATGATTAAGCTCATGATAAGTGGTAAGAGGTATATTCTCATTAACTATTTTCACCAGCTCTTTTTCCGGTCTGGTTGAGTCAATATATATCTGAAACCAATCTCCGGACGCCGCATAACCGCCCTCGCCGGTTTCCGGAACCACAAAATTCGGATTAGGGTAAACAGTTATATTAACATAAGCAATTCCCAAAAGACTGCAAGCGTTCGCGGCATGCACTTTGATTGTCTCTTCCAGAGTCTCTTTCAGTTTGGAATCGAGCCTGCTTTCTGTTTCGAGAAAATGTATGTATATTTGTTGTTTCATAGGATAAAAGACGACATTACTTAACATCTACTTTCTACCACATAATCTTACGGCAAAATAAACTTTTTAGCAAAAAGCTTTCCCGCCCGACAAAAAAACCGTCCAATGGACGGCTTTGGAAAACGCTAAAGATAGTTATTCACTTCGCTATCGCGTCGTGAACCCCTGCCTGCCGGCAGGCAGGGATGCATGAGAATGCCGGACATGCGAATCAACATTATTGAAATTTTTATACAATAAGTTGGCACGTTTTCCAAACTCAAAAACAAACCCCTTTTCCCCATTTTTATTTCCATCATTTCCGTTTTACGCATAGACGTCAAAAAAACCGACTCTTCCCTCCTTGGCTCCATTGTAGCATAAAATTCAGGAAATAAAAACAGCTCAACAAGAACAAAAGCAGTATTAATTGATTGGATAAAGGGAAAAACTTACCCACTGGAAACATTCCAGCAGCAATAAAACTGCAAAGAAAATAAAAGCAGCCGGTCGCGATGAACCGGCTGCTTGATAATTTTTTTAAATAACTCTTTCGGCTTGGCTTTATATTTCTTTCAACTCGCTTTTTCTTTCAGAACAGACTTGGCAACTTTCGCCACTTTGGAAACATCCTTGGCTGCCTCCTTTTTAGCGGCTATGGCCAGCTTGCTCATGGACTCCCAATGTTTTTTGAGATCGCGAGCTAACGCTTCGATTTCTGGTCGACTGGCTTTTTTCCCTTTTTCATACTCCCTGGCCACGGTGTCAATGATTTCTCGATAGACTGGCTCCGTTATTTCACGCGCCGCTTCCAGTTTCTCTATAACATCTCCTTTCATCTTGATAGCCCACGCCTTGGCATGCTGCCTGTGTTTCTTGCCTTTTGGTCCGAAGAAAAAATAGGCTGTTGCCGCAAGCCCGGCGAGACTCGCTCCTGCCACCGCTAACTTAATAACGTTTGATTTATTCATTTTTCGCATAGCTTTTATATTAAAAATTAATTACTTTTTATATTTTTATTTCGATTCCGAAACTTTTTCCGCAGAACGCTTCTTCTTTCGCACTCGAGGAAAGAACATTCGGAAAATAAAATTTTCCTCAATCCTTTCTTTAAGGTCAAAAACAAACTCCTCCGACTCTTTGAAATGATCCTGCAACTTTTCTGAGATATCATACAGATTTCTGCCCGCTTTGATGAAATAATAAAGAACTATAGAGAGCAAAACTGTCAGCACGACTGAAGCGATAGAAGAGATAAAAAAGAAAATGTCGGCTTTCATCACTGTTTCCATATTTTTTTACTTGTAATACACTGAACCTTTATTTTAGCAATAATTCTCCTGGATATATTTTTATCCAAACTGATCGCCCCTTTTATCAGTCCGCGAATATTTTGAATTGAATCCTTAAATTTTTCCCCTAGAGATACTCTATTATTTTCCATATTGATTATCTCCTAGTTTTATGCTTCTTAAATATACCATAGATTACCAATAGCTAAAAATGCTATGAATACAACTCAAACCGCACCCCCTGGTTGTTTATTATTTTTTGTCTATAATTTTTCTTAATTTATCGGGAGGCATTGTTATGACAAAAAGATCCGCGAATATGTTCGCCGAATTTAAAATTTTGTTTTTTCTGGGAATAACTTGCCAATGAAGATGCTTGACTGAAGCCCCGGCGTTTTTCCCCAGATTTAGCCCAACGTTAAAATCATTGGTCGTAAACAACTTTCCTAACTTCTCAATCACCCCGTTCAATATTTCAAAGAATTCTCCTTTTTCCGCGGAATTTAAACTTGAAACATGTTCGACATGCCGCCTGGAAATAATCATCAAATTCCCGTCCATGTAAGGATACTTATTGATAATGACCGCCCATTCTTTTCCGCTAAGCGACTTGCATTCTTGAGATTTCAAATTTGAAGGATTGCAAAAAGGGCACTCCTTCGAACGAACCGCCTTTTTTCTATATTCGGACCGACCAGTTTCCAAAACTTTTATTCTCATATGGATTTTTTAATAATTTGCCCCGCGTGAATGTTTTTGTTTCACACGGGGCGACCCTCAAAGACATCTTATCCGACGGATTATTTCCGTCGTGCTACACTGCCTTTGCGGGCCAAAAATAACAACCCGCCCCCCTTTCTCCTTGACGACCTGTTGTTGAACCAGGCGCTCGCCCTCGTTGGGATTGGCATGAGAAGTTTCACTCATGACAAAGACGCTGGGTTCAACCGCCTTTACTATATCGAGACGATCGTCGAAGGTGTAAACTAAGTCAACGCACTCAAACCCGGCAACCATAAACGCCCGCTGTCTTTCGTTGATAATCGGACGACCGCTGCCCTTTATGGTTTTTACATGCGCGTCGCTGTTTACTCCCACCGCGAGAAAGTCTCCCAACATTCTTGCTTCGGTGAGGTAAACGAGATGCCCCTCGTGGAGCAAATCCCAGACTCCCGTAGTTAGCACCAAAGTCTTTTGGCTTCTTTTCGCCCTTTGGCATCTCTCTACAAGTTCAGCGCGAAAACCAACTATCTTGTCGTATATGTTTCGCATATTTGCCTCCTCTTCCTTTTGCGCCATGCGAACCAAAGTTAAGGTACAAATTTTGCTGTCCCCGAAAAACCGATGCCCCACTTTTGAAATCAGATTATCAGAAAAATCCTGGTTCAGCAAGAAACAGCATTCGCAAATTTTGTCCAAAGATAAATTCACCCCCACTAAAAACAAGGCTTTTTTCAGCCTTGTTTTAAACCGCACGGGATGCAGGAATTGAACCTGCGTAACCGGTTTTGGAGACCGGTGTAATAGCCACTATACGAATCCCGCCTGCCGCATTTGCTAATGAAATTATCTGATTTAATCTTAGTCGATCGCTTAATCAATCGCCGAAAGCACTTACTTCATATATCATTGGCAAATGCCGCAGGCACGCCCACCTCAAAAAACTTAGAGGGCGATATTCCCAGAACTATTTTGCTTCCTTGTGGTTGGTGTGCTTTTTGCATTTCTTGCAATGCTTTTTCATTTCCAGCTTCTCCTTGATTTTTTTCTTGTTCCTTTGCGTGAAATAATTGACTGTCTTGCAAACTTCACACTTCATTTTGACTAAATTTTCTCGAGCCATATTTTTTCACAGAATTACACAGAAGCAGACAGAACGATACATAAATTTTCCGTGTCCTTCTGTTATTTTCTGTATTTTTCTGTTTTATATCTTAGAGCCGTTGCGCAGAATCGAACTGCGGACCTATTCCTTACCATGGAATTGCTCTACCGACTGAGCTACAACGGCAAATTGTCAATTAAAAAAGTTTATAAAGTTTATAAAGTAAAAAGTTATAAAATCAATGACTTCATGAACTTGACAACTTTATAAACTTTCCAACTTTTATATAGTGGGCCGGGCAGGATTTGAACCTGCGTAGCCTTGCGGCGTCAGATTTACAGTCTGATGCAATTGACCACTCTGCCACCGACCCATTTTTTCATAACAATTTTTCTTGAGCCGCCTGTCGGATTTGAACCGACGACCTACTGTTTACCCGCCTGCCAACGTCTGAGCCTGAGGTCGGATTCGAACCGACGGCCTACTGTTTACAAAACAGTTGCTCTAACCAGCTGAGCTACTCAGGCGTAGGCGATGGCGGGCAGGTCTGCCAATTGAGCTACTTCGGCGCCACAAGGCTATTCTCCCAGCATCCTTTCTAGCTTCCGCATCCGGCTTCTCGCGCCGATATTTCCGGGAGAAAGTTTCATCACTTGCTTGTAGCATTCTTTGGAGTGGTCGTAGTTGCCAATCTCAAAATAATATTCCCCCAGCCGCTCGTAAGCCTCCACATCCTTTGGATTGGCCGCGATCCTCTCAATGAGAATTTTTTCCAATTGACCCTTCATCTCCGCTTTCGGTCTGGCGGCTTCTTCACTGATTATCGGTCGTACAGCTCGCCTTTCCAAATCTATTTCCAAATGGTTGTTTTTACCCTTCATCTCGGCGTCTTCCCTTTTTGAGTCGTAATTTCTGACTTTTTTCAGAAGATTATTCTCCCGACCATTTCCGTCATCCCCGACCGTCTCCTTCGCGATTTCTTTGCTTCTCTTCTTTTTTAATACTTCATTCCAGGCGAAAAAAACATTTCCCAATCGCACAAACCCAGACCGCAATTTTCCAATTATCTTTTCCAAGACAGCCAGCATTCCCCGCTTAAGTCCGATCCGGCCTATAAAAGAAGTGCCTCCTCCGACTGATCGGCGGGACGTTTCATTTTCGAACTTTTCCGTTCTCTCAGCTATCCGCGCCACATCCGGAGCTTTTTTTATCAAAAACAGAATTATCCCGACAAGACTGAGAACCACTAAAATCGGCGGTATCAATGAATACGACATAGCTTATTATCTAATATCCTCTTTTTTTATGGTTATGTATTCTCCCTTTTCCGTCTTGATTTTTATCGCCTGGCTAACCGCGTTGACTTCCACCACTGTCCCTCTGCCTTCCCGAGTTTCAATCACACTGTATATTTCCGGCATGCCTGCCATCATTTGCTTGTACTGCTCGGCTTCATAGGCCAAACAACACATCAATCTTCCGCACAGCCCCGATATCCTATCGGTGCCGCGATGAGCGATTTGCTGAATCCTCGCCATATCGGTAGTGATGCTTTGGAGGCTTCCGCTGAAGTTGCTACAGCAAAGCGACCTTCCGCACACTCCGTAGCCGCCCAACTTCCTGGCCTCGTCCCGCGAACCGATTTGCTGCATACGAACCGCTTTTTTTAAATCCCGGGAAAGATCTTTCACTAACTCTCGAAAATCAATTCGCCCGTCGGCCGTGAACGTGAAAATTACTTGTTTATCATCAAGACTGATCCTGGCATCCACCACTTTCATTTCAAGATTATATTTCTTGACAGTTTCCTTGCATTTCTCGATCAATTCCTCTTTACGTTTTTCATTTTCAAAAAACGTTTCCTTGTCTTTGGTCGTAGCCACTCTCAAAATTTCTCCGGCTATATCATTTTTTGAAGAAACTTTGGTTTCTTCCACCACTCCCAATTCACTGGCGTACGGCGTAACCGCAACCACCTTATCCCCTTTGCTGACTTCCAAATTACTGGAATAAATTCCCGGATCTTCCCAGGAATACAACCTGACTAAAACTTTCATAAATAACTAATCGCTAAAGTAGCTAACATTCGCTCGGCTTTCGCGAGTTTATTTTACAGTTCCATTCTCGAAAATCCGCCGATTTGGATGTTCTCTCCGATTTTAGCGACTTTCTCGGCGATTAAATCGGCAATCGTCTGGTCGGGGTTTTTTACATAAGACTGTGTCATAAGGGAAATTTCCGCCCGGTATTTTTTCTCCTTTCCTTCCATGATTTTTTCCATAATTTCTTTCGGCTTTTCCCCTTCCTGAGACACTTGAGCCATCCAGATTTCTTTCTCTTTTTCCAACTCTTCCAAAGGAACGTCTTCCGGCTTGAGATATTTCGGGTTCATGGCGGTAATGTGCATGGCGATATCCCGCGCCAATGATTTGAACTCTTCGTTTCTGGCCACAAAATCCGTTTCGCAAAGAAGTTTTACCATCGCCCCCACTCTTTCGTTGGAATGGATATACGCCGCCACTACTCCTTCACCGGCAGTCCTTTCAGACTTCTTCATGGCTTTTTCTTTGCCTTTCTTTCTTAAAATTTCAACAGCCTTGGCTTCATCGCCCGCGGCCTCCTCCAGCGCTTTCTTTACCTCCATGATGCCCGCGCCGGTTTGTTCCCTTATTTTTTTTATCTTCTCTAACATATTATTATTGTTGTTTATCTTTCAATTCGCTATCATTCGTTTTTTTATCCGCAACTATTTTCATTTTGCTCTTCCCTTCCAACACGGCTTTTACGATATAGGATAGCATTATTTTCAAAGAAGATACAGCGTCATCGTTGGACGGAATCGGATAATCCACGCCTCTAAGATCAGCATTGGAATCCACCAAAGCGACCACTGGCACTCCCTTGATCTCGGCTTCCTTTATGGCCAAAGCGTCTTCAATCGTGCCAGCCACAAAAACCGCGCCGGGAAGTTTTCTCATCTCTTTTATCCCCCCCATTTTCTTTTCCAGTCTTTCCAACTCCTGGGCTATCTTCATTTTCTCAAATTTGGTGTATTTGGCAAACTCTCCTTTCTCCATTTTTTCCTGACCTTCGCGCAAGAACCTGGCTCTCTCCGAAAGAACCTTGAAATTGGTGAATGTTCCTCCCAGCCATCTCTCTTTCACGTAAGGCTCCTTGCAAGCCTTGGCTGCCGCTTCCACCAAATCTTTGGCCTGTTTTTTTGTTCCCACGAAAAGAATCTCTTCGCCCGCGGCCGCTTTTTCCGAAAGAAACGCCATCGCTTCTTTCAGCTTTTCAACCGTTTTTTGCAAATCGATTATGCTGATATTTTTCCTAACAGCATAAATGTACTCGTCCATCCGGGGATTTTTTCGAGACTTGCTGTGTCCGAAGTGAACTCCGCTCTTGAACATATCCTCAATGCTGACCGCCAACTTTGAAAAATCAAGATTGGCAAAATAGTCCTCGTGAGCCGTCACGGAACTTTTCGCGGAATTGCTTTCCGCTACCGGCTTTTCTTCTTCCATTGTTTTCCCTTAATTATTATTTCGCCTCCCCTTGCCTCATTGGCAAGCAGACAGCGAACCGCTACTTCTTGTTAGTTTTACGCGTCATCGTAAAACAAGCTTTTGATCCTTTTGACAAGCAAAAGGCAGGACAAAGCCCAAAAAGTATGTGTTTTAGTACTAATACAATATACCAGCCCCGCTTGCTCTTGTCAATTTTCCTTTTGTATGATAGGTTAGATAGGTTAATAAAGCTTACAAAAAACCCTATGAAGAAAAAAATTCATCCCAAGTATTATTCCGACGCTAAAATCGCCTGCGCTTGCGGAAACATGATCGAAGCCGGTTCCACCGTATCGGAAATGAAAGTGGAAATCTGCTCGGCTTGCCACCCGTTCTACACCGGCAAAAAGAAGCTTCTGGATGTTACCGGAAGAGTCGACCGTTTCAAGAAAATGGCCGAGAAAGCCGCCGCCCAAAAAACCGCCAAAGTGAAGAAGGTCAAGAAAGTGAAAACCAAGGCGGAAATTAAGAAAGTCGTTTCCAAAAAGAAAAAACGAGGATAAAGTCCTCGTCCTGAGTTTTTTTAACATTAGTTAAAAAAGCGAAGGATCTATTATCGACATAAAAAAGACAGGTTTATAGCCTGTCTTTTTTGTCATAATTTTTATCGTATATGATATTCTCCCACTTCTGAAAAATCATTGCTCAGCAAAAAACATCCTATCGCTTCGCCCACTGAGGCGCGCGGCGGGCTTTTCTAAGACCTGGTTTTTTGCGCTCCACCACTCTCGCGTCCCGTGTCAAAAATCCCCGGTCGCGAAGAGCCTTGCGAAGAGTTTCGTCGAATTTGACCAACGCCCGCGCGATTCCCAATCGAATGGCTTCAGCCTGGGCGTTGATTCCGCCTCCCGCCACGTGAACGGAAACATCAAATTTTCCTTCCTGACCGACGGAGATAATCGGGGACTTTATCGCGTCCCGCAAACGAAACAGAGGGAAGTATTCGTCCATTTTTCTGTCATTTACCAAGATTCCCTTGTCAGCTTTTTCAACGGAATAGATCCTTACTTGCGCCACAGCTGTTTTTCTCCGGCCGACAGCGCAAAAGTAACGAGGTGTAATCGCTTCTTTTTTGGTCTCTTCTTTTTCTTCAACTTTCTTTACAGTAACCATAAACTTTTCAATAAAATTTCAAATTTCAAAATCCAAATTTTAAATCAAGCTCAAAATTCAAATGACAAATTTTGATTTTGGATTTTGGATTTGATTTGACATTTGAGCTTTGGATTTGAGAATTAAGCGCTAAAATAATTTATAATCAATGATTGATCTCTATTTTATGCTCATGCTTATCATCCTTATACACCAGCAATCTCTTGATCATTCTATCCCGAAGCTTGTTTTTAGGGAGCATTCCCCAAACCGCGTCACGGATAACTTTTTCCGATTCGCTTTCCATTCTGTCTTTTAGAGTTTTAGTGCTTATTCCTCCGGGATATCCGCTGAATCTGTGATAAAGTTTTCCCTCCATCTTATTGCCGGTTATCCGGAACTTGTCGGAATTAACAACCACCGCGAAATCGCCTCCGTCAATATGCGGCGCGAAATCAACCTTGTTTTTGCCGCGAAGAACCGTGGCGATTTCCGTCGCCAATCTTCCCGGGGATTTGTCCTCCGCGTCAAACAAATGATATTTTCTATTAATTTGATTTGCCATAATTCATTTACGAACGTGCGTTATAAGCGAACTGCAAAACTTTCACGCAAACTTTTTTCGTACTTTCGTATTTCGTTAATTTCGTATTTCGTAACTAAACGAATTCTATTACCGCTTTTTTTGCTCCGTCGCTTTTGCGGGGAGCCAGCTTTATTATTCTGATGTAACCGCTTCCTCTTTTCTCAAACTTATCTAAAAATTCCCCGATTATCTTTTTGACAGCCATGGCGGGGATAAGCGTCCGTAAATCCCTGGAAACAGCCAGCTTTCTTTTCTCATCCTTAGTTTTTTTGGCCTTGTTTACAATCTTGTCAATTTTCCCCTTGAGTTCCTTGGCTTTCGCTTCCGTGGTTTCAATTTTTTCATGCATAATCAAGCTGCCCAGCATTGTTCGAAACAATGCTTTTCTCTGATCCTTGTCTCTGCTCAATTTTCGGGCTTTTTTTTGATGCTTCATGGCTCTATTCCGTCTTTTTCAAATTAACACCGAAATCTCCGATTGCTTTCTTGATTTCCTTGATTCCCTTGGCACCCATCCCTTCCAATCCGCCCAACTGTTCTTCGGTCAACTTCAGAATATCTCCGACTTTGGAGATATTGCCTTTCTCCAAAACATTCAACGTTCTGGTAGATAAGCTCTTCAACTCGGTTATTTCAACTTTCTTCGGATCCACCTCGGCTTTTTTATCTTCTTCTTTCTTTTCAGCTTCCTCTTCAACAACTTCCTTTTTGGGCGCTTTTTCCTTTCCGGCCGCCTGGACATCTTTCAAAACGGAAAACTGATCCACCAAAATACCGACCGCCTTCGAAAAAGCTTCTTCGGGATCTATGCTGCCGTCGGTCATAATTTCCAAATTTATTTTTTCAAAATCAGTCCTTTTTCCCACGCGCATATTGGAAATAGCGTAGTTGACTCTTTTTATGGGAGTATAAATCGCGTCCATCGCGATCACGCCGACTTCTTTCTTCTCTCTGTTTTGCTGCTCTACGGGAACATAACCGATTCCTCCCGCCACTTCCATTTCCATCTCAATTTCTCCCTTGGCGCCGGTAATAGTGGCGATGTGAGCATCTTTGTTAACCACTTCAACGTCTGACGAACATTCAATCATGCCGGCATTAATTTTTTTCTCACCTTTAATCTTAAGTTGAACTTTCACCGATTCATCCTTGTGAAGCCGGAACCGGACTTGTTTCAAGTTCAAAATTACTTGAATCACGTCTTCCAAAACATTAGGAATGGTCGAGAATTCATGTTTGACTCCCTTAATACTCACTGACGTTATGGCTGCTCCGGAAAGCGAAGAAAGCAGTACTCTTCTCAGCGCGTTTCCTAGCGTCGTCCCGTATCCGGGATAACATCCTTCTATTTCGAAATTACCCGTTTTTTCATCAATCATCTTAAACTTGGGTTTTTGAGGAAGTGTAATCGATTGCATATTTTATATTGGCAAATGAAATTACAAATTGGGAACAAATGATTACAAATTATTCGTAAAAATTCGTTGACATTCGTATCTTCATTCGCATTTAGTTATCTAGAATAATATTCCACTACGATTTGCGGATCGGCGTTGACACCCATCTGCGCCCTTTCGGGACGGTTATTTATCGTCGCCTCCAAACTCTTCGCGTCGAAACTGATCCAGACCGGAAAATCCTTCTTATTCTTAAGAGCCTGGGCTATATTTTTAAAATAATTTTTCTCTTTTTTGTGGGAATTTTGGGAAATTTTTTGCCCAATCTTGACTTCGTATGAAGGAATAGTCACTTTCTTCCCATCAACGCTTATAAGACCATGATTCACCAATTGCCTGGCTTGAGAACGGGAACTGGCAAAGCCGATTCGATACACCGCGTTGTCCAGCCGCATTTCCAATCTTTCCAAGAGAAGATCTCCGGTAATTCCCTTTTTCTTTTTCACTTCATCAAAATGCCTCCGAAACTGAGTCTCCAAAACGCCATAAATTCGCTTAATTTTTTGTTTAACGGAAAGCTGCATCCCATACTCGCTAAGGCCGCGCTTCATTTTTTTCCCGTGGACTCCCGGAGCGTAAGCGCGCTTAACCACTCCGCATTTGGGAGTGTAGCAACGGTCGCCTTTAAGAAAAAGCTTTTCTCCGGCTCTCCGGCATTTTCTGCATTTTGGGTCAATATCTCTCGCCATAATTATTTACGCAGAATAGTACAGAACTTTGCAGAACGACACAGAAAAATTCTGTGTTATTCTGTCATCTTCTGTGTTCCTTCTGTTATCTCTATACGCGTCTGGGTTTTTTCGGCCGGCACCCGTTATGCGGGATCGGCGTTATGTCTTTTATTAAATTCAAATCAAAACCATTGTTAGCCAAAGCTCTAATGGAAGCTTCCCGGCCGGAACCGACTCCTTTCACGAAGACATCCAGCTCTCTCACTCCGTATTTTCTTACTTTCTCGCTTACATTCGCTACTACCTGGGTCGCGGCATAAGGAGTAGCCTTTTTGGCGCCTTTGAATCCCAAAAGACCCGAAGTGGCCCATCCCAAAACCCCGCCGCTTAAATCCGTAATACTGACAACGGTATTATTGTAAGTGCATTTAACCATCGCCTTTCCCTTGAGCACTTGTCTTTTTGCTTTCTTTATTTTTTTGACTTTCTCCGCTTCATCTTTCTTGTCTTCAGTCTTTTCCGGCACTGCCGTCTCTTCCACTTTCAAAACTTCAGCCTTTCCCGCCGCTTCTTTCTTTTCCTCAGGATTAATTTTTTTATCTTCCGCCATAATTGGATTAGCAAATGAAATTACAAATGAAAACGAAGATTACAAATTATTCGTAAAAATTCGTTGACATTCGTATCTTCATTCGCATTCTAGGTTTTTTCCGTCTTGACTCTTCCTGATCCCATCGTTCTTCGAACATTTCCTCTAATCGTCCGGTTATTTGTCTTGGTTCTTTGTCCTCTCGTTGGAAGTCCTCTTTGATGCCGGACTCCGCGATAACATCCGATTTCTTTCAAACGCTTGACGTTATCCCTGACGATATGCTTGAGTTCCCCTTCGACTTTCACCTTTTTTTCCACATAACTTCTGATTTCATTCTGCTCTTCTTCCGTCAAATCCTTTGTTCTTTTGAGCTTGGAAATATTCAAATCATCCAAAAGCCTGGACGCGGTCGTCTGCCCTATGCCGTAAATATAGGTCAAAGATATTTCTATTCTTTTGTCATCTGGAATATTAACTCCTGAAATTCGTAGCATATCACTGAATTACACATAATTTACAGAACAACACGAAAAAATTCTGTGTCGTTCTGTCACTTCTGTGTTTTTTTCTGCTATTTTTTAACCTTGGCGCTGTTTATGCTTCGGATTGGAACAAATCACGTAAAGTTTTCCTTTACGCTTGACTGTCTTGCACTTATCGCAAATCTTTTTTACCGACGCTCTTACTTTCACTGTTTTTATAATCTTTTAGTTATCCTGCCCTTAGTCAAATCATACGGACTCATTTCTACCAAAACTTTGTCGCCCGGAATCAGTCTTATATAGTTAACCCTCATCCTGCCGGAAATATGAGCTAGAATTTCATGCCCATTATTTAACTTAACCTTGAAAGTCGTGCTTGGCAAGGTTTCTATCACTTCACCTTCTAATTTTACCAGCTCTTTGTCATTTGCCATACGAAACCTGTTTTCTTTAAAAAATCAACAAAAAAAGAGGATTTTCCCAAAGACAAAACCTTGAGAAAAATAAAGTCCAAATTCCGGAGAAATCTTTCCTCTAAAAAGCCGGGCTATTTTGTTTTTCAACATCTTGAGCTATTTTAGCTTGGATGTTGCTACTTGTCAACCCCATTAGAAATATCCCCGTCAGCAATATTTACCCCAAACACTAAGCCGAACATTATCATCAATTTCTAACGGGGTCAAGCACCACTTCCACCCGCCTCCCATAAGACGGGATTCTGCTGGAAAAAAAGGTCGGCCAATACAACACTTCAACTTTTTCAATGTCCGGATAGGTGCTTAGATGCTCTTCCAATTCAATATTGTTTTTGCCAAGAATATTTTTTTTCAAGTTATCCAAGTTCATGTTAGCGGAAATTTCCCCGGCGCCTCCCACTTTTATGTCCAAAGATCCGACCTTAAAATCGGGGCTGGATTTCCCATATGTCAGCTTCATGGAGTTTATATTGATCTTAGATTCGCCATCTCCCGTTTTTTCAATCAAATGATTAACTATATTCTTCAAATCGCTTTCCTTGAAAATAATTGCTTGAACTTTCGACCGAATTGAAATTTCAAAATTGTCGGTTACCTCTCCCGCTGAATTGGAAATTTTATAAACAGGCTCCTCAATGAACAAAGCATCATCCAAAACAACCGCATCCTGTCCGGCGTCTTCTTTGATTTTTTGCTTCAATGCTCCATTAAATTCCGCTAGAATCTCTTTTTTGGCGTTATCGATATCCGCCTGGGAAACCGAGCGAGCCTCTTGCCCATCGCCTCCCCCTCCAGACATGGCTTTTATTGAAACGGCATAAAACTTGGAATATTTATCCGCTCCGCTATCCTTGAACCCGGGAATAGAGAATCTGCCGGCGCTGATATTATATTCTTTCCCCGCCTCGTCAGCCGCCACTTCCGCCTCGATCACTCCCGGTTTTGTTTCTTCCCCGACTTTGGCCGTACCGGGAACAGTCACTCCAGCCGTTAACCGGAATATTTTTCCGTCCTCGCTGACAAACCTTGTCGTGGCAACCAAAGGCTGCGGACTTGAGCCGAATTCATTGTAGATGGTTATCGTCCCCCTGGCTTTTTGGCCGGAAACGGAACTCTTTCCGCTGGAACCATATTTCTTTGAAATTTCATGTTCGACTGCCAGCAACTTTGAAGGAATAGTTTCTTTTTCATAATCAACTTCCGGATAGCCCGGATCGCCTTTTATAATAGTATCCACTGATTTTGTCTTCTCCTTGACTGACAGGGACACCGTAGCTTTCGGAACGAAAAAATAGCCGGCCACAGCCAGAAGCGCTAAAATAAAAATCATCCCAAAAATCAGAAAGAAGCGCCTGAAGCTGCCGGAAATTTTTTCGCTGCCAAAAATATTTTTTTCTTTTTTCCGGACCGACATCGGCTTTCCCTCCGGATTTCCAAAAACTCCGCCCCACGGGGCGGGGTATCCGTCAACAGCGGAATCCGCGTGATTGCGTGATTGCGCTCCGCTAAAAAAGCTTTCTATTTTTTTGTCTTCCGGCAAAGAAGCAAACTCTCTTCCCGCGGGTATCTGAGTTTCCGCTAATGGTCGCTGAGCTCCACCACCGCCGAAAACATCCATAGCCATAACTCTTCTGAGCGCGCCTCCTGAAATTTTTTCGCCTTTTCCTGGTTCCGGCGCCCGAGGCGCTCTCTTGATATCATTGCCCGTCCCCAATACCAGCTCCCGGTTGACTATCCTTTCCCGCCCTCGTTCATTCTCAAGTTTATCAACAGGAGATCTTTCCGGCTCCCTGCTTATTTCAGAGACTTCCGGCTCTCCTATAAAATAGTTGTCAGACCCTATCCCCTCTATTTTTTTTTTGATTCTTTTTTTATCTTCAATATTTTCGGAAATTTCCGGAACGTTTTTTTTCAATTCTGATCCCGTTTCAACTCCTTCCGCGCCGAGAAGCATCTCCTCGTCGGAAACGTCATCGAGTTTTTGTTGAACCAAAATCCCGGCTTTTTCAATAAGAAGTTTGCCAAGCTTGTCTTGCGTCACAATCATAAGCTGAAGACCGATAGCTTCCGCTTCTTTTTTGAGAACCCGCAAGTTTATTATACTCTGGATAAGCAGCGCCCGCTTAGGCACTACCATAATTATTTCCTCCACGCGGGACTTCCTCAATCGCTCGACAATGGAAGTTATCTCTTCATCAATGTCGATATAAAATGTTTGATGCATATTTTATCCACAGAATTACACAGAAGTCCACAGAACGACACAGAATTTTTCCGTGTTGTTCTGTCATCTTCTGTGTCTCTCTGTATATTTATTTATTTCTGTATCATTTTCACCGCTCTTCGTAAAATTCCGGCCATTACTTTCTCCTCTCCCGCGAAATCCAAAGCCAGATTGGCCAGCCCCATCGGAGTAATGTCCTGGGGATCGCGAAGGTTTTTAGTTTCATCGATAATGTTGGTCACGTCCCGCGGCTGGAGGAAGCTGACTTCCGGGTCTTTTGCAAAGGGCAAATTTTTCCTCCATGTTTGTCCCAAGAGAGATCTCTTTATCCCCGGAAGTCCCGACCCGCCACCGCATAGAAAAAACCGGTAGGGCAGCAGATCCGTTTCGGCAAATTCCGCCAAAGAAAGTTCCACGGCCGAAAGCCAAACGCCGCAATCATCCGCCAGCATTCCTTCAATTTTCACGGCAACGTCTTTGCCCAATTTTCCTTCGGAATATTTTATTTTCAAAATTTCCGCCTCTTCAAAACTTATCCCCAGTTCCCGAGCCAGCCTTTTAGTGAAAGCTCTTCCTCCCAACGCGAACATTTTCGTCCCTTCCAGTCCTCCGTTTCTAACCACCGCGATATCCGTCGTCCCTCCGCCGATGTCAATAAACACCGCGCTGAAATCAGCAACATCATCAATGCCCATAGACCTGGCGACGGCGTACGGTTCCGCGGCGATATTAAGAAGTTCCAACCCCAATTCTTTGGCGATAGTTTCCAGTGCGCCCAAGTGAACCAAGGGCGCGTACGCGTTGAAAATGGAAATGGAAACATCCCGTCCCTGGAACCCGACCGGATTGTTAACTTTGTATCCGTCTATCCGCACGTCCACAATAGCCGCGTTGATAAGCTTCACTTCTATCTCGCTGTGTCCCGTTTCCCAGGCCAATTGCTGGCGGATCCGGTCAAAGGCCTTCCACTGCACTTTTTGGATTATATTTTTCAATTCCGGAAGATCGATCCGAATTTCCGGCTTAATCCTTTCATAATGCACCGTGGTAGTAGTTCCTTTAACCAACTCTCCCGCTATCCCCACCACCGCCTTCTCCGCCTTTTTCGCCCCGGCCATCGCCTTGGCCTTTTCAATAGCCAGCCGGCAGTTTTTGATCACGCCGGAAATATCAGAAACGGCGCCGCTATGCATATCGGACAAACTCTGCCGCGCCCTGCCGACTCCTTTCACTATCCCCACTCCGGCTTCCGCGTCAATCCGAAAAACCAAAGCTTTGACCACTTCGGTTCCAATATCCAGCGATAAAAGATAGTCGTTGGAAATATTTCTCGCGCCTAAAATTTTAGAAAAGAATCCCATCGCGTTTATTTAATTATACCATAAAAATAAAAAAGGAGAAGCCGGTTGAAAATAAAAAAGGCCGGTAAGCGAGATGTTCAAAATAATCTTGAACGCTTGCTTCCCGGCGCAATGGCCCAATTGGTCATTTTTCAACTCCCCCTAAGAAAATTCCTACTTCACAACCGCAACGATACGGCTGTTTTCTTCGTTCTCCTCCGGAACTTTGTTTTCCGGATTAATCCGAACAATCAGCCTATAGGGAGTACTTGGCAAATTACCGGTCGGAATCTCCAGCTCCAGCGCCTTCATAAAGTTTCGGTAATTTTTCCGACATACATAAATTTATAATAATTAATCAGCTTTTTCTGCGATTCCAGGAGCAAAAAAGACACCTTATTCCCCTCTATAAAATAAATAAAAAAATAAATTTTCTGTCCCTACTCAATGCGCAAAGCCTTAGATTACCACCTAGATAAAAAATTTATTTCGTATAACGTATCGGCATCATCTGACGTTTTGCCACCACCTTTATTTTTTAAATAGAGTGGCGAAATGTGGCTTTAGCCCTTGCGGATATGCCGTGTTGTGCGATGTTGAGAAAATATTTTACTTTCATTGTATTTTTGCGAGGAACTTTTTTAAAAAATTATACCCACTTCCAACAATTAATCCTACCAAACATAATCCTAAGCTATATACAATCAGTGAGGTAGAGATTCCCTTAGTTATTGCCAATAGGATTACCCCTATCAAACTAAACAGGATGGACAGATTTATGCTATATTTATTAATTTTTGGATATATCCAAATTATTAAAACTAATAGTCCTAATGACATCATTAATGAGACAAAGAAAAAAGTAGTATCGACAAGGTTTTGGATTATTATGGAAAGTACTATGGCAAGCGTTGTCAATACAACAAAGGATATTCTCATTATTTTTAACAAGTTTTCTTTTTTGATAAAGTTGAATTTCAATAATAAGTCTTGGACCAAGGAAGCATTTGAAGAAAACAAATAAGTGTCCGTGGAAGACATAGCAGCAAAGCAAAAAACTACGATCGGCAAGCCCGCCAGTCCTATGGGCAATAATTTATTCAAACCAACGACTAAAACTACATCCGTTGTTAAGTTTGGTAAATTTGTTTTTATGATTAAGCCGATGAGCATTAACAAAATTCCTACAATAACATATAGCAAAGAACCTATTATTAACCCTTTCTTCAAGTTGGCAGCGTCCTTTGTTGCATAAACCCTTTGCCAAAGCTCGGCAGAGGCAAATGGAAATAATAGTCCAGCTAAAAAGAAATTGATAATTTGACCAGCGGGGATGCTAAAAAAATCAACATTAACTTTGGAAAAGCTGGAAACATTAGACATGAGGGATATTATTATTAATCCTAGTATTGTAAATAAGCCAAATGCCTGAATAAAATCTGTTTTAACAACGGCCTTAAATCCTCCGATTGTTAAGTAGGATAAGACAACGATCCCCATAATAATCACCGCCGATTCAAAATTAACAGCAGAGTATTCCGTTATTATTTTTGCTCCTCCAGTAAAATTTACAATAACCCATCCAAACATGGATATGACTACAACTAGTGACACCAGAAAACCAGCAAGTCTCCCTTTTTTATCAAAGAAATAATCGGCTAGTGTGTAATAATTTTTTTCATCCGCAAGAGTTTTTATTTTTCTGGCGAAAAAATAAAAAACAAAATATCCAAAAATCGCACCTATAAAATACCATATAGCACCAGCACCAAATAAATATACCAAGGCGGAATAGGTAAGCAAAACACCAGCCCCGACTTTATTAACAAAAAGGGTGACGGCAGTATTCAGAAAATTGAGTTTTCTTCCAGCAATTAAAAATTCCTCTGTTGTCTCTTTTTTACTAGAGAATAAGCCAACAATTAAAACAATGATAATATAAAGGATAATCAGGGAATAATCTAGGGTTGTAAGCATATGAGTTTATTAAATATTTTTAAAAAAGTTCCCCGCAAAAATAGTTTACAAATAAAAAATGTTTTCTCAATTTCAACGTTTACGCATCATCTGAAGTTTTCATCCCGACTTAGCAGGATAAATTTTGCTTTTCAGACTATGCTTGGTTTAATTATCTCCGCCTAAACCTTCATCAAAACTAAGGGATGAAAACTTGGGCGGAGGGAAAATCACAACCTCTGAATATATATTTGAGTGATTTTCCTGTAGCCAGATATGCGTTGTTATTGGATGTAGTCAAAAATCTCTTTCCTTAACGAATTTAATTTTTGGGCAATTTTACTCTATTTAATCTTTCCCGAGAATTTACTTGAGCCATCAAGTCGTGACGTTTCGGGACTGTCGCCAATTCCCTAAAAATCCAGCCGAATTTTCCATACCAAAAACAACCATTTAGTGGTATAATTAAGCCATAACAAGCCTAATCTTACTCAAATAAAATGGTTAACCAAGAAAA
>Ga0208977_1000689_pt1 | contig 22209 bp, 13 predicted proteins | sample RifOxyA2_FD_184030 | JGI IMG/M metagenome (GOLD analysis project Ga0208977, IMG submission 184030) | Groundwater microbial communities from Rifle, Colorado - Rifle Oxygen_injection A2 (SPAdes) | ecosystem: Environmental > Aquatic > Deep subsurface > Groundwater | place: Rifle, Colorado, United...
CAACCCCCCAGACCCCGGGACAGCAGATGATGATCGCCCAGCTCCCCGATGGCACACTGGTGCAGTTCCCGGTACAGGGGGCAACCACTGCACAGGGAACCTCCCCCCTGGCACAGCTCCTCCCGGGGCAGCTCACAGCTCTCCAGCAGCAGCAACTCACGCAGCAGGGCTTCCCGGCCATGGCGAACCTCCAGCCGCTCCCGTACCAGCTCCCGCTCCCGCTTGCAGCGACCAGGCAGGCTCCCGTGGGAGACACCGGCCCTGCAGCGCTGGCTGTGATGGCCGCAGGTGCCGCAGCAGGTGTGGGATGGGTGAGGAAGAAGAGGAGGAAGTGAGGCAGCTATCAGCTTACGCAACTATTCCCTCATAACTAGGAAGCCAGGTGTCATGGTGAGGTGCGAGCGCTTTACATGATTCGAGGTTTTTTGCTGAGACAAAAAGCACCTCACCATGACAGAACGCGAGCCTCGAACCATCACCTGGCTTCCTAGGGGTAGTCACCTCAGCTTATAGTTTTCAGCTTTCAGAAAATCCTAAGCGCTAAAATCTGAAGACCTTGCTGAAAGCTATAAGCTGATAGCTGGTCAGCTAATTTCTGGCTAAGAGTCCTCCTGCGCGGTATTCTGTTCTCCCGTACAGCTTCCCCAACTTCTGTGTCTGCAGCAACCCGAAGACCACAACGCAACCGTCAGCAGTGGCTCCTGAGTCTTCTGCTCTTCTCCGTACTGTTTTTCATGGCTGTGTACTCCATCACAAATCCTGCACGCGGAGAGGAGAAGATGTTTGCCGATGCAAGAGAAGTTCCCATCAGCGAAATGACGCGCGGATACACCGCCGGGGATTTCGAGCGGATTCTCGTCCGGGACAACAAAGTGTTTGCTGTTACGCACAGTGGTGCCACGGTGCAGTCATACAAAGAGGCAGGCGAGAGCGTGTCGCAACTCGGGTGGAACGATCCGGAGAATCCGACGGTTGTGGAAATTGAGAACAGGGAAGCGGCGAACCTCTTTCTCGCCATTCTCCCGGATCTCCTGTTTTTCATTCTCATTATCAGTGGAATTGTCTGGTTGTTCCGGGGCATTGCACGGAGCCAGAGCAGTGCGCTCTCCTTCGGGAAGTCCCGTGCCCGCGTCGCTGATGCAAAGCAGGTGAAAACCCGTTTTAAAGATGTTGCAGGAGCCGAGGAAGCAAAAGAAGATCTGGTGGAGGTGGTGGATTTTCTCAAGAACCCGAAGAAGTACATCAACCTCGGGGCAAAAATTCCAAAGGGGGTTCTGCTCGTTGGTGCGCCTGGTACCGGGAAGACGCTTCTCGCGCGTGCTGTGGCCGGCGAGGCGGGGGTGCCGTTCTTCTCCATTGCAGGATCGGAATTTGTGGAAATGTTTGTAGGTGTCGGGGCCAGCCGCGTTCGTGACCTCTTTATGAAAGCGAAGCGCAATGCGCCCTGCATCGTCTTCATTGATGAGATTGATGCGGTGGGAAGGCAGCGCGGTGGTGCTGGGTTCGGAGGGGGACACGACGAGCGGGAACAGACGCTCAATCAGATTCTCACGGAGATGGATGGCTTTGAGCAGGGGACCAATGTCATTGTGATGGCAGCGACGAACAGGCCGGATGTTCTGGACCATGCGCTGCTCCGGCCGGGCCGCTTTGACCGCCGCATTTTTATAGACAAGCCTGATCTCGATGCAAGGCAGAAAATCCTGGAGGTGCACATGCGCAACAAGAAAGCGGCCAAGGGTGTCGACCTCAGCACTGTTGCCAAGCAGACGGTGGGCTTAACAGGTGCGGATCTGGAGAACATCACGAATGAAGCTGCTATTTTTGCTGCAAAGCGCGGCAGAAAGTCCATTGCACAGCCTGATCTCGTCGATGCAGTGGAAAAGGTCACGCTGGGTTCCGAGAAGAAATCGCGGAAGCTCACGGAGCGGGAGAAGAAAATTACGGCTTACCATGAGCTTGGGCATGCTCTTGTGGGGCATCTGTGTCCTGAGAGTGATCCTCTGCACAAGATTTCCATTGTTTCGCGTGGGTCTGCTCTGGGTGTCACGTGGTTCCTGCCGCAGGAAGATCAGTACACTACGAGCAAGACAAAGTTCCTCGATGAAATCTGCGGACTTCTCGGCGGGCGGGCGGCGGAGGAGATTATTTTCAATGAGATCACAACCGGTGCAAGCAATGACATCGAGCAGGCATCGCAGATTTGCCGCAATATGGCTATGCACTATGGCATGGGCGATGAAGACCTCGGCATTGTGGCGTACGGGGAGAAGCAGGGGACTATGTTCCTCGGTGTGGATCCCGCTGTTACGCGCAACTACTCGGAGCAGATGGCGCGTCACATAGACGAATTTGTGCGTGAGACGATTCAGGAGCAGTACAAGCGGGCAAAAGACATGGTGGCGAAGCACCGGAAGAAGCTCGACGAACTGGCTGCAGTTCTGCTGAAGAAAGAAACGATGAGCCTTGAAGAGTTTCTGGAGATTTTTGAGGGGAAGAGTGGCAAAGAGAAGAAAGCGTAGCAGTGCCTGCCCAAGCGAGTAACGAGTAAACAAGTGAACGAATTGTGATGTGTGGCATATCTCCAACGCTAACACGGATGCAGGAACAGGCGGGCGGATTGCCCAGTGTTTTGTTGCCGCAGCATGATAGTATTCTTATAGTAGAAACTGGTGGGGGAGGCGTGTATTGCCTCAAGAAGCTCATCGTGCATTCTTTTCCGTAGACCTATGACTCAACAGGCTAAAAGAGAGTTCGGACAGCTGTTTCAGAGCTATCTGACCAATGTAGTACTCTTTCTGTTCGCTATTCTCATCTACCGCAAGAGCTTCTACTACTCAGGCTTTCTCGGGCCGGAGGTACAGGATGCGCTGCTGTGGATTGTTGGTTTGTACATTGTCCTTGCCATTCCGCTCGAAATGTTGCTACCGCGCGGGCAGAGGAGACTGGTGGGCAAGGGGCTCATTGCACTGCGTGCCACAATGCGGTTCCTCAGCGAAGGGTGGAGGTATATCAGGCGCGCACCGCTCGATGCGTCCAATCCTCCGGTCATGAAGAAGGAAGAGAAAGTTGCCATCCTTTTCCTTCTGGTGAAGTTCTACTTCCTGCCCGTCATGATGCAGCTTTTCGTGGGGAACTTCCATAGTATAACGTACTACTGGCGTCTCTTCGGCGGAACAACAGACATCCATGATTTCATGCTGAGGGTGATGTTCCCGTTCACAATATCACTGTTTTATTTCGTCGATACATCCTATTTCGTGTTCGGGTACAGCGTGGAGTATCCGCTTGCGCGAAACAAAGTGCGCTCAGTCGAACCGACCTTGTTCGGGTGGCTTGTTACGCTCATTTGCTATTCGCCCTTTTACGAAGTGTCTGCAAAGTACTTGTTCTGGTCCTCAGATACTTCCGGCTATCTTTCGTCACTTACTGCTACGTATGCCATGCGCATAGCTTCCATTGTCTTTCTCGCCATCTATCTGTGGGCGACTCTGGCGCTCGGCACAAAATGCAGCAATCTCACCAACAGAGGAATAGTGACATCGGGTCCCTACGCGTATATACGGCATCCTGCATACTTTTTTAAGGCGCTTGGGTGGTGGGTGGCTGCCATCCCCTACATCGTCACCACCGACAATTTCCTGCTTGCCACGCTCTCGCTGGGCGGGTGGACTGTCATTTACTTCTTCCGTGCGCTTACGGAGGAGTGGCATCTTCTGCAGGATCCGGACTACCAGGAGTACTGCAAGGTGGTTCGTTGGAGGTTTATACCGTACGTTCTGTGAACCAGGGGAATTGGAATTACAGTGGGATGCGAAAGCGGGCCATGGAGAAAACAACGCGCATTGTTGCTGCTGTCTGTTTTTTTTCATATAGTGGACCTCCGGTGAGGAGGTATGCATTGTTTCAGGAACCTCATCGCACATATTTTTCCGTAGATCTATGACTCAACGGTCAAAAAAAGAGTTCGGACAGCTGTTTCAGAGCTATCTTACGAATGTAGTGCTCTTTCTGTTCGCTATTCTCATCTACCGCAAGAGCTTCTACTATGTGAATTTCCTCCGGCAGGATGTGCAGGATGTTCTTCTCTGGATTGTTGGTCTCTACATCGTACTCGCAATTCCCTTTGAAATGATGCTTCCGCCCGAGAAGAGACGGCTGGAGGGTAAGGGACTCATTGCATTGCGAGCTGTTCTGCGGTTTCTGAGCGAAGGGTGGAGGTATATCAGGCGTGTACCACCCGATGCATCCGCTCCTCCGGTCCTGAGGAAGGAAGAGAAAGTTGCCATGCTCTTCCTGCTGGTGAAGTTCTATTTCCTCCCTATGATGCTGCAGTTCCTCTTTGGGAACTGGGAGAGCATGATGTACTACTGGCATCTGTTTGGAAAAACAACAGACATCCATGATTTCATGCTGAGGGCGCTGTTTCCGTACGCGACTTCACTATTTTTTGTCGTCGATACGTCCTATTTCGTGTTTGGGTACAGCGTGGAGTATCCACTGGCCAAGAACCAGGTGCGCTCAGTGGAACCGACCCTGTTCGGGTGGCTTGTCACTCTCATCTGTTATCCTCCTTTCTACGAAATAACAGGCAAGTACCTCTTCTGGGCATCGAATGGTGAGGGCTATTTGCCAGTGCTGGCTGCTACGTATGCCATGCGCATTGCTGCGCTTGTGTTCCTCTCCATTTACCTCTGGGCGACCCTGGCGCTGGGCACGAAGTGCAGCAATCTCACCAATAGAGGCATCGTGACCTCAGGCCCCTATGCGTATGTGCGCCATCCTGCGTATATTTGCAAAGCGCTCGGTTGGTGGGTGACTGCCATTCCCTACATCCTCAGCACCGGAAATTTTCTTCTTGCCACGCTCTCGCTGGGCGGGTGGACTGTCATCTACTTCTTCCGTGCGATCACGGAGGAGAGGCACCTTCTGCAGGATCCGGACTACCAGGAGTACTGCAAGGTCGTCCGCTGGAGGTTTATTCCATACGTGTTGTAGCGCCATGGTTTCCAAGAGCATTGCCAGGCAAGGGTTTTTCCTCTCTTTCTTTGCACTTTTTGGACTGATTCTCCTGCTGCGTTTCTACAATCTCGATGCGAGAACCATCCACATAGACGAAGGCATGGGGTTGCGCTACGGGCAGATGCTGCTTGATGGGATATGGCGATATAACCCTTATAACTCCCACGGGCCGATCTACTTTTTCTTCACATCGTTCATCTATGGGCTCTTCGGCGACAATATTGTCGTTGCACGGGCAGGCATAGCAGTGGTGAGTGTCCTCTGGCTTCTTTTGGTTCTCTGGTTGTACTGGCCGCTTCTGCGTGCTCCAGGACGTCTCGTGCTCGCGGCGGGTCTGGGGCTTTCCTCGGGGATGGTATTCTTCGCCCGCAACTTCATCCATGAGCACATTTTCATCCTCATGACGGTTGGTGCGCTCGTTGCTGCGGAAATGTGGATTCGGCACCGCGATTACAGGGCGCCGGCTGCGTTCATCATTCTGTGTGTGCTCATGTACACCACCAAGGAAACAGCTCTGCTTACGTGGGCGGCATGGGGTGCGGCTGCAGTACTTATGATCACAGATCAGAAGCATCAGTCGCATCTGTTCGATATGCACTGGCGTTCTGTGGGGATTGGCATTGTGGTGGGTCTGCTGCTTCATGCGGTGCTCTTCACCATTTTCTTCTACGATCCGGGGGCATTTGTGAAGAGCTTCATTGGCCCGTTGCGCTGGGCGGAACGCGCGCAGGCGTACCATGCGAGGCCGTTCCTGTATTTCTTTCAGCTTCTGTTCCTGCATGAATTCCCTCTGCTCCTTGGAGCGTTTGGGCTCGGATGGCTCCTGAAACGCCGCAGGAAGTGGACCCCGCGGCTGGAGTTTTTTGCACTGTGGGCTCTGTTCATCACACTTGCTTACTCGTTTGTTCAGTATAAGACGCCATGGTGCGTTCCCAATCTCATTCTTCCCCTCGGGCTTTTTGTCGCATTTGCTTTCGATGCGCTGTGGCTGCGTACGAAAGAGGGGGGAAAGAAAAATCTGCTGCTCGCCCTTTCCGCGGTCATCCTCTTCTCGACGGGGTCCGCTGTGGCGTGGTTCGACAGCATTGAACATCCTGACCGCTCAGGCGCCCATGACTACGCGTACCTGCAATCCGATCACAGCCTGCGGAAGTTTATCCGGACACTGGAGGATTTAAGCAAATTGTATGAAGGGGAGAAACCCATGCCTCTGCAGAGGATTGGAGATACGGATGAACTCCTCTATGTGCTCACGAAGCCTTACAGATCCTACGACTCCCGTGGACCGTTCCATCCCGATCTCCCCGTGTACATCAACTATCTCCACGATGACGGGGATACATTGAAGATGCTCAAGAAGTCGGGGAAGAACTACATACGTTCCACGTACAGGTACATACGCGACACAGGCATCCTCGTTGATATTTTCGCGGAGGAGAGCCTATGGAACCGCTATATCACGGAAGTGGCGCATGAGGAGATTCTTCCGGGGGAGAACCCGGTCTACGACTACAGTGATTAGTAGATAGCTGCATTAGCTTCCTTAGCTTCATTAGGGATTCAGATTTTGGATCTGATACCTTGGTACTTTCCTAATGCAGCTAATGAAGCTAAAAGCTAATAAGGTACACCAAAGCTAATAAGCTGAGAAACGTATTCATAATTTCCGCTGCAATTGCTAGAATACAGTCCACCGATGCAGAGCCTCAGCCCCCTTGATGGCCGTTACCAGTCCAAGACGGGGGCGCTACGGCCTTTTTTCAGTGAGGAAGCGCTCGTCCGTTCCCGGGTGCTCGTGGAAATCCGGTACTTCCAGGCATTGGCTGAGCATCCGCGCATCCGCGACCTGCCAAAGCTCACTGCAGCGCAGCAGAAAGCCCTTGAGAGGCTCCTTGAACGTTTCTCTCCCGGGGAAGCAAAGAAAGTGAAGTTGATCGAGAAAACCACTAACCATGACGTGAAAGCGGTGGAGTACTACCTCAAGGGAAAGATCGGCTCCATTCCCGGTCTGCAGAAGAGGACGGAGTTTATCCACTTCGGTCTCACAAGCGAGGACGTGAACAATCTTGCGTACGGTCTCATGGTCAGAGGCGCGCTCAGGGAGATCATCCGTCCGGAGCTGAGGCGCCTCATCCGGTCGCTGAGCGGCCTTGCGAAACGCTGGTCTGCGATCGAACTCCTCAGCCTCACCCATGGGCAGCCTGCAACCCCCACAACCGTTGGCAAAGAACTGCAGGTCTTTGTAGACCGCCTCGTGCGTCAGGAACAGCAGCTGCGTACATTCAAAATGCAGGGCAAGTTCGGAGGGGCGGTTGCAAATTACGCAGCACACCGCGCTGCATATCCTGAGGTACAGTGGGAGCTCCTTGGGCAGAAGTTCGTCCGCTCCCTTGGCATGGAGCCCCTCAAACACACCACGCAGATCAACCCGCATGACGACATTGCGGAGCTCAGCCATATCCTCTTCCGCATCAATACCATTCTCCTGAGCTTCAGCCGTGATATGTGGCTCTACATTTCCCGCGGCGTTTTTCAGCAGAGAGTGGTTGCCGGCGAGGTTGGCTCCTCCACCATGCCCCACAAGGTCAATCCCATCGATTTCGAGAACGCGGAAGGCAATTTCGGCCTCGGGAACGCGCTCTTCCACCATTTTGCAGAGAAGCTTCCCATCAGCCGCCTGCAGCGCGACCTGAGCGATTCTACGGTACAGAGGAACATCGGGGTCGCCTTCGGGTACCACCTGCTTGCCATCTCTTCTCTGCAGAAGGGCCTCTCGAAAATTTCTGTGAACAGGAAGGTTGTGAGCAGAGAGCTTGCGGAGCACCCCGAAGTCCTCGCAGAAGCCATTCAGATGGTGCTGCGCAAAAACGGCGTACAGGGCGCCTACGAGAAGCTCAAGAAGCTCACGAGAGGGGAGCATGTGACACGCGCGGACATCCGGAATTTCATCGAGTCACTCACGCTCCCAAAGTCCGAGAAGGAGCGCCTGCAGAAGATCTGCAAGCTCTAGAGTTGTTGTAGTGGTCTCATGGGTGTTTCAGGTTACCAATTTCCAATCAGCTTAACCTATTGAAGCAGCTTCTTGTTGGATGCTTGTCCTGCTCCTCAACAGAAACAAAGTAACCCATATCATTGAAAAATCTTTCAAGATCGTCAATGTGCGACAACAATTCTTGTAGGTCTTTTTCTCTAATTCTCACTAAGAACTTCTCATAATCTAATTTGTTCATATTAAGCATTTCAGGGTATCGAAAGAGTTCGTTGTTTTTGTCCGAAAAACTCTTTCTAAGCTTTGAACTTGCCAGCTTATTCCTTGCAAAAAACCTAATTAGCCCTCTAAGTTTTTTGCGTCTTTCAACACACTGTTTTTTTATCTCATTGGAAGAGATCTTGTCTCTGTGCTCGTCAGTACTACTGATAACATACCACTTCCTAGAAGTGAGTTTTTTATTAAATATTCTGAATAATTTTTCAAGATCATGACCTGTAACCAATTGATCAGTCATCATTATCAATAAATATTTTAGATAGCATTCGATGCCATGCTTTGTGTTAAAAATAATTGCTGGTACTAAATGATGGGTATAATAATGACTTATCCAATTTTTCTGGGCATGCTTATTGTTTTCATCTGGATTAGATTCTTGAGTTAATAACTCATTACAAGCTAATCGCGCTGTTTTGAAATAACCTTGAGCAAAGAGGAGCCATGAATCTTTCTGATTTAACATTCTTTTCATGTTTATAACATTACCTTTATGTCTAAAGGAGAGACAGCAACCAGAAACCTATTAGTGGTAATAAGGGGGTTACTGAATCTTATTTTCTTAGTTTGAGCTTTGAGGCTTAGGAGTACCTGCTTTTCTAGCTTTAATTAGATCTTCCGAAAATAGAATTTCCTGAAGGAAATACGCAGGGGTGACTGCCGCGACTCCAAGATTCTCTACTGAAATTGCTGATTTTTGAGTTTTAACTACTTGAATTTCATTCAAGTTAAGAAAACTTCCACGCATTACACCTCCAAGAAATATTTTTGGTCCACCTCCTAATACAAGATTGCCAGTCCTAAGCGGCACGAGATGAAAGAAAACAGGAGAGCCACTATTGCCGCCAAAGGATTGACATTCAAGAAGATATAAATCCAGCAGCTTGGCTGGTTTATCCTTTGTATCCCTCCATTCGATTTTTTCATCGCTCATTAATGCGATTTTGCCAAATCTAATTATTGGCTGATTTTGTTTCTGTCCTACATGACTTGTGAAAAGTCCTGCAAAGAATACCTCATCGCCTTCGCATATTTTTTCGTTCTCTATAACTTTTTTTTCACAAATTAGTTCTTGTGGCAGCATAAGAAAATCAAAAATCTTTTGATCTGGTAAACACCCAATTACAGCCAAATCAACATCAGGATCTGGATGCATAATGACGTCGCCCTCTTTAAGACTAATTTCAGTTACCTGTGCATTTCCTTCAAATTTATTAAGGCGTATAGCGAGTGGTAAAATTAATGATCCGCCAGAGTGAATCACATGTTTAGCTGTAACTAAATAAACGTTAGATATCTTTGGATCATTCTCATTTTTTACTCCTATAAAGAATCCCGTTCCATTTGCTACCCAGTTTCCATGAGCGCCTTTAACATAAACAAAAGTCACACATTTTTTAATTTGCCTGATAATATCTTGGGATACTGACACTTTGAGTTCTAGTAAATCCTATATGGTGCCCAGGAGAAGACTCGAACTTCCACGGGAAAATAACTCCCACTAGCCCCTCAAGCTAGCGCGTCTACCAATTCCGCCACCTGGGCAAGGTGCAAAAAAAGAAGGATCAGAGAATATGCTTTTGGCGAACGGTCCTGAGCCTGTCGAAGGGCCGCCACCTGGGCATTGAACATGATAAAGAGCCACAAAAGTGTATCAGGGAACGCATGAAGGGCAACAAAATACTTAATCTCTCCAAGAGCGTGCAGGTCTTTGTATGAAACTACTGCTGAGTTAGTGGTTTTTCCTATTTCTTCCTGCACCAGTACACGGTATTGGTATTGAGAGAGGGGAGTGTCACGAGCCTCGTTCCCACGTCCTCATGGTCCAGAACCTCAAAGCCAGCTCTGTCTAAGAGGGCGAGCAGGCGTTCTCTCGTGTAGAAGTTGTACTGTGTCAGCATGCTCTCTGCGGCCTCGTTGATGAGAAATTCCACTGTTCTGAGGCACACGGTTTCCATGCGCCGCCGCCACGGATTTGCCGAGAGTGTGTGTTCATGCATGAACAGGCGGCTGTCCGGCCCATCTGTCATACCGGCATGCACATCCTGCAGAAACCGCAGCTCGTCTTTTTGGTCAACATGATGAATGACACCGCCGAGGTTCACGATGTCGGCCTTCGGTTCCTGCTGCCCAAATGTAAATGGCTCTATGACGGAGTAACGCAGGTTCGCAGGATCATCATCACGTTTTGCAGCGTGATCCTTCACGTCGTATCCGTACACTTCCACATCCCCAAGAAGCTCAGCAATCCTCCGTGTCACTGTCATGGTTCCGCAGCCGAGGTCAGCAATCACTCCCGGCTGCAGGTGATCTCCACGGATTCTCTCCACAAGATACTCAGCATGCTTTGCGTGACCGCCCTTCTTCTTCTGTACCCATGCTTTGATTTCCGGGATCAGGGAGAGTGACATAGCGATAATGTAACCATGGAGTAAGTATTGTCAATCATCGTTTTTTCGGCATTGTTCCGACCTTGCGACAGGATAGGAAAAAGCTGCATTTTAAAAGAAGCCCCTTTGGACCTAGGATCGATCTATGGGGGTATCTTCCGAGCGGGGTTGTGCACAACGCCACTCGCAAAAGCATTGTAGTTGTATTAACTTAAAAGTCAAGTAATTGCGCAGGAAGCGCCCATTCATTCCATGTCCAGTATTGCGAGCAGCAGCACGTTGAGCATGATCTGCATGCCGATCACAATGAGGCTGACAGACGGTATCACAAGCCGCAGCATGCTCTGCGGATTCAAGTCTCCGAATGTGCGCTGTTGCCAGAAGAGAAAGGCATACACAGTGAGGGCGATGCCTCCTATCAAAGCGGCGGCACCAAGAAGCAGTCCTGTTTCCAGGAGCGGGAAATTGCGCAGTCTGTGCTGGAGTGGGTGGGGAGGCAGGAAGCCTTTTTTCCCTGCGTAGATGCGGGTGATGACGGCAAAGCTCACTGCCTGCACGCCGACGAAGATTGCCACCGCGCAGTAGAGCAGCGTATGGACGTCGAATATGTACTGCTGTCCCGGGAGCAGCCAGAGGCTCCCGGCAATGCCGAGGAGCACCAGTATGATGCCCGGGTAGAGGAAGAGCCAGGAGGGGCTGAAGAGGAAGAGGAATCGCAGGTGCCGCCAGCCATCCTGCAAGGTGCGCAGGTGGGGCCCTCTGCTCCGCCTGTCTTTCCGGAGCACTGTGGGCACTTCGCACACCTGCATACCTGCGAGGGAAGCCCGTACAATCATCTCGCTCGCGAACTCCATGCCTTTCGTTTGCAGGCGGAGTGACCCGATTGCGTCGGTGCGGCATCCCCGCAGCCCGCAGTGGAAGTCGTGCAGCTTGGACCGGAAGAAGAGCCTGCCAATGCCAGAAAGTGCAGGATTCCCGATGTATCTGTGCAGAAAGGGCATGGCACCTGGTTCTATGCCGCCCGCAAACCTGTTGCCGACCACAAGGTCACATCCTTCCCGCAGTGCTTTCAGGAAGATCCCAAGGGAGGAGAAGTCATAGCTGCCGTCTGCATCACCCATGATGGTAAACGTTCCGTTCGCAGCCTCTATGCCGCCTCGGAGAGCGCTGCCATAGCCGGGTTCCGGCACAGAAACCACTCGCGCACCGCAGGAGCGGGCAACCTGCACGGAGTCGTCTTCACTGCCGTTATCGGCAACCAGGATTTCTCCCGTACTGTTTTCTCTCAGAAGGAACTGCCGGGCTTCTGCAATGCACAGGGGGAGCGTTTCAGATTCATTCAGACATGGGAGGAGGATCGTGAGATCGCAGGGTGTGTGCATTTTTTCCTGTGGTTGTCTGCAGTCTGGCATGTGAACTCAGTGTGCCAGAAGTATCATGAAAAACGCTACGCAGAATGTGTAGAAGAGGAGGAGAAGAAGCACTGGGATGTTGCGTATGCGTATTGGAAGTACATCTGTCCCCTGGAGTATGCAGTACAGTACCGGAACGGCAAGGAGCGGTATGTAGCGGAAGTCCTGAAACCCTCCGACGGGCTTTTGCATCACGAGGACCATCATGGAGCCGGTGAGCACAACTCCCGTCGCGAGAATGGGCAGGCTCGCATGCAGCTGGTGCCGGATGGTACGGATGAGCCCTGCGATGCCGAGGACAGCGAAGAGCATTATCAGCATGAGCAGGAACTGCATGGTGGTGTAGAGCTCATCGCCGAGTTCCCACTCTCCTGCGAGGGAAGATTTTGTCAGATGTTCCCAGAAGAAGCGTCTCCCCCTCCTGTCGTTGAGCGGGTTGTTGAATGGCTGCTGGAGTACTGCGATCGGGCGAAACGTGTAGAAGTTCTTTTTCTCGATTGTATCGATGTAGAGTGTCGGGCCGTTCCTGTCGATGTTTCCAACAATATGTTGATTTCCCTCTACCATGAACCGGAGAGTGTAGTGCCATCCTGTCAGCGCAAATAGTATGGCGAAGCAGAGCAGAACATTCCTGAGGGAAGTACGCCAGTGGCGTGGCTGGTGGATGAGGATGCAGAGAAAGAGCAGCGCGGCGAGTGGCAGGGCGCTGGATTTGGTGAGGAGCCCGCAGGCAACGCACACGGAGGCGATGAGGAGATCCCGCTCAGAACCACGTATCCACCAGCGGTACAGGAACCCGAAGAAGAGGAAGGAGATGAGGAGCAGGAGTGTGTCGTTACTCACGCGGGAAGCGTGGAACACCAGACCCGGGAAGAAGGCCAGTCCAGCTGCGAAAAGCAACCTTTTCTGGTTTTCCTTTTCAGGAAAGAGCAGCGTGCCGATCCATATTCCCGCACCCAGCGCGGCAATGCTTATCCCAAGTGAGAACGCCTGCGCAAGCCGCATGAGCGGATATTCATTCCCGGTAAGCAGCGTTGCCGGGAACAACGCGACAGCATTCATGAAGTAGAAGAGCGGTGGCTGGTAGTATTGCCACCCCTGGGAGGTAAGCGGGATATTCCAATGTTGGAGCACATAGAGGATGTAATCCCAGTGTCCCTGCCAGTCGTAGGACCGTTCCCAGATGCGTGTAGAGAGCATGTAGATGCTGCGGAGGAGTGCTCCAATGAGGAAGATCCCCATGAGATCCCGGTGCTTTTGCCAGAGGAAGGTCTTGCGTATGCCTTTCCAGCCGTAGAACCCGATGATGCAGAGCAGTGCAAAATGGAGCACAAACTTCAGCGGATCGGTGTGAGGGACCGTGATGCGGATCCCGTTTTTTCGCCAGCTGAGCGCTGTGATTTGCATGATGTTTACACCTCGTCTCAGCATAGTTGTGTCTTTCAGTACGAAGCCTTCGGCTGTGCGGTGGCATTTCATTAAGCCTTTGTCCGTAATTTTTTTGCCGTTAATGCTGAGACTCCGGATGCAATCGTAGACTTCAATGCGCAGTGCAGAAGGGCGAATCTGCCGCATCCAGACGCGGAGGTCCAGGTCGATGGTGTTTTTGTATACTGTGGGAAAAGGGGCATGTTGTATGGCAATTGGCTCCTCCATGTCCTGCGCGATGAAGGTACTTGGGAGAATGATTGGCTGCAGATAACGTAAGGCAGCACCGTAGAGCAGCAGGGTGCAGATGAGTACCGCGCTATCGAAACGTGACCAGCAAAATGCACTTTTCTTCATTGAAGGGGATTGTATACATGGCGGATGGAAGCTTGCTCTTGGCTGGATGGGAGGATTTTGCTATAATAATGGTGAATACACACATACCACCTCTTGCTATGGTCGAAAGGAAGAAGGGCATTGTCGCGCTCACTGCATCCGCATTCGCTCTGGGGAGCATTCTATTTGCACCAACTGCTGAGGCATACGTGCGTGAGGCTACTGCACGTCCGTCAGCTCCTTCGCGGGAGCAGGAGCAGATACAGTTGCAGCTTGCCGAGAAGACACGCAACCTGGCGGAGCAGTACACGAATAGACGATTTGGGACGGAGGAAAATCCTGTCTTGTCAGAACCCGAAGAGGTGCCAGTGCAGGAATCTGAGCCTGTCGATGCTGCGTTACAGAATGTGGAGCTTCGTCGTTCGCAGCGTGAGAGATTCACCAGCACCGTTCCCTCTTCTTCCGACGTGCAGATGGGGTACACACCTCCGGCTGCATCCACACTTGCAAGTGTGGGAGGACAAACCGAATCTGTCGCAGCAAATTTGCCAAAACTGCCACGTTCTGGCGTTGGTCTATCGGTGGCCGCTGTCGCGTTGGGGTTGAGCGGTGCTCTGCGTGGCAGGAAGAAGTTCGGGGGAGCGCAGTAGTAAGCTGAAAAGCTGCTTTACATTCCTCCCGGATTTTTCGGGAATTTTTCCTGTGGTGAGGTACACTTGTCATACAGATAATTTTGGTGTCTTGAGCATTGTTCAAAGTGAGTAAATCTGGTAAAATAACTGGATTTTATACACACAAACTCCAAATTGCGTGCCAGCATCTCCGGGCGCAGATGAAGACCTCATGACGAGGTCCCGGAAAATTATTGCCCGAGCTCTGCTCGTGAGCCTCTTCGCGACCAACCTCATTTCACCGAGAGTGTTCGCTGAGAGCATGGAGCAGCCGGAGATTTCGGGCGGCGCTGCGTCCACGAGCAGCGCAGCGAGCAGTGTTTCTCTGGAGTCATTTTCCCCTGAAGGGGTCAGCAGTACGGGGGTTGACGATGCAGGGACGGAAGATGCCAGCAGCTCATTTGGCAGTGAAGGGCAGAGTGAGAACAGCAAGTCATCTTCCGTTTCTCCTGTGCTGGAGGAGCAGCAGAGCTCCAGTTCTTCGGAGGAATCGCAGGTTTCGGAGGAACAGCAGCAGGAGGAAGTATTGCCTGAGGCAACGGAACCTGCAGCACTCGTGAGCGTCGGTTCTCTGCAGGAACCTGCACACATCTATCCCACGTTCACTCTGGTGAAGAGCGCGGAAGTCCAGAGCGCGGAAGAACTCTCCAACCGCTTACGGGTGGAAATGCACCGTCCGGACGGCGAGGTGCTTTTCCCGCAATTTGAGGTGGCGCAGACACAGGGTGAGTACATCGTTACGGTACAGCCAGGTTCCCATTTCTCGCCGGGTCTCTACGGCATGACTGCGCTCCTCGATGGCACCCGCGGGGCTTCACGCAAGCTCCGGAGTATCTTCCGGGAAACAGAGGGTGAAGTGCTCGATACTGTGCTTCTGGATACGGAAGTACAGTGGGGTCTTATCACGCTCAATACAGATCGTTCACAGTACCTGCCGGGCGATTCCGTACAGGTGGCACTCTCCGTTCTCAGCGACAACGGCAATCCGTTCTGCGAGGCGTCTTTCGACATACGGGTCACGCTGCCGGATGGAACAGAAGAGTCATACGGAGAGGAAATACTGCATTCCCCCACAGAGTGTCACGAGGGTGCACTCCCCGTATTCACCGCAGCATTGCCTGTGCAGCAGCCCGGGACATACACCATTGCCGTGAATGCGCAGACCGCAGACGGAGAGCGCTTCGCGGCGCAATCCATCATTGTTTCGGAAGAAGCGGTGCCAGTGACTGTGAGCCGCAGAGGTGCGAGTGCCACCGCGTACGGGCAGCAGGGGGAAATGGTTCTCGTGCTCACGCCATCGCATACATTCGTTGGAGAAGTGACGGAAACGGTTCCTGCAGATCTGGAAATTCTTTCCAGTGATCCTGAGGCGGAAGTACGCAGCGGTGTTCTCTCCTGGAAGAAGCAGTGGGATGCAGGGCGCTCCTACGAGTTGCGCTACACGTACAAGATCCCGCACGGCGAGGCACAGATGTGGCTTTTTGGGCCTGTGGAAGCGGAAGGGACAGTAGTGGACGTTGCAGAAATACCGGAGATGGAGTTTAGCTCGTCCTCATCCGAGAGTGAGCAGAGCAGCGGGGAGGTCCCACTGCTGCCAGAAGAATCTGGCCTGCCGATGGAGGGCACGTTCTCATCTTTCTCTTCGTCTTCCCAAGCGATCGAGGAAGTGCCTCTGCAGGAAGAGGAAACTCTGCCAGCAGAGGGGGAGGCCACAGGTAGCGATACAGAATCGGTTGAGCAGGATACCGAAGCGGATGGGGAAGGAGATGGATCCTCCGAACCAGTATCCGTTCTCTGGGACAGCATCTTCCGGCTCTTTGTTCCGGAAGCAGTGGCAGAAGGCACGGTGGAGAGGCAGCTGCGTTTCCGTGAAGATCGGCAGTGGCAGCTCGTTTCCGCAAGTACGGTGGTTGGTGTTGTGAAGAGCGATACTGCGTTCCAGTTCGTGGAGGCCGATGCAGGTGCGGAGGCAGCGTCTCCTGCGGAGCTTGTGCTCGAATTTGTGGAGGAGCAGGACACATTTACCATGGGCCAGGAACCCACGTTCGTCATCGTGCAGGGTGCGGAAAGTGCTTCCAGTCCCGGAGGAGAAGGACAGATTCCCCTTGCAGAGGAGGACGCGGTTGCGGCAATTCTCGGTGCGGTGATTGGCCAGAACGACGTGGAGACAGTCGTGGCCGAGGCCATTATGAACATTCCGGAAGTGCAGGAAAAAGTAGCGAGCCGCCTCATGGAAGACACTCTCAGGGCGGGAGCTCTTCAACAGGTGCTTGTGCCGGATGCGACGCGGACACGGGCGTCCACTATGGACGCAGTGGAACAGGAGGTTGTGGAGAAGCTGAGTTCGGAGGAGGGTGCCAGGAAAATTGCCGAGCAGGCGAAGGAAATTGTCAGCGTTGTTGTGGGTCAGGAAACGACGGAAGCGGCAAGGCAGGTGATCGTTGAAACCGCTGCTTCAGAAGTGATGGAAGACGGAACAGTAGATATGCAGAATGTGATGGAAGCCGTGCGCGAAGTGGTGGATGCAGAGACAATTGCGGTTCTCTCCGAGGCTCTTGCCGAAGATGCTGGGGTCCAGAATTCTGCATACGAAACGGCAATGCAGCCGGAAATGCTTGCAGAGGAATCAGAGGGTGATGGCGAGGAAATCATTACGGTATCGGTGACTGATTCTGCTGGAACAGCCATTGAGCCGGAGTACCATTTCGAAGAGCTAGACGGTGCTACCGTGCTCGTTATCGAGAAACAAAATGCGCTCAGGCCGGGCAAGTACACGATAACGACAACGGTGCAGGATCCTCTCTCCGGTGAGGAACAGGTTCTTACGCGCGATTTCACCTGGGGTGTTCTTGCCCTCAACCCGAACCAGGACGTGTACAGGCCAGATCAGGTGGCAAACATCGCAATCGGCGTGCTGGATGACGCAGGAAAAATGGTCTGCGACGCAACTGTGCAATTGGTTGTGAAAGAGCCCAATGGCAGCACCGTTGTGTTCTCGACGGAAGACGAATCCATCACGGTATCCGACACGTGTGCGCTCTACGAGGCTGGACTCATAGATCCTGACTACGAGACGTACTTCCGCCTGAGCCAGGCGGGAACGTACGAGCTCACGCTGCAGGCCACTACGGCGAACGGCACACGGACGGCACGGACGGAAATCGAAGTGGAAACCGCACCGGCAATCATTGTCGAGCGTACTGCTGCAACCCGTCTGTGGCCCGCTGCTCTCTCTCCCATGACGATTGAGGTGCACTTCGCAGAACGTTTTGCAGGCACGATTACGGACACGCTCCCGGCAGGATTCACTGTCCAGGATGTGAGCAATGGGGGTGCGGTGACAGTGGGGGAAGATGGTGTGGCAATGCGTTGGCAGGGATCCTGGAGTGCAGGTGAGAGTGTGACACTGAGTTACCAGTACGATGCTCCGGATACATCACCAGAGTTCTATCTTGTGGGGCCACTCCGCTTGGCGGCACAGGATGGCACTCTGTACGAGGAACGCCGTACGTGGCAGATCGCAAACGACGCAACGGGGACGATTTCGGGTACGGTGTACACCGACAATGGAACCAATGATATCGGGGCCTTAAAGACCATCCAGCTCGTCAAGAACGGTACTGCTCAAACCACTGCAGATACTGACGCGAACGGTGTGTACTCGTTTACCAATGTGGTCATGACGGGGGGAACGATTATTGCCGTATACATCACGGGAGAATCGGAGAAAGGCGCCACTGTCACAGTGGCATCGGGGTCTTCCATCACCAATCTCCACATCTACAAGAATGATCTCATCGTGCGCTCAGATTCCGGTGCGGTGGCTATGACCAACGGCAGGATTGCTGCCGCCACCAACGGCGGAGCGAGCATCAATGAGATGTATACGGTGGACAATGGAGTGCTCAACGTGAAGTCAGGAAAAGATCTGCTCGTGTGGGAGCGGACGACCTATACCCCGGGCGCAGGAGTGAACGTGGGAAGCGGTATTGTCCTCCAGGGGACATTCAATGCCGGATCAAATACAGTGACGCTCTCGGGTGCGTGGATCAACACATCCAGCGGGTCCTTTGTGAAGGGCACGAGCACGGTCATCCTTGACGGAACAAACCAGAGTATGACGGGGAACACAGTTTTCTATCATCTGCGCAAAATGGCGACTGTGCGGGATACATTGACACTCGCGGTCGGGATGCGACAGGCAGTGAGCGGATCCCTCATCATCCAGGGCGCCACCGGTTCCACCATGGAGCTCAAATCAAGCCAGTCCGGCACCCTCGCGAAACTGGTGCTCTTTGGCTATTCCAACGCGTTCCAGGACATCAAGCGACTTCGTGTGCAGGATATGAGCGGCAGCGGGACGGTAGCCAACAGAGCAAAGACACTGAACTGTACGAGACAGTGCGCCGATAAGAAGCACAACGAGAACTGGACGTTCACGTCGCCGGTGGTCACAGGGACGCTCTACAGCAACGAAGGGACGACACCTATTACGAGCGCAACCGTTGCCATCAGCTACAACGGAGGAACCATCACCGAGCAGGTAGCTGTGGGCGCAGGCGGCCAGTTCAGCCTCTCCGGCGGGGTGATGACCGGCGGTACCATCATCACGCTCTTCGTGAACAACAGTTCCGATCATGCTGTCACCATCTTGCTTGGTTCGGGGAGTTCCATGACCGGTATTTCTCTCTATGAAGACCGCTTGATTCTGCGCTCGGAGTCCGGATCGGTTGCCATCACCAATGCACATATTGCCGTTGCAGACGACAAAGCGGGGAATGCAGATTCGGATATTACGAATATTATTTCTGCAGCCACGCCCTCTGCGCTGACGGTTGCTTCCGCGAAGGAACTTTTCATCTGGAGCGGGGACACCTTCCGGCCGCAGGGGACCGTTGTAGCACATGACTTCGATATCAACGGAACGCTGAACTACCAGAGCAACAGCATTGGTGTGACCGGGTCCTGGGATGCAACGGGGGGAACCGCATCAGGAAATGGCGTTATTTCCTTCACTTCTACGGGATCTGAAACCATCACCAGCGCAGGACGTGCCTACAACAATCTCACGCTCAGCGGCAATGGCGGCACCTGGGCACTGCAGGACGCCATGGACGTGAACGGCACATTGACTCTTTCCGCAGGAACGTTCAACCAGAACGGCCAGAACCTGAACGTCTCGGGGAATGTGCGCATTGCGAACGGTACAGTGTTCACTGCTCCGTACAACAACGGCACCTTCACACTTGATGGCGATCTTGTGTACGAGGATGAAGCTGGAGTGAAACTCGGTACCGTGCAGGTGGGAACGAGCCCGGACACCATCACACTTTCCGGTTCCATGAGTGTCCACAAGCTCACGATTGGCACGGGAGACACTCTCGTCCTCTCGGGTCATAACCTCTTCGTTGGCACGGGTGGTCTCTTCATCCATGGCACACTCGATGCCACGGATAACGATACGGACAATTCGGTGATTGTGGTGAGTGGTTCCTGGATTGCGTCGGGTACCGGCGATTTCATTTCAGGCACGTCTACCGTCCGGTTCGACGGCATCTCCGGCAGCTATGACATCACTTCTTCGGGTTCTTTCTACAATCTAGCCCTCAATGGGACCGGAGCTACCTATACTGCGACCGGATCGCTGGATATCAATGGAAATATCCAGTTTTCAGCGGGGACATTCACTGCGCCGCTGCGGCGGACAATGACTGTTGCGGGGAACTGGACGAAAGGGGCGAATGCGACGTTCATACACAACTCTGGTTCTATTGTTCTCGATGGCCTTGACCAGACACTTTCCGGTTCCACGGCCTTCTTCAATCTCACGAAGAGCGTCACTTCCCAGCAGACGCTCACCTTCCAATCCACCTCGGAGACGACTGTGAGCGGTGCACTCACACTCAGTGGTGCGGATGCCAGCAACATGCTTCTGCTCCGGGCAAGTAACAGTGCGGTAGCCGCTTTGCTGACATTGGATGCGGGGGGTTCGCAGCATCTGGAATTCCTGAACGTCCAGCGGTCCGATGCAAGCAATGGGGAAACGCTCGTGTGTGCCAATGGTGCTGACAGCGGGAATAACATCAACTGGAGCTTCAGTACGGAAACAGTGGTAGGCACGCTCTACAGCCATGACAGGACAACGGAGCTTTCTGGAAAGAAGGTTTCCATCAGCTACAACGGCGGTGCTATTGCGGATACGGATCTCACCGATGCAGGAGGACAGTTCTCGCTCTCCGGTGCCAATATGACCGGCGGGACCATCGTGACTCTCTATATACAAGACGAGACAGAGGATGGGGTGGCAGTCGTCTTGAGTTCGGGAATCTCCATGACGGGGACTCATCTGTACAAGGATCATCTCATTGTTCGCTCGGAATCAGGCTCCACAGCAATAACGAACGCAGTGCTTGCCCTCGCAGATGACATGGATGGCACGCCCGATGCAGATGTCACTGCCATCTATGCCGTTTCTGCAGGAGCTCTGACGGTTGCCAGTGGGAAGAAACTCTACGTATGGCCGGGTACGAATTTTGTGCCTGGTGGCGCAGTGACAACGCCGGAGTTCTATGTTCCTGCCAGTGCTACGTTTAACGCAGGAAGTTCTGCCATAGACATCAATGGACCTCTCACCGTGCTTGGCACCTTCATCCACGGGACCAACACCCTCAATATATCCGGCAATGTCCGCATAGCAGCCGGTTCCACCTTCACAAGGTCCGGCAACAATTCCCGCGTCATCTTCGATGGCGATCTCACCTACGAAGATGAGACGGGAGTGAGTATCGGCAATGTCCAGATCGGCACCAGCCCAGATACAGTCCAGCTCTCCGGCAGCCTCGTCGCATGGAAAGTCACCGTGAGCACAGGAGACATTCTCACACTCTCAGGATTCAATCTCTTCGTAGGCACCGGTGGTCTCTTCATCCACGGTCTGCTCAATGCTGCGGATTACAACTCCAGCAACTCCACCATCACCGTCTCGGGTTCCTGGCTTGCTACAGGCACGGGAGACTTCATCGCAGGGACAAGTACTGTCCTCTTCGATGGCACCTCCGGCAGCCACAATATCACTGCTTCAGGAGCGTTCTACCATCTGATTATCAATGGCACCGGAGCAACGTATGCGGCAGCAGGAACCATAGACGTTGATGGCAACGTACAACTCTCCGCTGGCACCTTTACGGCGACATCCGGAACCATGACGCTCTCCGGCTCCTGGACGAGGGGGGGGAATGCCACGTTCAATCATAACAGCGGCACCGTGAATCTGAATGGTACCGATCAGACCATCTCGGGTTCCACCGTCTTCTACAATCTCACGAAGACCGTCACCGCAAGCCAGACGCTCACCTTCATTGCCACGGAGCAGACAGCCGTCAGTGGAGCGCTCACCCTCAATGGAGCTGCATCCAATTTGCTTTCCCTGCGCTCTTCGCAAGCGGGGCGGCAGAGCAAGCTCATTCTCAGCAGGGCGTCAGGTTCACAGAACCTCCAGTACCTGGATGTGCGGGATAGTGATGCACGCGGCGGCCAGACACTCATCTGTACCAATTGCACGGACAGCGGTAACAACTTAAACTGGGCCTTCCATACCATTACCGGTACCGCGTACAGCGACGAGGGCACCACGCCTCTGGCCAGTGCAACAGTGTCCTTCAGCCTCAACGGCGGGACACCCACAG
>Ga0208977_1000693_pt1 | contig 22123 bp, 7 predicted proteins | sample RifOxyA2_FD_184030 | JGI IMG/M metagenome (GOLD analysis project Ga0208977, IMG submission 184030) | Groundwater microbial communities from Rifle, Colorado - Rifle Oxygen_injection A2 (SPAdes) | ecosystem: Environmental > Aquatic > Deep subsurface > Groundwater | place: Rifle, Colorado, United...
ACTTTCGAAGGGAACCGTGTGTCCCGTTTCAAGCGCGGGGGCGAGCGCTCCGCCTTCACGGACCAGTCTTTCCACGAAAGTTTTAAGAACGCCTTCTATAACAGGTTTGCCGGGGCCATGGTCGGTAGGAAACAGCGTAACCGTCCCGGGGCGCACCTTTCTCCGGGAACGCGTATACCATGTTGTAAACATGGTTACCAGCGCTGCCGTCGCGTTTCCGCCCAGGAAGCCATATCGTTCCGCAAGAATGACTTTTGCGCCTGCCCCGGCCGCGCCCAGGGCGGCGCCAAGCCCCGCGGGGCCGCCGCCGACGACAAGAACGTCGGCTTTGCCCGCAAGTATCGCGCGGCGCGGCGGAAGAATAATGTTCTCGTTTGAATTCGGGCGCTTAAGTGGCGGCATGAAGTTTTTCTTTGCGTATTCTGCCTTTTAAAAGCAGCTCCACCGCAAGCGTGTTGTTGTGTCGCGCGCGTTTCTGAAGTGCCGGCAGCAGGAGTTCGGTTTTTGCCACAAGCGAAGAGCGGTTATCCCACAGGGAATCAATGTGCGCTATCAGCCGGCCGGCATTTATAAGGTGCAGCGGGGGGGATTCGATTTCAAGATCTTCAAGGAAGCCGTATACTTTCGCGGCATAGGGAAGAGCGACGAAAGGAACTCCCTGGAGCGCGGCAAAGATAAGGAAATGCAGCCGCATACCCACGGCAAAATCGAAACGTTTCATCAGCGATAGTATCTGCCCCGGTGTATAATTACCTTTAAGCACCGTTGCATGTTCAGTCTTGAGCATCTGCGCCATTACGGCATGCGCATGTTGCAGGTCAAGAGATTTACGTTCCATGGGAATAAAAACTATGTCGGCATCAAGGCGTTCAACCATGAAATCCGCGGCGTTGGCAAGCAGGGAATGATAGCTTTCCTCCTTCAGCCCCGGCGCGGCCATGCCCGGTTCCCGCACGGAAATTCCGATAAGTCTGCGCCGTTTTTTAACCCCTTCAGTTTCAAGCACATTTGCAGGAACGGCTTCGGGCTGCAGAAGAAGCGCCGGATCGGACGTAACAATAATCTCCTTGCTAACGCCCGCCTCTTCAAGCGCTTTTCTTGCGCTTCGTTCCCGCACGGTTATAAGCCTTGCCCTGTTAAGGTTATCACGCACCAGTTCCTGTGTTTTGGGATCATCCAGGGGGCCGGCGCCAACCGAGTAGATCATTACCGGTATGCCATGCTCGTGCGCGATCGCCACTTCCCGCAGGAACGTCCGGGCTTCACCGTCGAAAAGTATGCCGCCGCCACCCAGGATAAAAAGGTCGAGCCTCTGCACATCCGGCACGATTTCTTCTCTGGAAAGACGGCGCACCGCCACAACGCGGTCAACCTGGTGCAGGCGCATCGTCTCCTGCGCGTCGCGCGAAAAAACGGTAATCTCCACTGGCAGAGAATTTTTAAGCTGGGTAATGATGCACTGCAATATGGCCTCATCGCCCAGGTTAAGCCCGCCGTATGACCCGGAGATGCCAACCCTGTAAAGTTTTATTGGATTAACCACGGAATGTTATCCCCCAAATTTTCCCCTCATAAACAGGATAGCATTTACGTTAAGTTTTCACAATAAATTTACAAATTTTTTACAATATTTTTACAAGCCGCGGACACTACTAAGCTATCAGCAATTACAAAGTTTACAGTGGAGAAAATTTCATGAAAATGAATTTTATTGCGGCCTGGACAGCCGTTGTTTTTTTGCCTGCAATGCTTGCCGCTGCGGAGGCCGATTGGTATCCATATACTGTTCCCACCGACGACACTTCCACCGCGGTAACGCATATCGGCGCATTGCTGGGCGAGGCTCCGGCGGGAAAACACGGGCGGCTGGCGGTTGGTAACGGCCATTTCTATTTTGCCGACGGCACCCGCGCCCGCTTCTGGGGTGTGAATATATGCGGCAAGGGTAATTTTCAGGAGCACCCGGTTTCGGAGCAATTGGCGGCGCGACTTGAAAAACTGGGCGTAAATCTCGCAAGGGTTCACATAATAGACACCCCTTCGCCTGGCGGCCTGCTCGATATATCAGCCGGGGACCGGCATACGTTGAGCGATGCCCAATTCGACAAACTGGATTACTTTCTTTATCAACTCAAACAGCGCGGCATATATGTGAACATCAATCTCCACGTCAGCCGTGAATTTACCGAGCTTGACGGCGTAATAGATGCAGCGACGCTTCCCGATCAGTCTAAGGCCGTAACGTTATTTGATGACACGTTGATAGAGCTTCAAAAAGATTACGCGCAAAAAGTGTTCTCGCACTTTAACCCGTACACCGGCCTTTACTATACGGACGATCCCGCCATTGCTTTTGTAGAGATAAACAACGAGAATAACCTGTTAAACGAATGGAAAATCGGGCGCCTGTTCGGCAAGCCGACCAGTGACGGGACGCTTTCTCCGTATTATGTAAATGAGCTGAACGTAAAATGGAACCTGTGGCTGGCGGTAAAATACGGCACTACCGCGGCATTGTCCAATGCCTGGCAGCAGGGGGCCACAAGCGGAGAGGCATACAATAAATTGATAAACCCCGGTTTCGAAGAGCCGCTTGGCACAGGGTGGGCAACAAGCGTGCTTGCCCCGGCAAGCGCGCAATTTACCATAGATACCGTGGAAAAAACGGATGGCGAGAGTTCGGTGCGAATCGTGGTAAGTTCAAATTCAATAGAAAACTGGCGCGTGAAGCTATTGCAGCGCGGCCTTGTTACTGAGAAAGACAGAGAGTACGCAGTGCGTTTCAAGGCAAAGGCAGACAGCCCGCATCAGATAACGACTGTTTTTACCCAGAACAGCATTCCGAACACGAACTATGGGCTTAATAAGTCTACAATCGTGTATGATACATGGCGTCAGTATGAATATTATTTTGTCGCCAATACAACGACGTCCGCTTCTCCATTGGACGCAACGTATGCGCGTTTCGGATTCTACGTCTCCAAATCCACCGGTACGCTGTGGCTGGATGATGTGGAATTTTCCAGCGCCCAGGTTTACGGGCTTATGCCCGGGGAATCAATCGAGCAGATGAACGTGGAGCGCACAACATGGACCGAGCGCGGAAGGTTCTCGCAAATGCGTATCAGGGACAACACGGAGTTCTATGCAGAGCTTGAGAAAAACTATTACAGCGCCATGACAGGTTATCTGCGTTACATTCTTGGAGTCAAGGCTCTTATTACAACCACCAGCCAGTTCGCCGGAGAGCCGAACCTGTTGTCGCGCTCCGACGGCGATTACATGGACCAGCATATCTACTGGGACCATCCAACCTGGCTGGCCGATGATCAGGATAAAACCAGTTTCGCGCAGGACAATGAATCCCTTATAAGCGACGGTTCAACTGCGTTTGACACTGTTATAAGCCGCGGCGCTTTACTTGCCGCAAACAACAAACCCATGGTTGTAAGCGAGTTCAATCATTGTTTTCCAAATGATTACGAGTATGAAATGATGCCAGTTATGGCCGCTTACGCCCTGTTGCAGGATTGGGACGGGCTTATCGTTCATACATACCAGGGAAATCTGGTTACCGGCATAGATTATATAAATGACAATTTTGACATAAAGCGCAACCCGGGCAAATCAGTTCAAATGTACCTGTGTTCGCTGTTGTTCCGGCGCGGCTACGTCCGTCCCGCCCAGCGTCAATTGACGGCCGATTACTCGCGCGAAGACGTTCTTATGAATTACCCGCGCATGACCGCTTTCGGGCGCACATTTATGGTGCAGTGCAGTTCAATTCCCGCGCAGGCTTGCCTGCAATACCGGTTGCGCAAAAATATCAATATGCCGCGCTCGTCGGCCATTGATGAAGTTCTGTCGGAAAGCGAAAGAAGCATGTTGCTATCGGCACCTGTCATAGCCAGCGATACCGGCGAATTGCGCTGGAACCGCGAACAGAGCGGCGGCGAGTATGTAACGTTCGATACGCCGAACTTCCAGGGCGCCGACGGTTTTATAGCGGGGAAAACCATTTCGCTGTCCCGGCTTACGCTTGCGCTAAATACCGATTGCGCGGCGTACATGGTATCGTTAAGCACCGCTCCTATAGGTGCTACCGGCGGTGCGTTGTTGGCTCTTGTAGGCCGCCAGGAGAACACAGGACAGGTAAAGGATGAAAATAACGGATTGTCGGATTGGGGTGGAGCGCCGGTGCTTGTTGAGCCTGTAAAGGGAAAAATAAGCATAACAGTGGATCACAGCCCATATAATTGCAAAGTGTATGCGCTTGACGAATACGGCCGGCGTAAAAGCACGGCAACGGTAAGCGCGGCGGATAAAACCATAAGCTTTGATGCCGGTAATGACACCGCCCTGTGGTATGAAATCGTGGTGCCGCCGGATGTTATAGCCCCGATGTCCCCGCGAAAGTTCAAAAACTTGTTGAAATAGCCGTGAATATTTTCACAATAATTTTGCACATATTTTTAAACTTTTGCACATATTCCAACCATTACCTGATAACAAAAACCAAAGGGGATTTTTCGGGTGTTACATATGCCAAATAAATTTAACGTTTCATTTACCATTGGCGCAGTTGTTTTTATTATTGGCGCAAGCTCGCCTCTTTTTGCGGGTTTTTCGCAGAACTCGCTAAGTGTTCCCGCACTGGGCATGGGGGGCGCGTTTGTGGCAATTGCCGACGATGCCAGCGCCCTGTTTATAAACCCGGCCGGCGCGGCGCAGTTGCGGCAGCCGGAGGTAGCTTGCATGTATGCGGTTCCCTATGCGGGACTACCCGACGTTTCCATATGTGAAGGTTATGTATGCGCTGTCATTCCATGCGGCGAGAATGGTTCCGTTGTTGTAGGCGGTAATACGGTTGATACGGCTGGATTGCTTGTCGAGCAGGAAGCGCGCGCAGGTTATGCGCACTGCCTTACTCCCGCATTGCTGGCGGGGATAAGCGCGGGTTATCTATACCATAGTTATAATGTGTCCGCAGGCGATGAGGCGGCAAACGATCCTGTATTTGCCGGAGGTACGTCGAAAGGAGCATTAGGCCTGGATGCGGGGTTGATATGGAGCGTTGCCCCGTTTTTGCGTGCCGGCGCGTCGGTGCGCCATGCAAACAGGCCTGACGTCGGGCTTGCCGATACCGATGCAGTGCCTCTGGAAGCGCGCGCCGGACTTATGGGGCAATGGGACAGGTTCCGCATCGGGCTTGAAGCAAAGCTGCGCGATCGCGGCAAGGATGTTGCAGATTCACAAAAAATATCGCCGGCGCTGGGGCTTGAGGCCTCTCTTGTAGAGCCGTCGTGTGCCGGCGCCGTCGGAATAAAACTTCGCGCGGGCGCAAATGACGCAGGGTTTAGCGCCGGCGCCCGGCTCTGGATGGGTAACACGGGTTTTGACTATGCGTGCATGTTTTATTCCGGCCTTTCTCAGGACAATTCCGGCACGCACCAGGCGGCGTTAACTTACCGCTGGGGGGAAAGGCAATGAAAAGAATATCTCTCGTTTTATTTTTAATTTGTATTTCTGCGGCGGGTATCCGGGCGGCGGACGTAATGCTTGGATGGGAACCGGTAACGTTTAACACAGATGGTACTGTTGCCGACGATCTAAACGGCTACAGGATATATAAAGCTACGTTCTCATTTATTTCACCGGCTATTATATCCGTTGAAGAAGCGAAAAGACGGTTGTCCGTGGAAGCCGCGACGGTGCCTGCTGTTTCAGAAGATAAGCTGACCCGTCTTTCGCCTTCGACAACTTACTATTTCCGGCTTACCGCCGTGGATGTTTCCGGCAATGAATCTGAATTTAACGTAGATGAAAACGGCGATCCCGTCGAAATTGTAGTCAATACGCCGCCCGCGCCCAGGGTAACGTCTACGCCTCTTGTGCCGCAGGAAGTTAATGCGTCGCAAGACAGCGTGCGCATACGCGTAGAGGCAACGTGCGAAGAAGCCGCGGCCATAGAGGCGGTAACAGCCAATGTGGTAAAGGGCAGGCGCAGCTATACGTTCCATCTTGTCAAGGCGCAAGGCGAGGATGACGTTTACGAGGCGGTTGTTCCTTCGACTATGACAATGCTGCTGGTGGGAAACTTAAAATACACTATAACCGTCAGGGATATATACGGAAACGTCTATGAGGGGGAAGAAGAATCGTTTTGCATGGAAAATTGCGTGGAAGGCGCGCTTTCGGGCGAAGGCGCGATAGAGTTGCCCGTTGCAAACGTTTCAGGCGGGCGTAGCGCCGCGGATTTTGCGAACCTGCCGCCGTCCCGCCGCCCTCAAAGTGTCGGCATACATCAACTCGATGAAAATTTATTCACGGCCGGCGCAGGCGAAACTATCATTGATACGTCGAAGAATGACGGGCTGCCGGTTGTGGTTTACCGGTTTAGCGCGGATAATAACGAGGCTGCAAACGTATTTTGTTCTCCTGTAAAGCTTACGCTTTCTTATGCCGATATTCCCGCGGGCGTTGAAGCGCAAAAATTGCGCGTGTTTCACCTGGATTTATCCGGACGCTGGCGTTGCCTGGGCGGAACAGTGAATACAGAGATGCGTACCGTGAGCGTCGAAACAAAACACTTTTCGACGTTTGCGTTGTTTGCGGCGAATCCCGGCGCGGGCATGTTTGGAGCTTCATCGGTAAAAACATCGCAGCGGTTTATCACGCCCTTGCGCAGCGACGGTTACAATGATACGGTTACATTCGGCCTTGAGGCGCGGCAGGTTGACATATACGACATGAACGGCGGATCCGTATTTGCGTCCACGGGCGACGGCACGTCCGCCATCCAGTGGACCGCGCGCAACGCCGCCGGCAACGTTGTTGAATCAGGCAGCTACATAGCGCGTGTGCGCGACGCCGCCGGCACGTCGTATTACCAGGCTATAATAGTGGCAAAATAGAAAGTATTACTGAGGAGAGATTAATGAGAAATATCACGATTGCGCTGTTAGCGCTGTTTTTATTGCAGGCAACTGTCGGCGCCGCGGAAGCGGATTGGTTTACTTTTGCCATGCCATGCAGCGATACCTCAACTACGGTAACACATGCCGGGATGCTTCTAAACGATGCGCCTGCCGGGCGGCACGGGCGCCTCGGCGTTAAGGACGGCCACTTCCATTTTGCGGACGGTACGCGCGCCCGCTTCTGGGGTGTAAACGTCGTTTCCAACGGTAATTTCCCCAGCCAGGCGGATGCTCCCATGCTGGCCGCACGCCTTGAGAAGCTGGGATATAACATGGTGCGCATTCATGGCATAGACATGCCGGAACCCAACGGTTTGCTGTACGTATCGGCCGGTGACCGTCAGACATTAAGCGTTTCCCAACTGGATAAACTGGACTACTATATTTACCAGCTGAAACTTCACGGCATATACGTTAATATAAATCTGCATGTAAACCGCGCTTTCACGGAGGTGGATGGCGTTGTTGACGCCGCACTTATACCGGAGCAGTCAAAGGCCGTATCCGTATTCGATGACAGAATTATAACCCTCCAAAAGGATTATGCGCAGAAGTTGTTGTCGCATGTAAATCCCTATACCGGCCTTTCGTATGCCGATGATCCCGCTATAGCGACGGTGGAGATAAATAATGAGAATAACCTTTTACGCGAGTGGGAGCTGGGGCGGTTGTTCGGCAAACCAAATAGTGACGGAACCCTGACTCCATATTACCTTAATGAGTTGGATCAGAAATGGAACCGGTGGCTTAGCGCCAAGTACATTAACGACGAAGCGTTGCTTGACGCATGGCGGCCCGGCTCCGAAGCCGGCGGGATCAACCAGGCTGTAAATCCCGGTTTTGAGCAGCCGCTTTCGACGGAATGGGTGCGCAATTTCATATTGCCGGCAACCGGACAGTTTTCCCTGGATACGGTGGAAAAAGCCGGCGGGAATTATTCCATGAAAATCACCGTAAGCTCAAGAACGGCGGATAGCTGGCGCGCCCGCCTTTACCAGTGTGGTTTTGTCGCCGAAAAAGGTATAAGATATGTTGTCCGTTTCAAGGGCATGGCAGATACCCCGCACGCGACGGTGCTTATATTCAGCCAGAACAGTCCCAGCGTAAATTACGGTTTATCGTTGCCGATTATGATTGCCGGGCCGTGGAGACAGTATGAATACCATTTTGTGGCCAGCACCAACACGTCCGCAAACCCCGCCGACTTAAATTACGCCAGGTTCGGGTTTCACGTCGGCCTGTCTACCGGGACGGTGTGGCTTGACGATGTTGAATTTTCCAGCGCGCCCATATACGCGCTCCAGCAATACGAGTCGCTTGCGCATATGAATGTTGAGCGCACAACATGGACAGACTGCGGAAGGTTTTCGGCACGGCGCATATGCGACAACGCGGAATTTTACGCGTCGCTTGAAAAAGACTATTACTCCGGCATGATAAATTACATACGTTCCGTGATCGGCGTTAAATCTCTTATAACAACCACCAGCCAGTTTTTCGGCGAGTTAAACCTTCTGTCTCGCGCCGACGGCGATTACATGGACCAGCACGGTTACTGGGATCACCCGCAGTATCTTCTGGACAATACTAATAAGGTTTTTAAACAGAATAACAATTCATTCGTGAGCGAGACGTCTCTCCTGTTTGAAAGTTTTCTTAACCGCGGCCCGCTGCTTGCGGCAAACAACAAGCCGTTTGTACTGAGCGAGTTTAATCACTGTTTTCCCAACCAGTACGAGTACGAGATGCTTCCGATCATGGCGGCATTCGGGCTATTGCAGGATTGGGACGGGCTTGTGCTGCATTCGTTTTCACGCGACCAGATTTACGATGCCAATTATATAACCAACAATTTCCTGTCCAAGCATAATTCGGTTAAGCTTGCCCAAATGCCGATGTGCGCGCTCATATTCCGGCGGGGTTACATCCAGCAGGCGCAACGCCAGTTGACTGCCGATTATTCCAAAGAGGATGCCATCACAAATCATGTGGCGATGGTGCCATACCGCCCTCTTTTCATGGTCGGCGGAAGTTCGCTTCCGGTGCAGGCATTGTTGAAATACCGCGTGCGCAAGAATATTGACATGCCGCGCTCTTCTCTTATTGATGAGGTTTTACCGGCCGTCGAACGCGATGCTTTGCAGTCAGCGGCGGTAGTTGCCAGCGATACTGGTGAAATGGTATGGAACAGGTATGCGGGAGCGGGATACGTAACGTTTAACAGCCCCTATTTCCAGGGGGCGGATGGTTTTATTTCCGGCAAAACCATTGAGTTGTCAAAACTTACGCTTGCAATGGAAACCAATAGCGCGGCATACGTGGTTTCGATAGACAGTTCACCCATAGGTTCCACGGGCAGGATGCTTTTAACGGTGGCCGGCCGGCAGGAGAATACGGGTCAGGTTAAGGATGAAAACAACGGGTTGCTAAGCCTGGGCGGAGCTCCGGTGCTAATGGAGCCGGTGAGGGGTAGGGTAAGCCTTACAGTTGCCCACAGCCCTTACAATTGCAAGGTGTACGCTCTGGATGGATATGGTCAGCGGAAAAGTACGGCAACGGTGAGTGTCGTTGATAAGACGATAAGTTTCATGACCGGCGATGATGAAACTCCCTGGTATGAAATTGTCGTGCCGCCGGACACGGTAGCGCCGCGCCCGCCGAAAAAGTTTAAGAAGAAGTAACAGGGGATAGTATCTCTTTAGCGTTTAGAAGTTGTCGTTGTCATTGCGAGCCCAAAGGGCGCGGCAATCTCGCTTTTCATCAGAAGCAACTTCGAGATCGCTTCGCTGTGTTCGCAATGACCTCAAACTGCTAAAGAGACACAGGGAATACAAGGTTGACCCCCTCACGGGTTCTGCGGTACCCACCAACACGGGTCAAGCATCAAGGTCTGTAAATCTTATGCCGGTCCTGTATGCGTGGGGGCCTATTTTTTTTGTCCAGATAATCTGCCCGCGGGCTTCTATCTTTTCGGTGCCGGCTCCTTTTGTCAGGAACATTTCAATTTCCTTTCCCTTGGGGAGCGGGCTGTAGGAAAGAACGCAGATGCCGGTGGTGCTTACGTCCATGCAGATTATGGCGGTTTTAAGGTCCTTAAAACGCTTATGTGAATTGTTTAAATCCAGATTCAGCCGGATGCGGCCGGTTTTTCTGTGTTCTTTTACCGGTGAACATGTGCATTTCTTAGTTGTATTTCGTTTCATGGGTGACTCCGTAAATTGTCGTTTCCATAAATAGTCTAATGCAAGCTATTCTCAAAGTCAAGGAAAATTCATAAAAACAAAATTAGACGCGATCCTTGCGCAATGTTATAATTAGGGTATACTATCCATACTATAGTCATGAAACGAATTATTTTCCTTATCACTCTTGCATGCTTTTTAACCTCGTTCATACTCCCCGAGACGTTGCATGCCGTTGCGGCCTTGCCGTATGATGAGGCCGTTCCTGCCGGTTACGGCAGAATTACGGAGACGTGGACGCCGCCGGGCGCGGCCTCGCCATGGCCCACGGTCATAAATATTCAGGATTTGCACTGCCATGCCCAGGTACAGCGTAACATAGCAGGCATACTCTCAAACCTTGATTCCGAATACGGCCTCGACAAAATTTATGTTGAAGGCGGTTATGGCCGCGTAGATACATCCCGCCTGATAAAAATAAAAAATTCATCCTTTAAAACGGCTGCCGGCGGCCAGGGCATTATTGAAAACCTGATTGATTCGGGCCGGCTGACAGGCGCCGAATACTACTCTATATGCGCCGGAAAGCCGGATCTTCTGTATGGCATTGAGGATAAGCGCCTGCACCGCGAAAATCTGTCGCGGCTTGGCAAGATTATGGCACGCCGGCAGCGCTGCGAATTAAAACTGCGAGAATTTGAAAGAGATTTGCAGTTTATGCAGGCGCGTTACTGTTCCGCGGAGAACCGCAAGTTCGATAAAGTCATATCAGACAGGCGGAAAGGGGTCATAAAAGATGATGATTATTATCGCATTCTCCTTGACTATGTCAACCTTATAGCCGCGCAACCGGAAAAATATGCCGCGCCCGTCGTGCCGTCAATTGAAGATTATCCGCAGATTTCCGCCAGGCTTGAAGTGGTGCGTCTGTCCAGGCGGCTTAAATACAAGAGTGTTCCGAAACAGCTTGCCGGTTTTGTTAATGACGTAAAATCGCAGGTAACCTACAGTGTATACAATGAACTCATCGCTAAAACAGATAACTTTAACAATACAACCGAGTTGTATATCCGTCTTGCCCGCCTTGCCGGCCAGTTGCCTCCGGCGTTGTCAAAAAAATACCCTGACCTCTATTCATTCCTTGAGCAGGTTGAGAAAAATACGCAACTTAACCCCTTAAAGATGATCGAGGAAGAAAAAAGGCTCACCGGTGCGGTGCGCCTTGCGCTCGCAAAGGACGTCAGCGAGCTTGAAGTTTCATTTATCCTGGATTTCTTCGGTTGTTTCAGGGACTACCTGCTTGCGCAGCTTGCCGCCGACGATTACGAGTATTTTGTAAAGCATTTCGACCGCTTCATGCAATTATGGGCGGCGTACGCCTTTCATAACAGTTTCGCGGGCCTGGCCGCCGATTTTGAACTGTTGGACGATTACTACAGGGTTAACTCTGAAAGAAATAACTGTTTTATACGCAATATCGTGGAGCTTAAATCAGTCAAAAATAAGGCTGATGCACAACCGCAAGTCATAGTGCTTATTACAGGTGGTTTTCATACCAGCGGGTTGAAGGCCATATTCAGGGAACGCGGCATCCCATACGTTACTATAATGCCCGACGCCACGAAAGGCGCCGCCACCGCCCATCACCTCTACGAGCGGCAAATACGTCAGCAAGAAGTGCGTGAAGTAAAAACAACTCCGGATTCGCTTGCGCTTGCCTTGTCAGCCCAGCTTTCCTCGCCTCAATTATTCGAGACAGCGCTTAAGGCCGCCAACAGGGAACTATCCGGCATAAGGTTCACCCGCGCCAATTTTGACGAAATAATGAAAGGATTAGCCGCCGCCCTGGGCGCGGAAAACATAGTTTCAAGCCGGTTCGATGATTCACAGGCAACGGTTACATTCTCTAACGGCAGAACTGTTACACTCGCCAAAACAATAAAATTGGGCGCAGAAGTTTTCGAGGCCGGCACAGATAAAGATTCTCAAGCCATCGCTGCATCCCGTGTTGCCATGGACAAAATTGCGGTGGTATTATCCGCCGGCGAACTTGTCGCAAGAGATATAATCTCGCTTGCCGGCCTTATACCGGGCGCAGGTTCGGGTTTTATGAATATTATGAAGTTCGCCGCGGAGCATAACCTTGTCCTTGGCGACGGCCTGATATATGAAATAGAAAATGATGACGCCTTAAAAGAAATGCTTGCCGATGAACTGGAAAACCTGTACAAAATGCCGCCGCTTGCCCAGCGGGTAGCCGCCACCCGCGCCCGCCGGCAACGTGCCATAGCCGCGGATGCAACTTCATCTGAATTGATAAAATCCCTCATGGCTGTAGCATTTGTCAGGGATTTTATCGTAAGCACGAGTAACGAATCCGCCGGAGAACAAAAGCCGCTATCCCCGGAAGCGGGCGAGATTTCCCGCCTGCCATGGTCAACTAAAATCATATCGTTTGCATTCCTGCTGGTTGGCGTAAGCTGGTTTGCCGTCCTTGCGCTGGCCTCGGCCGCGCCTTTTCCGGCAGATCCCGCCATGGCGCAGAATGCTGCAGGTAATTTAGCCCATTTTCCCCAGGTTATAATTGCCGCGCTTGTCGCAATAACCGGCGCTGCCGCGATGACCCGTATCGCGCCGTCATTTTATTATAGCTGTTTCATAAAAAACATACTTGTTAAACCCGGGCAGGCCGCATACTTTAAAGCATACCGCAACCGCATTAACAGGGATGGCCTGTCGTTGAAAGGAAGATACGCTGCGGCCGGGCCCGACATTTCAAGCGTGCTTTACATTTTTGATCCGTCGGAAGTGGAGTTCATTGACAGGCAGGGATACAACGGAACGCACCTGCAGCAATTGGTTGACGAATGGGATAACACATTTGTGCATGACAACTTCGCATTCCGCTACAAAGCGGGATACTGGCCTAAACAATTAACAAGATATTATATGGAGGAGCTGCTCCTGGCGGAACTACAGGCGCTTGGAGTTAAAAAAAGCGACGTTATGCCTGTAAAGGTAATCGGCAATGGCGAGGCGGTTTTATCTTTTTGGTGGGCATACCCGGGCGAAAATTCACCCAGGCTTCGCAACTTCATCCTGAAAAAAGGCGATATTACCAATGCTGCCGACTACGCTCCGGTTGATTTCTACTTTCAAAAAGCGGCGATGGAAGTTAATGAAAAGATTAAGGAGTTTATCAATAGTATAGCGCGTTCTTCTGATATTGTGCTTATAAGCCCGTTTACGACAAACGAAATCAGCCAGCTGAATTTTCAGATCGCATGGTCCGCTGTAACCACTGACTGGGAAAGCGGCAAACACGGGTTTGCATTCGAGCAAAGATTTGCCTCAATAAACAGAAAGTTCAGGCAACGCCTGGTAAGTGTATTTGAGGATAGATATGGTTGGAAATTGGAATTGTGGCAAAAGAAATCAACTAATGGTTTATCGGGCGCCGCCATACTTCCTGAAAATCTTGGGCGTGTTAACCGCTGGGCTAACGAAGGGAAGTCGCCTTTTGCCATCTCGGTGCGGATCGCGTTGCTGGAATTTTTCGCTTCGTTGAATTTCCCTGGATTCGTCGCTGCGCACACGGCGGGGGGTAAGAATAAACCGCATAAAGATTCAGCGGCGCGAAAGGTTGCGCAGGCGGCGAAATGGGGCGGTATAATTTTATTCGCGGTGGGGCCGCTGCAAGCCCTTGTATTCGGAGATATGGCTGTTTTTAAACCATTAACTGACTGGTTCATGATGGGGAATTATATAATCGGGGATCTTATAGTCAAAAAGGCGCTGGAATTTATCGCGGGGGCTTTCGTGGTAAGCGTGCCGGTGCACGTGTATCTTGATTATCACTACCTGAAATCAAGCGGGCTGCACAAGGCAATACGCAAGTTCGGCGCGGCGGAGCTTGATGAGAACGGCAGGGTGCATACGAACGTGTATATAGTGGATTCGCCCGTGCCGCATAATAGTTGGGAGAATGTCGGTATGCAGGTGGACGGCAGGCAGCTTTATGCAAGTGTTGATTCAGGAGCGATTGTGGTTTACACGGGCGGAGCATCGTCTTATCGCGCGGGAGAGCGGCTTGCCGAATTACTGTCCCCCCGCGGGCGCTTTTCCGGCAGCAGGCGGCTGAATAAAAAATTCAGGGAGTCAACCGGCGCGCTTGAAATTGATGCAAGGCCGGCGGATTTCAGGCCGGGCATTATTGTTGATCACGGCCTTGAAGGGGAAAGTATAACGTACAATATTTACGGCAGTATGGTGGTTTCCCCGGGGGTATTTGCCAACGCCGGCGAGCTTCTTTCGATAAGAAACTCCGAAGCCTTTGCCATGGGGCGAAACGTGTTCATAAATATGGATAAGCTATCCAATTTGCGCGAACTCGCTGACAATCTCGATGTGTTTGCCTCTGTTGGAAACGGCCAGATGGTAGTATCGTCTAAAATTTTCGAGCGGTATAAATACGAGCAGATAGTGCGCGTGCTTCGGCTTGCCAATGCAAATAATATACGGATATACGTTGACGTGGGAGACGATGTTTCCATGCTTGACGAATACCGGCGCATGTGGTTTGCAGGCTATGTCAAAACCACGAAAGAAGGCACGGAAATACACGACTTTGCATTTTATCCCGACGGCAGGCCTGCCCGCAGAGTAAACGGCTATCCGGATGCCATCGAGTTGCGGAATAAGATGGCGGCGGCGGGCGGGTCGAATATCATCCTGGACGAAAGCGAACTTCGCATCCTATTGTCCGGCGGTGAACGTTCGCCGGAGGGGTTGGCGGCGATTCCACAATTTCTTAAGGCCGTGCTGCCAGTCCTGTTTAAGCCGGATATATTGTCAGTTGAATTTGTTGCCGCCGTTGCATACGGCCGCGATAATGCATCAATACCGGAACTGCCCGGGGATATTGGTCGCGCGGTTAAGGCATTCCAGGCCGGAACTCCGGAACAAATCGTGTCCGCGCTGGGCGCGCCCGGCCTCGGCGTTTACGTGCGCAAGATAGCTTCGGATTTGAAAGGCGCTTCCCGCGAGCAGAATGCGGGCGCTTTGCAAAAAGCATACCTTGCCGCCATTTTCGAGCGAATGCTTTTCCGTGAATATCTAAAACGCGCGGATGCGCAACTTCACGCAGGTTATGAAAATGGAACTTATGTTTTCTCGAACCCGTGTTATGAAAAAATGTTGGGCGCGCTTCTTGCCATGGCCGTGCGGGTTGATTACGCTTTGCCTGCTAACCCGCGCGATGCCGCTCTTGCGGTTGTCCAGGGAGCCGAAGACACCTTTGCCGCCCACGCTGCCGGGCTTATGCGCAATTATGATGAACTGATGAACGCCGCCGCCCCCGCGCGCGAGAAAATTTTTGTTGTAATCAGCGCCATTTTAATGGATATTTACGAGGACTATCGCATCAGGCAACTCGGCGCCGGCTCTCATACACCCGTCTTTAACTCGCGCTCGATAGAACAAACCCTGCGCGCCGGCTAAACCCGTATAATAAAATCTCACAAAAATTTTGCGTAAATCCTAAGATCGTCGAAAGCAACCCATATCTTTAGAAGACTTCCTTTGAAAGGCCGGCGCGTTCGGGGGAACGTGTCCTGCAGAAAACGGCATATATTTCCCGCATTACTGCGAACACAAAACTAACTCGTAAGCCCGGACGCCGCCCAGCTGCATCGCCCCGCTTGCCGAATTAATATCTTTCACCCTGTCAATCAAGAGTGTTTCTATAACAAGCAGCACGGCCGCGGCGGTTTCCTGCGGCCTGCGGGCCGCGGCGCCGGGCATAAGCGTTTTTGCCGATTTCAAGATGCAAAGGTTAACCTCGCCGGCGGGACAATGCTCATAATCCAGAACTCCGCCAATACCTCTGAAATCATTTTTCAAAGCTCTTACCAGCCTGTTATCGAGGCTCCTTTCAACCGCATTTTTAACCTGTTCATTTTTTCCGGGGTAATTAATAAGAATATCTCTCACCAGTTCCGGCCTCTGCTCAGGCTTGAGCAGATATAACATTGCGGGCATTGTCTCTAGTAACTTTTCCGCCCCGATTTCAGGATTAATCGAAAAACGCTCATCGTTATAAATAAGGTTGCGGCTTAATTCAACCAGGCTGTTTTCAAGCGCGGCAAGCATATCGGATTTATCGGCGGGCACATCTATGCCGCTTCGCCTGACGAAACCGGCGGCAAGCGCTCCGCAAAGCAGGCCGCCTATGGCGCCAAGGCGCATTTTTACAATACGCGCGTCGGTTTCGGCATTTACCGCGGCTGTTAATTCCCTGATTCTTCCGGATAATTCAAGTTTGCCCGCGGCCTGCGAAAGCGCGTTTAACGAGCCGGTTAAATCGAAGTTATCGCCGGCGGCTGTCGCCTCGTTAATAATATCCATCATTGCCCAGGCGGCCGGTCCGGAAAACTCCCTGCCTGAAATATTCACGCTAATCTTTTCGAAAAGCCCGTTAAAGCCTGCTTCCGAAATTTCAATCTTGCGCCCTATAGCCATCTGCTCGTTGAACAGTTTTTCCATGCTGACAACTGGAACAAGCGGCGCCCAGCGGCGCACAAGGTCAAGGAAACGCGCAAGGCCGGCCGTGCCGGAAGCCGCATCGGAATAAGCCACGCGGCCTTCGAATTTCATCGCGGCGTTTTCGGGCGCGGCTTTAAGCATGGCGCCGGTTACTTTCGCGGCCTGCTCGCCGTAAACGGCAACATCAACAAGCAGGTTGGCGTTTAAGCTGTCCTTGAGGTTTTTAAGCTCGCTCATTATTTCCGTCTCACTCATTTGTTTTGCCTGCTCCGCGGGCAGGGCTTCGGATGTCCTGGCGTAATACTCGAAACCATACTGCCTGTAAGCATTTACAACCCCGGCAATTTCCGCATTTGCAACTATCATTACGGCAAAACCGGGTTTTAACCTTTCGGCAAGCACCGCTTTCTCAATTTTCTGTTTCAAAGATCCAAGCCAATCCCCGGCCTCATCTTTTGAAAGTTGTGTTAAATCAATATAAACAGCGTTGGCCTGCTCAAGCCAGTAAATCACGGTTTGTTCAAGGTCGTTCATATTTGAGCTTGTTACCGGCTCAATCATCTCCGCATACTCGCCGCCCTGGCGAATTATTTCCTTTGCCTCCGGCGAAAGTTTTTGCCCCGCGCTTTGGGACACTATACGAAGGCTGATACCGTCGCGGCGTGCCTGCGCGGCATGTTTCGCGGGGTTTTCAATGTCTCCAATAATAACGGCCTTCTGTTGGCGCGCCGCAGCCGTGCGCTCGGCCTTCTGTTTTTCCCAGTCTTTAAAAGCACGCATGTTTTCATTAAACGCCTGCTTCGCGGCCTCGACAATATACTGTCTTTCAAATTCGGATTTTACAGTACGATAAACAATCTGCCTGTCAGCCGGGTTTTCGATGTCCGCCACTATCGCGCCGAGTCTTGCGTTCAACCCGTCGTCGCCTGAGAAAACGCTCCACACCCTGCCGCCCAGCCCGTAGCGGCTGAAGGCATCCTCATACGCGCCGCCTCTCTTCTCAGCGATCAGTGCCTCAGCAACCGCGGCAAGAAGCGCACGCTCGCCCATGCTGTTTAAGCGCTCCTCCGCTTCGGCGCTGTTTTCACCGGAGCCGGCTTCCGGCCTTGAAACATAGAGAACAAGCCCGCGATTATCCCCGGCGGCCACCGGCTTGAAATGCAGTTTTACCACGGCATTAATACCGCCCTCAAGCGCCAGTGTAAGCGAACTTGATTCTTCCCTGTTTTTAAACTCCGCCACATCATTCGCCCACCCGTTAAGCATCGCAACACCGACAGCCCTTTCGCCGTCCCGCGCCACGTTGCTGACGCTATTTTCAACCAGCCCTCCATCTTCCGAAACGAACAAGCTTACCATCCCTTGCGTTAAATCATCATCCATATTACTGCCAATCGTCTCCACCACTTCGGAAGCCGCAGCGCGGCCGCTAAAAGGATCACTTACTGTTTTCACCAGCTCCTTTAATACAGGCGCCACGGAAAGAGTTTTGCCTGCGTTGATTCCGGTTCCGCTGCGCGGGTTTGAGGGAGGCGCTGCCAGCTTAGGCAGGCGAATGGTTATTTTTGTTATTTTTCCAAGCCACTCTTCGACAATGACTTCGCCGTCCATACTTTTGATGGTATCTTTTAATATCTGCAAGTCGAAGGCGGATAAGGCTGGAGTCTTGAAAATACTATGCATGCTCACCGGATAGCTTCCGGAAATCTCAATATTTAAGCCCTCATCGTCGGCAAAGGCATGTATTTCTACCCGGCCGTTCCATTTCTCAAGGTTTAAGTGCCTCAATGCTCGCCGTAACAGCTCCTCGTTTGCTATTACTGAGAAATCGCCGGCGTTCAGGCCGGATGTTACGCTTATTTGCCCGCTTTCATATTCCTTTAATAACGGCTCGACTGCTGTTGAATCGCTGGCGGAAAGTTCCCGGCTGACGGCCAGCGTGGCGCGCATTTTTCTTAAAATTTTGAGCAGGCCATCGTCATCCGAAAGCCGCGCAATTATATTATCGCATTCGATCGCTGTTTCGTGCGCATAAAATTCCATATCAGCAACATTCTTTTCGAAACCCGCCTTGCCTGCGGTTTGCTCTGCCAGCCATAATTTCCGGCGGTACAAATCCAGCATTTCCACGAGGCGTTTTAATTCGTGCGAGCCTGTGGGGCCATCGGCATTACGCGCCTCTATTGCGCCAGCCAACCCGCGGAAATAAGTTCCGGCATTCAGTTTCAAATGGGCCTGCAGGTTTTTTTTCAGTGCGTCAGTCCTGTCCGAATCTTTCTCTTTCAATTCCTCCCGCAAAGCATCAAGTTCGACATAAATCTTGTGCGCGCGGATGCGCAGTTCGGCAGGGTTGGATTTTTTTAGAATATACTGCAACCCCCGCAGAATTTCATATCTGTCATAAAAATCATTTTTAAGTTTTCGCCACAAATCATTTTCGTATCGCAAGCCGGTCACACCCGGCGACCTTTGCGGCAACTCGAAACCGGATAAGCGCGCCAGCAGATTCCATGCATACACGGAATTGTCTGACATTTCTATTGCCAGGCTAATCAAGTTTGAGATTACATTATACGGATCTCCGTTAATTATTGATTGGAGCCTGGCCAACTGCATATAAAATATTTCTTTTGTGTTTTTGGCGTTGTCCGGCCCCGACTCGCGAAGATATTCGTTAACCTCATCGAATGCAACCTGTTCATATATTTTTTCTATTTCCGCAATGTTCCTGCCTTTAAGGCTCCGGGCGGCAAATTCCTTGCTCAGATCAAGCATGTATGTTAATTCTTTTCTAAGCGCGAGTTGTTGCGCACCGGATTCGGGAAGGCTGTTTATTAAATCCATATTGTTATATACATCAACGGCATTGTCATGAAAATAACCCGCCGATATGTTGCCATAGTAATCTATAACCGATGTCCAGCCGGCGGCGCCTCTTTTTTTGCCGTCGCTAAATTTCGTTACCTCTTCGACATCATAGACTTTCACGGGTACCCGCCCGGAATCAACAACCCGTGTGCGCAGGATTTTATAAAGAATGAACCAGCGTTCGTCATTTGTGCCTTTCGGGCTGAGTTCGAATACATAACCGGCCCCGCGGCGAAGGTGCCTGTTAGCGTCGCGAACGGCATTGCGTATTGCAACCAATCTGTCAAACTTTAAACTCAGATTCGGTATCGTCTTTTCTATACTATCATTCTTTTCCGGCAACAGAGAACGAATCACCCCTTCGAACTCCGCAAGGGCGCGGTCAAGCTCGTAGGAGTCCGCGCCGGCTCTAACCGCTGATTTAAACTTCTCGAGGCCTTCCTTCAATTTCTCTTCCGGCGTAAGATTTTTGGACAGGTTACGCTTAATATTCAATATTTTTCCATTGACCATGCTGCAAGCGGCAACCAGAAGCCCCGTGCCAGCCACAGCGGAAATCAAGCCGCCCGCCATTTGAGACACCTGCGCCAAAACCCCGCCGCCCTGCTGGCCTGCGACAAGCATATCCGGCGTGGCCGCGTTTGCGTAAAGCGCGCTTGCGAGGACGAACAGGAAGGCAAAGGAAAATATGGCGCCGGCTGATCTTTTTCCGTTGCTTGCAGCTATTTTTTGCTTCAATAAATCATACGCGGCCTGCAATTGCCGGATTTTATCATTAATTATTCCATATTCGGGATTATCACTATTTAACCCGGATTGATATGTCTCCAGAGGATTTCTATTGTTAACCAGAGCTTTTTTCAAAGCTGTCGAATCCAACTCGTTGTCTTCCGGTAAACCCAAAATACGCCGGGCATTTTTTTCGCCGTCAGACATCTGCGGCTTTTTGACTGGTTTTCCTTCACCTTTAGCTATGCGTAACATTTTAGCGCCTACTGCCCTGATGCGAGAATTATTATCATATAAACCGTTGAGGTAAGATGTGTCTTTCGTGGCCTCTTCAAATAACGAACGCATGTATCGTGCGAAGGATGCCAATCCAATTTTGCTGTTATAGTTTTCTAACACACTATTCCAAAACATTTTTGTATCATCAAATACACATAACCTAATATCTGAAGCCGGATTAAGAGCATCCTCCAGGTAACTTATGGCGAGTTTTCTGCACAATTCATTAATACCACCAGTCCCGGCATCGTAATTCTCATCATAAGCCATGCCCATTGCTTTTCTGGCTACATTTTTGGGTAGATTTCTGAATTCAGAAGGGATGTCATAATTCCAGTTCATTCGCCCGGCTAAATATTTAATTGTATTATCTTTCCCGAACGATCGTATTAATTCTGATAAAATATTTCTAATTTCGTCTTCGCCCACATCCGCCTCAGAAGAAGATAATTCCGCAAAAGCAAGCATCTGAACGCCAATTCTGTGGATACGCGCATTATATGCATCCACACTATAAAACTTTCCTCCCCCTACTTTCGAAAATGCCCGACGAAGCAGGTCATCCATGTAACTTTTGAATGCCCGCCGCGGCTCTTCGCCGTAAAGCCCAAAATAATTTAATACAGCATCCCAATACGTCCCATCCGTGTCATCAATAATAAATCTCTTATTACTGTCATCAATTATCATTTTTAAATAACGTGCCGCAGTCCTTCTGGCCACAATCTTATAAGCTATTCTTAAGATATCGTCGTTTCCCGGTTCCGGTAATATATAAAGTTCGTCCCGCAGTTCGCGATATAGCTGCTCAAACATATCGGAATCTTTTTCCCGGTAGCTATATTCACTAAAACTAAATCCCTCACCAGAATTTATTACTGAGTCAATGTATTTTAAAAATTCATCAATCACTCTGTCGCTTTTGCCGCTGCCATAATGCGGTGCGGCGCCGGTGGTCAGGGTAATGTTGTCTGTGCGGTCCAGTATCCAGGGGATGCCTGCGGCGAGGTTGTAGGCGAGGTGCGAGGCGATGTTTGCGCAGAGGCTTGCGGCGGATGCGGTTGCAAATGTTGCGGCCAATGCAAAAGACGGGCTGGTTGGAAATAGAAAAAACTGTTCGGGGGTGAATATTGCGCCGTATGCAAATCCCAGTGCGGCAATGAATTCAATGAAAAATATTCCTAACAGCCGGGGCGATATTTTACCGGCGTCAACGGTTTCGCCGTGGCTGAGCAGGTACTTCTCGTAGGCTTCGGTTTCGACGGGATTTTTGCGCGTGCGCAGCGCCTGCCAGATAATTTTAAATAACGGCAGTATCTCCTGCCTGAAAAAGAACGGGGCTATGGTTATGGCAAGAAGCTTGTGCCAGCGATATTTGTTCTCCGTATTCTGCCAGCCTTTCGGCAGGTTGAACTTTGCTCCGACCCGGGAGAAAACGCCCTCGGTGGTCGCGGGCAGGGGGGTGTTTTTACCTTTTTGTTTTTCCAGCGTTATCAGCCCGTTTTGTTCAACGAACTTCCAGGCTTCACCGCCGAAGGAGATTGT